>OIZR01000158.1_pt1 | contig 62034 bp, 54 predicted proteins | sample 1588591 | NCBI WGS metagenome assembly OIZR01 (sample SAMN03283249) | human gut metagenome | biome: human-associated habitat; material: feces | host: Homo sapiens | place: USA | collected 2013 | reverse complement strand
CTCCCGGTAGACTTTCCCTGCCGTTGACCACCGCGGGCTAACCAACAGCCCACTGGGCTGTTGGCTGCTCTGCTGCCTGACGGCTGCAGAGCCGCCCTGTTCAAGTTCTCTTATCCGCAGGCAACAGCACAGAATCGTCTGCACCGGGAATTCCGGGCGGGGCATCCCAACGAAAAGTGGCTGACCGATGTAACGGAGTTCAAGTGATATGAAGGTCCAATTATCCACAAGCTCTATCTGAGTGCGATTCTCGATTTGTGTGACCGGAGAATCGTCAGCTATGTTATTCGTGACCGAAATGACAACAAGCTGGTTTTTGACACGCTTGATAAAGCTGTTCTGGAAAATCCGAATGCACACCCGCTGTTCCACAGCGACCGTGGATTCCAGTACACCAGCAGAACCTTCCACAAGAAACTGCTGGATGCCGGGATGACACAGAGTATGTCCCGTGTTGGCCGCTGCATTGACAACGGCCCGATGGAAGGCTTCTGGGGAATCCTGAAGCGTGAGTGCTATTATGGGCATACTTTTACAAGCCGAGAACAGCTCATTTCCACGATTGAAAACTATATTGACTACTACAACAACCGCCGTTACCAGCACAGACTGTTCATCCGGACTCCCATGCAGGCTCATGTCAGTGCCATGAATCGGGTAGCTTAACTGGCTGGTTGTACAAAAAATTCGCCGTTCCTTTGGTGAAACGGCGAATAAAATCTTATATTATTTTTATTGTCTACTTGACGGAGTGCACGTCATTTTTTGCATCGGCTCCTTTTTGTCTGCCCCGCAGCCGACTTTCCCGGCTTCAAAATTGTATTTCTCTTGAGGACAACAGTGAAATGAAAATTCAGGTTTTCCCCACGCTTAACATTAAAAAGAAAAACGCACAATTATGTTCACAAAATAAAGAAAAATCGTTAAATAGCGAGATAAAAAGCCAAAAAAGCACGATTTTTCAAGTGGATTCGTTTAAAAGTGAAATGCATTCATGAAATGAAATTGTACAAAAATCGGGGGATTCTTTGGGCGTTATGTTGGCCAAACCGCAGAAATGGACGCATCCCGCGGACAAATTTTGCAAAACCCCTTTTCTTTTTCAGAAAGCAGCGGTATAATGCCGCCATAGCACAAGGGCGTGCAAAGTTCCAGAAGGAGGAACGGACATCCCTTGTGTATTTTTAGAACGCAATGCTTTAGCAGAGTATAAAGCTAAAGCAGCAAAGAGAGGGGAAACATCTATGAGATTCGATCGTCGTATTTCGCGCCGCAGCTTCCTGGCAGCTGCCGGTGTTACCTCCGCAGCGCTGGCTTTGACGGCCTGCGGTGGCTCTTCCAGCTCGGTGGCGGCTTCCTCCGCTTCCGGCACTGCCTCCTCTGCGGCTGGCACTGCAAAGGGCGGCACCCTGAACATCATGCTGGAGACCGAGGTCCAGTCGCTGGACCCGCAGGTAGCCACCGACGGCACCTCCTTTGAGGTCATTGCAGGCTACACCGACGGTCTGATGCAGATGGATGCAGACGGCGCAGCAGTTCCCGCCATTGCAGAGACCTACGACATCAGCGAGGACGGCAAGACCTACACCTTCCACCTGCGCGACGCCAAGTGGTCCAACGGCGAAGCTGTTACCGCTGCCGACTTCGTGTTCGGCTGGCAGCGCGCTGTGGATCCCGCCACCGCTTCCGAGTATTCCTATATGCTTTCTGACATCGGTCAGGTGGTCAACGCTGCCGAGATCATTGCAGGCGAAAAGCCCGTCACCGATCTGGGCGTGACTGCCGTGGACGATAAGACGCTGGAAGTCCAGCTGAACGTTCCCGTCAGCTACTTCCTGAGCCTGATGTACTTCCCCACCTTCTATCCGGTCAACGAGGCGTTCTACAACACCTGCAAGGACACCTTTGGCACCAGCCCCGACACGGTGCTGTCCAACGGTGCCTTCAAGCTGACCGACTACCAGCCCGCCGCAACGGCCTTTACGCTGGAAAAGAACCCCGATTACTACGATGCTGACAAGATCGCTCTGGACAGTCTGGCCTATCAGGTCATCAAGGACAGCCAGCAGGCACTGATGAGCTACCAGACCGGTGCTCTGGACATAACCCTGCTGAACGGCGAGCAGGTGGATCAGGTCAAGGATGACCCTGAGTTTACCAGCGTGGGTGCCGGTTACCTGTGGTACATCAGCCCCAACATCGGCGGTGTGCCGGAGCTGGCCAACGAGAACCTGCGCAAGGCCATCACCTTTGCACTGGATCGTGACGCCATTACCGGGGACGTGCTGAAGGATGGCTCTGCACCCTGCTACACCGCCGTTCCGCCGCAGTTTGCCACTGGCCCCGACGGCAGCGATTTCAGCGCCGACCAGACCAAGTTTGCAGAGTTCTGCGCTTATGATGCCGACAAGGCCAAGGAATACTACGAGCAGGCCAAGACCGAGCTGGGCAAGGATTCCTTCACCTTCGATATGGTGGTGGATGCCGACGATGCACCCCAGAAGGTGGCGCAGGTCGTCAAGGAGCAGCTGGAGACCACGCTGGCAGGCTTTACCCTGAACCTGACCGTGGAGCCCAAGAAGCAGCGCGTGCAGGATATGCAGGACGGCAACTTTGAGATCGGCCTGACCCGCTGGGGCCCCGACTACGCCGACCCCATGACCTATCTGGGTATGTGGGTGACCGGCAACTCCAACAACTACGGTCTGTGGAGCGATGCCGACTACGATGCCATCATTGACGAGTGCACCACCGGCGATCTGTGCACCGACCCCGAGGGCCGCTGGGCTGCCCTGTACGAGGCAGAGCAGATCGTTCTGGAGCAGGCGGCCATCTTCCCCCTGTACGGCCAGTGCAATGCCGAGATGGTCTCCTCTGCCGTTACCGGCGTAGAGTTCCACCCTGTGGCACTGAACCGCGTGTACAAGAACGCCGTTAAGAGCGAGTAAAACTGAAAGCACACTGAACAAGGCCGCACAGTGGCCTGCAAAGAGCCACTGTGCGCCTTTTTGGCATTGCGCCTGTCCGCGGCAGAGGAACGACTGACCGCGAGATCCCGGAAGGAAAAAGGGGGTCCACCCGACGTGAAAAAATATACGCTCAAGCGAATCCTGACCTCGCTGTTTACGCTGCTGGCAATTTTGCTGGTGCTGTTCATCCTGATGCAGCTGATGCCCGGTTCGCCCTTCAATGATGAAAAACTGACGCCGGATATGCGTGCAGCCCTGTATGCAAAGTACGGCCTTGACCAGCCTATCTATATCCAGTTCTTCCGCTATGTGGGCAATATGCTCCGGGGCGATCTGGGTGTCAGCTACAATATCTCCAAAAATACGCCCATCTCCCAGCTCATCCAGTCCCGTCTGCCCATCTCCATTCAGGTGGGCGGCATGGCGGTCACGCTGGGTGCCATCGTAGGTCTGGTGCTGGGCATCCTTGCCGCTTTGAAGCGGGATACTGTGGTGGACTCCATCGCCACCATCATCTCGGTCATCGGCGTATCGGTGCCGTCCTATGTGTTCGCGCTGGCGCTGAGCTACACCTTCGGCTTCAAATTCCGCTGGTTCCCCATGCTGTTTTCCGCCAAGGATATCTTTGGTTCCAGCGTGCTGCCCAGCATCTCGCTTTCCATGTTCACTATGGCGTCCATCGCCCGCTTTACCCGTAGTGAGATGATCGAGGTGCTGGATTCCGATTATATGCTGCTGGCCGAGAGCAAGGGGATCTCCGGCCCGGCGCTGATCTTCCGCCATGCGCTGCGCAACGCCCTGATCCCCATCATCACGGTGCTGGCACCGCTGATCGTGGACCTGATGACCGGCTCGCTGGTGGTGGAAAAGATCTTTGCCATCCCCGGCGTGGGCAGCCTGCTGGTGACGGCCATCCAGTCCAACGATTACAACGTGGTCATTGGTCTGAGCTTTATTTACAGCGCCATGTACATTGGCATCATGCTGGTCGTTGACCTGCTGTACGGCATCATCGACCCGCGCATTCGTTTGGCAAAGGGGGACGACTAAATGGCAGAAAAAGCGATCCGGCTGGGCGGCGAATCCACCGCCGATGCCATTGTCAGCGCCGTGGATGCAATGTACACGGAGCACACCTTTGCGGAAAAGGATTTTGCCCTCAAGCACAACGAGGACGAGATCAGCGTGGATACCAACTTTGCGGCGCAGAACTTCTGGAAGGAAGCGCTCATCCGCTTTTTCAATAAAAAAAGCGCCGTGCTGGGTCTTGTCCTCATTGTGGTCATCGTGCTGCTGGCTGTTTTGGGCCCGGGCATGAACAGCTACACCTACTCTGGGCAGGATCTGAGCCAGAAAAACTTTGCACCCCGCGTGCCGGGCATTGAGCAGTTCGGCATTCTGGACGGCAGCGAGAAGATGAGCACCACCACCGGCACCAAGGTGACCAACGCTTATCAGGAAAAAGACAAGCTGGATGTCTACTACTGGTTCGGCAGCGACCTGTACGGCCGCGACATCTGGACCCGCACATGGGAAGGCGCCCGCGTCTCGCTGATCATTGCAGTGGCAGCGGCCATCATTGATATGCTCATCGGCATGAGCTACGGCCTGATCTCCGGCTACTTTGGCGGCAGGGTGGATATGGTGATGCAGCGCTTTCTGGAAGTGGCCAACGGCATCCCGCGTCTGGTCATCGTCACGCTGCTGCTGCTGGTGTTGCAGCCCGGCATGGTGACCATCATCTTTGCCCTGATGCTGACCGAGTGGGTGGGCATGAGCCGTATCGCCCGCGCCGAGATGCTCAAGCTGAAGGATCAGGAGTTCGTTCTGGCGTCCCGCACGCTGGGTGCAGGCAGCTTCTTCATTATCTTTAAAGAAGTGCTGCCCAACATCATCGGACCCATCATCACGCAGGTCATGTTCAGCATCCCTACCGCCATCTTCACCGAGGCGTTCCTCTCCTTCGTGGGTCTGGGCATCCCGGTGCCGCAGTGCTCGCTGGGCTCTCTGATCAGTGAGCTGTACAACAGCTTCACCACCCACCCCTACCAGATCATCCCGCCCATCGTGGTCATGAGCCTGCTGATGCTCAGCTTCAACCTTGTGGCGGACGGCCTGCGCGAGGCGCTGGACCCCAAGATGAAGAGTATGTAAGGAGGAACACCCCATGCCTGAAGCAAAAAAAGAACAGGTCTTGTCGGTGCGAGACCTTGATATCACCTTTAAGACCACCGCAGGCCCGGTTCACGCCATCCGCGGCGTGAACATCGACCTGTACAAGGGCGAGACGGTCGCGCTGGTGGGCGAGTCCGGCTCCGGCAAGTCCGTTACCATGAAAGCCGCCATGGGCATTCTGGCCAAGAATGCCACCGTGAACAGCGGCAGCATCCGGTTCAGCTACCACCACGCCGACGGCAGCCCGGAGACCGTGGACCTGCTGCAAAAGGACAAAAAGTGGATCCGCCGCCATATCAACGGCAAGCGCATCGCCATGGTGTTCCAAGACCCCATGACCAGCCTTGACCCCACCATGACCATCGGCAAGCAGATCATGGAAGGCATGCTCTGGCACTTCAAAATGCCCAAGGCGGAAGCCTACAAAAAAGCGCTGGAACTGCTGGAAGAGGTGGGTATCACCGATGCGGAAAAGCGGATGAAAAACTACCCGCACCAGCTGTCCGGCGGTATGCGCCAGCGCGTGGTCATTGCCATTGCGCTCTCCTGCGACCCCGATCTGCTCATCTGCGACGAGCCCACCACCGCGCTGGATGTGACCATTCAGGCCAAAATTCTGGAGCTGATCCGCCGCATCCAGAAGGAGCGCGGCATCTCGGTCATCTACATCACCCACGACCTTGGCGTTGTGGCAAAGGTGGCAGATTATGTGGACGTGATGTACGCCGGCAAGATCGTGGAGACCGGTACCATCGACGAGATCTTCTACGACCCCAAGCACCCCTATACATGGGGTCTGCTGTCGGCCATGCCCGACCTTGACACCGCCGACGACCGTCTGTATACCATCCCCGGCTCGCCGCCGAATCTGCTGCACGAGAAGCCCGGCGATGCCTTTGCACCCCGCAACCGCTTTGCGCTGAACATCGACGACGAGATTGACCCGCCCATGTTCAAGATCAGCGATACCCACTATGCGGCAACATGGCTGCTGGACCCCCGGGCCCCCAAGGTGGAGATGCCGCTGGAGCTCAAGGAGCGCATTGCCCGCATGAAAGCAGAAGCAAAAAAGATCGAGGAGGCGGAATAAATGGCAGCACAGAGCACGACCCCGCTGCTGAAGGTCGAAGGGCTGAAGCAGTATTTCCGCGTCAATAAGAATTTCACGGTCAAGGCGGTGGACGATGTCAGTTTTGAAATCTACCCCGGCGAGACCTACGGTCTGGTGGGCGAGTCCGGCTCGGGCAAATCCACCATCGGCCGCAGCATCATCCGCCTGTACGACCCCACTGCGGGCAAGATCACCTTTGACGGACAGGATATCAGCGGCCGTCTGACCCATGCGCAGAACAACACCCTGCGCACCCAGATGCAGATGATTTTTCAGGACCCCATGGCGTCCCTGAACCCCCGCAAAAAGGTGGAGGACATCATCGGTGAGGGGCTGGATATCCACCACATGTACAAAACGCAGGCAGAGCGCCGCGAAAAGGTGGAAAAGATCCTTGCCAAGGTCGGCCTTGCCCCGGAGCACGCCGAGCGCTATCCCCATCAGTTCTCCGGCGGTCAGCGTCAGCGCGTGGGCATTGCCCGCGCCCTCATCATGAACCCCAAGCTCATCATCGCGGACGAGTGCATCTCGGCACTGGATGTGTCCATTCAGGCGCAGGTGGTCAACCTGATGAAGGATATCCAGCAGGAGACCGGCACGGCCTATCTGTTCATCGCCCACGACCTGTCCATGGTCAAGTACATCTCCGACCGCATTGGTGTGCTGCATCTGGGGCATCTGCTGGAGACCGGCACCACCGAGGAGATCTTCGAGCACCCCATCCACCCCTACACCCGGAGCCTGCTGTCGGCCATTCCGCTGCCGAACCCGGTGGTGGAAAAGCGCCGCGTGGCTGAGACTTATGACTATGCCACCTCCGGCATCGACTATTCCAAGGGCACCAGCCACCATGTGGAGGGAAGCCACTACGTCAAGTGTACAGACGAAGAGTTTGCCAAGTGGTGTAAATAAGCCCTGCTAAAAACGAAACTGCGTATTTTTTAGCACAAATAACGGTTTGCCTTATAGAAAACGCCCGCCCAGCTGTGGAAAAGCCACAGTGGGCGGGCATTCTGCGTTTTCAGACCGACTGGAATCTCTTGCCGATGATCTCGCAGGAGTTAACGATGGTCTAGCGCTTGTCGGGGCAACGCCCCTCCATCTGCTGTCGCAGACCGCTCTGCCGCTTGAAAGCCCCACTGGGGCTTTCATCGCTGCGCAACCGCGGCATTCTGCTTTCCGAAGAAAACAAAAAATCCGAACCTTTCTCCTATCGAGAAAAGGTTCGGATTTTCTATTTTAACGGCAGTCCTCCCGTTAGACATTCCTACGGGTTGGGAACCGCGCACTAACAAAAGCCCCACCTGCGGCGGGGCCGTGCTGTTCAAGTCCTCTTATCCGCACACAACGAAAAACCAGGTACACGATTGCGCCTCCCGGTAGACTTTCCCTGCCGTTGACCACCGCGGGCTAACCAACAGCCCACTGGGCTGTTGGTTGCTCTGCTGCCTGACGGCCGCAGAGCCGCCCTGTTCAAGTCCTCTTATCCGCACACAACGAAAAACCAGGTACACATCGTGTACCTGGTTTTTCTGGTGCGGATAAGAGGACTTGAACCTCCACCGAGTTGCCCCGATTAGAACCTGAATCTAACGCGTCTGCCAATTCCGCCATATCCGCATATTTTGTTTTTGTGTCGTGGGCTTGTCGCCCGGAACGTTTGTTATTATACCACAGCTGCGGGGAATGTCAAGCGCTTTTTGAACTTTTTCTGACAGAAATTTTTCATAGCCGGAAAGAGCAGAAAAAATGCCGCAGATATGGTACAATAGCGTTGGACAAAACAAGGGGCACTGCATCCCCATAGGGAGGATACCACATGAACATCCAGATCTTTGGCACCAAAAAATGCTTTGACACCAAAAAGGCACAGCGATATTTCAAAGAGCGGGGGATCCGCTTTCAGATGATCGACCTGAAAGAAAAAGAGATGAGCCGGGGCGAGTTTGACAACGTCTGCCGTGCATTGGGGGGCTGGCAGCAGCTGGTAGACCCCAATGCCAAGGACAAGCAGACCCTTGCGCTGCTGGAGGCTTTGGTGGACTGGCAGCAGGAGGACAAGCTGTTTGAGAACCAGCAGCTGTTCCGCACACCGGTGGTGCGCAATGGCCGGCAGGCTACAGTAGGCTATCAGCCCCAGGTGTGGCAAAGCTGGGAATAACGGCGTTTTTCACAAAAAAACCACCGCCCGGCTTTTGCGCTGCGCTGTGGAATATGATATACTGATAAAGTAAGCGCAAAGCGGCGCCTTTTGGCTGCGCCGTCAGCCTGCGCATGGGGTGCATCTGGCCTGGCCAGATGCAGTACCCGGAAATTATCGCGCCTGCCAGCGGGCAGGGCGCAGATCACCCTTGGGAGAATACGATTATGAAAACCTATATGACCCCAGAAGAACATGACCGGCTGCATCGCCGCCGATGGCGTCAGGTGCTGGGCTTTGCCGTTGCGGTATTGGCACTGGTGGGCGCTTTCACTGTGCTGCGGACTGGTGTGCAAGGCGTGGCCCAACTGTTCGACGATACCGAACAGCGTCAGGAATACGAAGATAAACTGGAGGGGCTGGTCTTGTTTGACCCGCTGCCTTTTGAAGGCATAGAGAATATCAATGACCTTACCCTGCGGGAGGCCGCAGTCTGGGGCACGGTTTATGCCATCCAGGAGACCCAGGGCGGCTTTGAAAACTACGCGACCGACCCGGAGACCGAGCAGCTGCTTCTGCCGTCGGTAGATGTGGACGCCTATCTCGCAAAGCTGGTGGGACCCAGCTTCAAATTGACCCACCGGAGCTTTGAGATGGAGGACATGGAGATCGTTTTTGACGATGCCACCCAGTGCTATAAGATTCCGGTCACTGGCAGCGTGGGCTATTATCGGGCCACCGTTACCGACCTGTTCAAAAAGAGCGGCAAGCTCCATGTGACCGTTGGTTACATTCCGCTGCAAAGCCAGGATGACAGCATCCTCAGCACCAGCATTGACACGCCTACCCGGTACATGGACTATCTGTTTGAGCGGCAGAGCGGCAGCTGGTATCTGACCGGCCTGACCGAAAGCGAGACCAAGCCTGCCTCCAGCGCAGCGGCATCCTCCTCCAGCAGCGTTTCCTCCTCGATGGCGGATACAGATGTGCAGGATGCGATCATGGCCAGCGTGGAATCCGGCTCTCCGGTCGCCAGCGAGCCTGCGGCCAGTTCGCAGGCAGAAGGGGAAGCTGAGGCGGATGCAGCAGCAAAAAGCGCCCCTGCGGACAGCGCAGCTTCCAGCGAAGCAGATAGCTCGGCGGGCTGAGCCGACTGCCCTATAAAAGAAAAGCAGACACTTGCAGGACGCAGGTGTCTGCTTTTTTGTTCAAAGGTCGATCAGGATCTTGCGGCAGGCAGGGCAATAAAATGCCTGCTTGTAGTAGCCGTCCCAGTTATCCGGTTCAGTCAGTTTCAGCTCGTTTTGGGCAGGCAGGAGTTTGACCTTGGGGGATGTGTCCCAAAAGATCTCTCTGGGAGATTTGATGTAGCCGCTGGACATCTCGGCGCTGCAGTAAGGACAATTCATACTGGGACCTCCTTTTTATTTTAAGTGGAAGGGAACGACCACAAGGCGATACCACAGATAGGGCACCATGTTCCAGATCATCCAAAGTTCCATCAGCAGGTAATTGGGCAGGTCTTTCCAGCGGAAAGGACGTTTGCCCAGCTTGCCCTCCCGCAGCAGAGCAATGGCCTCCCTCATGCCCTGATCCCAGGCGTCGCCAAACCCTTGTTTGTGGAACTTGTAGTACTTGAGCAGGTAGCCCAAGGCCAGAGGCACTGCGTTGGCAGCCAGCATCAGCAGAGGCTGATTTTTCAGGGGCAGCAGCAGGCTGTTGCGGCCGCTTTGCAGGCTTTTGAAGGCGTTGTACCGCACTGCGCCGGTGCTGGCGCCGCAGATATGGTAGCAGCGGGCCTCCGGGCAGAGCACGTTTTTATATCCGGCGTTGTTGGCCCGCCAGCTGAGATCTACATCCTCAAAATAGGCAAAGAAATTCTCGTCAAAACCGCCGATCTCATCCAGGATGCTTTTGCGGTAAAGAGCAGCTCCGCCGCAGGCAGAAAAGATCCGCCGCTGTTTTTGGTACCGGCTGGCCAGCCGTCCGTCGCCCTCTTTACAGGCAAAGCCCATCCAGGTAACGTAATCCCCCGCATCGTCTGCCAGGTCCCGCTCAAAATGGCGCAGCATCAAGCTTTGTACAGCAAAGATCCGTGGGTCGGAACGGGCGGTGCGCAGCAGTGCAGCCAGCCAATCCGGTTCAGCAAAGGCGTCGTTGTTGAACAGCACCACGAACTCGCTGTCCGCTAAGGCGATGCCTTGGTTTACCGCATGGGAAAAACCCGTGTTGCAGCCATTTTCGATCAGGGTGAAGTTGGGGCGGCCGTAGTAGCTGCGGGCTTGTGCCAGGCTCTCGTCGGTAGAGCCGTTGTCCACGACGATGAGGCGGAAATCCTGTTCGGTCTGGGCGTAGATGGACTCGATGGAGTCCCGCAGCCAGCCTTGGCCGTTGATGTTGGGGATGACGATGGTGGCTTTCATATCCTGTTTACTCCTGGTTTTTTCTGTCTGTACTCGAAAGTATAGCATATTTTCGCGCAAAAAAACAGACCGTGCTTTCGCGCGCTCCACGAAAGTACGGTCTGTTTTGTGGGAAAGATCAGGCAGCCAGAGCCTTTTCGATGTTGGCCAGCACCTGGTCGCTGTTTTCGCAGCACACCAGAACGACCTCGCCGGTGGACAAGGTCTTGACCTGAGCAGCCTTGGCGATCTCGTACTGATCCATCAGGTAGTTCTCCATGGTCTGACGCTGGCCGTCCACAAAGGCCTGCAGGGCGTCCACCACATCCTGGGTCTTGCCCTCAGCGGGCTTGACGATGGCGATGCCGTAGCTGCGCACCATCATAGCCGAAACAGAAGCGGCAAAGTCCTGATACATCTCCGGCTCCAGGCCCAGCAGAGGCATCAGCATATCCCGTGCAGAGCTTTCGGCCTGCTCCGGCTCCATATCCTCTGCGCCGCCGTACTGTGCGGTGTACTTGCCGTCCTTCTCGGTAAAGATCATATTGTACTGGTTATCCTCTTCGCTGCGGGCGTCGTGGATGATCTGCACATAGTCCTTAGGCTCCGTATTCTGGTTGTTGTTTGCAGAAGAGCCGCCGCCGCAGCCCACCAGGCCCAGCAGGGCCGCACCAGCCAGCAGAGTTGCAATAATACGCTTCATATGAAAGTTCCTTTCTGTTGTTCCATGATTATAATGTGTGCCCCAAGAGGGGCTCTGTTATCCAAAGCATGCGTCGTGTGCGCCGCTCTTATTCTGAAAACGAACCACCCGGCCGGATTATTGCATCCGTGTCGGCGGTAAATTTTTTACGGCAGCAACACATCCAGCTCCCGATGGTTGACCGGGGTGGAGAGGATGATCTGGGTGCTGGTGGTGCCCAGCTTCTGAAACTCCATGATCAGATGCTCCAGCTGGGGCATACTGCTGCAGCTGACCTTGATCAAAAAGGTGTAGGCGCCTGTAACGTGGTAGCACTGCAGCACCTCCCGGCTGCTCTGCAAAAGCGCCAGCAGCTCCTCCCGGTGGGAGGGGGCGACCGAAAGACTGATCAGGGCATCCACATAGACTTGATCCGCCGGGCGGTTCAGCAGCACGGTATAGCCATTGATGATGCCGTCGGTCTCCATCTTGTGGATGCGGCTGGACACGGCGGGACTGGTCAGCGAAACTTGCTCTGCGATCTCCTTGACTGGCATGCGGGCATTCTGCACCAGCAAACTAAGGATCTTGCGATCTAAATCATCCATGACGGAATCTCCTTTGAAATCTGTTGAAATCCATAAAATTTTAAGAAAATGAAGTTTTAACTTGTAACAAAGCAACAAAACAGGGAAAAGCCGGGGGAAAACCCTGGCCCTCTTAATTATATAAAGTTTCGGACCAAAAGTAAAGGATGATAATAAAGTAAATGACAGGAAAGAGATTTGACAACAAAAGAAAAATGGGTATAATACAAAATACAAAGTCGCGGCTGACTGCAGATGCAGCCCGCAGCGGCGGCGTTTTTATTCTATTGAGATTCACTTCTTTATATACTTTCCCACCCCTCTATACACAAAAACCCGCTGCCAGGCGGGTTTTTGTGTTTTTTACCTCTTACAGCCAAAAAGACCTCCCGGCTCCGAACAGCCGGGAGGTCTTTTTTAGCAGTTGCAGCGGAGGTCTCGTCCGGATCCCGGGGAAGGACTCCGCATAAAACAGGGGGCTTTACCCCTCGGCGCACAGTGCCTGAAAAGCGCGGCGCACATCTCCGGAAAAATACAGGGTGCCCAGTGCGCACACAGGGCCATCCCCGGCTAGCTGTACGGCAAGGGCCACCCCTTCCGGGATGGAAGCGGCGGGCTGGGCCTGACCGCCCCGGGCGCAGATCTCCCGGGCCAAGTCCTCGGCGGGCATGGCCCGGGGCAGGTCTGCAGCCACGGCCACAAAACACCGGGCCAGGGGGGCCAGCAGGTCCAGGATCTGGTCTACGTCCTTATCGGCCATGATGCTGACCAAGAAAACGAATTTCTCCCCGGGAAAGCGGTCCCGCAGGCTCTGGGCCGTGGCCTGCATCCCGTGCGGATTATGGCTTCCATCCAGGATAAAGGCCGGGGAGGAGCGCAGCAGCTCGAACCGGCCGGGCCAGCGCACTGTGGCCAGACCCTGGCGGATGGCTTGGTCCGGGATATCCCAGCCCCGGCTGCGCAAGGCCCGCAGTGCGGTAATGGCGGTTGCGGCGTTACAGGGCTGGTAGCTGCCCACCAAGGGCAGGGTAAGATGCTCCAATCCGTCAAAGTCGAACTCCACCTGGTCCAGTCCGGCCTGTCGGATGTGCAGGCGGCTGAGATCCACCGTAGTCAAGGGGGCGTGATGTGCGGCAGCGGCAGCGGCAATCACCGTGTCGGCCTCGGGAACACCGCCGTAGCTGACCACCGGCGAACCCTCCTTGATGATGCCGGCCTTAGCAGCGGCAATATCGGCCAGGGTCGGCCCCAGCTGCTGGGTGTGGTCCAGCCCCAGAGCGGTGATCACAGCACATTCCGGCGGGTCGATGACGTTGGTGGAGTCCAAAGTGCCGCCAAGCCCCACCTCCAGCACCACGATATCGCAGTGCTGCTGCGCAAAATAGAGCATCCCCAGGGCGGTGATCAGCTCAAACTCGGTGGGCACATCTGCCATGCTGTCGGCAGTGGGGCGGATGCGCTCCACAAGCGCTACCAGGTCCTGGTCTGGGATGGACTGGCCGTTGATCTGGATGCGCTCATTAAAGCGGTTGATGAAAGGGGAGGTGAACATCCCCACCCGGTATCCGGCGGCCTGCAGGCAGGCAGACAGCATGGCGACTGTGCTGCCTTTGCCGTTGGTGCCCGCTACATGAACGAACCGGAGCTGCTTGTGGGGGTCGCCCAGGGCAGCCAGCAAGGTGCGGGTACGGGTCAGGCCGGGTTTATGTCCCACCCACTGAACGGCGTGGATGTAAGCCAAAGCAGAGGTATAATCCATGAAAAAGAACCTTCTTTACGGTTTTTTTACCGCCCGCATCAGGGCGCGGTTCTGCAGCAAAAGACGCATCAGCAGGGTGTTGATGACGCTCAGCACCAAAGCGTTGGGGATACGGGCGGCCAGCACCGACCACGGATAATTATAGAACAGGTGCAGTGCCAGGGAATTGATGACCATGGAGCCTACAAACCGCCCCAGCAGGATGCTGATGCCCAGCCGAAGGGTCAGGTTCTTGCCCGGTAGATGCCGCCAGCCCAGGCCGGTGACCAGGCCCACTGCACCGGCACCCAGGGTGATCAGGGGATTGATGGCGTAGCCGGACAGTACGCCGCCGATCATATCGGCCAGCGCACCTACGGCAAAGCCGCCGCCCGGCCCAAACAGGACAGCGGCCAGCAGCACCGGCAGCGCCCCCAGATTGAACCGGACAAACCCGGTGGAGATGGTGAACACCCTTGCAAAGATGATGCTCATAGCGGTCAGCAGTGCCAGCACGGTCAGCGTGCGCACCGAGGTCTTGGATTTGTGATCCATCGTACACTTCCTCCTATAGATCAGAAAGCTTGGGAAGAAGGCGCACAAAAACGCCCTCCTCTGTGACAGACCGCACAAAGAAGGGCGTGACTCCAACAGCGTTCACTTCCGGGCCGGGCTACGCAAAAAAGGGCAGACCAGCCCGCGCCCAGGTCCATGCAGCAGCGGGATGCAGGCCGCGCACCGCGGGTCTCCCTTCGTCCGCAGCACAACTCCCCGTTGATGCGGCACTTAACGCGCGTGGCCTTACTCTGTTGATGCTTTTATTATACCGCGCTGAGGGGCTGGGTTCAACCGTTGGGACGCAGTTTTTGCAGAATAGGCTTTTTGCAAAAAAGATTCTGCCCACAAAGCAGGGGCTTTGTGCTATACTATAAATTGATTTTTTATATCATCTCATTTAAGGGAGAATGACGCTATGCAATATAAACTGCTTGCCTGTGATTATGACAACACGCTGGTGCCCTTTGGGGAGGGGCGTCCTCGCCCCGGGGTGGTGCAGGCGGTGAAGCAGATGCAGAAGGCCGGGGGGCTTTTTGTGCTGAGCACCGGCCGCTCCTATCCGGCTATTTCCACCCCGGGCCAGCTGGGAGGTATTCGTTTTGATTATGCGATCACCTGCAATGGCGCCTGTGTCGTGGATGCAAAGGGGGCGCTGGTGGCAGAGCACCCGCTGACCAACGAGGAAATGTATGCACTGGTGGATTTTTGCGAGGATTATAACTATCCGCTGCAGTTCAACTTCCGGGATGCGTACTACGCCTACTGCGAATACGACTATCTGCACAAATGCTACCAGCAGATGAACAGCGCCGGTCTGGATTGCTTGGACGGAGAGGACCAGGACCGCCATTTGGTGGATATGCCCCATGCCGCATTCGCAGTGCTGCCGCCGCCGGCAGTGGAGCAGTTCCAGCAGAAATATGGCTACCTGGGGCTGCATTTTATGATGGTAGGGGCGAAAAATGCCGATGGTCTGTGCTACTACGATATCGTGCGGGGCGGCATGGACAAAGGCACCGGGCTGGCTGACCTGTGCGCACAGCTGGGGCTGACCCTGGCAGAAACGGTGGCAGCAGGGGACTCGGCCAACGACTGCGGGATGCTGGCCGCTGCGGGGCTGGGCTGCTGTATGTCCAACGGTACGCCGGATGCCAAGGCAGCCGCTGACCGGATCATTGGGGATGTGCGGGAGGACGGCGTGGCTGCGCTGATCCGGGAGCTGTGGTTCGATGGCCCCCGGGCAGAGCCTTCCGGTCGGGAGCTGGGCTCCCCCTGGGAGAACATCCAGAAAGCAGGGGGAAGATGAGCTTCGGACCGGTGTACGGTCCGGGCAGCCGGGCACTGATCCTGGGCAGCTGGCCCAGCCCCAAAAGCCGGGAGATGGGGTTTTATTATGGGCACCCGAACAACCGGTTCTGGCCGATGCTGGCGTCCCTTTGCGGGGCGTCCGTCCCCGCCCGGGAGGATATCCCGGCAAAGCAGCGGCTGATCCTGGACCATGGGCTGGCGCTGTGGGATGTGCTGGCCAGCTGCACCATCACCGGCGCATCCGATGCTTCGATTCGGGATCCGGTGCCCAATGATTTTGCTGCGCTGCTGGAAGGCGCCCCCATTCAGGCAGTGTTCTGCAATGGGACGGCAGCCTGGAAGATGTACACCAAGTATGTGCAGCCTGTGACCGGCCTTGCGGCGGTGCGGCTGCCCAGCACCAGCCCGGCCAACGCTGCCTGTCCGCCTCAGGCACTGGCGGAAATATGGGGCGCAGCGCTGGGACCTTGGATCATAAAAAACAAATGATTGCAAAGCTGTAAAATCTTCATGAAATGCTTGCCTTTTGGACAAAAGGCTTTATTATGGTATCAGGAATAGAAAGGGCGCACTACGCCTCAAAGCAGAAAGGGATACTCCATGAGCAAGATCATCCGCATCCAAAAGCCCAGCGTGCTGCCGATCTATGGGGCAGGGCTGGCCTTTGTGTTGCTGTGTGCTGTGCTGCCGGTATACCGGCTGTGGGCGCTGGCAGTGGCACTGGCGGGGACAGCTGTCGTTTTTGTGGCGGCAAAACGGGTCTGCCCGCCCCGCATCCTTGAAAAACAGGTGCCGTTCCATACCGGAGACGGGGACGTGGATCAGATGCTGGCGGCGATCCAGAAGGATCTGGACCGCCTGCATTTGCTGAACGACGCGTTGCCGGACCCGGAGCTTTCGGCGGCGATGGACCGCATGGAAAAAGCAGGCCGCTCGATTGTGGAAACCGTGGAGCAGACCCCGGCAAAGGCAAAACAGGCCCGGCGGTTTGCAAACTACTATCTGCCGGATGCCGTCAATGTGCTGGAACAGTACGCAAAAATGGCCCGGCAGGGCGTCCGTGGAGAAAATGCGGCGGCCATCCGCTCGGAGGTGGAGCACAACGCGGCTGCGATCGCCACAGCGTTTGAAAACCAGCTGGATGCGTTGTATGCGGCTGAGAGCATGGACCTATCCGCAGATCTGACGGTCCTGCGCAGTATGATGAAGAGCCAGGGACTGGACAACTGAGGCCCTTGCCCGCTCATAAAAGAAAGGAAGGAATCAAGATGGCAGATAACAACACTCTGAACTTTGACCTGGATGCCCCCGCCACCCCCACGCTGACCCTGGACCCGGCCGAGGACCTGGCGGCACCCCAGCCCCAAAAAGAGGCGGCTCCGGACCAGCAGGCTGTGCGCCTGAGCCCGGAGGAGCAGGCGATGGTGGATAGCTTTGCACAAAAGATCGATATCACCAACAGCCAGCAGGTGCTGCAGTATGGCTCTGCCTGCCAGAAAAAGATCGGCGATTTCTCCGAGGCAGCTCTGGCCAAGGTCTCCACAAAAGACCTGGGCGAGGTGGGCGAGATGATCACCGACCTGATCGGTGAGCTGAAGAATTTTGACGCAGAGGAAGAGGAAAAGGGCCTGTTCGGCTTCTTTAAGAAAAAGTCCAACCAGATCGCAGCGCTGAAGAGCAAGTACGATAAGGCCGAGACCAACGTGGAGAACATCCAGTCTATGCTGGAGGGGCACCAGGTCCAGCTGCTGAAGGACATTGCCATGCTGGATAAGATGTACGAGCTGAACATGGCCTACTTCAAGGAGCTGAGCATGTATATCCTGGCTGGCAAGCAGAAGCTGGCCGACGTGCGCACCGGTGCGCTGCAGCAGGCAATGGAAAAAGCCCGCACCTCCGGCCTGCCGGAGGATGCCCAGGCAGCCCGTGACCTGTCCGACCAGTGCGAGCGCTTTGAGAAAAAACTCTATGACCTGGAGCTGACCCGGAACATCAGCCTGCAGATGGGGCCCCAGATCCGTCTGCTGCAGAACAATAACTCCATGATGGCGGAGAAGATCCAGTCCACCATCGTCAACACCATCCCCCTGTGGAAGAACCAGATGGTGCTGGCGCTGGGTCTGGCACACAGCCAGCAGGCAATGCAGGCCGAGCGCGCTGTGACCGACATGACCAATGAGCTGCTGAAAAAGAACGCCGATGCCCTGAAGATGGGCACCCTGGAGACGGCACGGGAGTCGCAGCGGGGCGTGGTGGATATCGAGACCCTGCAGCAGACCAACAAGAGCCTGATCGAGACGCTGGACGAGCTGAACAAGATCCAGACCGAGGGCCGGGCAAAGCGGGCGGCAGCACAGCAGGAGCTGACCCGCATCGAGGACGAGCTGAAACAAAAGATGATGGAGATCCGCAACTAAGATGGCAAATGCTGATTTTGACCGGTCCGATCCGGGCTTTGCATCCCAGGCATTTGGAACGGCTGATGCCTGCGAATCGCCTGTCCAGACCCCCTTACAGCGTCGGCTGGCAGCAGCAGAGGCGCATCTGCCTGCCCCGCTGACAAAGCCGGTGGTGGCTGTGGCGCTGTGCCTGGTGCTGATGCTGGGCGGCGCAGTGGGCCTGGGCGGAGCAAAGCTCCGGGGGGCCTACAACCAAGCAAAGAACTGGTATACGGCCGGTGTGCCGGCAGACGGAGGGTACACCCTTAGCGAGGAGCTGGCTGTCCGGGAGAATACGGCAGCCAATGTGCTGACCACCGCCCAGAATCAGGGCCTGGCCGACAGCCCGGAGTACCAGGCGGCGCAGACTGCTTTGCAGCAGTTTTCGGCCTGCCGTGCCAACGCACAAGCGCCCGGCGGGATGCACACGATGTACGAAGCCAATGCAGTTCTGGGGGCGGCAGTCGACCAGCTGTACGCAGCGCTGCAGCAGCGGGCGGAAGACCCTATGAAGATGGGAGCGGTGCAGGGACAGTATGGGCAGTTCAACAGTGCCGGCACCATCCTGGGAGAGCTGCAGTATAATAAGGCGGTTTCCGATTATCAGAACAAGACCTCCGGCGGCTGGGCTGCAGTGCTGAAAGGTCTGTTCGGCGTACAGGAGGTGGAGCAGTTCGTATGATGCAGCGCCTGAAAAAGACGGCTGCGCTGGCGGTCACGCTGGCTTTGAGCCTGCTGGCTCTGGCCACCCCGGCACTGGCTGCAAAAGCCCAGCTGCCGGAGCTGCCCAAGGGACAGTGTGTGGTGGATGAGGCAGGTGTGCTGAGCCAGAACACGGTCCAGCTGGTAGAGCAGCTGAACAGTCAGCTGGAGGCCAACTGCCAGGGAGCGCAGATCGGTGTACTGACCGTAGAATACACCGGAAATCTTTCCACAGAGGAATATGCTGTCCAAGCCTTCAATGCGTGGGGCATCGGCAGCGCAAAAGAGGACAACGGCGTATTGATCCTGCTGGTGATGGAATCGCCGCTGTACAAAGACGGCGACTACTATCTGACCATTGGCGATGGATTCCGCAATACGACCATGGATAAGCAGGCCAGCGCCATTGCGCAGACTATGGAGAATTCGTTTGCCCGCCAGGATTATGACGATGCAGTGGAGATCTGTGCGCAGAACGCAGCGCAGACCATTGCGGGAGTGTATGGCGCTTCTTTGACCGGCGGCGGGTCCTATCAGCCCCAGCCGGAACCCCAGGGACCGGGCTTCTTTGCGGTGCTGTTTGACATCGCATTGTTTTTGCTGGTGGCCTGGGTGGTCATGAATGCGGTGTTTGCGCCCATTGGACGGCGGACGAACTTCTGCTTTGGGCCTTTCTGGTGCTGGGGCCCGCCCCGCGGACCCCGGCGCCCGCCTCGTCCGCCCCGCCGTCCGCCCTATGGCGGCGGCTACGGCGGTTTTGGCGGTTTTGGCGGCATGGGCGGCGGCTCCAGCTTTGGCGGCTTTGGGGGCGGACGTTCCGGCGGCTTTGGAGGCGGCGGCAGCTTTGGCGGTATGGGCGGCGGCTCCAGCCATGGCGGCGGTGGCGGCCGCGGCCGCTGAGTTTTCCACCACACTTGAAAGAATGGTAGAAAACCCATCCGCATACGCCCCATAAGATGCAAAAAAACTCTCCTCCTGGGATAGCCAGGGGGAGAGTTTTACGTTTTGGATAAACAGCAGCGGAAAGCTGTCTTACTTGGTGCCGTAGATACGGTCGCCGGCGTCGCCCAGACCGGGGACGATGTAGCCGTTCTCGTTCAGGCAGGTGTCCTGTGCGCCGATGTAGATATCCACATCAGGGTGTGCATCGTGCAGAGCCTTGATGCCTTCCGGTGCAGCGATCAGGCCGATGAACTTGATGCGCTTTGCGCCGTGCTTCTTGATCTGAGTGATGGCGTCAATAGCGCTGCCGCCGGTAGCCAGCATGGGGTCCAGCACCATCACGTCACGCTCGGCGATATCCAGGGGCAGCTTGCAGAAGTACTCCACAGGCTGCAGAGTGGTCTCGTCCCGGTACAGGCCGATGAAGCCCACCTTGGCAGCGGGCAGCAGGGTCAGCATACCGTCCAGCATGCCCATGCCAGCCCGCAGGATGGGGACCAGGGCCAGCTTGCGGCCTGCCAGCACCTTGGTCTTTGCCATGGTGATGGGGGTCTCGATCTCGACCTCCTCCATGGGCAGGTCGCGGGTAGCCTCGTAGCACAGCAGGGTAGCGATCTCGCTCACGAGGTCACGGAACTCCTTGGTGCCAGTCTGTTTGTTGCGCAGCAGGCTGATCTTGTGCTGCAGCAGGGGATGCTCAACGATCATAGGGGTCATAAGAACACGCTCCTTTAGTATATAAAAAATTTATCTGACAAACATGGGGCTCAGCGCTGCTCGATAGCAGTGAGCTTGGCGATCCGGTTTTCGTGCCGGCCACCCTCAAACGGAGTGGACAGGAACAGATCCACCAGCTGGCAGGCCAGGCCGGCGCCCACCACACGGCCGCCCAGGCACAGTGCGTTGGCGTCGTTGTGGCGGCGGGTGTACTCACAGCTGAAGCTGTCCGAGCAGCAGCAGGCACGGATGCCCTTGACCTTGTTGGCTGCCATGCTGATGCCTACACCGGTGCCGCAGAACAGCAGGGCGCGCTCGCACTCACCGCTGACCACAGCGTCACAGGCAGGCAGAGCCATGTCCGGGTAGTCTACACTCTCGGTGCTGTGGGTGCCAAAGTCGATCACCTGGATGCCCTGGGCCTCCAGATGGGCCTTTACGGCCTCCTTCAGTTCAAAGCCGCCGTGGTCGGCAGCCATTGCAATGGGTTTTGCCATAACAAGAAACGTCCTTTCTCATCCATTCTGTGGGCTTTGGGCGGCCAGCCGCTCGGCGCGTTCCCGCTCGGCCTGGCTCAGCCGGTGATAATCCGGCAGCAGAGCCTCCGGGGGCACAGCCAGCCCTTCCTGGGCCATCCGACGGCCCACCATTGCCACCGCAGCGCCGCGGGGAGTCCGCAGTGCAGGGGGCACAGCCAGCACGCCGGGGATCTGGCTGTATTCATTATAACACAGAGCAGCCCCGTCACCAACAAAAAACACAGGCTTTTTGCAATTTTGCACAAAAGATGCCAGATCTTTCACTGCACGGGCCCCATCCTCCATCAGCCGCTGGTGGGTAGCCAGGTCAAATGCAGCGCTGTACACCTGCGCCCGGCGTGCATCCAGGGCGCAGACCACGGTGCCCTCGCCGCTGTGGGCGTAGGCCAGCGCTTCCAGCGTGGAAACCGGCACACAGGGGGTATTGTGGGCAAAGGCCATCCCCTTGACAGCAGCCAGGCCGATGCGCAGCCCGGTAAAGCTGCCCGGCCCGGCATTGACGGCATACAGGTCGATATCAGCGCATTTCATGCCGCAAAGGTGCAGGCAATGGTCCACCAAGGGCATCAGTGTCTCGCTGTGGGTATGGCCTGCATCCAGGCTGCACTCGTACAGCAGATGCTCGTCCTGCATCAGGGCGACCCCCAGGGTCTTGCCCGCAGTATCAACGGCCAGAATATTCATAGCGCAGCCCCCTCGATGGTAATGCGGCGGGTCTCCTCGTCCAGACGCTGGATGTCCACCCGTACCGGGTGTTCCAAAGCCAGCAGGTCGGCGAAGTTCTCGCTCCATTCGGCGGCCACCACGGCCCCCTCGTCCAGATAATCATAAAAGCCGGCGGCGCACAGGTCGGCTTCGGTGGAGATGCGGTACAGGTCAAAATGCGCCAGCGGCCGTGGGCCGCGGTAATAATTCACGATCGCAAAGGTGGGGCTGCTGACGGGGTCGGTGCAGCCCAGGCCGTCGGCCAGCCCTTCACAAAAAGCAGTTTTGCCAGCGCCCAGCCCGCCGGTAAAAGCCACCAGCGTCCCGGGGGACAGAACGGCGGCCAGCTGTTGCCCCAGCGCCACAGTCTCGGCGCGGGAATGGGTGATGAATTCAGACATGGGTCGTTACCTCTATCATAAAAAAGGGGGACGGCGTCCCCGCCATCCCTCAGTATAATATAAAATGTAGAAAAGTGCAATTCTTTTTGGGGGAAAGGCCGCTTCCGTGCAGCTGCAAGCGGTTTAGGCAGCCTGCTGCGGAGCGGGCGCCGGGAGTGTGGGCAGGACAGCATCGGCCCGGCCCTGGATCAGGGGATAGGCGGCCGCAGCGTGGGGCCGCCGTCCGCCCTGTGAGTGATACCAGATCAGGTCATCGGTGCCGTAAAGGTCCATGGAGCGCTGTACCGCAGTGGCGACAGGGTCTCCGGCGATCATAAAGTTGACCGTAGCCCAGAGCATGCTGCGGGCATAAACGGCATAGACGTTGTTGACAAAGCCCACCACGGCTTCTGCGCCGCCAGCCAGCAGGGCATCGGCCATGGCCAGGTCCACGCTGCCGTCCATGCCGTAGAACTCACAGGTCTCGGAATACACGATGGTGCCGTCCAGCCGGCCGCCCCAGTAGGCAGAGCGGAAGAAATCCGGCGTGATGCAGTAGCGCCCGTTGACCTTGATGACCCGGTGGCACAGTAGGTCAAAGCCGTAGAGCAGATCTTTATACAAGGTAGAGCGCTCGGTCAGCAGGATCACCGGCTGGGTGCGCAGCCGCCGCAAAAGCAGGCCGGTCTGGTATGTATAATACGCACCGTGGGCGCTCAGTACACAGAGGTCGTACCGGTCCATCTGCCGCAGATCCGACACTGTTACAGCCGAGTCCATCCGGGTGTCCAGCCCAAGAGCGGTCCAAAATGCCTGCATATAAGCATAATAAGGGTAACGGGTGCTGCTGGAGGCATCGTCGAAGGCATAGTAGACCATGGCGGAACCGCTTGTGCTCGCCCGGGATGGAGCAGGGGAAAGGGGCGGCTCCCCCAGCTCAAAGTTTTCAAGCTCGGGGGTCTCCAGCAGGACGCCGCCCCAGGCGCCGCAGGTGTAAGCGTAGGAGACCAGATCGTTCTCCATATCGGCATAGATGGAGCCGGGCTGCACCAGGCCATCCTCGGAGAGCTGGCGCAGGCAGTCCACCGCAGCCTGCATCCGGGCTTCCGGCTCCAGGGCGGCAAATTCCGGGCTGTCGGTCAAGGCAGAGACCGCCTGGTCTGCCTGCTGCATCTGCTGTGCTTCGGCAGCGGTCAGAGCGGCAGGGGGGTCCTGCGGCGCGGCAGCATAGGCAGCCGGGCCGGATAAAACGGTCAGCAGCAGGGCCAATGCGCAGACAGCGCAGACCATGCGGCGGAAGGAAGAGGTCGAAGGGGTGTTCATCACGTTGGAGTCCTCCACGAAGGGTGCAGGCATGGGCCCGCACAAAAACGATGGACAAAGTCCATGAATATCTCCATTGTAGGATTCAGACGGAGCTTTGTCAAGCGATGGGAGAGGATTTTGCAAAGCTCTCACAGGCGGGAAAGTTAGGAAACGGCTGCAGCAGGGCATTGCACCTGCCATCGTGGATTTGAAGAAGAAAAGCGGCTCCGCTGCCGAAAAAGGGAGGAATGGATCTTTGCATCTTTTTTTGCTGCCGGTCGCACAGGATACGGCACGGCAGCAAAACGGCAGCAAAAGAAACCCCTGCTTGTGCTTGCGCCGGCGGGTGCGGCGCGGTATACTAGAGAACAAAGACGGAACAAACGAAAGGACGGTGCTTTTTTGGAGAGCATACGGCGATATTTTAAGCGAACCGACCGGATCTATCTGGCCTTATGTGTATTCAGCAGCATCATGGCGGTGCTGGCGCTGGCATCCTGGGCGGCCAAACAGGGCAATGGATTTGCGGTGGATGAGATCACCGGGCAGATCGTGGGCATTGGCGACTACCGCCGTGCCATGGTGCAGGCGGCGGCTTCGGTGCTGGGGCTGGCCGGAGCGGTGCTGCTTTCCAATATCGATTACCGGAGCCTGGTCAAGGTCTGGCCGGTACACGTTGCCCTGACCTGGGGTATGGTGCTGCCCACGCTGGTGATCCGCAATGTCAAGATCGGCCCCCTGACCATCGGCTTCAATGCCGGTGACACCGATAACTATTCCTGGTATAAGCTGGGAGGTTTTACCTTCCAGCCCACCGAGCTGGCAAAGATCAGCTTTATCCTGACCTTTGCGATGCACCTGAACAATGTGCGCTCCCGCATCAACGAGCCGAAGGAGCTGGCAAAGCTGCTGCTGCATTTGCTGATCCCGGTCGCCATCATCCATATCCAGGGAGACGACGGCACCGCCATTATCTACTGCATCATCGCCTGCTGCATGATGTTCTCTGCCGGGCTGAGCTGGAAGTATATCTTTGGGGCACTGGCGGCTATGGCCGGGGCAATGGGGATAGCCTTTGCCTTTTTCAGCGATAAGATCGGCAAGGGGTACCAGTGGTACCGCATCCTGGCCGTCATCGACCCGGAGAATACCACCGGCTGGGCGCCCAGCGAAACGGTGTGGAAAAACATCATCTATCAGCAGCAGCGGGGAGAGATCGCACTGGGGTCCGGCGGGATCTTTGGCAATGGCTTGTTCAGCGGCAGCTATTACAGCGTGCCCAACGCCCACAATGACTTTATCCTCAGTTGGATCGGCAATGCGGCGGGCTTTGTAGGCTGCTGCATCGTGCTGGGGGTGCTGTTTGCCATCGTGGTCAAGACCTTTATCACCGGTGCCCGCAGCGAGGACCTGCTGGGCAGCTTTATCTGTGCCGGTATCGGCGGTGCGCTGATGGCGCAGATCCTGGTGAATGTGGGTATGAACCTGCGTGTGCTGCCGGTCATCGGCGTGACGCTGCCGTTTTACTCCGCAGGCGGCAGCTCGGTAATGATGCTGTATCTTTGCGTGGGACTGGTGCTGTCGGTATACACCCACAACAAGAAAAAACTATTCAGCTAAGCGTATTTTATAAAAAATCTGTATGCGGCGGGCATCCTGGATGCCCGCCGTTTTTTGGCTTTTCAGAGGCGGAAATGCAGGTCTTTATATTCAATTTTGTTCATCTTTATGATGAGTAACTTTACAAAACGTTGTTTGACTTTGGGCCGAATTGCCATTATAATTGGTCTCAACAAATGCGCAGAAGGGAAAAAGTACCGCAGGGTATTCGTCTTTCAGAGAGCTGCCGGGAGATGCGAGGCAGCAGACGTCCTTTGTGGGGAAATCCTCCCGGAGCAGCCTGCTGAAAGGGTCCGCACGACCTGATTAAGCACCGCCGGAAGCACCCGTTATCGTGCAGGACTTTGCTAGAAGTCCATGAGCGGGCGCAGATATGCGTCAACGAGAGTGGTACCGCAGAGAACTTTGTGTATTGCAGAGTCTTTGTCTCTTGAACATACAGGGGACAAAGGCTTTTTTCTTTCCAGACAGCGGCCTTGCAGGCCGGATGAGTCCCCCAAAACGAGCATACCAACATAAAAACCAGGGGAGGCATGATTTATGCAGCTGAACGGTTCTCAGATTTTTGTAGAGGTGCTTTGTGAGCAGGGTGTGGATACGATTTTTGGCTATCCCGGCGGGTCGGTGCTGAACCTGTATGACGAGCTGTACCGCAACGATTATCGGATCCAGCACGTACTGACCGCCCACGAGCAGGGGGCGGCGCATGCAGCAGACGGCTATGCCCGTGCTACCGGCCGCACCGGTGTTGTGCTGGCCACCAGCGGGCCGGGTGCGACCAACCTGGTCACCGGCATTGCCACTGCATATATGGACTCGGTGCCTATGGTGGCCTTTACCGGCAACGTGCCTACCCCCAGCCTGGGCAGCGACAGTTTCCAGGAAGCCTATATCGAGGGCATCACGATGCCCATTACCAAGCATAACTTTACGGTGCGCCGGGTCAGCGAGCTGGCCGACACCATGCGGGCGGCGTTCCGCATTGCCCAGAGCGGGCGCAAAGGTCCGGTGCTGGTGGATATCCCCAAGGACATCACCGCCGCAGTGTGTGAATTTACCCCCCAGCAGCCGGAGCCCGTCCGCACGGTGACCACCTTTGACCCCCAGAAGGTCCAGTGGGCGGCAGACCTGCTGAACGCTGCCGAGCGGCCGCTGGTGTACTTTGGCGGCGGCGTGCGGGCGGCAGCCAGCTGCCAGCCTTTGCGGGAGATGCTGCATAAGGCGGGCCTGCCGGCTACCTACACCCTGATGGCCGCAGGCGTGGTGCCTTACGGCGACCCGCTGAACCTGGGCCTGCTGGGCATGCACGGCGGCTATGCCGCCAACCGGGCGGTGTCCGAGTGCGATGTGCTGCTGGCTGTGGGCACCCGCTTTTCCGACCGGGTCGCCCTGAACCCCCGCTCCTTTGCGAAACAGGCCACCATTATCCAGATCGACATCGACCCCAGCGAGCTGGGCAAAAATGTGGAGGTGGACCTGGCCATTGCCGGAGATGCCGCCTATGTGCTGCGGGCTATGCTGCCCCAGCTGAAACAGCAGGATCATTCCCAGTGGATGGAGCAGATCCAGTCGTGGCAGAAGCGGGACTACCACCCCGCCTCCGACCCCAGCCGGCTGATGCCCCATGAGGTGATCGGAGAGGTGTGCGACCAGTGCGGCCCCGAAACGGTCTATGTTACCGATGTGGGACAGCACCAGATGTGGGCAGCACAGTATCTGCGCCATGCAAAAAGCCGGGGATTTATCACCAGCGGCGGCCTTGGCACCATGGGCTTTGGGTACGGAGCTGCCATTGGCGCCCAGATGGCTCTGGGACGCAGCCAGCGAGTGGTGATGTTTACCGGTGATGGTTCCTTCCACATGAACCTGAACGAAGCCTGCACCGCTGTGAGCTATGAGTTGCCCATTGTGACGGTGATCTTCAACAACCAGGTGCTGGGCATGGTGCGGCAGTGGCAGACCAGTTTTTATGGCAAGCGTTATTCCCAGACCGACCCCCATCGCCGCACCGATTTTGTCAAGCTGGCCGAGGGATTTGGCCTTAAGGGATACCGCTGCCAGAACCTGGAGCAGTTCCGGGCGGCGCTGGCGGATGCCCTGACCCAGAAAGGCCCCACCTGGATCGAGTGCCTGATCGATAAGGACGAGCGGGTGCTGCCCATGATCCCCGGCGGCGGCGACATCAACGATATCATCCTGAACTGAGAGGAGGCGCTGGGATATGGATTCTGCACAGCGCAAGGTGATCAGCCTTTTGGTGGAAAACCACAGCGGTGTTCTGGCACGGGTATCCAGCCTGTTTTGCCGCAGAGGGTTCAACATCGACAGCCTGACGGTGTCGGCCACCAATGACCCCACCGTCAGCCGCATCACGGTGACGGTCTCCGGCTCAGGCAAAGAGCTGCAGCAGCTGGTCTTGCAGACCGAGCGGCTGGAGGTGACCCGCCAGGTCTTTGTGCTGGAGACCGCCAATACCTTGCAGCGGGAGCTTTTGCTGTTGAAGGTGGCAGCGGATGTCCACAGCCGGGCCGAGCTGCAGGAGATCGCGAACATTTACAAAGCAAAGATCATCGACCTGTCTCCGGACAGCATGGTGTTTGAGCTGACCGGCAAGCCGGAAAAGATCAACGCATTTCTGGTGATGTTCCAGGGGTACAAGATCCTGGAGCAGTGCCGCACCGGTGTTACCGCCCTGGAGCGGGGCGGGATGCACCAGCACATGCAGAAACCTCCGCAGGAGGTACGCAGCGAGCAGCTGTGAAAAAATACGCATCTCCGCTCCCTGGGACGCCGGGCGGCGTCCGACTGAGCGAATGAAATAACGCTTTTGCCTTACAAACAACACAAAAAAGGAGAGTTTACGATCATGGCCATCAAGAAATATTACGATTCCGACTGCAACCTGGGAATGTTGGACGGCAAGACCGTCGCAGTCATCGGCTTTGGCAGCCAGGGCCACGCCCATTCTGAGAACCTGGCAGAGAGCGGCGTCAACGTGGTTGTGGGTCTGCGCAAAGGCTCGGCTCACTGGGAAAAGGCCGCAAAGTTTGCCCAGGATCATGAGAACTTCCAGGTGATGGAAGTGGAAGAGGCAGCCAAGGCTGGCGATATCGTAATGATGCTGGTGCCGGATGAGCTGTGCGCCGATATCTACAACAAGCAGGTGGCGCCTTATATGACCGAGGGCAAGGCCCTGGCCTTTGCGCATGGTTTCAACATCCACTTCAAGACCATTGTGGCGCCCCAGAATGTGGACGTGATCATGATCGCCCCCAAGGGCCCCGGCCATACCGTCCGCAGCCAGTATGTGGAGGGCCACGGTGTGCCCAGCCTGATCTGTGTGGAGCAGGACTACACCGGCAAAGCTAAGGAGCTGGCTCTGGCTTATGCCTGCGGCATCGGTGCAGGCCGGGCCGGCATCCTGGAGACGACCTTTAAGGAGGAGACCGAGACCGACCTGTTTGGCGAGCAGGCTGTGCTGTGCGGCGGCGTGTGCGAGCTGATCCACGCAGGCTTCGATACCCTGGTGGAGGCAGGCTACGCCCCTGAGATGGCCTACTTTGAGACCTGCCATGAGATGAAGTTGATCGTGGACCTGATCAACGAGGGCGGCTTCTCCAAGATGCGCTACTCCATCTCCAACACCGCAGAGTATGGCGACTACCGCACCGGCAAGCGCCTGATCACCGAGGAGACCCGCAAGGAGATGAAGAAGGTGTTGACCGAGATCCAGGACGGTACCTTTGCCTCCGAGTTCCTGGCCGAGATGAGCGACAAGGGCGGCCGCAAGGTCCACTTCCTGGCAAAGCGCCGCATGGAGGCAGAGCTGCCCATCGAGAAGGTGGGCGCTGAGCTGCGCGGCATGATGAGCTGGCTGAAGAAGTAAGCTGCACCCCCCACCCCCCATTGATACACACCTAAAACCGGCCCTCTCGGTCCGCGCCTGCTGCCGCAGAGCGGGCAGAGAGGGTTTTTCAGGAGGAGATTATGAGAAGCGATAATGTGACCAAAGGTTCGGAGCGCGCACCCAACCGCAGCCTGTTCTACGCCCTGGGCTATACCCCTGAAGAACTGGACCGTCCGCTGATCGGTGTGGTGTCGGCGTACAGCGAGATCGTGCCCGGTCATATGAACCTGGACAAACTGGCAGATGCCGTCAAGGCCGGTGTGCGGATGGCCGGGGGCACCCCCGTGCTGCTGCCCGCCATTGGCGTGTGCGATGGCATTGCTATGGGGCATGTGGGCATGAAATACTCGCTGGCATCCCGGGAGCTGATCTGCGACAGCGTAGAGACCATGCTGATGGCCCACCAGCTGGATGGCCTGGTGCTGGTGCCCAACTGTGATAAGATCGTGCCCGGCATGGTGATGGCAGCGGTGCGCATGGATGTGCCTGCTGTGGTCTGCTCCGGCGGGCCGATGCTGGCGGGCAGCTACGGCGGCGAGGAAGTCAGCCTTTCCAAGATGTTTGAGGCGGTGGGCGCCTATAAGGCGGGGATGATCACCGCCGACCAGCTGGAGGACTGCACCTGCAACTGCTGCCCCAGCTGCGGCAGCTGCTCGGGTATGTACACCGCCAACAGCATGAACTGCCTGTGCGAGGCCATTGGCATTGCACTGCCGGGCAATGGCACCATCCCGGCGGTCTATTCCAAGCGGCTGCAGCTGGGCAAGCACGCCGGTATGGCCATCATGGACCTGGTGCGCCGGGGCATCACCGCCCGGCAGATCATCAATGAGCGGTCCATCCGCAATGCATTGACCTGCGATATGGCACTGGGCTGCTCCACCAATACGGTGCTGCATCTGCTGGCCATCGCATACGAAGCCGGTGTGCCCATCGACCTGGCGCTGTTCAACGAGATCAGTGCCAAGACCCCCAACCTGTGCCATCTGGCCCCGGCAGGGCCTACCCATATGCCGGATCTGTACGCTGCAGGCGGCATCCCGGCGGTGCAGGCGGAGCTGGCCAAAAAGGGCCTGCTGGATCTGGATGTGCTGACCGTGACCGGCAAGACCCTGGGGGAGAACATCCAGGGCGCCCGCATCCTGGACACCAAGGCCATCCGCCCCATTGAGGACCCCTACTCGGAAAACGGCGGCCTGCAGATCCTGTGGGGCAACCTGGCCCCGGATGGATGCGTGGTCAAGCGCAGTGCAGTGGCGCCAGAGATGCAGTGCCATTCCGGCCCGGCCCGGGTATTTGACAGCGAGGAGGAGGCCATTGCCGCCATTTATGCGGGCAAGATCGTGCCCGGTGATGTGGTAGTGATCCGGTACGAAGGCCCCAAGGGCGGCCCCGGTATGCGGGAGATGCTGAACCCCACCTCTGCTCTGGCAGGCATGAAGCTGGATAAGACGGTGGCCCTGATCACCGATGGCCGGTTCTCCGGCGCATCCCGCGGCGCTGCCATTGGCCATGTCAGCCCGGAGGCTGCCTCCGGCGGGCCCATCGGCCTGGTGGAAGAAGGGGATACCATCTCCATCGACATCCCCCATGCCAAGATCACGCTGGAGGTGCCGGAGGAGGTGCTGGCGCAGCGGTTGGCAAAGTACCAGGCACCGGAACCCAATATCCGCACCGGCTGGCTGTCCCGCTATGCCCGGATGGTCACCAGTGCAAACCTGGGCGCAGTGCTGAAGTGAGGCGGATGGTATGACGAACAAGGAGTGGCAGACCCGCCTGTCGGGCTTGGTGGTGTTCCGTCCACTGGGACAGGACCCGGTGTTTGCGGCGCTGGAACAGCTGATCGGTCTGCTGGGGCAGAAGCCGGAGCAGCCCGCAGTGCTGAGCCGTGCAGTGGCCCAGATGGAGGGGGAGCTGTTTGCCCATACCACCGATCTGTCGGCCTATCTCTCCGCTGCCGTGCTGGAGGCAGAGACGGTCTGTGTGCGCCGGGCTGCCCAGGGCGCGCTGCCTGCGGTATTGCAGACGGCTCTGGACCGGGAGCTGGCGCTGCTGCAGGCGGCCTGCGGCCTGACCTTGGATGACCTGCTGGAGGAAGCGGGGGAGGATACCCGCCGCGCGCTGGAGTTTCTGCCCCGGTGGGAGACAAGCGCTGTGGACCTGGCTGCGGCATACGCCCAGCGTATGAGCCAGGTGGGACGCAAAGGCTACGGGATGTTTGCCAAGTACCATGTGTTTACGGTGGAAAACGGCCAGCTGGTGCCGGTGAAATACCCGGACCCCCAGCGGCTGGAGGAGCTGCCCGGCTATGAGCGGGAGCGGGAAAAGGTGATCGCCAACACCCGTGCCCTGCTGGCGGGGATGCCGGCCAACAACGTGCTGCTGTACGGAGATGCCGGCACCGGCAAATCCAGCACCGTAAAGGCCATTGCCAACGAGTTCGCACCCCAGGGACTGCGGTTGGTGGAGGTGAAGAAAAATCAGCTCTACCAGATCCCGGAACTGATGGACCAGCTGGCAGACAACCCGCTGAAGTTCCTTCTTTTCATCGACGATCTGAGCTTTACCGCCAACGACGACAACTTTGCAGCGCTGAAAGCGATCTTGGAGGGCAGCGTGGGCGGCCGGGCCAAAAATCTGGCGGTCTATGCCACCTCCAACCGCCGCCATCTGGTCAAGGAGACCCTGACCGACCGCACCGGGGACGATATCCACGAGGCGGACACCCGTCAGGAGCTGATGAGCCTCTCTGCCCGCTTTGGTCTGACGGTGACCTTCCAGCGGCCGGAAAAGGCCCGCTTTGAGGCCATTCTGACCGAGCTGGCCCGTCAGCACGGCATCGAGATGCCGATGGAGCAGCTGCTGGTCAAGGCCGAGGCGTTTGCCATCCGGGCCGGGGGACGCAGCCCCCGGGTGGCAAAGCAGTTCATCGAGCAGTGCGAGAGCGGCGTGCAGAAGTGAACCGAACAACAAAAAACCAGGCAGAGGAGCTCTCTGCCTGGTTTTTTGTTTATTTGGGCAAACGGCGTATGCTGGCTCAGACACGCTCTGAGACCAGCTGGAACCCGGCGCGGGCCAACTCCTGGCGGATCTGCTCGATCTGGGCGGCGTCCCGGGTCTCCAAAGCCAGCTTCAAAAAGCAGCTGGAGATGGGCATATTGGGGTCAGAACCATCGTGGAGCACCGACACCACGTTGCTGCCGCAGCGGGAAACGATGCGGGCTACCTGCTCCAGCTGGCCGGGGCGGTCCTCCAGGGCGATGGTCAGGTTGGCTTTGCGGCCGCTCATCACTAAGCCGCGGGTGATGACCCGGTTCAGAATGTTTACATCAATGTTGCCGCCGGAGACCAGGCACACCACCTTTTTGCCTGCCAGGGGCAGCTTGTGGAACAAAGCGGCGGCCACCGGCACAGCGCCTGCGCCCTCTGCGACCAGCTTCTGGTTCTCCATCAGGGAGAGGATGGCCGCAGCGGTCTCGTCCTCAGATACAGTGACGATATCGTCTACATATTCCTCGCAGAGCTGATAGGTCAGCTCGCCGGGGGTCTTGACCTGGATGCCGTCCGCAAAGGTGGAAGCGGCGTTCAGGGTCTGGTAGCGGTGCTCATGGAGGGAGCGGTACATACTGGGCGCACCCTCCGCCTGGACACCGTAGATCTTGACCTCCGGACGCAGGCTCTTGATGGCGAAGGCTACGCCGGAGATCAATCCGCCGCCGCCCACCGGCACGATCACGGCATCCACATCCGGCAGCTGGTCCAGGATCTCCAGGCCGATGGTGCCCTGCCCGGCAATGACCTGCTCGTCGTCGTACGGGTGGATAAAGGTCATGCCGGTCTCAGCCTGCAGTTCCACCGCCTTGTCATGGGCGTCGTCGTAGGTGCCGGGTACCAGGCAGACCTCTGCGCCCAGGTTCTTGGTGTTTTCTACCTTCATCAAAGGGGCACCGTCCGGCATGCAGACGATGCTTTTGATGCCGCGGCGGGTGGCTGCCAGCGCCACGCCCTGGGCGTGATTGCCCGCAGAGCAGGCGATGACGCCCTTGGCGCGCTCCTCCTCGGAAAGCTGACTGATCTTATAGTAAGCGCCCCGGACCTTAAAGCTGCCGGTGGCCTGCAGGTTTTCGGTTTTCAGGTAGAGCTGGCAGTCACAGTGCAGGCGGGGGGCCTCGATGAGGTCGGTGCGGCGGGCAACGTCTTTGAGCACAAAGGCGGCGTGGTAGATCTTATCCAAAGTCAGCATGACGATATACTTCCTATCCTTTTTGTACTCCCGCCATGCAGTGGGCATGGATGCGGGAATTTTAGTATAGAATACTAAAATTGATTTGTCAAATGAATTTTGTTCACTTATAACTGCGACAAGGCGCAAGGGGGACAAAGGCTGTTTTTTCGGGCTTTCCTCACTGGCTGATGCGCCCCGGCCTGATGCGCAAAAACTTTGGCCCGTGCATCTGCACGGGCCGTGTGAAATGTTTTTGGTTCCTTTTTTCTTGCAAAAGGGGAAGCACCCGTATGCCCGGCAGCTCCTGCGCCCCCATAAGATGGTTCAGATGCAGTCCAGAATGGCATCGCCCATGGCGGCGCAGCCCAGGCAGGTGCAGCCATCGCTCATCGTATCGGCGGTGCGCAGGCCCTTGTCCAGAACGCTGGCCACGGCGTCCTCAATGGCCTGGGCTTCATCGCGCATACCGAAGGAATAGCGCAGCATCATGGCCGCCGAGAGGATGCAGGCGGTGGGGTTGACGATGTCCTTGCCGGCAATGTCCGGAGCGGAGCCGTGGATAGGCTCATACAGGCCACGGGTGCCGTCGCCCAGAGAGGAGGAGGGGATCATGCCGATGGAGCCGGTGATCATGGATGCCTCGTCCGAAAGGATATCTCCAAACATATTCTCGGTAACGATCACGTCGAACTGACTGGGGTCCTTGACCAGCTGCATGGCGCAGTTGTCCACGAACATCTCGCTGTACTCTACGTCCGAATACTCGGCTTGCAGCTGGTGCATCACAGACCGCCACAGACGGCTGGTGTCCAGTACGTTGGCTTTATCCACACAGCAGAGCTTTTTGTGGCGCTGGCGGGCTGTTTCAAAGCCGATGCGGCCAATGCGCCGGATCTCCTGCTCAGAGTAGGGCATCTGATCCACGGCCTGTTTCTCGCCGCTGGGCAGGGTGTCGGTGCGGTGCTCTCCAAAATACACGCCGCCGGTCAGCTCCCGCACGATGATCAGGTCGATGCCTTTGGCCACGATCTCCGGTTTCAGCGGGCTGGCGGGGGCAAGCTGCGGCCAGATGCGGGCGGGGCGGTTGTTGGAGTACAGGCCCATCCCTGCACGGAGCCGGAGCAGCCCTTTTTCCGGCCGCTGCGGGCCGGGCAGCCCCTCCCACTTCGGGCCGCCTACGGCGCCCAGCAGCACACTGTCTGCCGCCAGGCATTTGTCCAGCTCCTGCTGGGGCAGGGGGTCTCCGTATTTGTCAATGGCCTCGCCCCCCATAGCGGTGTCCACATAGTGGAAGGTATGGCCGTATTTTTCAGCGATGCGGTCCAGCACACGCACCGCCTGGGCAACGATCTCAGGGCTGGAGCAGTCGCCCCAAATAACAGCGATGGTCTTTTCCATATGGCCCTCCTTTTACTGGTCCGGCTGGCGGTTTTGGATGGCGTTCATCAGCCCGCCGGCGGCAATGATCTCCTGGATAAAGGGCGGGAAGGGCTGCGCCTGGAAGCTGCAGCCGGTGGTCTCGTCGGTGATAAGGCCGGTATCAAAGTCCACCCGCACGGTGTCCCCGGCGGCAATGGCATCCACAGCCTCCGGACACTCCAGGATGGGCAGCCCGATATTGATGCTGTTGCGGTAGAAGATACGGGCAAAGCTTTTGGCGATGACCACCGAGATGCCCGCAGTTTTGATGCACAGGGGGGCGTGCTCCCGGGAGGAGCCGCAGCCAAAGTTCAATCCGCCCACCATCACATCCCCGGGCTGCACCCGCTGCACAAAGTTTTTGTCGATGTCCTCCATGCAGTGGGCAGCCAGCTCCTGGGCGTTCTGGGTATTCAGATACCGGGCGGGGATGATCACATCGGTATCCACGTTGTCGGGATACTTAAAAACAGAACCTTTTGCGTTCATGGGATCGCTCCTCCTTTTCTCTCAGACCGTGCGGGGGTCGGTGATATAGCCGGTCAAAGCACTGGCGGCGGCGGTAGCAGGGGAGGCAAGGTAGACTTCGCTCTTGACGTGGCCCATGCGCCCCACAAAGTTGCGGTTGGTGGTGGACACGCAGCGCTCCCCCTCAGCCAGGATGCCCATGTATCCGCCCAGGCAGGGGCCGCAGGTGGGGGTGGAGACGATGCACCCGGCATCGATAAAGGCGGTGGTCCACCCCCGGAGGATGCACTCCCGATAGACGGACATGGTGGCCGGGATGATGATGCCCCGTACGCCCTTGGCGATATGGCGGCCCTTGAGGATCTCGTAGGCCGCCTGCATATCCTCCAGCCGGCCGTTGGTGCAGCTGCCGATCACCACCTGGTCGATGCGGATGCCGCTGCCCTCCCGTGCGGGGTGGGTATTCTCCGGCAGGTGGGGGTAGCTGACCGTGGGTTCCAGCGCAGACAGGTCGATCTGGATGGTCTGCTCATACACGGCATCGGGGTCGGCCTCATAGAACACCGGCGGCCGCTGGCTGCGGCCAGCCAGATACTGACGGGTCACCGCATCCACCGGGAAGATGCCGTTTTTGGCACCGGCTTCAATGGCCATGTTGCAGATGCAGAGACGGTCCTCCATGGTCAGGCTGGCCACGCCCGGGCCAGTGAATTCCATGGACTGGTACAGCGCCCCGTCCACCCCGATCTGACCGATGATGTGCAGGATCACATCCTTGCCGCTGACCCGGGGCGGCAGGGTCCCGGTAAGCACGAACCGGATGGCCGAGGGGACCTTGAACCAGGCTGTACCGGTGGCCATGCCTGCGGCCATATCGGTGGAGCCTACCCCGGTGGAAAAGGCACCCAGGGCGCCGTAGGTGCAGGTGTGGCTGTCGGCGCCGATGACACAGTCCCCGGCGGTGACGATGCCTTTTTCCGGCAAAAGGGCGTGCTCAATGCCCATCTCGCCGACATCGTAGAAGTTGAGGATATCGTATTTGCTCGCAAATTCCCGGCACTGTTTGGACTGGGTCGCGCTTTTGATGTCCTTGTTGGGGGCAAAGTGGTCCAGTACGATGGCGATATGCTCTTTATCAAATACCTTGTCGAACCCGGCACGCTCAAACTCGTTGATGGCTACCGGGGTGGTGATATCGTTGCCCAGCACGATGTCCAGCTTGGCGCGGATGAGCTGCCCGGCCTTGACCTCGGCAAGGCCCGCATGGGCGGCAAGGATCTTTTGCGTCAGGGTCATTCCCATAATGATACTCTCCCTTCATTTGCTGTTGATGGCGCTGACCAGGGCACGGATGCCGGCCACGATGATGTCGGTGTGGGAGCCAGCGCCCCAGCTGGCGGTACCATCCCCCCAGGTAAGCCCCACATAGGAGGCAGCGCGGGAGGTGGAACCCTGGTCCAGGCTGTGCTCGGCGTAGCTTTCCAGATGGAAGTCCAGGCCGGTGGCGCTTTGGATGGCGTTGGCTACAGCGTCCAGACGTCCGTTGCCCACCGCAGTGACCTGCTTGCGCTGTCCGTTCAGGCACAGGGTGACGTCGGCGGTGATGCCGTTGACCTGGGCGAAGTGGGCCTCTGCTACGTCCAGCGGGGTGGTCTTGTTGAGGTAGGCGGTTTCAAAGATATCCAGCACCTCCGCCGCGCTGAGCTCTTTGTGGCGGTGGTCGGACACGCCCTTGACCTTGTAGCCCAGCGCCTCCCGCATTTTGGGGGGCAGGTTATATCCATAGTTCTGCTCCAGCACAAAGCCGATGCCGCCTTTGCCGGACTGGCTGTTGATGCGGATCACGTCTGCATCATAGGTGCGGCCGATGTCGTGGGGGTCGATGGGGATATAGGGGCAGGTCCAGCGGTGTTCGCCCTGGGCTTTGCGGTAGGCCATGCCCTTGGCGATGGCGTCCTGGTGGCTGCCGGAGAAGGCGGCAAATACCAGCTGCCCGGCATAGGGGGTGCGCTCATAGATATGCATCCGGGTCACCCGCTCGTACACCTGGCAGATGCCGGGCATATCCGAAAAATCCAGCCGGGGGTCTACCCCATGGCTGTACAGGTTCATGGCCAGGGTCACGGCATCCACGTTGCCGGTGCGCTCGCCGTTGCCAAACAGGCAGCACTCTACCCGCTGGGCGCCTGCCAGCACAGCCAGCTCGGCACAGGCGACGCCGGTGCCCCGGTCGTTGTGGGGGTGGGTAGAGAGGATGACGCTGTCCCGGAAGTGCAGCTGGCGGGAGCAATACTCCACCTGGCTGGCGTAGACGTGGGGCATGCTCATCTCCACAGTGACCGGCAGGTTGATGATCATGGGTCGGTCTGGGGTGGGCTGCATCACGTCCAGTACGGCATTGCAGACCTCGACGGCATAGTCCACCTCGGTGCCGGTAAAGCTCTCCGGGCTGTACTCGAACAGGAAGTTGCCCTCGTACTCCTGGCTGAGCTGCCGCACCAGCTTTGCGCCGTCCACAGCGATCTGCTGGATCTCGGCTTTGGATTTATGGAACACCTGTTCCCGCTGAGCCGAGGAGGTGGAGTTATAGAAATGGATCACCGCCCGGGGGGCGCCCTTTACCGCCTCAAAGGTGCGGCGGATGATATGGTCCCGGCACTGGGTCAGCACCTGCACTGTGACATCGGCGGGGATGCGGTCCTGTTCGATCAAGGTGCGCAGAAACTCATACTCGGTCTCGCTTGCGGCGGGGAAGCCTACTTCGATCTCCTTAAAACCGATCTTTACGAGCAGGTCAAAAAACTCCAGCTTCTCTTCCAGGCTCATGGGGACGATCAGCGCTTGGTTGCCGTCCCGCAGATCCACGCTGCAAAAGGCGGGGGCGGTCTCGATATGGTCTTTTTTCACCCAGCTGTCGTAGCCGGCGGGAGCCGGGTAATAACCCGGTGCGTACTTGGTGGCGTCCATCATTTCTGGTCTCCTTTTCCCCGGTGTGTTGGCAAACAAAAAGCTCCCGTCTCTCAAAGGAAGGTTCATCCTTTGAGAGACGGGAGCCATCAAATAGCGTATAAAAGGCAGCCCGCGGTACCACTCTCGTTGCTGCACGGTATTGGTGCAGCCCCTCAGCACGATCGGCCGCTTGCACGGCGAATCGCTGCCCGGGTAACGGTGGGCTTCCGTCCAGGCTTACTAAGGCGTATGCCGGTTGAGCCTGGCTGCTCAGGGGCCAGTAGACGGGACCATCCGCACTGCCTTGCACCATCCGGCAGCTCTCTGTACGCAGACCATGACCCGGTTTTTCCCCTTCGTTGCATTTGGTCAAAATGTTTTGGAAGTGGGTTCAGTTTAGCATAGCCTTTTGCGCAAGTCAAGAGATTTGCAGGGACTGAAAACATGAAAGATGTGCAGATGAAAAGCTATAAAATACAATAAATTTCAAAAGGCGGCGGTGGGGCGCCCGGCATAAAAGAGCGGGCGGCACCCTATGGATGCAAACTGCCCCCGCTGTGCTTGCGGTACACAGCGGGGGCAATTTGTTTGCGGTATTTGGTTTGGTGTAGGAGGAATCATGTGCAGGGGTGCGGTTGCGGCCCCGCATCCCTGTGCCATTATAGTATCACGAAAATTCTGCGAAATTATGCTCTTTCTATGAAGCTTTTGTGAATTGCCGCAGGGGTCATTCCGGTGCTTTCATGCTTTCTACCATGCTGATGCGCTTGACCTGCAGCCGCATGAAGAAGCATACCCCAAAGGTGAACAGCATGGTCAAAGCCACACTATACACAAAGCTGAGGGGCGAGATGGAGCGGATGAACATCATCCGGTCCATCTCCACCGTGCGCACGATGAACTGATGCAGCGGGGTGCCCAGCAAAAGACCCACGGCAGCGCCGATCAGGCTCAGCAGCTCGATCTCCCGGAAGATGTAGCGGTAGACCTCCTTGTCGTAGAAGCCCAGCACCTTGATGGTGGCCAGCTCCTTTTTGCGCTCGGCCAGGTTGACGCTGATCAGGTTGTACAGCACCACGGCTGCCAGGGCAGCGGCGCAGAAGATGATCAGGATGACCACATAGTTCAGGCTGGTGACCATGTTGTTGAACATACGGGTCAGATCATCGGTAAAGGATACGCTGCTGACGTAGTTGCAGCTCAGCAGCTGGGCCCGAAGGGCATCCTCCTGGTCCGAATCGGCGCAGTTGGTCTGACCGAATACGGTGTTCCACTCCGGCTGCTCGCCCAGCAGGGTCTCCAGGCTCTGCTGCGACAGGTACAGCCGGGGGAAGATATAGTCCTCGGCGATGCCGGTAAGCACCAGATCCACCCGTCCGCCGGAGGGACTGTCCACGGTCAGGGTGTCCCCCACGGACAGCTTGAGCATCTCAGCGTTCTTTTCGGTAAGGATGACGCTGTCAGCCTCAAAGGGCAGGCCCTCGCCGCTCTTGCGGTCCCGGAAGGTGAAATACCGGGTCATCTGGCTGGGGTCCTGCGCACCCACCACAGTGGCGGTGACGGTCTCATCTGCCTGGCTGCTGCGCAGAGTTACGTTGTGAGTGTAGAAAGCGCCCCAGCTCTCCACGGCGTCGCTGGTCTCCAGCTTATCCGCCAGCCCGTTCTCCAGCTCCAGTGCCTGGCTGCTGTTCAAAGAGATAGTAAGGTCGGTGTGGGTCAGCTGGGTGGACTGTTTGGCCACCATGGGCAGGATGGAGTCCTGGATGCCGAAGCCGATCAGCAGCAGGGCGGTGCAGCCCGCCACGCCCAGCACGGTCATGAAGAAGCGCTTTTTGTACCGGAACAGGTTGCGGGCGGTGGTCTTTTGGGAGAAGCTCATCCGCTTCCACAGCGGGGTGATGCGCTCCAGCAGGATGCGCTTGCCGGCCACCGGGGCACGGGGCAGCAGCAGCGCAGCGGATCTCTCCCGCAGGCTGGCCCGGCAGGCTTCCAGCGTGGCCAGACCGATGATGGCGGTGCTGACCAGGACCGAAATGGCAGCAAGGCCGGGGTAGAACCGCAGGTGGAAGGTGGGCAGCTGGAACAGCATCTTGTAGGCTTCCCACAAAATAGAGGGGAACACGATGAAGCCCAGCACCATGCCCACGGCACTGCCCAGCAGGCTGGCAGCAGCGCCATAGAACAGGTACTTGGAGGAGATGCTGGCGCTGGAGTAACCCAGTGCTTTCAGGGTGCCCAGCTGCAGGCGGTTCTCGTCCACCATACGGGTCATGGTGGTGGTAGCCACCAGAGCCGCTACCAGGAAGAAGAAGATGGGGAACACCCGGGCGATGGCTTCCATGCGGTCCGCATACTGCGCAAAGGTGACAAAGCTCACCGTGCTGTTGCGGTCCAGCACATACCACTCGCCGGATTCGATCTCGCTGATCTGTTCCTCTGCATCGTGGATCTGCTGCAGGCCCTCGGCCAGCTGACGTTCGGCATCGGCTTTTTGGGTCAGGTATTCGGTGCGGCCATCCTCCAGTTGCTGCTGACCGGTGCGGTACTCGCCCCAGCCGGAGTCCAGTTTACTGCGGGCATCGGCCAGCTGGCTCTCGGCAGCATCAAAGGCGGCGTAGGCGGTGGCGGCGCCGGTGCTCAGATCCAGCTGACCGCTCATCAGCGCCAGTTTCATCTGACGCAGGGCGGCTTTAGCCTCGGTGACCAGCGCTGTGTTGGAAAGATTGGGCGAAGAGATCAGCCCCTGGGCAAACATCTGGCGTTTGCCCTCGTCCAGCTGCTGCTGGTAGCCTTGCAGCTGGTTATAGATGTTATCGTAGGCGCTTTGGGCTTTAGCCAGCATATCCCGCAGCTCGGTGTACTCCTCGTCGTCCGGCTCGGCTTCTTCCAGAGCGTGACGGGCGTTGTTCAGGGCGACCTCGGCATAATCCAGCAGCGGGTCAGCGACCTGCTTGAGATTGACCAGCATTTCGATCTGCGCCAGCTGATCCTCAAATTGCAGCATCTGTTCCTGGCCGGAGAGCAGCTGGTCTGCACCGCCGGTCATGGTCTGGGGCAAAGATGCCTTTTGCGCTTCCAGCTGGGCTTTGCCAGCAGAGTACTCCTGTTCGCCCTGGTTCAGCTGGGCAAGGGCTGCATCCAGCTTCTGCTGGGCGTCTGCAAGCTCTTGCTCGGCCTGATCGAATTCGGACTGTGCCTGCGCCTTCTTTTCCTCATAGGTGGCCTTGGCATCTGCCAGCTGGTGCTGGGCATCCTCGATCAGCTGGGTGCGGCGCACCTGGCATTGTCCGGCGCTGATCCCGCTGATCCGGTCGGCCACGGTGTCCATGGCATCCTGGTATTCATCGGAGTAAGCGCTCAGCCCCTGCACCCCGGCTACCTTGATATAGCAGGCGGTATAATAATCGGTTGTAAAATTGCCCTCCGGCACAAAGACGATCTGGTCCAGCGTGCCATCCCCGGCGGTGCTGGTCTCGGGGTTATTGGAGATGTACTGGGGGTCCTGCACAGCGCCCACCACGGTGAACTCGGTGCGGCCGAGGCCTGCATCCTCCGGCAGATGCAGCACAGTACCCTCCGGGATGGGGGTGCCGTAGCCAATGGTGTGGACCACACACTCATTGGGGGCAGCGGGCATCCGTCCGGACAGCAGTACCAGACGGTTTAGGTTGGCAGGGTCCTGGGATATGGGGTCGGCGGGCAGCTGCTGCATCCGCACCACCGACAGCTCTTCGTCCCCGTTCCAGCGGGCTTCCAGGTCTGTAAACTGCACCGGCATCACAGCCTGTACGCCCTCAACACCGGCAATGGCGTCGATGTCTGCCTGGGACAAGCCCAGGGTGGAAAGCACCCGCAGGTCAAAGACGTTCTGCCGGGCAAAGTATTCATCTCCGGCCAGCCGCATACTCGGGGCAAAGCTCACCAGGCCGGTCAGCATCATGACCCCCAGCAGCACGATGCCAAACAGGGAGATGAAGCGGCTGAGATTGCTTTTGAGATCCCGCAGGATATTTTTGCGATAACTTTTTGTCACGATGCTCACCACTCGATCTGTTCTACCGGGACGGGGTGCTTGTTGACCTCATTGGAGAGGATCTGGCCGCTGCGCACCTGGATGACCCGGTCGGCCATGGCAGTCAGGGCCGAGTTGTGGGTGATGACGATCACGGTCTGGCCGGTGGTGCGGCAGGTGTTCTGCAAAAGGGCCAGCACCGATTTGCCGGTCTTGTAGTCCAGCGCACCGGTAGGCTCGTCGCACAGCAGGAGCTTGGGGTTTTTGGCCAGGGCACGGGCGATGGCCACCCGCTGCTGCTCGCCGCCGGACAACTGTGCGGGGAAGTTGTTCAGCCGCTCCCCCAGGCCAACGCTGCGCAGGGTCTCGGCGGGGTCCAGCGGGTCGCGGCAGATCTCGCTGGCCAGCTCCACATTTTCCAGGGCGGTGAGGTTCTGCACCAGGTTGTAGAACTGGAACACGAACCCGACGTCATACCGGCGGTAGGTGGTCAGCTCCTTGTCCGTAAAGCGGCTGATGTTCCGTCCGTCCAGCCAGACGCTGCCCTCATCGCAGCTGTCCATGCCGCCCAGGATGTTCAGCAGGGTGGTCTTGCCGGCGCCGGAAGGGCCGACGATGATGCAGAATTCCCCTTTGTCTACATAAAAGTTGAGATGATCGGCAGCGGCGATCTTGACGCTGCCCGTTTGATAATATTTGGAGACCTCTTCAAATTCTACAAAGTGCTCCATAGTGTCGCCTCCTTGCATGGGGTCGCCTCCGGCGGACCATGCCCCCGGCAAAACCGGGCAATGGGGCGGAGAGCGGGATGATAGAATGGTTTCATACCATACTAACTATAACATAAAATGACAAGGTTTGCAGACGGCAGTAACTGAATTTTCAAAAACTTAACAATCGTTTACAACCGTGCAATAAATAGGGGCGGCGCTTGTGCCCAAAGCAGACGGTGGGGAGAGACTGGGGCGGGGCGAGGGTTGAAAATCAACCGGCGGCGCCAAACTTAGCTGTATTTTTGTCTTTGTTGTGGTATAATCCTATATTGGGCAATCATATCTGAAAAGGGGAGATGACATGAAAAGGAGAACAGCGCTGCCGGATCTGCTGCTGTTGTCCGGGACGTTGTTTGCAGCCTTTGTGCTGGTGGCGACCATCCAGCGGATCACAGGGCGGCTGGACGGCGTTGCGTCCATGGTGTTTCTGCTGGGGGCTTTTTTGGTGTCTCTGTACACAGAGGGGTACTTCTGGGGGGTGGCAGCCAGCCTGCTGGGGGTGCTGGCGGTAAACTTTGCGTTCCGCTCCCCCTATCTGGAGCTGAACTTTACCGTGCCGGAAAACCTGTTTTCCGGCGTGGTGATGCTGTTTGTTTCGGTGATGACCAGCACACTGACGACCCGGATCAAGCGCCAGGAAGCACTGCGGGCCGAGACGGAAAAGGAGACCATGCGGGCCAATCTGCTGCGGGCGGTGTCCCATGATCTGCGCACGCCGCTTACCTCCATCTATGGGGCCTGCTCCACCGTAATGGAGAGCTACGACTCGCTGGATAAAAGCCAGAAGCTGAAGCTTCTGGGGGAAGCCTGCGCCGATGCGCAATGGCTGAACCAGATGGTAGAAAACCTGTTGTCCATTACCCGCATCGGGGGAGAGGGCCCGGCGGTGCAGAAAACGCCCACCGTGCTGGAGGAACTGGTGGATACGGTGGTGCTCAAGTTCCGCAAGCACTGCCCGGGGCAGGCAGTGGAGGTGCAGATCCCGGAGGATTTTATTGTGATCCCTATGGACTCCATGCTGATGGAACAGGTGCTGACCAATCTTTTGGAAAATGCGGTCTACCATGCAAAGGGGATGACCCGGCTGATCCTGCGGGTCACGGCAGAAGGGGATAAGGCTGTTTTTGCGGTGGAGGACGATGGCTGCGGCATCCCCAAAGACAAGCTGCGGAACCTGTTTACCGGCACAGCTGCCAGCAGCTCCGCCGACAGCAGCCGCCACGGCATGGGCATTGGTCTGTCGCTGTGCGCCGCTATCGTCAAAGCCCATGGCGGCGAGATCTGGGCCGAGAGCAAGCCCGGGCAGGGGACGAAGATCTGCTTCTGGCTTTTGACCGACATCAATCAAACAGAGGAAGTGCAAGATGAGCAATAACAAGTTCAAGATCCTGGTGGTGGAGGACGAAAGCAACATCAGCAGCTTTATCGAGACGCTGCTGGAGACCAGCGGTTACCATGCGCTGGTGGCTCATACCTGCGCCATGGGGCTGACCCTGTTTGCCTCCCACACGCCGGATCTGGTGATCCTGGACCTGGGACTGCCGGATCGGGATGGACAGGAGATGATCCGTCAGGTGCGCAAAAAGACCCTGACACCCATCATCGTGCTGTCTGCCCGCACCACCGAGCAGGATAAGATCCAGGCGCTGGATCTGGGAGCCAACGATTACATTACCAAACCCTTTGGCACCGGGGAGCTGATGGCCCGGGTCCGGGCGGCGCTGCGCAGCGGTCACAGAGGCTGGGGAACGGTGCCGGGGGGCGTGTTCCGCGCCCAAGGACTGGAGATCAACCACGAGCGGCGCAAGGTATTTGTGGACGGGCAGGAGATCAAACTGACCCAGACAGAGTACAACATTGTTTCCTTTTTGTCCGAACATGCAGGCCGGGTGATGACCTATGCCGCCATTGTTCGGGCTATCTGGGGCGATATGGACTGCGGCAGCACCAAAAAGCTGCAGGTCAATATGGCAAATATCCGTAAAAAACTGGGCAGTCGGCCCGGCAGCAACACGTACATCTTAAATGAACTGGGGGTCGGCTACCGCATGGTGGACGAGGACCCCGGCACAGAAGAACAGGAGACGACATGATTTTTGCACTGGTAGTATTTGCCGCCACCTATGTGGCGATGCTGGCCTGGCCGGAGCGACGCCCCTTGGCAGCGCTGACGGGAGCGGCTATTTTTGTGGTGATGGGACAGATGGGCGTCTATCAGCTTTCGCTGGGGCAGGCGCTGGCCGCTGTGGACTTCAACGTGCTGCTGATGATCGCCGGCACGATGGGCACGGTGTCGCTGTTTATTGAGAGCAAGATGCCCCTGCGCCTGGCGGAACAGCTGATCCGTCATGTGCCGGATGTGCGGGGCGCAGTGACCGTGCTGGCGCTGTTTGCCGGCGTGATCAGCGCTTTTGTGGACAACGTGGCTACGGTGCTGATGATCGCACCGGTGGGCCTGGCCATTGCCCGGCGGCTGTCCATCTCGCCGGTGCCGGTGCTGATCGCCATTGCGGTTTCCTCCAACCTGCAGGGCGCCGCCACCATGGTGGGTGATACCACCAGTATGCTGCTGGGCGGTTTTGCGGAGATGAACTTCTTCGACTTTTTCTGGATGGAAGGCCGTCCGGGCATCTTCTGGGGCGTGGAACTGGGCGCACTGGTGTCTCTGGGGGTGCTGTGGGTCCTGTTCCGCAAGGATCGCCAGCCGGTACACGCCGAAGGAGACACCAAAGTAGAGGACGATGTGCCCACGGCGCTGATGATCCTGACGGTGGGCTTTTTGATCATTGCTTCGTTTTTGCCGCAGCCGGAAGGCGGCATCTGGCTGACCCTGTATGAGCTGCGCAGCGGCCTGATCTGCTCGGCAGTGTGCTTGTTTGGCGTGGTGCGCAGCTGTGTGCGCAGCCATTCGGTCAAGCCGGTGGGGCAGATGTTCCGTGCGCTGGATTGGGACACCCTGGCTCTGCTGTTTGGTCTGTTCATCCTGATCGAGGGCATCCGTACAGCCGGTGTCATTGATGCGATGGCCGGGCTGTTCTATAAGGTGGCAGGGCAGCAGCCGTTCCTGCTGTATACGCTGCTGGTATTTGTATCGGTGCTGGCATCGGCGTTTGTGGACAATATCCCCTATGTGGCTACGATGCTGCCGGTGGTGCAGAGCATTACGGCGCAGATGGGCGGTATGCCCCCGTATGTGTTCTACTTCGGCCTGCTGACCGGTGCGACGCTGGGCGGAAACCTGACCCCCATCGGCGCTTCGGCCAACATTACCGCCATTGGAATGCTGCGCAAACAGGGGGAGAAGGTGACCACCGGCGACTTCCTCCGCATCGGTGTGCCCTTTACGCTGGCTGCCGTGCTCAGCGGATATGTCTACCTCTGGCTGGTCTGGGGCGTGTGACTTGCTTGCCGGGGGGATGCCTTTTGAGGGCTGAACCCCTGACAAAAAGGAAAACGTTCGTTTTTGCCAGGTAACAGCAGGGGCAAACTCTCTGTTTGGATCGAAAACCTTATAACAAAAAAGAAAACTCCCCGGAAGAAGTCTCCTTCCGGGGAGTTTTGCTGCGTATAGGATGGTGTGAGATATCAGGCATCCGACCGGGAGAAGGCGTTCTTCATCTGGCTGCTCAGTTCAAACAGCACCTTATCCAGTGTTTCGGAGGCTTTTTTGCGCAGCAGGTCTGCGACAGCCTGGTTGGCCTCCTGCCGCAGGGCGGTGCGGGCGGCGGGGTCCGGCTGGGCCAGCAGCTGTGCGTCAAAACGGTTCAGGACAGCACGGCTCTGGGCCAGCACTGCATTTTCGTACCGCTCGATGTGGATGGCGGACTGGGCATACGAAGCATCGGCCATGGCGGCGATCATCCGGCTGACCCAGTAGAAACTATCGGTGGAGACCTCTCCGGTGGTGCAGGACAGATAGTCCGGTGTGGTATCTACATTGGGGTAGAAGGGGGCCATGGTATTAAAAGCGTTGGAGGCAAAAGACACCCATTCCACCGCACTGCTGTCTGCGGGGAAGCCCGGCCGCAGCTGCAGCAGAGCCATCAGGTCGGTGCGGTTGACCCCGATGGGCCGGAAAATACCCTTTTGGTTGGGGTCGGCGCTGCGGGCATAGGGGTCGTAGGGGGTTCCCTGGTAGTGGGAGGAGAGCAGGTACTTGATCTCCTCCGGCGTGATCTTCTTTTCCGGCACCATGCACCAGGGCAGATCGTCCGAGCGGGGGGTGTAGTCGGCGTTGGGGCCGTCCCATACCTGGGTGCGGGGGTTCAGATGACGCAGCATGAACCAAGCCCGCGGGGTGTTGTAGACGTGGTCGGCATCGTCGTGGCTGCCAAAGGCGGCGCGGGGGTCAAATACACCATCCATGGAAAGATCCAGATGGTTGTCGGCAATAAACTGGCGCAGGTCGGCAGAGCACAGATGCTCCCGCCGTGCGCCAAAAGCGTCCTGCAGGTCAAAGGAATCCAGTCCGAACTGGTTAGGCATCACAACATAGGCGTCGTCCGGCACCCGGCGGGCGATCCAGTGATGGCCGCCGATGGTCTCCAGCCACCAGATCTCGTTTACGTCCTGGAAGGCGATACCGTTCTTTTCATAGGTGCCGTACTGCTCCAGCAGGCTGCCCAGGCGGGACACACCCTCCCGGGCCGAGCGGATGTAGGGCAGCACCAGGCGGACGATGTCCTCTTCCCCGATGCCGCCGGGGACCATGGGGTCTGCCCCCAGCACCCGGGGGTTGGAGGTGATGGTCTCGGTAGCGGTCATGCCGACATTGGCTTCATTGACGCCGGAGGCTGCCCAGATCCCCTCGCCCTCTATGGCATTGGGCAGGATGGAGCAGCGCAGCGCCGCAGCCGGCAGAGGGATCTCCACATGAGAGATCACCGACCGGTAGACCGGGGACTGTTCGTCCGGGTGCAGGATGGTGAATTTTTTGGGCATAAAATGTCCTGCGCCGGAGTCATCGTTGCGGGCAATCATGGTCGAGCCATCGTAGCTGGCCTTTTTGCCCACCAAAATCGTTGTACAAGGCATGGAAAAGACCTCCTCTTCTTTTTAGCCCCGGTGGTATGGACCAGGGCGGCAGACATCTTTCCTTGATTGTAGCACGCAGGCTGTGGCAGCTCAAGAGGAAAAACGCGGCCGGGCAGTCCCACATGTATAAGGAAAAGGAAAACAGGATTGCATTTCGGTGCGCAGATGATATGATTAAAGGGAGAGAACACAAGAAACGGGACTGGGCAAATGGGCGGATGCGGCAAAGCCACAGCCCCTGTGCCCCGTGCAGGAGGGGGAAACGAAATGATCTATACCGTAACGTTCAACCCGGCGATTGATTATGTGGTGCAGCTGGACAGCCCGCTGGAGATCGGCGGGGTCAACCGGGCCAGCGCCGAACACTGCGTGCTGGGAGGCAAAGGCATCAATGTTTCGGGGGTACTGACAGAACTGGGCTGCGGGAATGTGGCGCTGGGTTTTGTGGCGGGGGAGACCGGGGCCTGGCTGGAGCGGGGCCTGGTTGCCCGGGGACAGCGGACCGACTTTATCCGGCTGGACAGCGGGATGACCCGCATCAATGTAAAGATCAAGGGCGCAGAGGAGACCGAACTCAACGGCGCAGGCCCGCAGATCACCCCCGAGGCGATGGAACAGCTGTACCGGAAGCTGGATGCCCTTCTGCCGGGGGATGTCCTTGTATTGGCGGGCAGTATCCCTGCCTGTCTGCCCCAGGACACCTATCAACAGATCCTGACCCGGCTGAAGGGGAAGGGAGTCCGGACGGCGGTAGATGCCACCGGGCAGCTGATGATGAATGTTCTGCCCTACCGTCCTTTCCTGATCAAGCCGAACCATCACGAGCTGGCAGAGCTGCTGGGTCGGGCGCTGTATGGGGACCAGGAGATTGCCGGCGCAGCCCGTGTATTGCAGCAAAAAGGCGCACGGAATGTGCTGGTGAGCATGGCCGGAGAGGGGGCGCTTTTGCTGGACGAAGAGGGCTGGGTCCACCGCATCGGCACCCCGCAGGGACGGGTGGTCAACAGCGTGGGGGCCGGAGACAGTATGCTGGCGGGCTTTATGGCTGGGTACCTGGACAGCGGCTGCTATGACTACGCTCTGCGGCTGGGCACTGCCTGCGGCAGCGCTACGGCATTTTGTCTGGGACTGGCGCAGCGCCCGCAGATCGAACAGATGCTGACGCAGCTGGAGAAGGCTGCCTGCCGGACGGCAAAGGATGCAGAATGAAAAAAGAAATATCCATTAAAATATACAACGAAGCAAAAAAGGACGGCCATACCGCGTGCATGGCCGCCTTTTTTGGTATATGAAGGATATTGGACGAAAATTTGGGCGGGTTTTAACGAAAAAATTGTAGATTGTGACCGAAAAAAAGTTTGTGATATATAAGATATGACGAAAGTAGCCCACACAAAAAGGACGTTTGGCGTTTTTGTTGAAAAAGAAAATAAAACATGATACAATGAACGCTAAAGATATTTTTGCGGCAGAAAAAACAAAATTGCTGCATCCCACCGTGCTTTGTATCGGGGTTTGGCAGACCCGGTCCTGGGCTGCTGTTTGGGCAGCCGGGAGCAAAGCTTTCTGCACAGCAGGACGGAGGGTTGTGGAAAATTCGGTCCACAAAAAGGGGGAAACGATCGTTGTCGATCCAATTTTTACAATATCAGCAGGAGATGTTCCGGTCGGTAATGGAGCGTCTGAATAAGGAAGGACGCGCAGTCGTGGTGCAGCCCAAGGGCACCCACAGCCGGGCTATTGTGGAACAGCTGTGCAAGAGCTGCCCGGAGCAGGCGCTGCTGTGGCTTGCACCGGAGTGTCCGCAGAGCCAAGGAAAGGTCAAAGGGCTCTCGTACCAGCAGCTGGCGGCTTTGACCCCGGAACAGTGGGTGGAGCTGGTCCGCTTTGCGCCAGAGTACCTGGTCTTGGAGGATTTTCATCACAAGGGCAGCGGCAGCTGGGCCGAGGCGCTTTGGGCACTGCTGGAGCTGTGCCCGAAGCTGCGGGTGCTGGGCCTGACCAATATCCCTGTGCGGGAGTGGGGGGTGCGGCCCGCTTTGGCAGATGAGCTGTTCCGCGGGCATCTGGCAGCGGAGCTGACGCTGGGCGAGGCGATCGCATATGGTCTGCTGCCTGCGCCGGAATACACCGTGCTGCTGGCACCGGAGCAGCCCATGCTGCAGCGTCTGCGGGGCAACATCAAGAGCCTGCGTGTGGGTGGCGGCCCGGAGCCTCTGCGGGAAGAGCTGGAGGCGCTGCGCTGTGCGCTGGAACATGGCCCCTGCTTTGGAGAACTGGCGGCACAGGCGGTCAGCCGGCGCAATGGTCTTTACCTGGCGGTGTGTGTGGACGAAGCACAGCGTCAGATGGTGATGCCCCGCATCAAGGAGTGGCTGGCCCTGGTCAACCCCCGGGTGGAGGCATTCCGCGCCGGTGTGCCGGATATGCCCACAGCCCATGACCCGGAGACCAAGGGTATGAAACTGGTGTTCTGCACACCGGAGAATGCTGCCCAGGCCGGGCATGGATATGACGGTGCACTGTTGTTCCGCCGCGGGCAGGATACAGCGCAGTTCCGCCGGCAGCTGAACTGTGCCCTGGAAGCCTGCCGCGGCCCGCAGACCGAGATCCTGGATGTGCTGGACGATCTGGAGGCAGTGGAGGATGTCAAGCTGCTGAAAAACAGCATCGCTCTGGCTGTGCGCCATCTGCGGGCAGCAGGGGCAGCGGTCCTGCCGCTGGAAAAGCTGGCACTGAACGAGCCTTTGAAAGAGATCAAGCAGATGTACCAGCAGCTGCGCCGGGATCTGGATACCGGGTGGGATGCAGCCCTGGTGCAGGCGCAGAAATACTATTCGGCCAATGGCACCCTGGAGATGCCCCGCAAGATGATCGTGGGGGACAATCTGGACCTGAGCGCCTGGGTGGCTGCCCAGCGTCAGGTGCGGGTCGGCCGGCGGCCTGGCTACCTGACCCAGCGGCAGATCGAGCAGCTGGATGAGCTGAAACTGCCCTGGCAGGGCCTCAGCGGGCAGACCTGGGAGCGGGGCTGCCAGGCAGCGCAGCGCTACCGTGCAAAATATGGTGACCTGCTGGTGCCGGTGCGCTATCAGTCGGAGGACGGCCTGTGCCTGGGAGAGTGGATCGTATACAACCGCCAGCGCCGGCAGACCGGGATGATGTCTGAGGATCGGGTGGACCGGCTGCAGAACCTGGGTATGGTATGGGATACCTCTGCGGCGATGTGGCAGCACAATTACCGGGAGGCTATGCGGTATTACCTGGACCATGGCAACCTGGAAGTTCCGGTAAAGTATGTTACGCCAAGCGGTTTTGCACTGGGGACCTGGCTGGGCACCCAGCGTGCCGCCTATAAAGCGGAGCAGCTTACCCCGGAGCAGACCGCACAGCTGGAGGCTCTGGGCGTGGACTGGACCGACCGGAACAACCGCAAATGGCAGATCGCCTATGAGTCGGCTGCGCGTTACTATCAGGCCCACGGCAATCTGAATGTCCCTTCGGAGTATGTGGACGAGAACGGGGTCTTGCTGGGCAAGTGGATCTCCCGGCAGCGGTATGCAAACCAGAACCCGGAGAGCAGCAGTGCCCGCATGACCGAGGAGCGCCGCCAACTGCTGGATAAGATCGGCATGGAGTGGGGCAAGGCAGAGCCGTGGCAGGAGCATTATAAGCTGGCTTTGGCCTACCGGCAGGAGCATGGCACCCTGCGGGTGCCCGCCACCTATAAAACAGAGGATGGCGTCTGGCTGGGCACCTGGCTGTGCCGCCAGCGGGCGGCGCTGCGCAAGGGCAATTCTCTTTCGCCGGAGCGCCGGGCGATCTTGGAGCAGCTGTTTGCCGGAGAGGAAGAGAAAAAGCCTGCAAAGCCCCGGGTGCGCTGCGCTCGCCGGGAGCAGAACTGGCAGCAGAATTACCGCCGTGCAAAGGCATATTACAAGACCCACGGCAATCTGCTGGTGCCGGCCAGCTATGTGGATGAGACCGGATGCCGGCTGGGTGTGTGGATCTCCAACCTGCGCGCAGCGCGGAAAAAGCGGCCGGATTCCTCGCAGGTGACGGCGCAGCATGTGGCGATGCTGGACGAGATCGGCATGGAGTGGGATGCCCGCACTGCAAAGTGGGAGTGTGCCTATGCCCGGGCGGTGGAGTATCGCGCCGCCCACGGCAGCCTGCTGGTGCCGGTGAACTATAAAACAGAGGACGGCTTCTGCCTGGGTGACTGGGTGCGCCGTATGCGGGAAGCCCGCCAGGAGAAGGACCCCAAGCTCACCGAGAGCCGGATCCAGAGGCTGAGCTCCCTGGGCATGGTCTGGGATATGGACTGAGTGTCCGTTCTGGTTGATAAAACAAAGCAAAACATCCGTACCCTTAGGGGTGCGGATGTTTTTTTGTATGGCAGACCGGAGAAATCTGCCTTGCAGATCGGTGCAGCGCCCCTGGATCGGGACCAGGATGGTTCCAGTCTAACGGGCATATTTTTTATGGATAGTAAACACGGAGAAAAAATTTTTGGCCGAGGTATTGACAAATTTCAAAAAACGTGTATGCTTGTATTAAGCACTTAATACAGAAACACAACAAAGGAGGTGCTTTCATGGGCGAGCAGTTTGACGCTACAAGACCGATCTACGCCCAGATCGCCGAACGGATGACCGGGCGCATCCTGTCGGGAGAATACCCCCCCGGGGCGCACTTGGAATCGGTGCGGGAGCTGGCTGCGGCTGCGGGGGTCAACCCCAATACCATGCAGCGGGCGTTGGCTTATATGGAATCAGAGGGGCTGCTGCGCACAGAGCGCACAGCGGGGCGGTACATCACCGACGATGCCGCTTTGCTGGAGCGGCTGCGCCGCCGCTCCGCACACAAGATCGCCAGAGAATACCTGGATAAAATGCGGGATATCGGCTATGGGCCGGACAAGGCCGCAGAATTTGTGGCTCAGTGGAGCCAAGAGGAGGAAGAGATATGAATGAGATCCTGACCTGTGAGGGATTATCCAAGCGGTACGGCAAGGGCCAGACTGCTCTGGATGGGGTGGAGCTGCACCTGGAACCGGGGCGCATCGTGGGTCTGCTGGGGCCGAACGGCAGCGGCAAGACCACCCTGATCAAGCTGGCAAACGGCCTGCTGCAGCCCAGCGCAGGCACGGTGAAGATCGCCGGCATGACCCCCGGCCCGGAGACAAAGGCGCTGGTGTCCTACCTGCCGGATGCAGCGTATCTGCCGGATCGGATGCAGGTGGAACAGCTGGTGGAGATGTTCCGGGATTTTTATGCGGATTTTGATCCGAACCGCGCCAAAGAGATGCTGGACCGGCTGTCCATCTCGCCCAAGGCAGCGCTGAAAAGTCTGTCCAAGGGCAATAAGGAGAAGGTGCAGCTGATCCTGGCCATGAGCCGCCGGGCAAAATGCTATCTGCTGGACGAGCCCATCGGCGGGGTGGACCCGGCAGCGCGGGAATATATCCTGAATACGATCCTGACCAACTACAACGAGGATGCGCTGGTGGTGCTGTCCACCCACCTGATCGAGGATGTGGAGCCGGTGCTGGACGAAGCCGTATTTTTGAAGGAGGGCCGGGTGCTGGCCCATCGTGCGGTGGATGAGATCCGGGAGACAGAGGGAAAGAGCGTGGACGCATATTTCCGGGAGGTATTCAAATGCTGAAGCAACTGTTAAAGTATGAATTCAAAGCCACTTGCGGGTATTATGGCAGTGCCTATCTGGTGCTGCTGGCCTCTGCGCTGCTGCTGGGGCTGGGGGCAACCCATATGCCGCAGGCCGAAATGGAGACGGTGTGGGCGATCATGGCGCTGGTATATATGGGCACCATCCTGGCCATCATCGTGCTGACCGTGCAGCAGATCATCCAGCGCTTTACGGGAAACCTGCTGGGACGGGAAGGCTACCTGATGCACACTTTGCCGGTAAGCCCTGCCCAGCTGATCCTTTCCAAGCTGCTGTCCAGCGCCGTGTGGGGCATTTGCAGCCTTTGCGTGGGTGTGCTGTCGGTGGTGGTGCTGATGCTGGCTTCTCAGCCGGAGTTTATTTTCCGCATGGGAGAGCTGTTCTCGCTGCTGGTGGGAGTCCTGGGGGACTTCCCGGAGGAGACCGGATATGTGATCTCGCTGCTGGCGGGGGCATTTTTGATGTTTTTGGCCTGGGCTGCCTGCCAGGTTCTGCGGGTCTATGCCTGCTGCATGGTGGGACACCAGGTGCCCCGGTATATGGCGCCGGTGGGGATCGTGAGCTTTTTTGTGATCAGCGCTGCACAGGGCTGGCTGGAAAAACTGGTGGTGGCTGGCGGCACCTGGCTGGCGGTCAAGGTGCTGGGACAGCAGGCGCTGGTCCTTACGCCGGGGGAGGGTTCCTTCTTCTGGCTGTATGTAGTCGGGTTTATCCTGATGCAGGCCGTATTTGGAGCTTTGTATTTCCTGGTAACGGATTGGATGATGAAAAACCGCCTGAACTTGGAGTGATAAAGCGGAATAAAAGCGGCGTTTCAGGACATTTGCAGCCGGCAAAAAATGCGGCGGCAGCGATAGAAAGAAGGGGGGCTTCGGCCCCTCTTTTTTGTGCGGTAGGCATGGGCGTGGTGTTGAAAACACGAAGGAACCAAGAACAAAACGTGACTGAGTTACTTGACGAAATTGGGAATAATATGGTATTGTTTGCCCGCTGAAAAAGAAGTACTTTTAAATAAAGTACGATTAAACAGCAAAAATTACCGCATAGGAGAGGGAGAACATGACCATGACCAAGACCACCGCCAAAAAGCTTGCAGCCGCTGCTGCTATGTGCCTGACAGTAGGTGTTGTTTTAGCAGCTGGGACCGGAAAATTTGCAAAAAAAACGCAGATCCAGGGTGTGCAGATCGGGCAGGCATATGCTGCCGTCAACGGTACCCGCAGCTTTACAGAGGCAGTTGCTGTGGTGCAGAACGATGTGCTGGTAGGCGCCTATCTGGATGACTTCCAGTTCAACGACGCAAAGCCGGAGGTAGTAGGTGTGCCCAACAGCGATGCTGCCTTTGGTGCAGACTATGCAGAGGGTCAGGTCCTGATGTCCAAGCGGGAAAATACTGGGTTTTACAGCCAGCTGATGACCGACTATGCAGGCTCTACGGTTTCCATCGATGCAAACTTTGATGCGATCCAGGAGTTTGCCGTGGGCAAGACCATTGCGGAGCTGAAGGCAGTGGCTGCCAAGGGCGCAGAGGCTGTGGACGCTGTGTCCGGTGCGACCCTGGCGGATACCGCAGGGTATCTGTCGGCGCTGGTCCAGGCGGCGGAGGCTGCGCAGAGCAATGCAATGGCTCCGTTTGAGGGGGATGTCCGTCAGCTGGAGCTGAAGGTGGTGTACTCCGCCGCCAACGGGGACAACTGCTTTACCTCCGGTGCAGCAGTCACCTGCGGGGATACCATCGTGGCCAGCTATGTGGATGAGTTCCAGTTCATGGATGCCAGCCCGGAGATCATTGGCGTGCCCAACAGCGATGCCGACCTGAGCGCCGGCTATGCATCGGGCAAGGTGCTGGCCTCCAAGCGGGTGAACACCAAGCCTTACAGCCAGATGATGGCAGATTATGCAGGCTCTACGGTCACCATCGATGCCAACTACAACTCCATCCAGGAGCACCTGGCAGGCATGAGCATTGCAGCTGCCGCGGCCCTGAGCCAGGATGCAGCCGCAGTGGACGCTGTGTCCGGCGCTACCCTGGTGAACACTGCAAATTATGTGGGCGTTATCGTGGACGCTGCACAGAAGTAAACGTTCCGACGTTTTGCCGCTTCCGGTGCTTTTACGGCCCGGAGGCGGCTTTTTTCTGCCAAAAGCGCAAAAATTCCCGTTCTGCGTGCGTATCCCTATGCAAACCGGGCACAAAGCGGTATACTAAAAATAACTATGCCTGTGAGCGGTAAAAACGGAGGACGGAAACCATGGACCATAGCCTGTACAAAGCATATCTCAAGATCCTGCAAGAGGAGCTGGTGCCTGCCATGGGCTGCACCGAGCCGATCGCGGTGGCCTATGCCGGAGCGCTGGCAGCCCGGGCGCTGGGCTGCCCCCCGGAGCGGGTAGAAGTGGCCGCCAGTGCCAACATCATCAAAAATGTCAAGAGCGTGGTGGTGCCCCACACCGGCGGACGCCGCGGTATTGCCGCCGCTGCTGCTGCCGGCATCATAGCCGGGGACCCGGAGGCCGAGCTGGAAGTGCTGCAGGGCATCGGCGAAGCCGAATTGGAGGTGCTGGGGCGCTTTTTGGATATGGTGCCTGTGCAGGTGGAGCGGTCCGGCAAGCCCTATCTGTTTGATATCCAGGTGCGGCTATTTGGCGGCGGACACACGGCCTTTGCAGAGATCGCAGGCCGCCACACCAACGTCATTGCCCTGCAGCGGGATGGACAGGTGCTGGTGGAGCGCCCTTATGAGGAGCAGCCGGCTGCACCGGGGGCAGACCGCACTCTGCTGACGGTGGAAGGCATCGTGGAGTTTGCAGAGACCGCCCGCATCGAGGATGTGCGGGAGACCTTGCAGCGGCAGATCGACTGCAACACCGCTATTGCCCGCCAGGGGCTTACTGGGCGCTGGGGTGCAGGCATTGGGCGCATCCTGCTGCGCTCTTACGGCGATACGGTGCACAACCGGGCCAAAGCCTGGGCGGCGGCAGGGTCGGATGCCCGAATGAACGGCTGTGAGCTGCCGGTGGTCATCAACTCCGGCAGCGGCAATCAGGGGCTGACGGCCTCGCTGCCGGTGATCATTTACGCCAAGGAGCTTGGGTCCGGAGAGGAGCAGCTGTTCCGTGCGCTGCTGGTGTCCAACCTGGTTACCATCCACCTCAAAACCGGCATTGGACCGCTGTCTGCCTACTGCGGTGCTACCAGCGCAGGCTGCGGTGCAGGTGCGGGCATCACCTATTTGTACGGCGGCCGCTATAACGAGATCGCCCATACAGTGGTCAATGCACTGGCCATCAACTCCGGCATGATCTGTGACGGAGCTAAGGCCAGCTGCGCCGCCAAGATCGCTTCCGCTGTGGAGGCGGGTCTGCTGGGGATGCAGATGCAGATGCACGACAGCGAATTTGTGGGCGGAGACGGCATCGTGACCAAAGGCGTGGAGAACACCATCCGCAATGTGGGGCGTCTGGCGCATGACGGCATGGCAGAGACAGACCGGGAGATCATTCGTCTGATGATCGCACCCGGCTGCTGAGACGATATCTGCCCAGTGAAAAACAAGAAAAAAACGGAAGGTTTTTAGAATATTCAAGAAAAATACATAGAAATCTTTGGACGTATATGGTAATATTAAGGGGATGAAGGCCCGCACCCGGCGGGCACTGAGATGGAATATCAGGGAGGAACGGTATCTATGGCAGACCGCATTGTTTTGAACACGATTTCCTACCACGGCCACGGCGCGATCGAGAACATCGTACCGGAGCTGACCGCCCGCGGCTACAAAAAAGCCTTTGTTTGCTCTGACCCGGATCTGATCAAGTTCGGCGTGACCACCAAGGTCACCGACCTGCTGGACGCCGCAGGCTTTGCCTACAGTGTGTACAGCGATATCAAGCCCAACCCCACCATCGCCAATGTGCAGGACGGCGTGGCCGCATTTAAGGCTGCGGAGGCGGACTGCATCGTTACCATCGGCGGCGGCTCCTCCATGGACACCGCCAAGGCCATCGGCATCATCATCAACAACCCGGAGTTTGCGGATGTGCGCAGCCTGGAGGGTGTGGCTCCCACCAAGAACCACGCCGTATTCACCATCGCAGTGCCCACCACGGCCGGAACTGCTGCCGAGGTCACCATCAACTACGTTATTACCGATGTGGAAAAGAAGCGCAAGTTCGTCTGCGTGGATACCAACGATATCCCGGAGATCGCTGTGGTGGACCCGGATATGATGGCTTCTATGCCCAAGGGTCTGACCGCCGCTACCGGCATGGACGCACTGACCCACGCCATTGAGGGCTACATCACCAAGGGCCATTGCACCATTTCCGATATGTTCCACCTGGAGGCCATCCGCCTGATCAGCGAGAACCTGCGGGGCGCTGTGCAGAATACCCCGGAAGGCCGGGAGGGCATGGCCCTGGGCCAGTACATTGCTGGCATGGGCTTCTCCAATGTGGGTCTGGGCATCGTGCACAGCATGGCTCACGGCCTGTCTGCACTGTACGATACCCCCCACGGTGTGGCCTGCGCCATCCTGTTGCCGGTGGGTCTGGAGTATAACAAGCCCGCAGCCGCTGCCCGGTATCGTGCCGTGGGCAAGGCTATGGGCGTGGCAGGCATTGATGCTATGACCGAGATGGAAGCTGCGGATGCGACCATTGCCGCTGTCAAGCAGCTGTCGGCAGATGTGGGCATCCCTGCAAACCTCCAGGGCATCCTGAAAGAGGAGGACGTTCAGTTCCTGGCGGAGAGCGCCTTTGCCGATGCCTGCTGCCCCGGCAACCCCCGGGGTACCAGCGTGGAGGAGATCGTGGAGCTGTACCGCAGCCAGCTGTGATCTGCCCCCAAACCGTTTGGATCTAAGATAAAAAAGCCCGCTTCCTGCCTGGAAGCGGGCTTTTTTGCGTGCATGGGTCAGAAAGTCTGGTCGGAGGACTCGCCGGGTTTGAAGATGTGGGTGCGGGTCAGCCGCCGCATGGTGGCTTCCCGATCCTCACCGGCAAACACGGTGTACAGGATATCCATTACATTCATCTGGGACAGGCGGGAGCTCATGGCTCCGTTGCGGAACAGGGATTCGTTGGCGGCAATGTACAGCACATGGTCGGCCATTTGGGCCACCACCGAAGGATAGTACCGGGTAACGGCGATCATCGGGGTGCCATTCTCCTTCATGGCTTTCATACATTCGATCATTTCCACCGTCTGACCGGAATAGGAAAAGACGATGCCTACGTCCTGCGGAGAGGAGTTTACCGCCTGCAATAACTGGGAGTGCCAGTCCTCGTTCACGACGCATGGCTTGTCCAGGCGCAGAAATTTCAGGTAGGCATCCTTGGCAGCCAGCAGAGAGGCGCCGATGCCAAACAGCATGATCATCCGTGCGCCGCTCAGCAGGTTGACGCAGGCTTCCACCACCTCTGGGGTCAATAGCCGCTGGGTGTCCAGCAGGGATTGGACGTTTTTATGGGTGACCTTGTCAATGATCTCCTGGATGCCATCCTCAGGGGCGACCTCCTGTTCCGGGTGGCTGCCTCGCTCTCCCAGAGTAGCAAGCTCCAGGATCAGGGCATGGCGCAGGTCCTTATATCCCTGAAAGCCGATCGCCCGGCAGACCCGCAGTACGCTGGAAGGGGAGGAGAAGGTGCGGGTAGCCAGCTCCCGCACGGTGAGTTCAGTGGTCTCCTCGGGATTTTCCAGGATAAAGGTGGAGATCTGCTGCTCGGTGCTGCTGAGAGATGCGTGGACTTCACGCAGGCGCAAGAGAACGTTTTGCATGGGGGCCTCCTTGTGGATATAAATTCTTGAGTTTTTGAGTAGAATAAACAAAACTACCTCTGGATGACGGAAAATTTCAGAAAGTGTCACCAACTAGAAACATTGTACCACAAAAAGCGTTTAATGTGGACAATTTGTTTGAAAAAAATTATACTCTAACCATCATCCACAGCAAGAGCCGCCCGCTGTGGGCGGCGGCGGGGCCGGACCCCCGCAGTGTAAGCTAAGAAAGAGGTGCATGGAAATGGGTTTGAATCTGCAAGGCATGACTACCGAGACCCGCAACCCCCGCACGATGGGGCTGGACGGGATGAGTGAGTTGGAGATCGTTACCGTGATGAACGAGGAGGACGCCCGCGTCCCGCTGGCCATCGCAAAAACGCTGCCCCAGATCGCCCAGGCAGCCCATTGGGCGGTGGAAGCCTTTGAGCAGGGCGGACGGCTGTTCTATATGGGCGCAGGCACCAGCGGCCGGCTGGGCGTGCTGGATGCGGCCGAATGTCCCCCCACCTTTGGCGTGCCCCAGGGCATGGTGGTGGGCCTGATCGCCGGCGGAGAAAAAGCCTTTACTGTGGCAGTGGAAGGCGCTGAGGACAGCCGGGAGATGGCTGTGGAAGACCTGAAAGCCTATCAGCTGACCCAGAAGGATTTTGTGGTGGGCATTGCGGCATCCGGCCGCACCCCCTATGTTCTGGGCGGTCTGGACTATGCAAAGAGCCTGGGCTGCCACACTGCAGCCATTGCCTGCAACCTGGGCAGCGCAGTGGGCAAGGCAGCAGAGCTGGCCATCGAGGTGGAATGTGGCCCCGAGGTGCTGACCGGCTCTACCCGGCTGAAATCCGGCACGGCACAGAAGCTGATCCTGAACATGATCTCGACTGCATCCATGGTGCGCTCCGGCAAAGCCTACCAGAACCTGATGGTGGATGTGATGCAGACCAACGAAAAACTGCACACCCGTGCAGAAAATATCGTGATGGACGCCACCGGTGTGGAGCGGGCAGAGGCTCGCAAGGCCATCGATGAGGCAGGCGGCAGCGTGAAGACCGCCATTACCATGCTTTTGGCAGACTGCACAGCTGCCGAGGCGACTCAGCGGCTGGAGAAGGCTGGCGGTCATGTACGCCAGGCCATCCAGAACTAAACCTAGGTCCATTGCGGCAGCTTGCCGCAAAAAGAGGCGGGGGAGAGGAGGGTTCCCCTGCCACCGGATAGACAAAACCCCAAAAAAAAGGAGGAACACAACATGACGAACGAAGAATTGGTCCGTGCCGTACTGGAAAAAGTAGGCGGTAAGGACAACGTCGTCACCGCAACCAACTGCATGACCCGTCTGCGTCTGGAAGTCCGTGAGGACGCCAAGATCGACGAGGCTGGACTGAAGGGCATCGAGGGTGTGATGGGCATCGTCCACGACCGCACCAATAAGGTGGAAGTTGTGGTAGGCCCCGGCAAGTGCCGCAAGTGCGCAGACATCTGCCGTGACATGGGCATCCCCGCCAGCAGCGACAATGCCAACGACTGGCAGGCCAACAAGGCTGCTGTCAAGGCCAACCAGAAGCAGAGCCCCATCAAGGGCATGCTCAAGACCTTTGGCGATATCTTTGTTCCGTTGATCCCCGGCGTTGTGGCCGCCGGTCTGTGCGCAGGCTTTACCTCGCTGATCGGCCAGGTCATGCCCAACTGGGCAGAGAGCTCCTTCTGGAGCGTGGTGTACAACCTGCTGGGTCTGGTCAACTCTGCATTCCTGGCTTATCTGCCGGCATGGGCTGGCTACCGTGCTGCTGAGCGGTTCGGCGCTACCCCCATCCTGGGCGGCATGCTGGGCATGATCACCGGCCTGGACGGCATCAACCAGATCGCAAAGGTCCTGGGCCTGTTCGACGAGGCAGTGCCTCTGGATTCCATCCTGCGCGCTGGCCGCGGCGGCGTTCTGGCTGCTGTGCTGGGCGTTTGGGTCCTGGCTAAGGTGGAAAAGTGGGTCCGCAAGCGTATGCCGGATTCTCTGGACATCATGTTCACCCCCATCTGCACCCTGATCATCTGCCTGATCCCCTACATCCTGGTCATTATGCCCGCTACCGGTTACCTCTCCACCGCACTGTGCTGGGTCGTGGAGAAGCTGTGCATGAGCGACGTGCTGATCGTCCGCATCATTGCCGGTTATGTGGCTACTGCTCTGTTCCTGCCCATGGTGGCCATGGGTATGCACCATGGTCTGGTGGCTCTGTACACTGTGCAGCTGGCAACCTTTGGCTACGTTACCCTGTATCCGGCTCTGGCTATGGCTGGTGCTGGCCAGGTGGGCGCTGCCATTGCTATCTGGCTCAAGGCTAAGAAGTGCGGCAACGACCGTCTGAAGAACGTCATCACCGGTGCTCTGCCCGCAGGTTTCCTGGGCGTCGGCGAGCCTCTGATCTACGGTGTCACTCTGCCCATGGGCAAGCCCTTCCTGACGGCTGGTCTGGGCGCTGGCTTCGGCGGTGCTTTCGTTATGGCTATGCAGGTTGCTGCTACCGCATGGGGCCCCTCCGGTCTGCTGGCTCTGTTCGTCATGACCGCTGGCCCTGCCGGCACCGTTGCTTCGGTGGGCTTCTACGCAGTGGGTCTGCTGATCAGCTATGTGATGGGCTTTATCATCACCAACGCAATGGTCTCTGTTGAGGAAGTTGCCAATGCCTAAAATTCTCGGACGGTCAGTTTATCTGACAGAGTTTGAGAACCAGAGCGCGCCGCTTGCCGCACCTGCGGCGGGCGGC
>OIZR01000152.1_pt1 | contig 62660 bp, 43 predicted proteins | sample 1588591 | NCBI WGS metagenome assembly OIZR01 (sample SAMN03283249) | human gut metagenome | biome: human-associated habitat; material: feces | host: Homo sapiens | place: USA | collected 2013 | reverse complement strand
CGGATCAGATCGAATACGCCGGTATATGTGGCCGGATTCGAACGCGGGGTTCTTCCGATCGGGGACTGGTCGATGGCGATGATCTTATCCAGCTGTTCCACACCTTCGATGCATTTGTGCTTGCCCGGAATGGTCCTTGCCCGGTTTAACTTTTTCGCCAGCGATTTATACAGGATCTCGTTCACCAGAGAGCTCTTTCCTGATCCGGAGACACCGGTTACACACGTCATCACACCAAGCGGGAATGTGACGTCGATATTCTTTAAATTATTCTCCTTTGCCCCGCGGACGGTCAGATAGCCGGTCGGCTTTCTGCGCTCCTCCGGAACCGGAATCCTGATTCTGCCGCTTAAGTACGCGCCTGTGATGGAATCCTTACACTTCATGATCTGGTTTGCCGTTCCGACAGCTACCACATTGCCGCCGTGCTCGCCTGCCCCTGGTCCGATATCGATGATACAGTCCGCCGCGCGCATGGTATCCTCATCATGCTCTACCACCAGCACACTGTTGCCTAAATCCCTTAAATGAAGCAGCGTCTTCAGCAGCTTGTCATTATCTCTCTGATGAAGGCCGATACTCGGCTCATCCAGAATATAAGCCACTCCTACCAGGCCTGATCCAATCTGCGTTGCGAGACGGATACGCTGTGCTTCACCGCCGGATAAACTTCCGGTGGCACGGGTGAGCGTCAGATAATCGAGACCGACATCGATCAGGAACGTCACTCTGGCCCGGATCTCCTTTAAAATCAGGTCGCCGATGGAATGCTGCATCGGAGTCAGTACCAGCTGATCCAGAAACTCCCGGAACTTGATGATCGACATATTGGTTGCTTCGTAGATATTCTTATCTCCCACCGTTACGGCCAGAGACTCCTTTTTCAGCCTCATTCCGCGGCAGGCAGGACACGGGGTGATCCGCATAAAGGTTTCATACTCCGCCTTGGATGCCTCCGAGTACGTCTCACGGTACCTTCGGGCCACATTCTGAACCAGACCTTCAAAGGCCACATCGTATACGCCTTCTCCGCGCTGTCCCTTGTAGTGCACCTTGATTTCTTTTCCGTTGGTTCCATTAATCAGAACGTCGTGAACCGGCTTCGGATACTCTTCGAACGGTGTGTCAAGGCTGAACTTGTATTCACTGCTCAGCGCCTCCAATATGGCGCGTGTAAAGCTTCCCTTATCTGTACAGGACTGCCAGCCCAGTACAGTGATGGCCCCCTGGTTGATGCTCAGACTCTTGTCCGGAATCATCAGATCCTCATCAAACTCCATCTTATATCCCAGACCGAAACAATCCGGGCAGGCGCCGAAGGGGTTATTAAAGGAAAAGCTTCTCGGTTCCACCTCATCGATACTGATTCCACAGTCCGGACAGGAAAAGCTCTGGCTGAAGGTAATCGGCTGGCCGTCAATCACATCCACAGTCATCAGCCCGTCGGACAGCTCCATCACCGTCTCGATGGAATCTGCAAGACGCTTCTCGATTCCTGCCTTCACCACGAGACGGTCTACCACGATATCAATGTTGTGCTTAATATTCTTCTCCAGCTTGATCTCCTCTGACAGCTCGTACATATTGCCGTCAATACGGATTCTGACGTAACCGCTTCTCCTTGCGTGATCCAGGACCTTCGCATGTTCGCCCTTCCGTCCTCTCACCACCGGAGCGAGAAGCTGGATCTTCGTTTTTTCCGGAAGACCCATGATGTGATCCACCATCTGATCCACTGTCTGCTTCTTAATCTCCCGTCCGCACTTCGGGCAGTGGGGAATCCCGATTCTCGCATAGAGAAGTCTCATATAATCATAAATCTCCGTCACCGTTCCCACCGTGGAACGGGGGTTGCGGTTCGTCGACTTCTGATCGATGGAGATGGCCGGGGACAGTCCCTCGATGCTTTCCACATCCGGCTTTTCCATCTGACCCAGGAACTGGCGGGCGTAAGAAGACAGCGATTCCATATAGCGTCTCTGCCCTTCCGCGTATATTGTGTCAAACGCCAGGGAAGATTTGCCGGAACCACTGAGACCCGTTAATACCACCAGTTCGTTTCTTGGAATGTCCAGAGAAATGTTTTTTAGATTGTGCTCGTTGGCACCTCTGATTTTAATATACTGCTTTGCCATACATATGACTCCTGTCTTTTCGTATGAATATAATAACTGTATGATCTGTGCTGCATCCAGCACTCATTCTAATGGTCTGCCATCTCATAATATCACAGCTTTTTCATTTTTGCAAACATTTGTTCGTGTTTTCCATGATTTTCTGTTTTGCTCTTTTGGGGGCTCTTTTCAGGGCCGGCAGACCTCTGATTCCGAAAGAAAATCGAAGGGATTCTTCTCTGTTTAGTCAACAGCGGTATAAAAAGAAATCCGGACCCCAGGGCCCATTTAAACTTACATGCCCTGAGATTCGGATTTCTTTTTACACTGCTGTTTCTGCTCTGCATTTCCCTTTAACTGGCGGAAATCCTTCAGTCCCGCTCACATAAACCATACCCTCTGATTCGTCACCGATATCGCAACCGCTCCCGCATTCAGCGCATTCATCACGTCCTCCTTATCGGAGATCAGGCCCCCCGCGATGATGGGCACATTCACGGTGCTGCACAGTTTCTTAATAATCTTCGGCATCAGCCCCGGCAGAATCTCCACCGCATCAGGCACCAGGGAAGCGCACTGTTTTTCGATATTTCCAAATGCCATGGAATCGATCACAAAAATCCTCAGAATTCCGAACAGCCCCAGCTCCTTCGCCCGCTTCACCAGCTGCGGCTTCGTGGATATGATCCCGTCCACTCCGGTATGCTCCCGGATAAAGTCGACGGCCACCTCTTTATTTCCCAGCCCGTTAATCAGATCCATGTGCACAAACACCATCTTTCCGGCGCTTTTGGCAATCTCCACATACCGGCCCACACTGCAGATATCGCCAAACAGCAAAAATATAATCTGACTCTCAGAGTACAGGCATTCTTTCAGTCCCGTCTCGTCCTTCACTGCGGCGATTACCGGGCAGTCCTCCAGGATTATTCTAAATTTCCTCTTCTTATCATCAATCATCATCTTCCCCCTCATCCAGTTCCTTCATCAGCTGCGGAAAGCTTTCCCGCTCAAATTCCTGAATCGATATGGACTTCTTATTCGGATTGGCGAATACGAATGTCTTATCCACATTCTCCACGTAATTCTGAATCTTATCATTGGTAGCACTGATAATCGCCTGGAATCCAAGGCCGCGGATCAGCTCAATACAGCTGGCTACCTTCTCCGCATCCATCTTGGAAAACGCCTCATCAAGCACCACCAGACGGATCGTCGGATTCCTCCGGACGCTCTCCGGCATACTGATGCGGTACGCCTGGGCAAAGCTGGCCAGAAGCGCCACATAGAGCGGATTCTGTCCCTCGCCTCCGGAATTTTTCTTGATCATTTTGCTTAAGCGGATCTTAATCACTTCATCCTCATTCTGAATCAGCTGCTGCATATCAAAGGATAAGTAGGTCCGGTAGTCGGCATACTTGTCCATATTGCGTTTCGCCTCCTCCATCTGTTCCGGCGATGCGTTATCCGGCGGGATGAAGACGTGAATCAATTCCTCGATCAGTTCTCCATACTGGCTCTCATGCTCCATTGTGAACAGATTCATCTGGTTGTCCACGGTATCATTTAAATCGTTAGGATTTACTTCCAGGGAATCATCCATGAACATATCGTAAAAACGGCCGTCTGCCCCCTTGTTCTTTCCGATGACAAACTGGTATTTATCCTTGCCGAAATCGAGGCGGCTGATGATGCGGTTCAGTTCATCCTTTCGCTGCAGCGCCTCCCGGATGGCGCTCCTGATCTTGAACATGAAATCGTCCTTAAAATGCTCCACCGCCGACCGCGCCTGTTCTGCCGCGATCTGACGGTATTCCTCCAGATGATCACACTCCAGGATCTCCATCAGCTTCTCATATTCCCGGTTATCCTTCGCCGTGATGGAAAAATTCCGGTTGGGATACTTTCTCGCGTACTCTCCCCTGGCGTCCATCAGCGTCTGGAATGCCTGATCCCTGGCCTCCGCCGCCGCGTTCAGCCTTCCGGTAAAATAGTCCCTAAGCTTCTCATACCTCGGCTGCTCCTTCCCGGCCATATACTCTGTAAATTCGGCCTCCAGGATATCGTCCTGCTTAAATTCCCGCTCTTTTGCCAGCAGCTCCTGTTCCACCGCTGTGACTGCCTGGGTCATCTGGGAGATTTTCGTATGAAGCTCGTAGATCCGGCGGCTGACCGCGTCCCGTTCTCTTCTCTTGCCGTCGGCAAGGGCCAAAAGAGCGCTCCGCTCTTTCTCCCACTGGTCCACATTCTCTTCCTTCAGCTTTAACAGCTTCTGTTCCAGTTTTTTCTTTTCCTTCTGCCGCTCCTTCAAGTCCCCCATATCCTTCTGCCATTCCAGATACAGGCCGGTCTCCTCGTTTAGTCCTTCCAGACTTAGCACGGCCTCGCATTCCCTGACCGTCTTTTCTTCCGGAGCCCGCTTATTCTCCATTTCCGCCAGAGATTTTTCCAGAAGGCGGATCCTCTGTCTCACACTGTCCTTCCCGATATAGGCGGATTTGGTGTACTGCTCCGGATTCATCTGCTGCAGACGGAACGTATGATAAACCATACAGTCCGGCGTCACACCGATGCGGCAGCCGCGCAGCTCGTCGATACTTCTGCACTTCACCACCTGTCCCAGAAGCCGCTCCAGATAAGGCTTTAAGTACGATTCTCTTACGTCAAGTTCCTCACAGAGCGCGCCTTCCAGAACGGTTGGCGTATCTTTTCCGGCCTTTTCCGTATCGAGAACAGCCACGCGGAAATACTCATTTTTGTCCAGTTCACTGTATATCCGCAGCGCATCCTCCGCATACGCCGGGGGCACCACGAGAGCCAGCTTGTTGCCTCCTAAATATCCCTCGACTGCGTTTCGCCATTCCTCATTGCGGATATCCAGCAGATCGGCCATGACGTGAACCTCCACAGCCTTTCCCGTCTCCTCCAGCAGCCTTCTCTGGATATAGGAACGGGCGTGCTCCAGAACCTTGGGATATGCCTTACTTCCGGCCTTTAACTGGGCCAGTTCCTCTTTCAGCTGGCGCTCCTGGCGTTTTAAATCACGAAGAACCGCTGACGCCTCGCTCTTTAGGTCCTCCGCTTCCTTCCGCATCTCCGCAAGCGACTTTTTCAGACGTTCCAGCTTCTCTCCATCGATGGTGTTCTTCTCAAATTCCTCGATATCCCAGATCGTCTGATTCGATGTGGTCTCCTGGTCGATCCATGCGTTTAACCGCTCTGCGGTCTGATGCCATTTCACCTCACTCTTGTTTAAATGCTCCATCAGCTCATTTAAGGATTCCAAACGCGTCTTTAAATCTTCGTATCCGGTGGAAGAGATTCGTTTCAGCAGTTCCTCTCCCTGAGTGGTCAGGTCTGCAATCTGCTCATCCAGACCGTCCTTTAAGCGTTCCTGATTCTGCAGATCATCTCTGGAAAGCGCCGCCTTATCCGTCAGTTCTCCTGCCCGTTCCATCAGCTCCAGAATCTCAAGTTTTCCCGTAAAGTAACCGTTCTTTTGGATCGTTTCTTCCTTTTCCAGAACGAGACCGTATTTCTCCTGCATTTCCTTCAGGATAGAAATCTCTGTGTAAGTATCTTCAATCTTTTTTCTCATGCGTCCGTACTGCATGACGCTCTCCTGCATGTCGTCGATATGGATATCCTGCTCCATGCAGATGTATTCCTTCACAAAATCTTCCAGACGGATGTTCATACGGAACGGAATGGCCCGTTTAAACAGCAGCGGAAATTTCTCGGAATCCAGACCGCCTAAGTACACATCGTAAAGCTGCCTGCGGAAACGCTCATTGTGGGAGGTGGCGAAGTACTCTTCTTTGCCGTAATGGCTCTGCAGCCAGCCTTCCAACTCCAGGGTAGACATGGTGCGTCTGGCCGTCCGGTAACCGTTTTCCAGAAGCGGTCCGCGGTGCCAGAAGAAGCGTCTCGATATCTCGTTGGTCGATGTGTCCACATCGAATACGATTCCCACACACTGGTATTCCTCTGTATCTGTGCGCTGCAGCTCCAGAACAATGGTACTGGAGAAATTCTGGTTCCTTAGGTAGGCGAACTCATTGTTCTCCCCGATGTTCACCATTCCGCGGAGATACTCGATTAAGTTGCGGTCAGAATCGTCCGCAGCCGCCTTATTGAAAAATCCGCGGCCATCGGTGTTGGCATAGAGCACAATCTGCATGGCGTCAATCACCGTGGACTTTCCGCTGCCGGAATGCCCGGTAAAAAAGTTAATCTCCCGGTTAAAGGACAGCGTTTTGCGGTTGATATAGTGCCAGTTATTTAAACAGATCCGGGACAGGGCCTCAAATCTCTGATTCGTCATCGTTATCTTCTCCTTCGCCAAATGATTCCAGCAGCACCCGCACATCGTCACCGAACAGCACCACATTGATGCACGGATAGATAATCAGCCTGCTGTCGCCATTTAAATCTTCCAGCAGATCTAAAGGCTCCACAACCTGATATTTTTTCAGCAGGGTGACCGCTCTTCTGATATCGGTGGGCGACGGCTGTTTTTTAAAGAGCCGGTAATTTCCCAGCTTTTCATGTATTTCTCCCAGTGATGTATAGATATTGACACTGGTGGATACCGTGGCCATCTGTTCGTCATAGATCAGCTTTAATATCAGTAAATAAAGGGTAGCCAGCTTCGGAAGCTTGTCACCCACCAGCGTTTCGCCCTGAATGTAGATAACTCCCATCTGGCTGTTCTCCACCACCGAGACGCCGCTGACGGCAAAATATTTTCTTAGAAATTCCAGATGCTTGTTGCAGATCCGGAACTCCCGGTTATTCGTAAAGCGGCCGGAACGCTTTTCGTATTTCCGCTCCAGCACAAACGTCTGCCTGAGAAGAAGCTTAACGGCTTCTGTTACTTCCTGCTGCTCTTCCGGCAAAAGGCTGTCGTAATAGGGGATCCCCATGGTTCCTGTCGCCTGTTCCTCGTACCCCATTATGATTTCCTCCTTGTAAATGTCAGCTTCGGATAACGGTATCCTCCGCTCTCTATCATTTCCGGTTCCCCATCCGCATCTTCCACCCGGTACAGACTCTTTCGCCTGGTGGAATAGTCGTAGGCCAGTATCAGCTTCTCGAAGTCTTCCCCGGAGCGGATCATATCGCCGGTGACCTCCATCCGTCCATCCTCCATATTCTCCTCGATGAAGCTCTCAATTTCTTTTTTACTGTAGCGGTTTTTCAGCTTATTCAAGTTCAGGATTTCTTCCCTGGAAAGTTCCTCCGCCTCTTCCTCCGGCTCCAGATTACCGGTGAAGTCTGCCTTTGGCCTTCTCCGCTTATACAGGGATTTCTCGGACAAAATAGTCATCTGGGACAGATTCATGCGCTCTCCCACCTGCCGGATCCGTTCCTCCTGCTTATCTCCCTCGGACAAATGATTCAGCAGCTGAATGACCATCCCCTTCATGTTATCATCCTGGTTGAGTAAGTAATTAAGCCTTGTGACTGTAGCGCGGATATATCTGGAATGCTCCCGGTCCATGTTGGCAATCCGGTGTTCAATGCTGTCGAAGCCTCTCTCGATCTGGTCCAGCTTCTCCGTGATATCGGCGGCTGATACCTTTCCCCCGCTTCGCCTGCTCATCTGTTCAATCCATTCCGTATCATCCCGCATGGCCGCTATCCATCTCTTAATGTCGGTTTTATAAAGGTAAAAATTGTCGGAGGTCTTTAAAATGTGGTATTTCTTCTTCACAATTTCCTCCACATATCCCTCTAAATGATCCTTGAGAAGATCTTCATACGTCTTCTGTTCCAACAGGCTTGCAAAGAATTTATCCATATTGTGAAGCATGTCCTGCAGTGTCTTATTCAATCGCTTCGTGTTGACAAGCGCCGTATTTAAAAGGCTGATGCTGGCTCTCGGATCGTTCTTTAAGGAGAACAGTATGGCATAGACATTTTGAATATAGATCTGCGTCTCGTCCTCATCCTCGCTGTCAAGCCGCAAAAAAGCCTCTGTCATGACGGCGGCGTAGTCCGGAATCACAATATACACCGTCATAGAGGCATAATCATCCACTTTTCTGAGCCAGCCGGTCTTCAAAAGCCAGCTTAACACCCTCGTGGCCGGCGGTTCCAGCGTATCCAGTTCATCCTCCAGCTCGTCCTGCCAGATCACGTACCGTTTCTTTGCAAAATACTCGCTTAATATCTGGATGCAGACCTCACGGCTCAAAAAGTAGTTGCTGTATTCATATTCCTCGTTGATTCTCAATAGTGCTTCTATGTAGATAGACCGGTTCACCGAGCGGAACAGCCCCCAGAACCGGTCCGGTATTTCTTCCATCAGTTTCTTATTCTGTTTCATTCTTTATGCCTCCGCAGTCACATTCCGGCGGTTCGGAACGCAGTTCTTCCTGTTTCCGTTTCCGCTTCATCTGCTGCTTTTTCTCATACATGGTAAAATCGGCGCGGCGAAAGGCCAGATCGATTCCGCACTCATCCTCTTCGGCCCAGCCGACTGCGACTGAGACAGGAAACCCCAGCTCATTCTCCGCCTCTCCCAGTTTCTCCTCCAGCCTCTCTTCAAAGGCCTTCGCCTCTTTTCCGGAGATCCGGTCAGACAGTATACAAAATTCGTCCCCGCCGATACGGTAAAGTCCCGAACAGTCTTCCAGCGAAGATTTTAATGCCGCTGCCACGAAAATCAGGGCGGCGTCTCCCTTCTGATGTCCCCACTGATCGTTGATCCTTTTTAATTCATTTAAATCGGCGACCACTACCATGGTACCGGGGCCCGATTCACCGCGGAGCAGTGCCATCTGCTTCTCAAACGCATTCCGGTTGGGAAGCGCTGTCAGCATATCCGTATAAGCCATGTGCTCTAAAAGCTCCCGTTTCATGCCCTCATCACGCTCCAGTACAAGCTGCCGCACTGCGTAATAGATCAGAACGCTGAAAAATATTACCACGCCTATCTGGCTGAAATAGGCCGAGCTGATGTCCGTTCCTCCCACATAGAATCTTACAATATCGAGGCAGGCAAACAGGGCAAAGGACAGACACGCCGCCATGAGCTGAATATCCTTCACCGGATCTCTGCGCAAAATCCGCATAATAAAGCGGAAGAGAAGTTCCGCCATGACAAGAAGCAGGATTACATGAGCTCCGATCAGGCTCTCTATAAAATCACTGATTCCGGTTATCTGAAGAATCGAAACCACTATGAAGTTTAAATTGGCGAGCCAGAAAAGCAGGTTCATCCATCTGTCTTCTGAGAAGCTCTCATACGTCAGAATAAACTGGATACAGGCAGGCGGTATCAGGTAAAACAGAAGAAAGAGCGCATTGGATACGAGAGGCGCCTTTCCCCACAGAATCTGGTATCCGCCGGATTCCAGTATAAGCCACATGCAGGTCACAAGGGAAAAGATACAGAGACAGCGCAGCTGATACGTGATGTATTTTTTCTGAAAGCTGAAACTGTATATCAGCAGAAGAAGCGCCGCCAGTATAATTGCTGAATTGAAGATCAGCGTCGGCATGCATTCATGGATAACCTGAAATACCAGCGCATTTTTCGTACCGATATAGACCCTGCCCAACTGGCCGGATAAACCATTGTAGTATTTTACCGTCTCGATGGATAGTGTCTTTCCCTGCCAGTTTTCCGGAAGTCTGGCAATCACCCAGGCATTATATGGCGCATTCCCGAAGGGAGTCTCCTGATTGTATCCGAATTCTTCAATGAGTTCTCCTTCCAGATAGATTCTCACATACTGGTGAACGGCACGGAGCATGACGGAATTCCCCTTAATTCCATAATCCCCAAGTTCTGTGGAATAGCGGATGAGTTCCTCCTTCTGCGGAGAAAACGGTCCGGGAAGCTCAGACTGCACTTCCTGCCCCTGATATTCAATCTTCCACTCACCGGTGACTGCTGCCGACTGTTCGCTGTCAAAACGGACATCCGGCGCCTTACCTGTGATAAAAATCCATAAAAAAAGACAGAAAGAAAACGCCATCACAAAATACATGACAGCGGACCGACAGCTCCTGTCACTTCCTGCTCTCTTCTTTTCCATGCCTGTGCACCCCATTTTCTTTAAAGGTTACAGCAATATTATAGCAAGAACAAACACATGTGACAATCACATTCTTTAAAATGGTTCAATTGACACACCGATGATGCCGGTTTTAAAAGAATTGTGTATGAAAGAAAATACGGCCGGAACAGCACCTCTGGAAAACGAAGTACAGTCCTGCCGTATTTTGTTTCATTATTTATGGAAATCAGTTCTTATCTTTTTTTCATATACCGGACGCAATATCGTTCCTGATTCGATCAATCGCAGCAGCCATACCATATTTTTTCCCAGTGTCCGCATGGTTTGAAGTCCTTCCTGATCCAACAGCAAATCGCTCCTTCTGTTTCCATTTCCATGAATCTGGTTCCAATATTGTGAAGTAACTACCGGCATATTTCTGATCTGAAAATATTTGTTGATCTGATCGTATGCAGTGCTGGCTCCTCCCCTTCTGCAGCTCACAACTGCAGCAGCCGGTTTTCCGGAAAAATCGCCACAGTAAAACACACGATCCATAAAGCACTTCAGCTGTCCCGTAATACCCGCAAAATATACCGGCGAACCGAACAGAAAGCCGTCTGCAGTATCCGCCTTATCCAAAAATTCATTCACCAAATCCTGCTTACAGCACCGTCCTGTTGACTGACAATGCTTACAGGCAGTACAGCCAGCCACCGGTTCCGTTCCAATCCAGAACCATTCTGTTTCAATACCGTCATTGATAAGCATTGAAGCCACTTCTTCCAGAGCTCCCCGCGTACAGCCATTTTCATGGGGACTTCCATTTACAATTAACACCCTCATGCTTTTCTTTCCCTCTCACTCTATAAATGTTTCGGAAACCGTCCATAGATGCGGTCAATATAGAAAAAAGTGACAAATGCCTCACTTCCCCGGTCTTTCATATACCGTTCCAGCATCTTCGCCTCCTGGCCTGACAATGCCGCATATATTACCTGGTACGGCTTCCCGCTGTACCCGCCCCGGCCTTCCAGAACAGTAGCTGAACGGTTACAGTTTGTGATGATCCATTGTATGGATTCCTCGTTATCTGAAACCAGAATGGCTCCCATACTTCTGTTCTGTAAATGGACCATATCAGTAATGGCAGACGACACACACACATACACCAGTGAATAAATAACAGTTTCCAGGCTGTAATGGAACGCACACCATGCGTAGACAGCCAGATTAATCATAAAAGCAATTTTCCCTACGCTCATCCGATTATGGTACTTCATTATAACAAGTCCCAGTACATCCTGTCCCCCACCGGAACCGCCTTCCCTCAAAGTCAGCCCCACACCCCAGCCGCATATCACTCCTCCTACTGCAGCACTGGCAAATGGAGCATCTGGAAGTAACGGAAATGAAACGGGAATCACAGTCAGAAAAAACGTCTGTACAGCCACACAGACTATAGTCTTACAGAAAAACCGGCTTCCAATATCCAGCCAGGCCAGACAGAAGAGTGGAAGATTCAGAAAGAAAAAGATGATACCGGCTATGTCACGCTCTCCGACAGGCATATGAAATACTTCCTCAAGAATTGTCCTCATAATCTGGCAGATTCCCAAAAGGCCGCCGCTATACAGACCTGAGGGGACAATAAAACAGTTCATTCCAAATGCAAACAGAAAAGTTCCTGCCATCGCTTTTAATAGGTGCAGTCCATCATCCCGTTTCATCACAATTCTTCCAAACCTCTGCTTCTTCTGACCATGTTAATGCTTGCCAGCAATCCCTGTTCCATCGTATGGGAGGGTTTGTATCCGATTTCCTGCTCAAGTGCCGATGTATCAAAATGGAACGGTATGTCCATATCTCCCCCCAGAGGCTGGATATCCGTTTCAGGCAGAACTGACCGAATAAACTCTATCGCATCCTTCACCGGCCGGTACTCCCCTCTTGTATTAAAAATACCACTCTGTGTTGGTGGTGCTAAAAGAGCATCACGGAAGATATCTGCCATGTCTCCGACATATTGAAAATCAAACATGGTATCTGAATATGGTACTCTGCTGGCAGCTCCTACTGCAGGCTGATCAATAATAGAAGAGAAAAACGGTTGGAAAGAGGACATAATATACGGGCCATAGGAAAGATTAACCCGCAGAGCAATGGAATCAAGACCATATTCCTTCCGGTAGAATTCACTCAGCCCCTCGTTGAAGACTTTTGTATAGGAATACAGACTTCCCGGGCAGAGAGGCGTGCGCTCATCCATACTCTCCTCATTGCTGTCCCCATACCTCCGCTTTCTATCACTTTGGACTCCATATACAGCGGAAGAACTGGCCCATACCAGGCGTCTTAATTTTTCCATTTTACATATTTCGAGAAGATTCTGGAACGCAACAATATTCGTCTGCACTCCATCGGTCGGATTCGCCCTTGTCTTCTGGTTTAGCCTGGAAGCCAGGTGGGCAACCGAGTCACAGCCATAATCGACGATCAGTTTTCTGATTCTCTCTGCGTCTGTCATATCTCCCTGTTCCAATACCAGGAGTTCCCTTTCCTCCTCTGTCAGCATCTCATCCAGCCATCTGCTGGTACTTTTGCTGTGATACAGCGCCACCACTTCTATTCCAGCCTCTACCAGACTTTTCACTACATAGGAACCGATAAAGCCTGTTCCTCCTGTCACAAAACATCTCATCTCCCCAGTCTCCTTCCTGTATTACTTCCCCTTCCCGCCTGACAAATTCATTTTCTGCATTTCATACGTTACCAGACGTACCATGGCATTCACTTCCGCCTCTGTCAGCACTTTCCCTTTTTCTTTCGTACCGGCTTTCGCATCGCCCATCACACCGGTGGACGTCACCTCATCCCAGTAAGTCGGCGTACTGTCAAAATCTTCCGGAAACTTCGGATAATCACAGATTGCCCGTTCCATATAGACACGATCAGGACAGCATTCCAGCGCCTGGGATGTCTCGACCTCACATGCATGCCAGAATACCGGATGGGCGAACGGTGAGGTACAGACTTCCTTCGCTTTGTCCCTCATGCTCTGCCGCTCCTCCAGAATGACCATCTTCATATCCCGGAATTCGTCATAGCATTCCCGGACTGCCTGCTTTACTGCAGGTACATTTCCATAATGGTGGCTGTGAATAAAAACAAGCTCAAAGCCTCGTTTTCTGAAGCTGTACAACAGGTCCTTAATCACCGCAATCAAGGTATGGTAGGACAGGGTCAAGGTTCCCGGGAAACGATTTAAAGACCATACCTGCCCCACAGGAATCGTCGGCATCAAAATAATTCCCGTCTCCGCACAAACTCTCCTGCATTGTTCCTCACAAATATGATTATCCACATCAAGCTTCATGTGGGGGCCATGGGCCTCAATTGCACCAAGCGGCAGAAGGCAGACAGGCATCTCCTCCACGGCCTCCTTCGCCTCCGGCCAGGTTAAATTTCTCCACTCCTTCATAAATAATCCCTCCGTGTTCAGGCTTCAAAGCTTAAGTACTGCCTTGGATTATTGCATATCAAATCGTCTCTGATATCCATAGCCTGTTCTTCCTGCATTCCCTGTTCTGTCAGCTGCCTGACCAGCCTGGGCAAAAATACTTTTAAAATATATCCAAAGCCCGGTCCGCCGCCAAACGATGTTAAATAACTCTGTCTGGCCATATCGCCGCACAAAAGTATCTTTTTCCGGTATCCCAGACGAATCAGTTCACAGATTAAATCAATTCTTGTCTGTTCTGTACAATACTTTATCTTGCTGATCTGATCCAATCCGATGAAAACACCATTCTTTAGTAATTCCCTGTAATACCACAGATCCGGATTCCTGTCCATGTGACCAATGCAGACCTGCTCTAAATTAGCCCCTTCCTCCTTCAGCAAAGCGATCTGCTCCAGTCCCATGGTTCCGATCCCTGTATGAGTAAACAGAGGCATTGACAGACTTTTCTGAGCCCTCGCCACCGCCCTGGCACACCGGTTCTCTGACTCTGAGATAAATCCGTAACTTGTACCGAATTTTAACTGGCCAGGCTTCAAATGATTTCTTCCATATCCATTTTCAGCAGCATCCATCACCCGCTCATAAAGTTGTTCCGTAGTACTGTTTCTGACCTGCTCACTGTGATGCTCTTTCTGACCAAAGCCGACGGTTCCCACTATGGGAATTCCACTTTTTTCGGATATTTCCAGCCTTAAGTGGGAATTCTCCCCAAAGTCGGCTATAGAGGCATCTACCAGAAGAGTTCCTCCTGCTTCTTTAAACAGTTTTACCTCACTCACCATTCTGTCAATGTCGCACAGCTCCAGATCAGGTTCTTTTTCTCTGGAAACAGGAGATCTGGCAATCACATGTTCATGGTAATACACTGCTCCGGCTCTTTCCGGTATCATATCTCCTGTAAGCGTCCTGATTATCTCCAATTTCTTCTCCCCCTAAATCGGCTTTTCCTTCAACATCTTCTCCAGTGTCCGGCACGCCTCATCTTCATCCTCTCCGGTAATCTCAATATGAAAGGCTTCTCCCTTCTTGATCCCCAGCTTCAGCACAGAAATCATACTTTTTAAATCTCCTGTTTTTTCTTTGTATTTGATTTCCATTGATGAACGGTAATTTTGTGATACCTCTGCCAGTCGGCTGGCTGGCCTGGCATGCATACCGTAATCATCCTCCAATGCATATATAATCTGCTTCATAAAATCTCTCCGTATCCTGTCTTGTTTTTTTGCTTAAAGGTCATACATCTCTGTGGATTCTCATAAAAAAACTTGTAAAAAAGCTTCTCTCCCTCCAGTCCCGATTTCTCTGCCATTTCCTTAAACTGTATCTGGAACCAATCAAATACATATCCAAGCCCCAATCCAAACTGATAATGACGGTAATATGATTTTCTCGCCATATCTCCGGAAATAAGAATCTGATCTTCATACCCTTCCTTCACCAGTGTCAGAATATGGGTAATCAGACTGCTCTCCGTATGATATTTAGTTTTTCCAATACCGTCGAAACAGAGATACGCTCCCGTGTCTGCAATCCTGCGGTGATACCATAGATCCATGTTCCTGTCCATATGACCAAAGCTGACATTCTCAAGCGATACTCCCACGGCTTTCAGCAGTTCGATCTGCTCCAGACCCATAGTTCCTGCTTCCGTATGGGAATGAATCGGCGCCCCCGTTGCAAAATGGACTGCTGCAGCCACTTCCATTGTCTTTTTCTCCAGCGGAGAGATGGAATTATAACCTGTGCCGAATTTCACCTGCCCCGCTTTGCAGTTGGTTCCCTCCAGACCCACTTCCACCTCCCGGCAGACGAAATCCGCGAGTTCTGAGACGGAACTTTTTTCTATCCACTCTTTAAAGGTAGAGTATCCCCCGATCAGCCCGCGTTTTCTCTCATCCAGTGGGGCCTCCCATAAAAATCCTTTATTAAAGCCCGCGGTTCCAATGACATGGAGGCCACTTCTTTTCGAAAGGTCTGCAACCGCTTCTACCTCCCGGCCATAATCAATAGCCGTTGCATCCACGATAGCTGCTCCTCCCATTCTTTTGTAGTCCATCATGTCTGCCAGCGTTTTCTCGGGATCGTCAAGAAGCAGATCGTCGGCATTTTTCCACACCCAGTATGGCGGACGGCATACCAGATGTTCATGGGACAGTGTAAACCCCATCTCTTCCGGCCTGATATCTCCAAGCAGTGTTCTTATAAATCCCATGAACAGCACCTCCGTTCTTTTAACCGAACAGTCTGCCAAACAGGGCAAAAATCCAGAACAGTAAGAATTCATCTGTCTCTCCCGCCCACATAATAGTATCCGGGATAGTGGCTGGTACCAGAAACTTGATGAATACCAGCTGCCCAAGCGCGACTATGGTCGAAATAATAAATCCGCCCAGCAGTGCCCCCTTGATTCCTCCAGTAGAGTTTCCGAAGATTCCGGCCGTCGCTCCATGAAAAAACAGAACAATCATTGTGGGAACCACAACAAAACCGATAGACAGCCCCAAGGTCAGCATCCAGAAGATAATACCTGCAAACATCCCGACAAAACCAAGGATAACCGAGTTCGGAGAATAGGTAAACAGCACCGGGCAATCGAGAGCCGGGATTGCATTCGGAACAAGTTTATCTGCAATCCCCTTAAAGGACGGAATAATCTCTCCTACGAATAACCGTACCCCTACAAGAATCACTGCAATGCCTGCGGCAAAAGTGAGCGACTGTACAACAGCGTAAACAATAAAATTCTGTGTTCCCGCATTCGCCATTAACGCCTGTCCATTTTCTGTATTCTTCACCATAACGATCACTGCGCCGATTAAATAGAATATCATCATGACAAGAGCGGTGATCACGTTGTTGTCCCGCAAAAAAGACAGCCGTTTAGAAAACACAATTGTTTCTGCATCCTTTTTATTTTTCGCAAATACTTTCCCCGCATTTGCTGCAATAAAGCTTCCCACTCCGGAAGGATGCGCCAGAGCAAAATCATTGCCTCCAGTGATATTTCTTACGTATTTCTGGCAGATAGCCGGCTGTAATGTAAAGTAAAGTCCCAGAACAGGAGCCAGAATACAAACCATCTTCCAGGTGGCCATTTCCGGTGCGAAATTAATCAGTACACCGCTGGACACCACTGTAACCCACCAGAGTTCGTGCCCTGTTAAAAAAATATATTTAAATGGTGTGATCCTTGCCAGTATCACATTGATCAGGAACGAGGTTGCCATAACGATGGCAATCACGCTTCCAAATTTTCCTACGAATGCGTCATAACCCATACAATTGGTAAGCACAGCCGACGGCAGCCCGAATACCTCAGACCACAGCGGTTCAAAAACCTTTAAGGCACCGGTGACAATATTGCTTCCGGAGCTGATGACGAGAAAGCCGATCCCAGCTTTCAGCGTTCCTGATACGGTCTTCTCAAACGGTGATTTCTGCAGCAGATGACCGATGAGTACAACAAGCATCAGCAGGAAAGCCGGTGTGTTAAAAAAGTTATTAGAAAGCCATGTTGCGATTGTACCTAAAGTCCCCATAATTCTTCCCCTTTCTTTTCCCCATTTTCTTTTTACTTCTGTTCGTTCTCCAACGCCTGTAACACCTCCGCAATCTCTTTTTCTATAATTCCCTTATTGATATAATTGGTAATACAGACAATTTTCGCCCTCGGATTCGTAATACTGTCTGCAATCTCCTGTGATGTAATGATAAAATCACACCGCTCGCTGCAGGCACACGACGCATCCGTATGTTCTAACTCCGCCTGAAGCCCTTTACGGTTTAAAATATCCTGGACACTCATCTTTAAAATCAGGCTTGACCCCTGTCCTGTTCCACATACACATAATATTTTCATGTTCATCCCTCCTTTGTGTTTTAATCCGTTTCGTATCGGTGAATCAGTTCCACCACTTCTTCCACTGTCTGCGCCTCCATGAATTTCTCTAAAGTCTCTTCCTCCCCGAACATATTGGACAAATGAACCAGCGCGTTAATGTGGCTGTGTCCGTCTACACTTGACAGAATAATTAAAAGATTGGCATATTTTTCTTCGTTAAAATAAATTCTTTCCCTGGAGCACAGCATGGCCATTGCCAGTTTTTTCGCTCCTTCCGAAGGTCGGGCATGTGGCAGGGCTACTCCCGGTGTTAAAACAATATAAGGCCCTGTCGTCTCAATCGAATCAATCATAGCCCGCACATAGTTCTGTGTAATGCTTCCATCTTCAATAAGCGGGGCTGACGCTAGTCGGATCGCCTCCCTCCAGTCAAGTTTGTCATCCGTAAACTGTATTCTGTCCGCCGTCAAAAGATCTTTCAACATATAGTTTTTTGCTCCTTTAAATATGATTTCGTAATCACCGCTGTTATAAAGCTGTTCCAGTCTAATTCCTGCTTCATCCCTCTGTCCTGACGGAAGAAAATCCTTCAAAATATACATGGTTTCCTTCAAAAGAATTTTTGTTGAATCAGCCGCCCGATCCCCTTTTTCCGCCAGCATCCTGCTGATATTTCCCTTGTCCTGTGCCGTCAGAAAAGGATTCACCCGCACGCAGGGAATGTTCTCATCAATCTTTAAAAGCATCGGCGCCACAAGCAAATCCAGCTTGTTATAGAAGGTCCAGTAATTAATTTCATAGGAAGGAATCAGTATGGTTCTCACACCGGAGAACGTACTCTGTATCTGTTTTTCCACGAGAGCCCCTATCCCGATATTATTGGCACAGACGATCCCCACCAGTGGTATCTTCTGCTTCTGTTTTGCCTCTTCCCCCTGGATAAACCAACCGATGAGCTGCGCGGTTATATAGGCAGCTCCGTTCTCCGATATTTCCGCCTCCTGCAGTCCCCTGATCGTATTCATCTTTCGCGTAACATCAAAAATGTATTTATAATTGCTCCTGATCGTCTCTACGAATGGATCATAAATCTGAAATCCACAGCTCATACGCAGCAGTACACCGCTTAAAGACTGGCTTAATTTTTCGATCACCACCTCCTTCTGTGTACATCCAAGTCCTATTCGCTCTTCAAATTCAGTGATAATCTCCTCAGCAAACTGCTCCAGTGAAGTCTCATGCATCACAAACTGTTCCAAATTATCTTCCTGGACACTTCCCATGCATACAATCGTTTGGGAGAGCAGTTCCTTCTCCATTGTCAGGATCTCTTTCCAGTCGTCCACCTCTGCTGATGCGGTTTTAGAAGCAGTTTTTATTTCCTGCCAGATCCCCGACTTTAAGATCAGATATTCAATGCAGTTTCTGGTATATGCCTCTCTGCTCTCTTTACTGACTGCCCCTCGCTCTACATAATGCCCCTGTCTGATTCTCCGGGCAATCAGTTCCACAGCCAGGGAAATATTTACCGCCGACTGAAGCGACAGCTTATGTCCCAGTTCTTTTGATGCCGTCTCCAGTCTGTCAGCCCGTTTTCTAATCTGTACGTCATCAAAACCATATAAATGGAAGAGAATTTCTTCGTCTATATGATACAAGGGTGCATCTTCTTCTGATGAAAAGATGGGGATCAGAGATATGTAATAAGGAATCAGCCTTCGAATTTCCGACTCTTTCCCTGCCAGCATATACCCTTTTTTATTTGACGTAATCCTTAACTGAAACCCATTGTTTTTCAGAAACCGGCTGATCGCAGTCATATCCGCAATACAGGTATTCCGACTGATTTCAAACATCTCACAGATTTGGTAATTCGTGATAAAATGGTTTGTGAGAAGTTTAAAAACAATATACTTTCTTCTTTCAAAAAACGAATAATAATACTCTTTTTCTGAAATATTTTTTAACAATTCCCTCAATTGCTCCAGCCCTTCAGGTGGAACGGACACAGTCCTTTTCTCCCTTTCATCCTTAAGCACCACCCCCCTTTTCTCCAGCCAATAAATACAGTCCTCTATTATTTGTTTTGCCTGCGTCCTCGAAACTCTCATAACCTGAGAAAGCTGATGTACAGTCAGACATCCCATATTATCTGATAAAAGCTGGAAGGCGATGAGAATATCCCTTGCTATCTTCATATTTTTCACTCCCTGATTTCATTATATAGAATATTATTTTCCACCAACAGTCCAAATAGTTTAATTTTCCTTTCTATAAAAATATACTATATAAGTGTACGGAACACCATGACGGCTTATTTGTGTAAATATGCTTTATCTGTGCATATTTATATAACTTCACTGTTTATTTCCTGTATAGCTCCAGCTTTTTTCAATAACCTGCTCAATTAATTCTGATACAGAGAAATTATAATTATTAATGGCAGCCATATTATTATCCATATATTACCAAAGAATAAAGAGTCCGCCTCCTGCCCGGAGGGCTTTTTATGTAATAGGAGCACTTTCCTATTACATAAAAAAACAGCCTAGAGCATATCAATCTGCCCTAGAGCTGTTAACTGTTATTCTTCCTTTCTTCTATCAGCAATTCCGCGCCACCTCAGCCGCCTCCCTGGCAATCTCCAGTTCTTCGTTTGTCTTAATGACCAGCACATTGACCTTCGATGTCCACTCCGAAATCCGGAACGCCTCCGCCTGGTCTCTGTTGCTCACCTCATCTATAGTGATTCCCAGGTATTCCAAATAGCTGCATATCTCCATACGGATATCGGAATCATTTTCACCGACGCCCGCAGTGAATACAATATTATCCACTCCATTCATGGCGGCCGCGTAGCTGCCGATGTACTTTGCGACTTTATAGGAAAATATCTCGCGCGCGAGTGCCGCGTGGTCATTATATTTGACCTCCGCGTCCTTCAGTTCCCGGAAATCACTGGAAAAATTCTTGGAAATACCGAGAACTCCTGATTCCTGATTTAAAATTGCCATCACCTGGGGAAAATCCAGATGTTCCTTTTTGGCCAGAAATTCCAGCGCTCCCGGATCTACGTCCCCGCATCTGGTTCCCATGACGAGCCCCTCCAACGGAGTAAATCCCATGGAATTGTCCACGACCTGTCCATATTTTACCGCGCAGATACTGGCTCCATTTCCCAAATGACAGACAATCGTCTTCACCCGCTTCGGATCCTGTCTCATAAATTCAGCCGCTCTCCTGGAAACGTATCTATGGCTGATTCCGTGGAATCCGTAACGGCGTATTTTGTACTTCTCGTAGTACCGGTAAGGAAGGCCGTAGAGAAAGGCCTTCGGCTCCATAGTCTGATTAAACGCCGTATCAAACACACCTACCATCAGAGTGTCCGGCATCAGTCTGCGGCACGCTTCCACCCCCACTAAATTGGCCGGATTATGAAGCGGGGCGAGATCGTTGCACTCCGTCATGGCCTCAATTACCTCGTCATTAATCACCACGGAACCGGTGAACTTCTCTCCGCCATGAACCAGACGGTGGCCGATGACGCTGATTTCCTGAAAATCCTTTAAGACACCCTTTTCCGCATCTGCCAGCATATCTAAAAGCGTATGGACCGCCTGTGTATGATTCTCCATCGGAACCGATTCCTTCAGGGAAATGCCCGTATGCGTCCTGTATGTGAATATTCCATCTATCCCGATCCGCTCGCATACCCCCTTCGCAAGCACTTCCTCGGTCTCCGGATCTATAACCTGGAATTTCAGCGACGAACTGCCGCTGTTGATCACCAATATTGTCATGCGCCCTCTCCCTCTCCTTATATTTCTTCCCCGACAGACTGCACCAATCAAATCTGTATCGTTTTTTCTATTATACTTTACGGAATCACCAAAGGCAATGAAAACCGGCATCATCGAGACCACGGACTGTCTGCCGTTTCGATGATGCCGATTCCCCTGATCCGTTATAGTTTCTTCATCTGATTATCCGGATCCTATTCATTTCCCTCTGTAAATACTACACTGACCATCCCCATACTGCATGAAACCTTATAAAAATTGGAATCCCCCGCGTTCATCGTCTGGCTTCCGCCGATTCCGCTCAGTCTGTTTTCTCCGATTCTGACCTCCCCCATTCCCACGGAAGTTCTGTAACCATAGTGCTCCGGCTCTCTTAAGTATAACCGGACAGAGCCCATGCCGCAGTCCACGGCACATTTCCCGTACAGTCCGCCCCGAACCACAATCTCACCCATTCCACACGTAATCTTTGAACCATTGCTGAAAAAATTCTTCATGGTGACCTGGCCCGCCCCCACACTTAAAACACACGATTCCGTAATAATACCCGCTCCGGTCAGCGTTCCCGCACCGATATTAAGATTGACAGAATCAAAATGATACCCCTTCGGAATGGTAAGAATCATCTTTCTCTTTGAAAGTGTGTTCCTCCCGATCCGCAGTATATTTTTATCTGCAATGTCACGTACCGTCCAGGTTCCATCCGATACCTCACTGATAATTTCACCGTCCTGATACCCCTCCGTCTCCAGGCCGAAATCACTGCCGTATTGAATCACTGCGGCACAGGCTCCGGCACTAACGGTAAATTCACGGATAGCACGGGTCCTATCCTCAGCAGCCGGAACCACCAGCAGGCTCTGGAATCTGTTCGGTTCCCGGATTGGAGAACCATCCGCCGTCCCCTTCGCTTCTGCATTCGATTCTGTAATAGGTACCGTATTCAATTCTGCGTGTTCTCCTGCTTCCATTGTACCGGATGCCTCAAATCCGCCGGTACCCATGCCGCCCTGAACGCCCAGAAGTTCATCCGTGCTCACTCCCAGTACCTGTGACAGAGGAACCAGTGTCATAATATCCGGGCAGGAAAGCCCTGACTCCCATTTACTAACGGCCTGCGCAGAGATTCCCAGTTGTTCCGCAAGCTGCGCCTGTGTCATTTTTTTGCGTTTTCTTAAATAAGTAATTCTCTCCCCCATGGCACCAGGGATAAATATCTTTCTGTCTGCGTTTTTCTCTATATCCGTGCCGGACTGATCCTCTGACATATATTTTTCTGAATCCTGTGGCATACTGTTCTCCTTCCGTCTCAGCGTCTCATTTCACCGCGGTTTTCTGCGCTGTACAACTTTAAGATATCCTCATTTCACCCCAAAAATCAAGCAACCAGCGGTTGAGCTGCGCATTTTTTCAGAATAACAACCAATGGTTGATTTTTAAAGCCAGTATATCATGATTTTCATGAACCGTCAGCAGAAATGGAAAAATTTTCAGTCAGACAGGATCGCCATTTACACCCATAAAAAACGGAGATTTGATGCTATAAGCAGCACCAAATCCCCGCCGATATCCATCTATACGCCGCCCCCGGCTTCTACTGTCTCCGATTCAGGACAAATACATAAGTTCCTTCTTTTAAAGAAATCTCAAATGTCTCACTCACTGTAAACCCGTTGGCCGGCGCCATCTTCTTCACATGACCCGCGTTATGGGAATACAGAATCATGATTCCGTCATCCTTTAAAACCTTCTTCGCGGAAGAGAAAAATGCTTCGTACAGGTTCTCGATCTCCTCCTCCGTCTTTCTGCCAATTTTAAACGGCATATTCGTAATAATCTCATCAAACAGATACTCGTGTTTAAAGTCAAAGAAATCCCGATTGATATAGTGAATAATCTGGCCTGCCGCCGCGGTATTTTCCCGTGCTTTTTCAATGGCTTCCTCCAGAATATCCAGTCCGTACATCGTACCGGCCTTTACCGCCTTGTGGCGTTCGATCAGCATGGTTCCCACGCCGCAGAACGGGTCCAGCACCTGTGCCCCCTCTTTCATATAAGGCTGTGCCAGCTTAACGGTCAGAGCCGCATTTACCGCCTTGATACTGGTTGGGATTACTTCCTTCCGGTATGAAAAGCGTTCATCTTTCAAGGTAAACAGCTTAATCAGCACATTGCAGCTTCCCTCTTTGTTTTCGATAAGCCGTATCTCGAACTCGTAATTGGATGTGGTATTAATCAGCTTCCTGCCGGACAGCTTTTCGATTTTGGAGGAAAGGCGGCGCGTAAAGGCACTCTTCTTGCTGTGATCCATCTTACATTTTAATTCTACCCGGAAGTAGTAGGGGGGATTTCCCTCGTGACTTCTGGCCAGGAACTTGAAGAGATCAGATTTTACAATCATTTCCGCCGCTTTTTCTGCATCCATGGGACAGGACGGGAGCCCCTTTACAGCGAACAAAAGCTCCTGATACGTCCTGATCTCCTCCAGCCAGTTTAAATTCTCCACTCTGGCCATCACACCTGCCCCGAACACCTTAGTCTTCGCATGAGGCTCCAGTTTCCGCAGCTCCTCCCTGGTAATCTCCTGGAAATTGCGGTTGGTTAAGAGCACAATATCGAAGGTCTCCTCCCACCCACAGAACGGATGCAGCAGAACACCTTCTCTGCTGATGATCATGGACGATAATTCACGGATTTCCTCCGTAATATGCTTCTCGGTCTCCGGAGTCAGCTTGATCTGCGCCAGTTCGTCCAGCCGGTTTTTAAAAAATGCCAGATGCTCCCCATAGTCAAAATTCTTAACCGCGTTTAAATAGGAGCTCTTCACAAACAGCTGCTCCTCTGACCGGTATGCCTTCAAAACGGGTTCTAAATACTCCTGGTTACCTAAGTCTCCCATGAGCAGCGCCGCGTTCTTTCTAATCTTGGCGTCCTCACTCTCCAATAACAAAATCAGCTTCTCTTCTTCTCCTGAAATGCAGGAACATGCGGCTTCCCTGCCTCTGCCCTCTTTCATCTCCTGCCTTAATTTACTTAAATTCTGCCGGACATCCTGATTCTGCACAATCTCATTCCACGTTTCTTTTATCATAGTTCTCCTTTTGTAAGCCATTGCTTTCCTATGAGTATACTATAAATTCCCTGACAATTCTACAAAATAAAGGATTTTTCGAATTGATCATGTGGTTTTTCAAAACAGCTGCCAGATATACAGTCCGCCCGCCACTGCCGTTAAGCTTGTTTTTGGCATTTGCACCCTTTTTAGCGATCACAGCCAGTCATGGAAAACACCGGACTTATTCATCCAGAAGCTCTGCCAGCCTTCCATAAGCTTTCTTATAAGCCGCGATTCCGTCCTGCTCTCTTCGCTCTTTCGCTCCCTTTTCCAGTTTTTCCAGCCCGTCAAAGGATACAAGATGTGGTTCCAGGCTCAAATATCCCTGATAGCCTGCGCCGTCCAGCATGGTCAGAATCTCCTTCACACAACCGTCCCCGTCTCCCGGGAGCACAACCTCACCGCTCCCTTTCACCGCATCCTTAATGTGGATATAGGCGATATAAGGCTTCAGCATCTCATAGGCCTCCATCGTATCCTGGCCGCACTGGACAAAATTAGCAAAATCAAAGACACATTTAAAATGATCCCCGTAAAATGCCTTCATCAGCTCTAAGCATCTGCCGGCGGCATCGCCGTAGATCTCTTTTTCATTTTCATGGAGAAGAACCACATCCTGTTCTGCTGCGTAGTCCACCATACGTTTTATCCTGGAAAACACCTCTTCTCTGTACTTTTCCGGCGCCTCTCCTTCCGGCATGAAAAAGCTGAACATACGGATATTAGGCACCGACCAGAGCTTCGCCAGCTCCACAACATGGCGGAACACTTCGAAATGCGGCTCGAAATCATCGGTAATCATGATTTTTCCTATGGGAGATCCTACAGATGAGATGGACACTCCCGCGGCCGCCATCCGTTCCCCCAGTTCCGCGGCCGTCTCACAGGTCAAATCCGCTACGCCGGTTCCATCGGCGCTTCGAAGCTCCACGTATTTCTGTCCTAACTCCTTCAACACCGCCATCTGCACATCAAAATCCCTGTTGATCTCATCTGCAAATCCTGAAATTCTGCAATTCTTTAACATGTCTGCGCCCTCCCTGCAGTCTCATAAGCCGTAAGCATCAGCTCTACTGTATCTTCAATCTGTTTTAAGCCCACCGAAAATGGCCGGTCCTGTTCTATACTTTCGTAAAAGCTGCGGATACAGTCCCTATGACCGGATCCCCAGTAACTTTTCCCCAAATGTTCACTTCCTGAATAATCGACTGTCTGAGTCTGACCATCCGCGGTCATGACAGTCACCCGCAGGTCCTCGATCCGGACCCTGGCCTTTTCGCACTCCAGCTCTATCATCGGCGGTACATCAGCCACATAGCCGGTTGTCGCATAAAAGCAGGCGGTCTGTTCGCCATAGGAAATGTAGGCCTCCATGGTGTCCTCCACTTCAATGATTCCCTTCAGATGATGATTGGAGACATTGGCTTCCATGAAGACCGGCTTTTTCCCAATCAGATACTGGATCAGATCGAGTGTATGGACAGACTGGTTGATCAGTGCCCCGCCGCCTTCTTTTTCCTTCGTCCCTCTCCAGCCGCTTTCCGTATAGTACTTTTCACCTCTGCACCACGTCACCAGGCCTCTGGCGCCCAGAATCTTCCCGAATTCGCCGGCTGTAATCCGCTCTTTCACCGCCGCCACGCTGGGATTAAACCGATTCTGAAAGCAGACGCCCAATTTTGCACCGTCTTTAGCGGCCTTTTCCGCCTGTTTCAGCTTTTCCCACTGTTCCCGGCTGATAACCGGCGGCTTTTCCATAAAGGTATGAATGCCCATTCTTAACGAAGCCTCCGCCATGGGAGTATGCAGATAATGGGGTGTGCAGATATGGACGACATCAATCTCCTCTTTTTCCAGCATGGTCCCCCAGTCTGTGTAGGGAACCGCGCCGTATTCCCGGGCCATGGCCTCTGCCCGCTCCGGTATCACATCCGCCACAGCGGTCAGTTCACAGCCGCCCAGCCCTGTGATTGATTTTGCGTGTACCGCGGCAATACTGCCGCAGCCGATGATCGCACTTTTCATTGACGCTCCTTTTTATCCCGCTTATTTTTTAAATTGTCTTTCTAATACGTCCCTTTCGTATTAAAGGTCACCTCTTCCACTTTCTCCTTCTTTCTGGAACCGGCCCTCTTCTTATTCAGCTCCTCCAGAAATAATTCCTCATCGAACGGGATCTCCACCGGGCGCTTCAGCCAGCTGGATAAATGCATGGCATTGGAAAGCGTTAACCCGTTGATTCCTTCCTCTCCGCCCGCAATCAGCGGCTCTCCTCTTAAAATGGCTCCTGCAAAGGCCCTTAAGACTCCCACATGCTGAAGATTTTCCCCGTCTGTCTCCACGTCGATCCATCTTCCCTCAGGCTTCTTAAAGCCCTCCACAGCGGTATAGCAGTACTCCCGCTCATTGACATCCAGCTCGTAAACCTTGATCTCTTCATTTTCGCAGACGATCTTCGCCTTTTCCAAATCCACCTCAAACCGGTTGGTTCCCGGCGCATCCCCTGTAGTCGTCACAAAGACACCGGTCGCTCCGTTCGGAAACTCCAGATACGCGGTTACATCGTCCTCCACCTCGATGTCGTGCCATTTTCCTTCGTGGCAGAACGCCTGAACCGTCTTTGGCATACCACAGATCCACTGGATCAGATCCAGGTTATGGGGACACTGGTTTAAAAGGACGCCTCCGCCCTCTCCCTCCCAGGTAGCGCGCCAGCCGCCCGAATTATAGTAGGCCTGCGTCCGGTACCAGTCAGTGATAATCCAGTTGACCCGTTTGACCGCCCCATACTGTCCTCCGGTCACAAGCTCATGCATCTTCCGGTAGATATGGTTCGTTCTCTGATTGAACATCATGCCGAATACCAGATCGTGTTTGTTTGCCTCCTCGTTCATCTCCCGAACCTGCTTCGTGTAGACTCCTGCCGGCTTCTCACACATGACGTGGAAGCCTCTCCTTAAAGCCTGGATCACATACCTGGGATGATCGTAATGGGGAACCGCTACAAGCACGGCATCCAGATCACTGTCGTCCAGCAGCTCCTCCGCTGTCTCAAAAATCTTTACGGTTTCCGGTACCGTTTCCCTGGCCCACTGACGTCTTACTTCCCGCAGATCGGCAACCGCCGCCAGCTCGATTTCCGGCACTTTTCCACCTAAAATACTCTCCACATGGCTGCTTCCCATGTTTCCGATTCCGATAATTCCAAGTCTCACTTTACTCATGCTGATTTCCTTTCTGTCTCCTTTACTGCATTTTTATCATCCAGCCTCTGTTAATATCTACCGGTACCCCAGCTCTGTGAGATTTCTCCAGCTCTTTTCCAGACATACAAACGGATTCTCCTGGCACGTGTCCTGCTCCACCAGGGCATACTCGCAGTCCGTTTTTTCCAGAGCTTTTAAAATGGCAGAAAAATTCATATTTCCTTCCATCACAGGGGCCATAACCTCCTGGCCGTTCACAATCCCTCTGTCCTTTAAATGGACACATGGAATCCGGTCTGCCAGACGCTCGATCCACTGGCATACATCCCCGCCCGCAGTCTGCACCCAGTAAGTGTCCAGCGTAATTCCCAGTTCATCCGGCGCAAAGTCGTCCAATAAGTAATCCAGCAAATATCGGCCGTCAGTTTTCTCGAATTCAAACGCATGGTTGTGGTACACGAGACGCATTCCCGCATCCTTTATCATACGGGCCGGCTCCTTAAAATCGGCCGCAAACCTTTTAATCCAGTCGGGATTTCTGTATTTCTCCGGCATCGATCCGATTCCGATGTACTTACATCCCATTGTCTCATGATCGCGGATCAGCTGTTCCGTATCCGTTAATATTCTGTTTAAATCGCTGTGGGTCAGCACAATTTCAAGTCCCGTCTCGTCGGCTGTCTCCCGGGCAATCTGCGGAGTAACCGCGCCGCCGATTGCAGACAGCTGTACTGTTCGGTAACCGATTTCCGCTACCCGTCTCATTGTCTCCTGAAAATCCGGCACTGTCTGTGTAAACAGCCTGACTGTATAAAGCTGTGCTCCTGTCTTCATAAATTCTTACCTCCTGTACTTCTTTCCTGTTGTCTCTATCATAGCGCTCTTCATGCAAAAAATGGATTGGTAATGATGAAATAAAGTTTGCAAATATAGCCCTCCATGATATACAATAAAGACAGCTGACTGCTGCCTGCTGGTCATACCACTGCTTACGGTTCACATTACGGAGGAACTGCCCATGATTTATGAATCTGCCCCGGCCCCTGTGTCGGGAAAAGTAAATTTTACCACCAGCCATATAAAAAGCGATACCTTTGAAGTGCATTACCATTCCTGCTATGAAATCTATTACTTTGTGAAAGGCGACGCCGATTATGTGGTGGAGGGAAGAGAATACCATCTGACTCCTCACAGCCTGATTCTGCTTTCTCCCTACGTTTTTCACGGAGTGAGGGTAAATTCTACGACGGACTATGTCCGCTGTTCGGTTCATTTCTCGCCGGAATCCGTCATCGCGGAGCGGCGCGTCCTTCTGCTGTCGTCGTTTCCGGGAAATAAGAAGAGCGGGCCCGGCGAGGTGTTTTACGAAAAGACAGAGGACTATGGGCTCTATGCCTATTTTGAGCACCTCATCTGGTCTCAAAAACAGCCCGATGCCTTAAGCAGTTCCTACTATGCCATGTTTTTAGAAGCGCTCCTGGCCGAAATTTCCCTGATGTGCCAGACTCTGCGCCCCTCTACACCTGACAGCAGCGCCTCCGGCACAATTACAGACATGATCCGTTATTTAAATGAACACTTAACAGAGCCGGTCACTCTCGACGACTTATCCAGCCGCTTTTTCATAAGCAAATACTATATGAACCGCGCATTCAAAAAGGCCACCGGCACCACTGTCATGGATTACTTAATCTACAAGCGCGTCGTCATGGCCAGGCAGCTGATGCTCAATGGTTTTACGGCCTCCGATGCGGCCAATGAGACAGGATTCGGAGACTACTCCACCTTTTACCGGGCATATAAAAAGGTTATGGGATGCCGTCCCGGAGCTGACCGGCCTGGAAAAACCTCTCCGTATACAGACAATAAAATGGAAAAAGCACAGGGAACCAAAGCTTAAATGGTTCTTCTGTGCTTTCTTTTTACAAGCGTTTTGCCGATACTGCGCAGATCGTATCCGATTCCCCTGTGAACGGCCTTCCACACACATCGTCAAAAAACGCAACCGTTTCAAAGCCGGCTTCCCGCAGTTCTCTCTCCAGTGACTCCGCGGTAAAAAGCTGATTCCAGTTATTATAACACTGACATGCATCGTCCGTAACGATCACGTACTGTTCGACGTAATTATTCGTTTCCGGATACTGATAATTGCGCTGAATACATACATGGGGTTCTCCCGACCAAAAGCCCTGATCCAGATACTCCACGGATTTCATTTCTTTCAATTTCGTACCATATTTCATGGAATCTCCATCCACAATGAATATTCCATTATTCTTTAAGGCTTTATATATTTTTTGCAGTAGTACCTTTCTGTTCTCCGGAGGAAGCACGCCAAAATCACAGTAAATAAGAACAGCCGCATCAAAAACGTCCTGGTAATCCATATCCAGATAGTTCCGGTATTCATATTCGACAGGAAGCTTCTCCGCTTCCGCATGTTCCATGGCGTACTTAATGGAGCGCCTGGAAAAATCAAGACCCGTAACCGAAAAGCCCAGCCTGCTGAATTTTTCTGCGTAGAGCCCGGGACCACACCCCAAATCCAGCAGTCTCATTCCGGGCCTGACATTACAATACTGTGCGATCCATTCCGCCGACTGTTCGATGAAACCATGGCGCCTGGAAGCCGCATCCAGCTCCGGGTCGAGGTGAGCCTTCAGCATATGCTTCGAAATATGTTCATCATCCCAGAACGGGGCCGAGCTTGGCGCGTAGAGAGCCGGTTTTTCCTTTAAATAATTGATAAATTGACTGTACATAGAACCTCCGTATCATGTTTTTACTTCGATGTATTTTACTAAGTATACTCTTTATTCTCTATGGGACGCAACCCTGTAAAATATTTTATTTTCCTGTCACACACGTACATCTCTGTTGTCTAACTTTACAGGAGGTGAATTTGAAACAGCATAAATAATCAAAATAAAGGAAGAGGGATTAAAATTGAAAGAACTTTTACTGACTCTGCTGATCGGCATTGCGGCCGGAGTAATTGACGTACTGCCCATGATCAAAATGAAACTCGACAAATATTCGGAGATATCCGCGTTTGTCCATTATCTTATCGCTCCGTTTATCATATTTAACACGGAGCTCTTCGGTATGGCATGGTGGCTTAAGGGCGGTGTGATCAATCTGGCGCTTGCCATTCCGGTTGTCATACTTGCGGCAAAGGACGATAAAACTTCCGCGCCTCCGATGATTGTCATGTCCGTTGTTTTAGGGACTGTGATTGGTGTTGTGGGGCATTTTATGGCTTTATAAAATGAGTATCCGTGACATCAAAATTACACAGAACAGGAACTGCCCATGCAAAAGGCAGTTCCTGTTTTAATTACGATTCTTTTTTCTTCACCCTTTCAGCAGCCTGCTCACAATATCTTCTGATCTCAAACAGCGTTCCCTCCCTGTTCTCGATCATTTGCTCCACCTCCGCCTTGTATTCCGGAGGACAGATATTTTTTATTGCCTGCCGGATCATTTCTCTGGAATGGCGATCATCCTTTTCGAATGGTACTACATCGCAGCTCTTCTGATACCAGTCCAGCAGCAGTTCCTTCATTTCCAGGATTGCTTCCCTGTACTCTTTCTCATGAATTCGATTCTTTCTCTCCTGAGGATCCCGCGTCAGGTCATAGAATTCATCTTCCTCATAAATACGGCGGATATATTTGTATTGCTTCGTACGGATCATTGCTGCCTTTCCATGAACCACACCATCCGTCTGCAGCTTTTGTCTCGGATAGTACTCTCCCATCACCGTCGGCAGTTTTTTATCATCGTGAAACTCGTCACAATGTATCTCGTCTGCGTTTCTGCCGCCTTCACAGCATACGAAATCCCGAACCTTTATGCTGCGGTCTGCAAGATTTTCCTGAAGATTCCTCCCGAACTGGCTGTGATCAGGTGTAACTCCGGCAAATGCCATAGCCGTCCGGTAAAAATCTACCAGTTCCACCATACTGTCACTAATTCCGGCATCCACGCCAAAGTCCTTCGGCGGCTTAATTAAGAAAGGTACCCTGACGAGACAGTCTTCCATCATATTCTGCGCTTTTTCCACGATTCCGTAGTCTCCGGTATAATCGCCATGGTCGCTGAGGAAGAAAATGGCGGTATCGTCATAAATTCCAGCTTCCCTGAGACCATCACAGAGACGCTTAAACTGAGTATCTACTTTACTACACATGCCGTAATAAACTCCCCGCAGTTCCTTATAATCTTCTTCCGTAAATGCCTGCATTCCCAGTTCTTCGCGGATTCTCCTGTGAAACAGTGGTTTTCCATCTCCAGCTTCCGCCTCCGGAATTCTCAGCATGACTTTTTCCCGATCAATCTCTGAATAATATGGTTCCTCCACCCGGTAAGGCGGATGAGGGTAGATCAGGCCCAGAAATATGCAGATCGGCCGGTCCTCAGCCAGTGATTTCAGCCGGCGAACCGCGGCATCCACCGCCTCATCGTCAGAAGTATAATTGAGTCCGTGTTCATCGACCGCCAGTTCTCCCTTATAGTGGGAATAAAAATATTTATTTCCCGGTTCCCCGCGAAGTCCCGGATTAACCGGTCCCGGTGCGGGAGGAACATTTCCTCCATAGAATATCTCCGACGCATGCCTGGAAAATATCTCATCATCCTGCCCGGGAAGCAAGTCATTTCTGGTATTCATCCAGACGTAATACCCTGCTGCTTTCAGTTCGCTGAGCAGGGAGCTTTCATGACGGTGCAGCATATGACGCATGGTCCTGTGGCCATGCACATGCGGATACAATCCAGTAAAAAAGCTGCATCGGCTGGGCGTACACACTGGATTCTGGCAAAATGCATAGCGATAGCTTACCGCCTCCTCCTCGATCATTTTGTCAAGGAATGGCGTCCTGGCCCCTGGATTAATCCCCATATGCCCCAATGCGTCACAGCGCATCTGGTCGGGGTTAAATATGACGATGTTCGGCCGTTTCCTCATGTTTTCTGCCTCCTTTTTCTTTTTCATCCTGTACTTTATTCCTGTCTCACGCTTCCACCTCTTCCTCAAACTCCGCCTTCCTTTTTCTCTCCTTCCAGTATCGCCTGAATTTCTCCGGCATGGGCTGATTCGTGGAGGAGAACTGCATTGGAAGTTCCGTGGCAAAACAGGGCGGCAGCCATGTCTCATAGGGCTCCCACGACTTACGTTCGTGAAACTGCGCTACCATCTGATATCCGTCGTCACGTACATTTTTTTCTTCCACGATATCACCTGCACAGACACCACGGTAGGCTATTTCCCTAAGTTCATCCGCGATCTCCGGAAACTCTGTAATCCGGTTATGAATCTCCCACGGATCGTTGTCCGGGCAGATAAGCAGTTCTTCCTCCGGATGATTGACATAAGAAATCAGCTTCCACTTTCCCCGGCGAATCAGACGCCCATAATCAGTTCCGCGGCCATAGGGAAGATTGATCCACTCGGCTGTTACCGTACGGCCGATATCTTCCTCTCTTCCCACCAGCTGAGGAACCAGGCTGATCCCATCCTGTCGGGGCAGTTCCTGTGCCCCCGCCATTTTACAGACAGTAGGAGCCATGTCCAGCAGACTGACCGGAGACAGCAGCCGCTTTCCGGCTGAAATGCCGTCTCCTGACACAATCAGGGGGATGCGCACTGCCGCTTCATACAGAGACTGTTTTCCATAAAATCCACGGTCACCTGCGTGATCGCCATGATCCGACACGTAAAAAAAGATTCCCCTCTTCCTCTCCCGTGAAAGGTACGCATTCCATGACGATCTTACCCGGCCCAGGCATCCATCTTCAAATTCTACCAGCCCCCAGTAAGCTGCCCGGACACTCCTAACCAGCTCCGGCGTCGTATCGCGAAGACGCCTTACATCCTGAGATGCCGCCGATAGACTCAGTGTTGGCGGCACATCTGCCATCCTCCGGTATTTGTCATATAATTCCGACGGCGCAATATAAGGAAAATGAGGAGCGTACGTTCCCACGACAACACACTGAGGTTTTGTATGAGAATGTGACAAGTAGATTTCAGCCGCCTTTATCACATAGCGGTCGTATTCCTGAACCGGGGAGACTCCTCCCCCCACTGCATGAAGACAGCCGCCCTCCGTCATGAGTGGCGCCATGGGGCCCAGATGCTCCCAGTATTCCCTCATGGAGCCTATAGAAGTTGGTGTGATATCCCCGGCAATCCGTCTTGTAAATCCATGACGTTGATCCTCTCCTTCAAAATGCATTCTGCCGCATAAAACTGTTTCATAGCCAGCCAGGGTCAGACTATGGAGAAATGTGGGCATTTCCGCAGGTATCGATCCCTGGTTCGTATAAACACCGGTATGACTGGGAAGCCGTCCCGTAAGCATGGACATACGTGCTGGAACACAGAGCGGACATGATGTATAGGCATTTTCAAACAGAACGCCTTCAGCCGCAAGCGCATCCATATTGGGGGTCTGAACCGCAGGATGTCCTGCGCATCCCATGACTCTGCCGTCATGCTGGTCGCTTAAGTATATTAAAATATCTGGTTGTTTCAGACAATTCAAATCTCCGTCTCCTCTCGCCGCAGAAATCCTGGAAGTTATGCCTGCCTTTCCGGTAAAAGTGTGAAAGAAAGCATATCCAGTTCGCCGCTGCCATGGTATACAAAATACAGTTCCCGTTCTCCCTCTCCAAAGTGAATCTCTGTTTCCGCATCGACCCATTCATCATTGGGAACGATTCGAATTCCCGGCCATTTTTCATCACAATGACAGGCCGCCGCTGGGTTATTAACAATAAAATGAGCGATATTACTCAATGCCTTAAGTATGGATTTTACATTTCTTTCCGAACCTGCAAATAAAGTCCCCGACGCACAGCCACGGTACTTTACAGTAATTCTTGAAGCCTGGCACAACGTTATGTATTTGTAACCGATCACGGTTTTGTCCTTTATTCCCGTGAGGAACCGCTTGTCTCCCTGATTCGTGATATTGGGAAATTCCTCTGCCTCATTGCCTCTTCCCCTTGACGGCATCATTGGCATATGGCCATCTGTCAGATTGCAGCAAATTACTGCCGGATAAATCCCCTGTCCTGCCAGAGGTCCGTTGTTTAAACCGCTGGTGGTAATGGTCACCTGTCTAATTCTTCCGTTTTCGTCTATATGCACCGGCTCCGCGCATCCCTGCCGGTTGTAAGCGTTTGTATGAGTATGGCGATGGTAGAATATATACCACTGGTCTTTCACACAGACCAGTCCGCCATGATTATTGCCGATGGCCATCAGCCTGTCTTCCGTTTTTCTCCCCTTATAACCAATATCACCGTTGCTGACAATCACTCCACCATATTCAAATCCTCCCAGTGGGTCCCTGCTCACCGCGTAGCAGAGTTCGTGGGCATGGACCGATGAGTAGACAAGATAATAAAGTTCTCCGATTTTCCGTATGGACGGAGCCTCAAAATACTCATGTCCCTCGAAGGAGGTTCCTTTTCCATAAAGTGCACTCGGAAGCACAACTCTCGGTCCGTCTTTCACGGTGCACATATCGCTTTCCAGTTCGACTGCACTTCCACCGGGCATTTTTAAGCCTTTGTATTTGGGAATCTGCAGAGTTGTCGGCGCAAAACCGTAATAGAGAAGCACCCTTCCCTCTTCCACGAGAACTGCCGGATCATATGGAAGATTTTCACCTAACAGACTGCCATCCGGATAAACTACTTTTCCATAATATTCATATTTTCCCGCCGGAGTATCACAGACAGCGATTGATATGAAGTCACAGAACTTCAGGCAGTAATAGAGATAATATCTCCCATCCGGCCCATGGCAGACATCCGGAGCGTAGAGGCATAAGCTGCCATCCGAATTATCAGGATCCTGATCCCTTCTGTAAATAGTTCCTTCAAATCTCCACTTTGTCAGATCATCAATTGCAGCGGAGTAGCAGACATAGTCCAGTTCGCAGAATTCGCCGCCATTTTCCCGGTCATGAGAACCAAAAATATACAGCCGGCCGTCGAAGACGTGAGGCTCCCCATCCGGTATATATTCATTTAAAGGTAAATATGGATTATAAATCTGTTTCATAGCCGAATTCCTCCCTCTGCCGCATGCGCGTCACTCCGCTGTTAAGCCAAAACGACAGTATAAGTATTCCGGCGCCTCATTGTCCTTAAGCAGGTCAAGAAGTGCCTTCTCCATTTTTTCTTCCATGGCCATGTCCCGGTACGGCTTTTGCTGCCCGGGATCCGACTGTAAATCAAACAGAATATCGTGTTCCAGCTTTCCCGGATTACGGATTGGCATGACCGGGATTTCCATCACACTGCAGCCTTTTGTAAAGGCGAATCCCTCATGCACACGCATTCCGCGCATCTCCTCAAGGCTGAACATTCCAACCATGTGTGCAGGCATTAATGTGTATTCCAGAGCTTTTTCCTCTGGATTTCTCACAGCCCTCATATAAACGAATCTCCCATCGGTAACACAGACCGGACCGCCGTGTACTCCGTACATTCCAAACCGGCGAACTGCTTCATCCCTTTCAATCACAGGGCCCAGTGTTCTTCCCCTCATCGTCTCCGGAACAGGCAGACCGAAAAATTCCAGAATAGTGGGTGCCAGATCAATGGTCTGCACTAGCGCTGTCCGGTGCTCTCCCGCCGTCTGGTATTTAGGATTCCAGATAAAAAGCGGCGTATGTGCCACTTCGTTGTATTCCAGCGTACTGTTTTTCGCCCACCAGCCGTGCTCGCCCAGGAGAAATCCATGATCGGTATTTACAATCAGCATGGTATCCTTCCACATGTCGTGCTCGTCCATCAGATCCAATATCCTTCCCAGGCTCTTATCACAGAACTGTGCAAGTGCATAATACTTTTTTTGCATCTTTTCTACAGTCTCCTGATCTTCGTGGGCCTCGGCGTAGGGAGGCCAGTCCGGAATGAACGGCTGGTCCGGATCGAACCAAGAGGCCTGATACTGCTCCGGAGAATCGAACGGTTCGTGCGGGTCAAATGTTTCTATCTGTACATACCAGTTGTCATATGCAAGATTCTCTTCAATAAAACGGATTCCGCTGTTAAAGGTCAGCGTCTGGGGGTACTCCCCCTCACTTCTCATCCTGGTCCGGTTTGCCATATTCTGCCATCCGCTTGTTTTTCTGATATTCTGAAGACGCTTCGGCTGAGACTGAGGATTTAAAAGAACTGGCGCAAATTCCTGTTCTTTCGTTGAACAGTCGCCAACCCAGGCATCAGATTCCTGTCCCCGGAAACATTCCCACGTAGAAAAGCGCGGATGATAGGTAGCTCCGCCATCCTCCATGTAGTGGTAGTGGTCTGTAGAAAGATGGGAATGAATTCCTGCTTTCTTCAGCATCTCCGGCATGGAATCGTCAAACGGTTCCATCGGCCCCCAGCTCCTGTGCAGAAAATTCGCCCTTCCCGTATGAAGTTCCCTTCTGGCCGGCATGCAGGGCAGGCTGCATGCATAGCTGTTGTCAAAAATTACCGTATGCTCCGCCAGCTTTTCAAAATTCGGCATCGGAACTTTCCGGTTCCCAAAGCAGGGAAGCACATCCCGCCGCAGGGAATCGTACATCACCATAATTGCTCTCATTGTTTTGTCATCCTTTCTATTGGAGGAAAACGGCAGCGAGGAACCCGCTGCCGTCTGTTACTCTGTTCTGCAGTATCTTCCACACCTGTTGTCAGGCGGCCTGCCTTGTCTGCTGTGCCAGTTTTATCCGTTCCCGCTTCTTCTTTGCATAAGAAAGCTTATCTGCGTTCATCCGGTAGATCATGAAGATCAGGAACAGAGAATAAACGATAATATTCTGTACGCTTCCTTCCAGTGAAAGCTTCGATAATCCGAGGATCAGAAGCCTTACACTGACTGCTCCCGACAGAACCCCGAGAATCGGATTACCGATGAAGGCTCCAATGAAGACTCCCAGGAACAGCGGGAACATATTGCTGAACACGCTGCTGTTGCTGCTCATCCCCAGCACAGGTGTCAGAGATCCCTTATACGCCGTATCAAAGACACCGGCACATGCCACCAGCGCCCCTGCAAGCGTATAACAGATGACACAATTTACAAAAATATTGATTCCAGAGTCTGACGCAAGCTTCTGGTCCCCCTGTATTGCCCTTCTCTTATACCCGAAGCTGCTGTACTGAAACAGGAAGGTCATGACAAGAAGAAGAATCACCGCGACTGCCAGGATAAAAGTCACATTGGACAGGATAGACACCCCCCTCTTCCCGTAAATCATCAGTCCCTGCTGATTGTATGCACCGAAAGAGAAGCATTCAAAAATCAGAGTCATGCCAATTCCCAGTACCATGGGAAGAATCCTTAAATTTACGAACAGCGTGCCTACCAGGAGACCACACAGTGCTCCCACTGCCATGCTGAGCAAGAGTATTCCGACTCCACCCAGGTTGAGCTGCAGTGCCAGATTGCCGCCGAATACACAGCCCATATACATCTGTGCTCCAGCCGAAAGATCCATTCTGCCAGACAGCAGATTGCAGTTTAATGCCAATGCGAAACAATAACACGTCAGCCCGGTACGAAGCAGTGTCTTTAAATCGGTAATCGTGCTGATCGTTCCCGTCCCGGCAATGGCTAAATCCAGCACATTCATGACAATAAATACAATAAGCGGAAGACTGATCAGCTGAATCATATTTTTTATCCGATATTTCAACGTCTTATGTTTCATCTCATTCTCCTTCGATTTCTTTAATTTCCAAGGCGTTCCAGTGTTGTTTCATACGTGATTCCGTTGTATATCTCCTGAACACCATCCGCTGTCAGTTCCGGATTCATAATGCCGAGACACTGGTTTACCATACTCTCATCCATGATCCACTTATCTCCGCCTTTTACATCCCATTTCGCACACGTATTGATCTGATCAAGCGTATCCAGTGACCACATCCGGAAACTGAGTGTCCGCTTCTTGCCGTCTCCGTCATTTAAGTTTCCATAGCCGGTCAGTGCGTTGTACACTGCCACAAAGCCCATGCTGCTGGTAAGGCTCGTTGATTTCAGTGCGGCCATATTGAGGGAGGAGTTACCGAACTTGTCCTGTGTGTTAAATGCATTGACCAGTGAATCCGACATCGACGCTATCGAGGCAACCTTGATATCCATATTGAAGTTCTTCTCTACCTCGTCTACCACAACCGCAGTCTGCGCATAGCTCTGTCCCGAATGAATCAGAATGCCGTATCTGCCTGTCTGAAGCGCTGCGCTGACACCTTCCAGCCAGCCTTCCATGCCAGTAGGACTTCCCGGATAGATATAAATATTGATTCCTTTATCATTAGCAACCTCCATGGGAGCGGAAGTTGTGGCCAGATTCTCAATGGTATCCTCAAACGTCAGCCCGTACTTACTCTGTAACGCAGACAGCGCAGCCACTGTCGTTTCAAGATGCTGGATATTCCCGGAAAATGCGAGAGACGATGTAATCATAAAACCTTCGCTTCCATCCTCAGAGGCACTGACTGACAGCCAGTCCTTAAACAGCTGGCCCACGTGCTCATTATCTGCGCCAAAGCTGCCCTGGAACGTCTCATACCCGCCGGTAAACGCTCCATCTACGTCAGGGATCCAGGCAGTGTTAATTACGTACTGCATTCCATACTCCTCGCAGACCTGGGCCATCTGATTCGCATCGACAGAACGATAAGAAATGATGGCGTCACAGCCGGCATCCGCACAGCCTTCAATAAAGGTCAGTTCATCATCCGTGTCCTTACACTGCTCGGAAAATACAAATTCAACATTGTAACGCGGCGCCAGATACTTTTCATAATAGTCCCTTCGGATCACCACCTCATCAATAGCCTGCGGTTCACAGACACCGATCTTGAATTTCTTAAAATCCTGGGGAGTCTTTGCTCCGTTTTCACCGGAGACTGCCTCATCCCCTGCAGCCTTCGTCTCTGCGGAGGCTGTCTGTTTAGAAGCTGTCTCTGCCGGCCCCGTCTTGCCTGCACAGGCCGTAAGCCCCAGTACCAGTGATACACAAAGTAATGCCGCTGTTAATCTCTTTTTCATATTCCTTCTCCTTCTATTAACAATTTTTTTCATTTATACCTGTTGTCTGGTCGGCAGTGTCGCCGGCCGCTCTGAGTTTAAAAATACCAGAAATAAAAATACAATTCCTCTCACACCCTGGATAGCCGTCGAAGATACGCCGGCCATTAAAAGTCCCTTATTTAAAGCAGAGACCGTAAGCGCCCCCAAAAGCCCGGCGTAAGCGTTGGATCTGGCCCCGCCGAAGATCGACATTCCGCCAAGCACCGTAGCCAGCATGACATCCATGCCCATACCGCCTCCCACCTCCGTGCTGACGGAGCCGGTGCGGATAATGGTAAAAACCGCCGACACGCCGACGCCGATCCCTGCCATAATAAAGCTGATATAGGCGGACCGCTTTGCGCTGATTCCCGTCTGATCTGCACATTTTGCATTTCCGCCGACGAACCGCAGCCGCCTGCCCACCGAAGTAAAGTGATACACAATAATACAAAGTATAAAATATCCTAAGAACATTGCATACCGGAATCCTGCATTTTCCAGTGTTTTACAAATTCCGTAATCCACCTTTAAGGAATCCGGTCCCAGAATCTCACTGACAATGGCGCTGTACAGCTGAATCATCACAATGGCTACCGTAACCGTCTTAATCTGAAACACAACGCTGAGCGTACAGTTAAAGACCATCAGAGCCATACCGACAGCAACTGCAGCAGCCACCATCATGGGAATGCTTCCGGTCATATTATAGACGAGGGCCCCTATGACCGCAGCCAGTGCCATGGCGTTGCCCACCGAAATATCCAGATTCCCTGTCGTGTAAATAAACGAAACGCCAGTTGCCATCGTACCAATAATCAGGGCCTGGTTAAAAATACCCATCAGAACATTCTTTCCAAAAAATGCGCCTCCTGTTATGCCTCCAAAAAATGCAACCAGAATCGCCAGAATCGCAGCAGAGAAAACCAGTGAAAAAGACGATTTATTTTTTATAATAGAAATACGGTCTCCCGCCTTCAGTTTCGGAATATCCTTTTGAATCACAGCATCTGTCATCTTTTCCACCTCCCTAAATCATGCACTCAATCAGCTTATGCTGATCGTATCCGTCTTTGCGGTAAAATTCACCATTGACTCTGCCGTCCTTAATGACCAGAAGCCTGTCTGTCATTCCAATCAGTTCCGGCATCTCCTCGCTGATCATGATGATTGATTTTCCCTTCTGCTTCATCTGATAGATCAGCTGGTACATGGCTGCCTTCACTCCAATGTCCACACCTCTGGTAGGACAGTCCAGAATCAGAATATCTGCGTCATCTGCGATCCATTTTCCGAACACCACCTTCTGCTTATTTCCTCCGGACAGCGCCTTCACCGGCTGCAGCATATTGACACACTTGATTGCGAGGGAATCCACCTGCAGCTTTGCATACTGTTTTTCCTTCTTAAATGACAGAAACGGTCCAAACAGCCGGTTCTTGTCGAGTCCTGTACTCTGGATATTTGCGGCAATGGAAGCGTTTAATTCAAGCGACTCTGTGTCCCTGTTTTTTGACACATATCCCATCTTGTTTTTAAACGCTGTCTGTGCATTTTTAATTACAGTTTGGGTTTTCGTGAGTACCACCTTGCCATCCACCACTTCCTCCAGGCCGTACAGCGCCTTTCCCAGTTCGTGCATACCGCATTCTGACAGGCCTCCGATCCCCAGAATTTCCCCCTGATGCAGTTCCAGATCGAAACAGAGCAGAGAGTTCATAGTGGTAATGCAGTCCGCCTTCAGCACCACCTCATCGCTGCATCCATCCTGGTCAATCCGGTAGTAATTGCCTTTGATTTCACGGCCTACCATCTTGTGCTTGATATCATTGGCTTCAAAATCCTTCCTGGCAATGTTATCAATGATCATGCCATCCCTTAAGATTGTCAGCGTATCACAGTGCTCCATCAGCTCCTCTAAATCATGACTGATAAAGACAACTGCCCGGTTCTCCTCTGCTGCTTTGTGCATCAGCCTGTATAGAATCGTTCTGCCGCTCTGTGACAGTGCCGTAGTGGTCTCATCCACCACAAACAGATCCGGATCACTGTACATGGTTTTGGCAATCTCGATCAGCTTCCGCTCCTGCATGTCATACAGTCCCGCAGGCAGAGCCGGATTGATGGTTGTCACCCCTATTTTTTCCAGCGCTTTTTTAGCCTCTCCATTCATCTTTGCCTTGTTCATAAAAATGCCGTTTTTGAATGCTTCGTAATTTCCCAGAAAAATATTTTCAGCTACTGAGATATTATCAATCGTGCCGCATTCCTGAACAATCATGCCAATCCCCTGTCTGGACGCCTCCAGGCTGGTAGCAGGCTTCCACGGTTTCCCTTTGTACATCATCTCCCCGCTGGTGGCCGGCTGTATGCCCGCTATGATTGAGGACACCGTAGATTTTCCGGATCCATTTTCTCCGATCAGTCCACGGATCTCCCCTCGGCGGATCGTGATATCCACATGATTCAGTGCCACCGTAACGCCAAAGTTCTTGCACATGTCCTTTACTTCCACCAGAACTTCGCCCTTCTCGTACATATTCCCTTCTCCTTCCTCCCCTTCATTCATTTCTTTGATAGTTACGATTATATCGGAATAAACGATCGGTTTCCGCACATTTAACGGCTGATTTTTGTCAAAAAACGACTTCCCGGCAAAAAAATAACAGCCGGTTTTGCAAAAAACGCCGGCTGCTGTTCCTTTTCAGACTTTTTCGCCTGCTCCCCGCTCCTCCTGCGGAGTATGCCCCATTACCTTTTTATACGCCTTTGAAAAATGGCTGAAGTTAGAGTATCCAACCTTGGCCGCCACAAAACTGACCGGAAGGCTGGTTGTCTTAAGAAGGGACTGGGCGGCCCTGATCTTCTGTTCAATGATGTATTCTTTCAGTGTCATGCCCGTTTCCTTCTTAAAAATCCTGGTCAGGTAATCCGGATTTAAATGCACCAGTTCCGCGATTGTTCCTCTGCGCAGCTCCTGTTCTAAATTCTCTGCCACGTAAACCATCACTGTCTGAACCAGGGCCTGAGCGTCATCCACCTCTTCCTCTGGCTGACAGCAGGATGTGATGAACGAAATCAACCGTTTCATGGCATCCACGGATTTCATCCCATTGCGGTAAAGCTCAAGCTCTGATGCAGTCTGGAAAAGCTCACAGACATTCATTCCCTGCTTCTGAAACACCGTATACATAAGCTGCATATAATCCTGATAAAAATAGAGCAGTGTCTTTTTATCAAGAACGCCCTTCTCCGCCAGATCCTCCAGAAGACGGTATGCCTGATCTTCTACCGTCTGCGGATACCCCTCGTCAAACAGCGCCTCCCACTGTTTCACAGAAACCATACGAAAGGTGTATGCCTTCTTTTCTTCCGCGCCTGACACACAGAATACGCCCGGCTTAAGCGATACATTGTTCTCCTTCCGCTCCCGCAGCTGATTCCAGACACTGCCCAGCTCTGACAGCACCGTTTCCTCTGATAAATAGCAGGCGGTCTGACAGCGGAAAAACTGTCTGCATACACTGTTTAAAAACATTAACTGGCGCATCAGGCTGTCCTGTGTGATCTCGTCTCCCGATACGGACTGTGTTACCATCAGAAATACATTTTCCTCGATACCGGACAGTACCGCCTTCTGGTCATTGGGCGCGAATATCTCATTTAAAATATTGCTGAGGCTCTGTTCCAGCAGATAATTATCCCATTCCTCCTTCTTCCCCTCCCATTTCACAATCTGGATCACGGCGGCAAATCCCGGTCTGGTAAAGTCAGGCATCACTCCCATCCTGGAAAGATTCTCGATATCTAAGTAATTGCTGTCTCCGTATAAGTAATTGCGCAGGGCGTTTGCCGCCATATTCTTCTTCTGGCGAAGAAGCGTTCTCCCCTCATCAATTGCCTTCTCATTCTTCTGTTTCTGCGCCACCGCCTCCACCGCTTTTTTCACTGTGGCTGCAATGGTGGAATACATGGCCGGCTGAACCACGTAATCAAACGCACCCAGACGGATTCCTTCTCTGGCATAATCAAACTCAGCATGGCTCGTCAGCAGGATGCAGAGAGTCTGTATTTTCTCCTCCCTGATCCATGCTAACAGCTGAAGCCCATTTTCCACAGGCATTTCAATATCACACAGCATGATATCAACCGATTCTTTTTTTAGGATTTCCCGTGCCTCCAGTGCATTGTAAGCTGCGAATACCTGGTCAATCTGCAGTTCCTCCCATGAAATTCCTTTTCGCAGTCCTTCACTGACCGACGGCTGGTCATCTACGATTAAAAGCTTCATCTCTCTGTCCCTCACCCTAAATCTGTATCATAAGATTGATTCTGGCTCCCCCCTGATTCGAGAACTGAACCGCAAAATCCTCACCGTAAACCAGCCGGAACCGTTGGATCACATTCCGAAGGCCCACTCCGGTAAGCATATCAGACTCATCAAGATGCTGATTCAGCTCTTTTAATAATTCGTCCGAAAATCCAGGTCCGTTGTCACGGATATCAATATCGACCAGACGCCTCCCGTCCATCTCCAGGGACTTGGCGGCAACTGTAATTTCCAGCGTTCCATCCTGAGCCATGGCGTGCTTGATGCAGTTCTCGATCAGAGTCAGGCAGCTGACCGGAGGCACCGGCACGTTTCTTACGCCTTCGTCCATACTAATACGGATATCCGCCCTTCCACTCTCGATGCTCCGATGCAGTTCGATGTAATTTTCACACATCTGCAGTTCCTTTTCCAGTGGGATTACATCATTTTGCTGGTCAAACACATAGCGCAGATGAGTCCCTAAATAGACCACTGCTTTCTGGATCTGCTCGATTTTCTCCGACTGGGCCAGTCCAAAAATACTTTTCAGACAATTCAGGAAAAAATGAGGCCGGATCTGCATCTTCAGGGCGTGAAGCTGAGCCTGTTCTCTGGCAATCTGCTGCTCATAGCTCTTGATTTTCAGCGTCGTGATCTCCGTTATCATGTGGTTAAACGCCTGCTGGACCTTCTGGAATTCATGACCTCCCTGTTCCTCAACCCGGACGTTTAAATCGCCCTCTTCAATCTTCTGCATGGCCTGTACCAGGGAATCCATAGGCTGAAACAGAATCGTTTTTAAGTACATGATCAGAGCCCATACAGTGATGAAACCAATTAAGATATAGAGATATGGACTCATGTAAAGAAATTTAAGCACTCCGCTGCTGTTAAAGAACTCTGATATCAGCGCTACTTTAAAATGAATCAGCTGTTTCTGCACCACAATATAATTCTTGTTATTGGAGAAATAATACGCTCCTTCATTCTGATAGTTCAAATGAATTCCATTCTCCCGGACAAAATCTTCATTAGAAAAAACAGACTGGCCGTTGAAAAATACGATTCCCCCCTCATAAGAATAGAACAGCTTTGCATTCCTGGACGCCTGCTCAAAATCGTAGATTCCGACAACAAACGCCCTGTCTCTCTCCATGGCCCGGCACAAAAATGTCCTGCTGCCGATTTTCCTGATAAACCATCCCAACGGTACCTCCTCATTGTCCAGAATTTCCCCGATGGAGCTTATAATATTCTGTTTTACGGAACCATAACCAACTATAGAATTAACTTCACATTCCTGCACACCGGTCTCCGCGTCGTAAAGCAGGTACCCAGCCACATCCTGATTGTCCTTCAGTTCGTCAGAAAAGCTTTCCAACAACGCCTCCGCAGCCGCTTCCTGTCCTGCCTTATCCCGAAGCTCCAGAAAACGTTCCATTGCCTTATTCTGGAACATGGTATCTGTTATAAAGCGCTCTGAACGCTCAATTTCACTCTGCAGCGTATTATAGTAGACCTGCAGACTGGCCTCATTCGACTGGGCTATCTGCTGTTCGATCTGCCTGATCGCCAGCCGTATTGCCGTTCCAAAAACAATGGAAAACAGTATGATAACGCCAAAGATAGCAAAAAGTATTTTATGTTTTAATAAGATTCTGTCCTTCATCCCCGCCCCTTTTCCTGCATGAACGCATGAAATATCCCGTACGTTTTATTATAGCTGAATATTATCTTATCATCAACCGTCTTTCCTGATTGGGATTATATGGGAAAATAATCACATCAGGCAGGTTTTGCAAAAACAACAGGCAGGACCCTACGCATCATGCGTACATCCTGCCTGCCGTCTCTATCCTTACATCTTACAAACTACTGTCGAAACCCCTTTTATGGATTTACACACTTACCATTCTCATCAAACCGATACTCTTTTCCCTGATAAGTGATCCCATCTTTTACCATACTTCCCGTCTGATCAAAGTAATACCAGCTGTCCTTATAATACAGCCACTGATTTGCCAGCATACTGCCGTCTTCCTTCAAATAGTACCAGCTGCCGTTATCCAGGAACCAGGCTTCGCTCACCATGGCTCCCGAACTGCCCAGCAGATACCAGCTGCCATTTAAGAAAATCCAGCCAGTCTCCATATAGCCATTATCGTTGAAATAATACCATTGGCCGTTAATCTTTCCCCACTGGTTTCTGGCATATCCGCCCGAATATTTGGAAAACCACCAGCCGTACTGATCCTGTTTCCACTGGCCGTAGATTGTGTTCTCTGATGCTCTGACTACTTTTCTGGAGGAGCCGCTTCCACTGCCGGAACCTCCCGTACTTCCGCCGTGGCTGCCGGAGCCGCCTCCGTCTCCGTTATCGCCTTCCTCTCCGCTTCCGCCTTCATCTCCGCTTCCACCTTCATCTCCGCTTCCGCCTTCGTTTCCGCTTCCGCCTTCATCTCCGCTTCCGCCTTCATCTCCGCTTCCGCCCTCATCTCCGCTTCCACCTTCATCTCCGCTTCCGTCTTCGTCTTCATCCGCCGCTTCATTCACAAACGCCAGATGTCCCATATCCGTCAGCACCACTGTCAGCATTTCATCCTCAAGTTCTGTCTCCAAAACCTTCGGGGAACCGTTTTTCCAGTACAGAACGTATATTTCCCGCTCCGCGTCCAGTCCCTGGGGCAGTGCCATGGTTATCATGACAGGGGCCAGCGGCGCTGCAGAGTTTTTAATTCGTTTTCCCTCTTCCGTTCTGATCTGTAATGCAGCTTCCGTTACAACCGCGTTCTTTTTATCCAGCTTCACAGTTTTTCCATTTACCGTTACGGTGTCCGGAATGGCTGCGGAAGACTTCTTCCACTGAAGCACCGCGTTGGAAGGACTTGCAGTCTTCGATGGAACGCTCAGCGCGGCTCCCACCACACTCATGGAAGTGTCCATCACGCCCTCCAGAGCTTCAGGCATCTCTGCTTCCGTATCCAGGACATGTTCAAAATACTCCTGATACCGTTCTTCCAGTTCCTCCTCTACCTCCAGGAATCCCTTAGAGACCAGTTCCGCATTGGAAGCGGTAGCCACCGCTGCAACTGCCTTTTTCACTTCTCTTCTGGCTGCCTCTTCATCCTCTGCGAGACCGCTGTCCGGAGAATTGATCTGTTCCAGCAGTTCACGGATGAAGGAGATGATCTTTCCCGTCTCCGAGAAATCCGGTTCTTTCTTAAGACCTTCCATGGCCTCCTTAAGTCTCTCTGCGGCTCCCTCCACGTCTGCGTCAATCTTTTTCGACTCTAATACGTTTCTGGCCTCTTCCATGGCTTTCTCAAAGGCCTTTCGGCTCTCCTCCGTACAGCCCTCTGTTTTCAGGGAAGACGCCTCTTCCTCCAGTTTTACCAGTTCTTCCTTATCCATGGCGACAACCAGACGGAAGCTGTCAATCATGACCACATCCGATTCTCCTAAAGGAGCCTCAAACCGAAGCTCATCGCCCTCCTTCAGTTCCAGGGCAACCGGCCGTTCCGCACAGACAATACCGTCTCCCGTGTTTCCAAACATCATGTTTTCCACGACAATTTCACCGTTGACGCTGATGTTCAGGCAGCGTTCTTTAGAAAGCTGGTTGGCATAGCGCAGAATCAGTCCGTCCGCGTCGTGCTCCACCGTATAGGACCAGTAAGCTTCCTGCGTTTCGCCGGTACTCCAGTTTTGGGAATTAAGCCATATCAGCGTCTCGCCTGCCGCACTCTTCGTAGTTCCTGCCACGTATCCGTTGATACCTGCCTCCCCGTCTTCCGCCTGGAATTCAAGTTCCGCCGGCAAAGCTGACACCGTGACTCTGCACGTATCGCTGATATCGCTGTCCCCGGCTGTCACCCTGACCGTGGTCGTTCCGATTCCGGTTGGGATCACCACGCCGTCTTCCACGCGCGCTACCTTTTCATCCCTGCTGCTCCACACGAGATCACCTGCTGCTGCATGCTCCGGTTCCATCACTGCTTCCAGCACTTCCTTCGCCTGCCCGACAAACTGCAGCGTCTCCGGTTCGATGGTGATACCGCTTAATATCATGTCTGCATCAATTCTTGTAGATACGTAATCAATCATGGCGACTTCGGATTCTCCCGCCGGGGCTCTTAAGGACAGCCGGTCTCCCTTCTTCAGCGCAATCTGCAGTTCCACCTCCGCAAATGTAAAACGGTCGCCTGTCGGTTCAAATACAACGCCTTCCATGACCGGTTTTCCATTTACGTAAATATCCAGATAGCGGTTCGTCTGCTTCTCATTGGCATGGCAGATCGTGATATGAGTGGCATCACTCTTAATATTGAAAGTCAGTCCGGAATTCTGATTTCCCGAATCATTGATCCAGACAAAGCTTCCGCCTGAGGCACCCTCATCACTGATTGTCCCCGTATAACCGCTCCGTTCCGCTGCTTCCGCCTCGTAACAGGGTGTAATTGACAGATAGTCGAGATACAGCCCGTCAACACCGTTTCCTTCCAGGAGAATAGTCCCCGCATTTGGAATCTCGGTCTCCGCTTCCAGAGTTTTATACTCATCGCACGGCTCAAAATCAATGGTCTGAATCTCCTGGCCATTGATGGTCAGTGTGAGGCTCTGGTTCCTCTCTCCCGGATTCTTATAGCAGACGGTCAGGCGGTTTCCGCCGTTCATATATTCTGCTTCCAGAGACGCCTCTTCTCCCTCAAACAGAACAGCCTTCTTTCCTGACGCCTTACTGTCTGACACGATTTTTGCCGTCCCGCTTAACTTACAGCTCTCTGCCTCCGCAAAGACCCGTTCCTCCTCTTTCCTGTCCGGGTCAAGAGGCGGATTTTCCGTGACAGAATCATTGAGATCCAGAGTCAGGTTGTCAAATGTCACATCTGCCTGATTTCCCGTAATCGCAAACTTATTTTCAAAGATCAGGATATAATCATCGGCAGCTCCTGTTCGGAACGAGATTTTCTCCTCCTTTACCTGTCCCTCATAACCTTTTAAATACCGGTTGACCAGCACTTCTCCCGTACTCTCCGAAAGAATCGTATACTTCCAGCCATTGGCCGGCCCGCAGCTGGACTTGTAAAGGAAAGAAAGATCGTATCCCGTGTCGGGCTTAAACCTTAAGGTTCCCGGCTGTGTCTTGATTTTGCTGGCATTCCGGCCTCCCATTAAGAGGCTCATGGAGCCCTCCAGGGTTACGGCTTCATTGACACCGTTATTTGAATACGCAAGTCTTGCCATCTCCCCATTTTCATGGACAAACGGTCCCATGGAATGACTGGTCTCGAAATTTTCAAAATACTCGTGGCCTTCCGCTCCATTAGGATCTTCCTCCTCATAGATACGGATATCATCAAAGTAAACTGCTCCGCTTCCGCTCAAACCGGCCAGAGAAACGCCGGCTTCCCCGCTGTCAGCCGTAAAATAGACACGGATCTGGCTCCAGTTGTCAAATGCATTTCCCATAACTGTCTTCGTATCGTAATCGGCGGAATACTGGCTCTTTTTGACGCCTCCGCAGTCGATTTCCAGCATTCCTGGCCGTTTTCCGCTCGTTTTCACCATAGCGGAAACCACGTAACCGCGGCCCTGCTCCAGACCGCTAATGTGCTGTGTTACTCTGCTTTCTCCAGCCACTGCCAGATAATAGTTGCCGCTGCCGTCATCCTTGCGGATCTCCGCCTGTGATGAGTTCTCCGGAACCCAATACCGGAAACTGCTGCTGTTAAAATTGCCATCCTTAACCGGCAGGCCGTCTCCCCATACCACTTCCTTCTCTGATACGGCTTCTCTGTAAAGGACGTAGCCGCAGCCCGCCTCATACTCAATGGTCACCCTGCCTTCTGTAACCGGAACCTCTTTCACCAATACTTTTCCATTGGTTTCGTCCATGCGGTACAGCCAGAGACTGCTTAATCCCTTCCAGCTGTCCGGCAGTTCCCACTGACGGCTTCCGCCCGTACTCCGGTATGTATAGATTTTTTCTTCCTGTTCCGGATCCCATGGCATAAAAATATCCTGCCTGCTGTCATTGAGTTCTGCAAACACGATTCCATTTCTGGATATCGTCCGCCTGGAACCGTCAAACTCAGATTTTACTCCGCCCTCAAATTCAGCGGTTCTGCCGACGCCGTCCGCTGCTTCCCGAATGGACAGAAGGGGGAAATTCTTTAAATACGTATCAGCCAGGGTGTGCTGCCAGAATTCTGCCACCATGCCGTCCACCGTTTTCTGAGATTCCGACCAGCCCAAAAATCCGTATGTCTTCTGATACCCGGGCCCCAGTACCTCCTGGGAGTAATCCGTCCCGGCCTCATAGATCGCCTGGTCATTGATGATAAAACGGCGAATATCGGAATTTCCGTGATTGCCTCCGCCGTTCTCTTCCCCGTAATAATACGTATGGCACCAGGTAACGTATTTGGGGCTTAAAGCCGCGGTAGTGGTGTCATTGAGCGTATATTCCACATAGCCCTTATACATCTCCGTGAAATACGTCCAGTCCATCTCTTTGAATTTCTGCAGCGTCTTATAGGTCGTCCACCTGTCTTCTTTTCTGTCCCATCTCGCCGCGGAGACATCCAGATACTGGAATTTCATATCAGGGAATTCATTTTTATGTGCCTCGTAGCGGCTGTCCAGCAGGCCGCTCTCCCAATATTCGATATCATCCACCGCAGTGCCGCCGCGGTCTACGAAGTCCCACACACCTCCGTTATATTTCGGAGTCTCCTCATAGAACGGGGATTCCGGATACGCCTCCACGGAATTGGTGTGGCTTCCCACGGTAATATTATACTTTGCCGCCTCCTCGATAAGCCAGCGGAACTGATCATTTCCACCCAGCATGGGGTTGGTATCCCCATAGGATGGCCACCCGTCACCATACTGGCGGTGAGAGCCTTTTACCAGCATAATCTGCGGAAATGAATCCGTGGCCAGTGCCTGGCGCTTCACATAGTCAAGCCCGTTCTCCCATGTCCACGGCAGTCGGCCCCAGTAATTTAACAGGATATTGACCGCTATGGTCTGCCGTCCCAGATTTTCTCCAATCATGGGATCCATAATCTTCCGGTAAGCGACGGCGCCGTCCTGCCAGTTTACCACACCGTCTCCGTTGCAGTCGTCTGTAATGGTGATTTTACACCAGGGCAGATTCGTGACAGAACCGTCCGGGCCGCGGTACATGAAATCAATGTTGGAAACCGATGTCTCCTTCACCCCGCCCTGATCCCTGGTCTGCAGATAATTATACTGGCAGGTCATATCGGATTCCAGCGTTGCCGCCAGCTCCTCCGTGTTAAAAAACACGTGTCCTACCTTTTTCCTCGATGCATCCGCCGGTTTTTCCGACGCCTTATAAAAATGGTCTCCATTGACGAAATTGTCATTATAGACTACCTCTCCCCCCGCCTGATCGCCGCGGACCGAGAGCAGCCCCTGATCCGGGAATTCTAAATACCTGACTTTTTCCTGCGGATCGCTGATTTCCGTCGCTTCCATCGTAAGAACACTGCCGTCCAGCGTAAATGCCATGGTTATGGTGACGCCGTCAAGCTCCGTCCCGGAAAAATCCAGTTCATATTCCATGGTCTTTCTGCTCTGATCCGGCCTTCCGGTGACAGCCGGTTCATAGTCGATTCCGTTGATCCTTACCTTCGTCAGTTCTCTCGGCTGTCCGTAGAATACTTTGTCTCCATCGTTCCATTTGTATTCAATCACCCGGGGAAATCCCATATCCATTTCCACATTCATTTTATCCCCGGTTAACGTTACCGTGTCCGCCGCCCGGCTGGCCATCCCCGGCGTTCCGCATGATAATACCATGGCTGCCGCCCCCAAAACCAGCCCTTTCCAATACGTTTTCCTATTCATCTCTTCCTCCTCTTACAATTCGTTCCAGTGTCAGTTCTGCGGTCGACGTAAGCTCCAGATCCGGCCGTACCGTCCGGACCTCCACTCCGATCCCCACCGCGAACATTCTCCCCGCCTTAATTGCTTCGATCCCTGCCTGGGCATCCTCGATTCCCACACACTGTTTTGGCAAAATCCCCAGATGTCCGGCGCATGTAAGAAATATCTCCGGATCAGGCTTTCCCCTCTTTATTTCCTTTGCCCTCGCCACATAGTCAAACCTGTTCCGTATTTCGAGACGCTCCAGCACCGTATCCGCATTCTCACTGGCAGATGCCACCGCCATCTTAATTCCCGCATTCTGAAGCTGATCTAAAAATGCAGCTATTCCCGGCAGGATATCCCGGCGGGTCAAATCTTTCAGAAGTCTTTGATACGCTTCATTCTTCCAGCCGGCCAGAAAGGCCATCTTATCCGGAGGATACGTTCCTTCCCTTCCATTTTCCCGAAGGATGATTTCCAGAGAGTGCATCCGGCTGACGCCTTTCAGCTGCTGGTTCATGGCCCGGTCAAAATACAGGTTTTCCCGCTGTGCCATCTGCTTCCACGCCTCATAGTGGCATGCAGCCGTATCAGTCAGGACCCCGTCTAAATCAAAGATTACAGCCTGCGGCCACATGGCTTTCTCCTCCTCGTTCCACCGTTATCATCTCCTGATCCTCCTCAAGAACCGCGTGTTTTCCTTCAACCCATACGTTCAGTCCGGCACCGGCCGTACCCTGGCCTCCCGGCCGTTCCTTCCCGCCGCCGTCTGTTTTCCTGCTTTCTGCCCCGATCCGCTTCACCGTCACCCGGGTTCCGGTAATCTCAATGCGGGCCGTCACGCCCCCGAAGGAACCGGCAATCTCCAAACCGCTCCACTGCACCGGCAGATGCGGGTTGATCATCAGAGCGCCATTCTCGAAGCGGACGCCTGCGAACCCGAAGTAAACCGCCTGCCATGTACCTCCAAAATTTGCAAAATGAAGCCCGCTGACCGTATTTAACTGCGTATCCTCGATGTCCAGACATGCCGAACGGCAAAAATACCGGTAAGCCTCATCTGTCCTTCCAATCTGCGCCGCCAGAATACTGTGGGGCGCATAGCTTAAAGAACTGTCGTGTGCCGTTCTCGGCTCATAGAAATCATAGGCCGTCCGCTTCTGCTTATCCGTAAATCTGGATGGATACATGGCCATCATCAGCACCACATCCGCCTGCTTCGTCACCTGATAGAGCGGCAGCGCCTCATATGGAAGTGTCGAATCAATGATTCTCTTTCCGGTGGGCTTCGCCCGCTTCATATCCAGCTCCCGTCGTTTGAAATACGCATCATCCTCTTCATAGAGATCCCGTTCTTTACAGTATGGAAGTTTCAGCCCTTCGGCGATTTTCTTCCACTGCTCCGCCTCTCCCGGCCTGATGGAAAATCGCTTTTCAGCCTCCTCCCGTTCCCTTACCGCCCGGTAAGCAGCCATCAGATTTTCAGCAGCCGATAAATTGGTGTAAGCGTTGTTATTCACATAGACGTCGTACTCATTCGGTCCGCGGACCGCCCGGATCTCATAAACGCCTTCTTCCCCGTTCCAATCGCATCTGCTGGCGAAAAAACGGGCCGTCTCGATCAGAATCTCCATTCCATACCGCTCGTAGAATTCCCGGTCTCCCGTCACCCGGCCGTACTCCAGAACCGCGTGTGCAATATCTGAAACGATATGAACGGCATAAAACGCCCCCACGTTGTATGGAGTCTGCTCCACACCATCCTCACTGGCCTGCCAGGGATACATGGCCCCGTCAAACCAGTTGCGCCCTGCATGGCGCCTGGCCGCGTCAAGCGTATGATAGCGGAACTTAAGCAGCCCCGCCGCCGCCCCCGGATTGGTATAGATAAAAAACGGAAGCTTGAAGATCTCATTATCCCAGAAGACACAGCCCTCATACATCTCTCCGCTTAAGCCGCGCGCTCCGATGCTTAAACGGTCCGTATGCTCCGGACAGACAGCCATCAGCTGGAACAGATTATAGCGAAGTACCGCCTGGTCCTTTAAGGCATCGGGATTCTCCGCCTGGTCAACCCTTATGTCCGACAGAATCCATTTCTTCGCCCACGCCTCTCTGTGAGCCTCCTCCGCCTCATGATAACCGGGCAGTTCGGCCTGCGGGCAGCTCTCCTTCCCCGTCGTCACACGGATCATTTTTTCCAGACGGAAGCTCTCTCCCTTTTCCAGGCGGCATTGAAACAGGATTCCCGCCTCCGCCTCCCCGTTGGTAAGACTTCCCGTAAGCTCTCTCCCGGCCGCAAACGCCCTGGCCTTCTGACACATATGGATTTCCGTCTCTTTATAATCCAGCATGACATGCAGGCCCTGTTCCCCGGTCTCCCATCTGGTGATGTGATTTCTCCCCGGCTGGACCGGCAGCGGCTCACAGCTTTCCAGATTTAAATTTGTCACCCGCCCGTCGATCGCAGCTTCCACCTCCAGCTCCAGCCCATCTTCCTCCGCCCGGATCTCGATTTCCTGGCCAATCACGTTTTTCCATCGTTCATCCATGACTGCGAAGCGCCGGAAGGCGAGGGCAGCTTTTGCACCTTTCTCCGTGTAAGGATACCTTCTCTCATAAATCCCCTGCTTCATATCGAGTTTCTGAAAGAAGCCCGCCTCCCCGCTTTTCTGCAGACCGTTTTCCCCCGGCCCCTCTGCCGGCCGGCCGTTTATCTTAATCCTGGCCCGCAGTGCATTGGGCAGATTACACAGCTCCCGGCTGTCCCCTTCCCAGGCCGCATAGCTTCCTTTCCCAAAGACTCCCGCCGAATAGATTCCTCCCAGGGCAGAGATCCCCCTGCCATCCTCTTCAAAAAATCCACGGATACCAAAGTACCCGTTGCCAATGGTAAACAGCGCATCCCGGCTCTGCCGCTTTGCCTGATCCATTTCCTCATTCACAATCGACCATGCTTCGTATCTCATCGTTCACCTATCCCTTAATTCCGTCTGAAGCGATCCCCTGAATAAACTGCTTCTGCAGAACGAGAAACAGGATCAGCACGGGAAGTGAGATCACCACAACCCCCGCCATGGTCAGATTCAAACGGTTGAAAAATGTGTCCTTTAATGTATTGAGCCCTACGACCAGCGTATACTTCTCCTGACTGCTGACAAACGTGGACGGCACTAAGTACGCGTTCCAGGACTGTGTAAAGTTAAATATGGTGATCGTCGTGATCACCGGTTTGGAAAGCGGAAGTCCAATCGAAAAGAAGATTCTCCCGTGTCCCAGCCCGTCAATTCTGGCCGCCTCTATCAAGTCGTCGGGCAGTGTAACGAAAAACTGCCTTGCCATAAATACATAGAGCGAATTGAGCATAAAGGGAATAATCAGGCCGATCAGCCTGTCATGCCATCCCAGCTTTGCCACCATAATATAAAGCGGGGTAAGCAGCACCTGAAACGGAATCATCAGCGTTACCAGCACACAGTTAAACGCGATTCCTCTTCCCGGAAAACGCAGCTTCGCCAAAGCGTATCCCGCCAGGAGCGCCGTCGTAAGCTGGCTCAAAAGGGTCACACCTGCCACCACGAGAGTATTGATAAACCATGTAAAAATGGGGCGGTTGACGAAAAGCTCCACGTAATTATCCAGAGTGAACTCCGAAGGCGGCACCAGCGTATTGACCTTATCCAGAGGCAGCAGGGAATTATAGAGCGCATACATCAGGGGACAGATAAAAACCAGCGCCAGAAGAACCAGCAGAATGTAAAAGGCAGCTTTCTTTAAATATTTCACCAAATCTCCCCCTATTCCATGGCATCGCCGCCGGTCATCTTCTTCTGAACCAGCGATACCATTAAAATTAACAGAAACAGTACGACCGCGATGGCGCTTCCGTATCCCACCTTATAGTACTTAAAAGAATTGAGATAGAAGTACGTTAAAAGTGTATTGGTCGCTCCCGCCGGAGACCCCAGGCCGCCGCTTGCGCTGGTCACCGCTGAGATCTGGTCGAAAATCTGGAACGCCTGAATGATACTGTATGTAACGACCAGATACGTCGTCGGCTTCAGCAGCGGAAAGGTAACGTAGCGGAACTGCTTCCATCCATCCGCGCCGTCAATGGCCGCCGCCTCATACACCTGATTCGATATGGTCTGAAGGCCGGACAGGTAATAGATCATATAAAATCCCACCTGCTGCCAGATAAACATGGTTCCGATAAAGGGCATGGCGTATTTGACATCCGCATACCAGGTCGTATTTTTAAACCCCAGCCCGGCGAGCGCAGAGGTCACCGCTCCGTCCTTCACAAAAAGGTACATAAAGACGGTCGCCACCGCCACGGGAGCCAGCGTGTAGGGGACAAAATAAATCGTCCGAAACGCTCCTCTCGCCCGAAATTTCTGATTTAAGATCACGGCCAGAAGCAGCGAAAACACAGTCATAACCGGCACCGTGACAGCCACGAACAAAATCGTATTTTTCAAAGATAAAAAGAACTTGGGGTCCTGAAACATCTGCAGGTAGTTTTGAATGCCGATAAATGCCTTTTCGTCGGGTTTCGTATATGAATAATCAAAAAAGCTGATATACACGGACTGTACAAACGGAACTACAAACCAGAGAATCCAGCACACCGCCGCCGGCAGCATGAACAGCCAGCCGGTAATCATTTCATTCCGGGGGATTTTTTCCCTCCGTTTTTCTGTTTTCTTACTCACAATCGCGCCTCTTTTCCTAAAAAAGGGTATAAATATAGAGTACCGCACGGTTTCACCGCACACCATGCAGTACTCTCATCCTGTTTTTACTGATTTCCGTATTTTTCAGCCAGCGTATCTAAAATCTCCTGGGCCGTGGTCGTATCTCCCGCGTACACATGAGACTCTAACGCAGTAGAAAAATCGGTTTTGAATTCCTGATCCGCCGGATACCCGAAACCGGTTGCCTGGCCGATGTACTCATCAATAACGGCAAGAGCCGGGTTCTTCTCACGGAAGGAGACAAGGGCGGATTCTATGGAGGGACGGTCTCCCGTAATCTCCGCTCTGGCGATCTGCGCTTCCTCTCTGGATAAGTAGTAAGCGGCTTTCGCAGCCAGCTCCGCGTTCTCGGCATCCTTCACCACGGCAATGCCGTAGGAGTGAAGCGTTACGCCGGAATTTCCATTGCCGCCGGGCATCGGAATGAAGGAATAGTTCACATCCGGAGCGGATTCCGCCATCATTCCCACATACCATGGACCGCCTGTGGACATGGCGCACTTCTCGCCGGCGAACACCTCGCCATCCCATGTCATTCCCGCATCCTTGGCGGTTACGGCCAGGCCTTCGTCAAACATTTTAAAGATATATTCCAGGGCTGCCACATTCTCGGAAGAGTTGATGGCTTTTCCGTCCTTCCAGCCGCCGCCGAAGGAGTTCATGTACTGTGTCGGATGGAAGATATTTCCGATATCGAGGCAGAGTCCCGTCACACCGTCCTTTGTCAGGACTTTGGCCGCGTCATACACCTCTTCCCATGTCTCAGGATATTCCTCAAGCCCCGCTGCCTTCCACAGATCGTCATTCACCGCAAATGTCGCGGCCGTGGAGGTAATCGGGATGGCATACTGCTTATCCTCGTAGCTCCATGCCTCCACCGCGTTCTGGGCATAACTGCTCAAGTCAAATCCGTACTGATCCAGCGGAAGCAGCAGCCCGTCCACGATAAGCTTCAGATGCTGTTCATTGGTGGCGATAATCAGATCCGGCGCCGTGCCTGCCGCAATCTGTCCCGGCAGCTTCTGATAAAAATCATCGGCGCCCGGATACTGCTCCATCTTAATTTCCGCAACTCCGGGAACCGCCTCCTTAATCCCCTCCGCCGCGGCCTGTACCGCCTTGTCCTCTCCTGATGATCCCCAGAATCCGACTGTCAGCGTAATTCCTTTGCCGTCTTCACTGCCGGACTCTGCCTGGCTGCTTTCACCCGCCGATTTTGTATCCTCTGCCTTTGCTGCCTCTGTCTTTACCGCTTCCTCATTACCGGCTTTGGAACATCCGCTCATGGCTGACGCCGCAAGCATGACTGACAGTCCCACACCAACAGCCGTCTTAAAACCTCTTCTATTCATCTGAATCTTCCTCCTTGCATTTGATACGCTTATTTTACCTCACCGGAGCCTGATTCTCATTACTGGATCTTGTCGATTCTTAAGCTTGCTTTACCACTTTTTCTTCTGATGCATCCGCCATTTTTAAGGCCTGCTCCGGATTTTTACATATCTTAAACTTTCTTTACCTCACGGTCGTTCCGAAACTGGTTGGGCGTCATGCCGCAGACCTTTTTGAACATATTATTGAAATGGACCGGGGAATGAAAGCCGCACATCTCCGCAATCTCGTAAAACTTCAAATTAGTCGTAAGAATCAGATTCTTCGCCTTCTCGATTCTTTTCCCGATAATATAGGAAGAGAAGGTCTGGTTCATCTCCTTCGAAAACACCCGGCTGAAATAGCTGGGACTGACGCCCAGCTTCTCCGCCACCCCCTCCAGCATGATCTCCCTGGATAAGTTCTCCGTTACCAGATCGATGGCCTGATGAATCAGATGGCTGTGGGAGCCGGCGTTTTTTGCCGTCTCAATCTCCCCATCCAGCTCCTCCAGCTTGTTATACACCATTGCAATGGATTCACACTCTTCAAAATGGAACCGGGAGTCCAGTTTATATTCCCGCTCCCGGATGCTGACCGCGCTGCTTAACAGATAACCAAACCGCTCCCTGTCTATTAACAGCCGTTCCTTCCTGCAGGACACCACATACTCTTTCACAACAGAGAGTAAATCTCCCTCCCCTCCGGCAGCTTCCAGGCGGGCCTCCAGCTCACACGCCTCCGCCGTCTTCCACTGATCCTGAAACCAGAACTGGCTCTTATCCGGCTGAAAAAATGACTGGCTTAATATCAGCTGTGTCTCCTCAAACAGACGGTTAATCTCGCTGATATCCCCATGCCCCCGGTTCACCGCCACCGCCAGGTCCAGATCTAGGAAGTTCTCCATCTGAAAACAGATCCGGTTTACGATTCCCCGCACCTCATTCTCTGTCTTCATCTGGCTCGGTTCATGGGAAAAGGTGAGAAGAACCACGTAAGAATTCCCGATCCAGAAGTTTTCATGCTCCGGATAGCCTTTTAAGCTTTCCCCCACCAGATTATCCACACTGTTAAGCAGAATCCGGGAATCCTGATTCTGATAGCGCATCTTCACCGCTTCAAATCGTTTGATCTCAAACAGAATCATGTAGATTCCATCACACTTGATCCGGATTCCGTAACGCTTATGTACCTGAAGAAACTGGCTTTTATCGATCCCGCCGATTTTCAAAAGATTATTCAGAAAATTCAGTTTGAAAAATGCCTGTTCCTTTGCTTTTTCCAGCGCCTCCTCCAAATCGGCTCCCTCATGCTTCCGTTCCTTCGGTATTTTTTCCAGATATTCAAGCATCCGCTCTCCGGTCATCTCATTCTTAAGCACATAATCATCCGCCCCGATTCGCATGGCCTTCTGAATCAGCCGGAAATCCTCATGACAGGTCAGCATGGCGATATACCCGCGGTATCCCTCCTGCCTCGCCTCTGAAAGCGTATCCAGTCCGTTTTTTTCCGGCATGGTAATATCCAGAAAGACAATATCCGGATTCAGGCTCCTGATCTTTTCCAGCGCCTCGATCCCATTTTCAGCCTCTCCGGCCACCACATATCCGTACTTCTCCCAGTCCAGAGACGATCGGATCCCCATCCGGACAAAATGCTCATCATCTACAATCAGTATACTGGTCATTGTCTTTCCCCCCGTTTTCTTCCTGATACACTTCCCTCGGAATCTCAATCTTAACCAGCGTATACGTTCCATATTCGCTCTCGATGGAAATCCCGTATTCCTCTCCGAAAATCAGCTTGATCCTTCTGTCAATATTGTAAATCCCGATATGATTGACTCCGCTCTCCGCCTTCTTCTCCCCCTGAAGCACGGCCCTTATGCGTTCCGCCGTCATGCCCTTTCCGTTATCCCAAATCTCATAGATCACCCTGCCGCCGCTCTCATATATCTTCACACGGATAAGTCCCTGCCCCTCCATCTCGTCAAACCCATGAAACACGCTGTTTTCCACAATCGTCTGAAGCATATATTTCAGCGTGCAGTTATTGTAAAGCCCCTCGTCCACCTCATACTCAATATCGAATTTATTGCAGTAACGCAGGGTCAGAATCTGGATATAGGACTCCATCTGCCGCAGTTCCAGGGAAATAGGAATCTTCTCTCTCCGCTCCCGTACGGCGAAGGTCAGAATATTGGCCAGACATTCCAGCGCTTTTTCTATGGAGCGGTTTCCCTGAAGACAGGCCAGCCACTTGATGGTATTGAGGGTGTTGAGGGTAAAATGAGGAGAAATCTGAGCCTGGAGCGCCTGATACTCCATCTCCCGCTTTTCCGCCTGCTCCCGGTAGATCTTGTCGATCAGCTCCCTTGTCGTCTTCACCATACTGTTAAAGGACCCACAGATCTCCTCAAAGTCTCCGGCGCCCTCCACGGTGGACCGTACCTCCAGATTCCCGCCGCGCACTTCCTTCATAAGCCCGTTCAGCTCGGCAATGGGCTTCATAATGCCTTTCGTGAGAACATTGGCAGCGATAAATGCCAGCGCAATGCAAAAAAGTCCTGCCATGACAATCAGAAAAATGGTCCGGTAGGCATCCGCATAAATAATATGCTCCGGGACCATCGTGATCATGGTAACCCCATATTTGGATGACTGCGTGCGGATAGCCAGCCGCTTTTCACGATCCAGGGTGACGGTCCCCACCATGCTTTCCCCGCCGCGGGCGGAGAGTTCTCCGTCTTTATACTCCTGCTTCGCCAGCTTTTCCGCCGGAAGAGAGCTGTAAAGCAGCCGGTCATTTTCGTCAAGAACGATGAATTCGCTTTCCTTTGCAAAATTCTTCCGGTTCCAGATTTTCTCCAAATCCTTCACCGCTATGTCGATCCGCAACACTCCCAGCCCCTGATCCGTAATGTGATTGATCAACAGCCGCCCCACGGAGATAATCGGCTCTTCCCCAAGGTAAAGGTCATCCTTCATCTGAGGCAGCAGAACCGGCTCTTTGCCATTGGTGTGAATAAGGGTCTGAAACCATTCTCTCCCGCTGGCATCATCGTAGCGGGCCGTCTTGCAGAAACGCTGTTTGGAATAGACGACATCGGCATTAAAAGGGATCAGCGTAACGGAATACACATATTCGTTCCTGTAAAACATCTCCGCATACAGTTTTCCATCGATCGTATCCATGTCGCGGTAGAGGTAAAACCGCCTCACCTTGTCCTCATAGTCCTTCTCGTAATCCTTATTGAGAATCTCATAGATTTCGCGGTCCATGAGAGGAAGCTGTGACATGGTGCCGAAGGAATCCAGAAGATTGTCGAAGGTAATCAGGGTCTGCTGATTGACTGACTGGATAGACTGGACTGCATTTTCCTTCAGAGACCCCGATATATACGCAGTAATGATTCCGGTGTTCAAGACCACCACCAGAGCTACCAGAAAAAATACGGTCAGCTTCACTCTTGTCTTCAGTTTCATACCTTCCCCCTGTCCGCGCAGCGGCCTTCTGTGGCAGAAAGCCCTTTCCCGCCTGTAATTATTATTAAGTATATCCGGACTTCCGCGGCCGAACATTAAAATATCTTATTAATTCTTAAAGTATTTTTACCTCCTTCCATCTTACCACCTGCCCCCGGAAAACGCAAAGCTGTTCCTCAACTGATAAGAGTATTCTCCTGTTTCACCAAAAAAGAGAGCAAACGGCTGGCCATTTACTGGATAGCCATCCGTTTGCTCTCTCTTAATCCGTAAACCGCATCTCTGACGGTTTACCAGTCTTTCCTTATCTCTTCACTTCACCAAAATCCGGATTCCCGAACATATCTCCAAATCCGTCTCCTGCGTCTTTCTTTTCTTCCGAAACGGCAGATACCTCACCGGCCGCCGGATTCTCCAGGGTACCGGAATTCCCCGTACCGCCGTCATTCCCCGGGCTTCCTGCCTCTCCGCCGTTCTTATCTCCGAACGTATCCTTATGGCTTACCACGTCATCCATCTTATCGGCGTCGGATTTCTCCTTCTCCTCCGGCTCCGGAATCCCCTTCATCTCTCTGAAAATCTTCATGAATTCTTTGCCGGTAATGGTTTCCTTCTCGATCAGGAACTCGGCAATCTTATCCATCACATCACGGTTCTCTGACAGCAGGGACTTGGCTTCCTCATAAGCTTCCTTTAACATCTTCATGACTTCGGCATCGACCTCGGCAGCCGTGGCGTCACCGCAGTTCATAACAGTACGGCCGGTTAAATACTGATCCTCCTGAGTAGCTAAGCCCATCAGACCGAACTTATCGGACATACCGTACTGAGTAATCATGGCGCGGGCCACTCTGGTGGCCTGTTCAATATCGTTGGCAGCGCCTGTGGTCACAGTATCAAATACCAGCTCCTCCGCTGCACGGCCGGCCAGGGCTCCAACCAGCATGGCGTGAAGCTCTTTTTTCGTATTTAAATATTTCTCTTCTTCCGGCACATGCATTACATAGCCGAGAGCACCCATGGTTCTCGGAACGATGGTGATCTTCTGAACCGGCTCCGCATCCTTTTGAAGGGCGCTTACAAGAGCATGGCCAACCTCGTGGTAAGACACGATGCGGCGCTCTTCCTTATTCATGA
>OIZR01000150.1_pt1 | contig 63096 bp, 48 predicted proteins | sample 1588591 | NCBI WGS metagenome assembly OIZR01 (sample SAMN03283249) | human gut metagenome | biome: human-associated habitat; material: feces | host: Homo sapiens | place: USA | collected 2013 | reverse complement strand
TCCCCTGAACGAAAAATCCTGCGCGTTAAGAATTGCTAATCCCCTGCAAAGTCACTGGAAACAACGCATGAGCCAGCCGGGGCAGACCGGGAAGCAGAGACCGACAGGGCTGTGAACTGTAACCTGCTAATCCTAAAAGCCTTTTTTTACCAGCTCTGAGACGATCTGGACGTAGCATTCCACCACATCGAAGCCCTTATAATCTTCCCGTTTCAAGTCGATCATATCCCCGTGGGATATCCCGCGGTGGCTGCTGCTGGCAAACACGGTACGGAACTCTCCCCAGCGGGCGGACTCCGTGCTCACCAGGCCGTCATTGTCTCCTTCCAGAGGCTTTATGAGGCAGTAGGGAATCCACAGCAGCGGATCGCTGAAACAGTCACGCATCTTCGAAGCATAGCTCTGATAGTAAACACCGGACGCATCGGGAACCGTTTCATTAAATGCCCTGCTGGATGCTGTGGAAAACTGATGAGTCGCGGTATAGAAATCCGGGTTCTTATCCCCAAATCGGGAAAATGTCCGGTCAAAGCACTTGGCAACCAGACGGTATAAGCCTTCCGGTAAGCGGACTGCATAGTCGACAAACCGGCATCCGTGGTGCGGGGTGCTGACCGTGGTAAGTGATGCCGTGTATGGCGCCATCCCCAGCTTGCTGATGGCGTAGCGCGCATCCAGCCCCCCCTTGGAGTGTGCAATAATGTTGACCTTTTCACAGCCCGTCTCCTTTACCACTTCCAGAATCTTCTTTCGAATGTCCTCCGCGTTATAGGTGATAGTCCCCAGCGCTTCCTGATTGCCATAGTAGACGGTGGCTCCTAACCGAGACAGTTCCCGGGGAATTCTTCCCCAGTAGTTAAAGTAACGAAGGTCGCGGAAGCCGACTCCGTGTACCATGATGAGCGGATACTTCGTCCAGCAGAGATCGGACTCCACGCGGGTCGACCGCACGGATTCCTTGTAGCAGGCAAAATCATACTCCGCCCGCACCAGTCTCATGGCGTGGAGCAGCACAGCCAGATTGACAATCGGAATCCACATGGCCAGCAGCATCAGGACCCGCATTCTCACGCGGAGACGCGCCGACGTAAGATACATCCTCAGAATTCCGTTCCACAGAAGAACCAGAAGGGCCGCTGCCGCAAATACCATATTTCCGATCAGGACTCCCACCGGCCATTCCGCCGCCTCTGCGCTGCCGTGGAGCAGACGGGGATATAGGACAAATGCAATCAGGCACTGTACCAGGATTCCGTAAATCGCCGCAAATCCAAGAGTCCGCCCGCCGCGCATAATAACGAGACGCAACTTTGCATGGTTCCTGTCATGGTACGGTCTTATATTAAAATAAAGCCAGCAAATGCCTAAGAGAATGGCCCCAACAACTGCCGCTGCGGGCTGCGGCTGAATCGTCCTATCCATGAGGCGTCCGGTAAATAAGCTATACACAAGCAGCGGAAGATTCGATACCGCCGCAATCATAAGTGCCAGATACAGCTTCCTTAATAATCTTTTTGCCTTCATGGGCTACTCCCCTCTCTCTTCTTCTGTTATCCGCCGATGATGCCCCCTGACACCTGCTCTTTAACGTTCTGCTCCATATCCGCATCCCTGTTGAATATCCAGATCCCGGAACAGCGAGGCGACGGCAGCTTCATACTCCGCGGCCCGCTCCGCCTTGCGAATCTTCTTTCCGTATTTTTCCGATCCTGGAAACAGAAACAGCAGGTAAAACCAGAGTTCCTTCATCTTAAACAGGACGTTCCGGTCGCCGGATATGGTCTCCCTGTAGCCCTGGTAAATCATATCGTGAAATTCCTTAATCCGGCCTTTGTCCGGGAATCCGAATCCCTTGATCTCACCGGCCAGTCCGGGATTTGCGATCAGGCCCCGGCCCAGCATGATGCAGTCCACCTCCGGAAATCCGGCGTGGAACTCCTCCCAGTCCCCGGGAGTGAAGATGTCTCCATTGTACCATACCTCATTTCTGCTGGCTTTCAGAGCCTTTTGAAATGCGGCGCGGTCGGGCGTATTCTTATAGAAATCACTTCGCACCCGCGGATGGATTATCAATTCTTTTAAAGGATATTTATTGTAAATCTCAAGCAGTTCCTCAAATTCATCCGGCGATGCCATTCCCAGCCTTGTTTTCACGGAAAGGCGGATATGGATTCCCGCACACACCTCGTCGAGAAACGCATCCAGCTCTTCCTTTTTCGCCAGAAAACCGGCTCCCTTATATTTGGTAACCACCGTTCCGGACGGACATCCCAGATTCAAATTCACCTCGTCATACCCCAGCGCCTCAAGCTCGCCCGCCATCCAGATAAAGTCCTCCGCACGGTTTGTGAGAATCTGAGGAATCAGGGTAATTCCTTTGTTATGTTCCGGAAGCACATCGTTTCGATCTCTCGAAGCGAAGCGGTGGTTCTGGTTCGGCTGTAAAAATGGAGTAAAATACCGGTCCACATGGGGAAACAGCGCATGGTGGGCGCTCCGGTATACATAGCCTGTAATCCCCTCCATCGGGGCAAAACAGCAGCATGGCTCCTTATGATCTTCTCTCTTTTCAATCACCAGACTCGTCTCCGCCTTTCAATCCTTTTATCCTCACAAAATAGCTGACGACCAGCACCACATCCGCGCCGATCCAGGCCAGGATCTCTGCATAAAAAATGCCCTCCTGCCCCATAGCCAGCGGAAGAAACAGCGCAGCTCCCGTTCTCATTAAAAATTCCACCACGCCGGACAGCATGGGCAGAACCGTATCTCCCATCCCCTGGATGGATGAACGAACCACGTGAAGCAGGTAAAGGATAGGGAGACAGACGCTCATGATCGCCAGATAATGGTAGGCGATTTCCATAGTCCTGGCCGCCTCTTCCGGTGTTCCCGTGATGAAGCACCCGAGAATCGCCTGCCCGAAGACCAGCATCACGGCCGCGATCACAGCCGAGGTGAGCATGGCTAAGAGAAGCCCTGATTTCATCCCCTGCCTGATGCGCCTGACCTTTCCGGCGCCCAGATTCTGGCCCACATAAGTAGTCATGGCATAGCCATAGGAGGTCGCGGCGATCTCCAGCAGTCCATACAGCTTGTTGGTCGCCGTAAATCCTGCGATGAAGAGAACTCCGAATCCATTGACCACCGACTGCACAATCATACCGCCCACAGCGATGATTCCATTCTGGAATGCCATGGGAATTCCCAGGGTCATCAGCTTTCTGCAAAGATACGGTTCCAGGTGAAAATCCTTCTTTTCAAATGAAAGAATCGACACCTTTAACAGGCTCCTTAAACAGTATAAACTGGAGCAGGCCTGCGCGATCAGCGTGGCCGCGGCCGCACCGCCTATCCCCCAGTGAAAGACGAGTACAAACAGCAGGTCCAGACCGATGTTGACTGCGGAGGCCACCACCATAGCGTGGAGCGGTGTTTTCCCGTCTCCCATGGCCCGAAGGATGGAGGCCAGAACATTATATGCCATCACAATGGGAATTCCCCAGAACATAATCCTTAAATACAAAAGACTCCGCCCGATGATTTCATCCGGCGTATTCAAAAGCAGCAGGACCGGCCGCGCAGCCGCCTGCATGAGAGCTAACATGACCACGGATCCAAGACAGGCCAGAATCGCCGAATTTGCGATTACCTGCCGAAGCTTTCTGTAATCTCCAGCCCCGAATTCGTAGGCCATCAGTATGGCAAATCCCTGGGATATGCCCTGAATCATCCCCAACACCATCCAGTTCAGCCAGTCCGCGGCCCCGAGCGCAGCCAACGCGCCGACGCCCAGCGCCTGACCAACCACCATGGTGTCCACCACGGTATAAAACTGCTGAAATACATTGCCAAACATCAGAGGCAGTGAAAACGCGAAAATAAGCTTCAGCGGATGCCCCTCCGTCATTGTCCTAATTTTGGCCATTTTAATTTTCTCCTGATTTCTTTTTCCTTTTATCAATACCGTATATTTCCAGAATGATTATAACCTGTCAAGGCAAAAAGTGCAATCCGATTCCGGAAAGTGTCCGGCGAAGGGCGAAGCGGACGCAAAAATACCGCCGCTCATGATGGCTGCATGGGCGGCGATATTTTACGGAATGCAGTGGATTTCAAACACCATTATGGGTGAAACTGTACCGGGGCCACCTCCGGTGTCAGGGGTTCCATCCGGTATTCCGGGAACTGATCGATCAGATCGTTCAAACAGAGTGCTGTGCTGTGAACAATGTCGTGGGCCAGCATCACCACGTGTTTTCTTCCCAGCGCCGTCTCCCGGGCGTTTGCAATCAGTTCTTCCGGCTCGGATTTCTTTAATGCATCCTCCAGGCTGGCATTCCAGTCGAAATAAATGAAGCCTCTGGCCGTCATCTCTTTGATAATATCCTGATATACCGGTTTATTGTATGCATTAATGCTTCCGCCAGGAAAACGAAAGAGCGTTACTCTCACTCCGGTCACTTCAAGCACAGTTTTGTAGGCCTCGTTGAAATCTTCAAGATAGCTGGCTGTGCTTTGATAAATCTGCTCGTAATCATGGCGGTTGCAGTGGATTCCAATGGTATGGCCTTCCGCTGCGATCCGCTTTGCCACCTCCGGATTTTTCCTGACGTTTTCGCCTACCAGGAAAAATGTCGCCTTTATGTTCCGGGCTTTCAGCACATCCAGAACGGCGGCTGTATTTTCCGCAGAAGGCCCGTCATCAAAGGTTAAATACATGGTTTTTGGGTGGAAGAAGGCGTTAATCCCTCCCGCGATTCCCTCCGCCAGCTTCTCCTGATATTCCGCCTGGGTAAGCTTTCCGCGTTCCTCCGGGCTGGACAGGAAGCCGGTCTCGATCAGGCACGCAGGCATCTTCGTCCAGCCTGTTACCACAAAGCCCGCGTCGCCGCGCAGTTCCCTCTCCTTGGCTCCTGTACGCTTCACCGCTTCCCCATGAATCAGGAGAGCCAGCCGCCTGCTGTCACGGGAGGAGTCCGTTCCGTCATAATACGTCTCGATTCCGGTTGGCTCTTCCTCTTCATACGTATTCTGATGAATACTCACAAAAGCATCGGCGCCATAGCGGTTCGCCGCCTCCGCCCTCTGCTCCTTCGTCATATAGGTATCAGTTTCCCGGGTCAGAATCACCCTGTAGCCCGATTCCACCAGCTCCTCCCGAAGCTTCTTTGCGATTTCCAGATTGATGTCCTTTTCCAGTACCCCGTCTGCGTAACAGCCCTCATCGGTCCCTCCGTGGCCCGGATCTACTATAATAAGCGGATGTTCCGGGTCGCTTTCTGTGGTCTGGAAAACTGTTTGTTTCTCCGTCCGGCTCTGTACGCCAGTTTCCTGCCATGTGCCGCTTCTATCATTCTTGCCAGCTGCCTCCAACTGGTACTCTGCCAATTTTCTGATTTCCGACGCCGGCAGAGCCTGTAATGCTGCCGGATTCGTGGCTGCCGCCTGGCTCTCAGTTACTGCCGGATTCACCGCGGCCGCCTGACTCCCGGTCGCCGCCTGCGCCTCAGCCGCCGCCGTCTGGCTCCCTGTCGCCGCCTGCGCCTCAGCCGCCACCGGGCTCACCGCCGCATTGCTTCCCGGAAACATCCCCATCGTCTCCATTGCCGTAAACAGAAACACAGCCGCAATTCCACCAGCCGCTGCCGCAGCACAATCCTCCAGCCATCTTCTTCTCGTGTTTCTCCCGTTTTTTCTGCAACGGGTTTCTCGTTCGTATCTCATTGTACAGCTCCTCCCTCGCCAGGGCATGTTTGAAAATTCAGTTCTGCCGTCTGCACGCCCTGCGAAACCGATCCGGAGGGCTTTGTGCATTCAAACACCTGCCGCAGGCAGCGGCACATTAAAATGTCCCTTTCTGCTGCACAAAAGCTCCTGTGTCATCCGTCTCAATATTCATTGATTCCAGATTACACAGGAGCTGCATCAAAAGATCATCATTTTTGCATCATAGTTGCATCATCTCGATATTTTTACAAATAATTCCTGGATACCGTCGTAATAACCGACCGTCGCAGTCGTATTTCCTTTTCCGGTTCCGGGAAACACGTACTTCTTAAAATACGGCGTCATTTCCATCAGCGGATTGTTTCCCTCATAGGGCTGCGGAGCTTCCAGTCCCAAATATCCGCTCCACTTCCCGGCGATCTCATCCGGATCCATGTCAGCCCAGGTGCGTTCCGTCCGGACATAAAACTCATATAGTTTTCCATCGTCCGCGTCGATATAGGCATCGATCAGGCGGTTTCCCCGGTCGTTGTTTTTCTGAATGTTGGAAAGGCTGACCTTCCACACTGCCACGTTATTCCGAGGCTCCAGCACGTCGATCGCGGAATAAAGGACAGCGTCGTAGGCGGATCGCTCGGCTTCTCTCACGGAATCAGGAAGAATTCCCAGTTCTTTCAGCGTTTCAATGCCCTCGTTTACGACCCCAAACAGCTCCTCCTCTTTGATCTCACGGTCCGACGGTCCTCTGTGATTGACGATAAACGCATACGTTCCCGCCGTCTCTCCGTAGGCTTCACCGGAAGCCTCCTGCCGCTCCCCTGCATACGGTTCGCTCTCAGGAAGCGTCTGGCTGTTTAAAGCCTCCGCCAGGATAAACAGCTTATCACTGCGGCTTAAGGAGTATCGGTACCCCTCGCCTTCTCCCTCCCCATCTTTTACGTGGATCTCATTCAAAACCGATTTGTCGCGGTATCCGGATATGGCTTCCGGCCCCCAGATGGCCAGAGCCATGACCAGGGCGGCAAACAGAAGCAGCAAGAAATTTACAGCTGTTTTTTTCATACTTTGCCACCTCCTTCACCGTCGCTCCGCCAAGCGGCAGGAGCGCCGTCTTCCCACGGGAGGACAAAGCTGAAGCAGGAGCCTTTTCCCGGCTCGCTCTCGATTTCCAGCCTGCTGTGATGCAGAAGCAGTATCTCCTCACAGAGAGCCAGCCCCAGTCCGGCTCCGTTTCTGCTCCTGGAACGGGATTTATCCACCATGTAAAATGCCTTCGTTATCTTGTAAACTTCCTCCTCCGGAATCCCGACACCGTGATCCTTAACGGAAAAGCGGTAGCCCTCCGAAACGGCATACCCATCCACATCGATGCGGCTGCCTGGCTCTGATGCCTTGCAGGCGTTATCCAGAAGATTGATGAGCACGGATTTTATCAGGCTTGCGTCACACCGGATCATCCCTTCATCATAAGTAAAATGAAAATCCATATTTTTCTTCGCCGCATACATATCATACAGATAGAAAAACAGCGATTCCGCAGAGACCATCTGAAGCTCGATCTCCTGGCGTTTCGTCACAATGATGTCTAACAGCCGAAGCGACATCGTCTCCAGACGCCGTCCTTCCGTGTAAATGTAATTGGCGCACATAAAACTCTTCTCCTCATCCAGCCGGTGAGACCGCAGCATATCCGCATAACCGATGATCGCGGTGAGCGGCGTCTTAAGCTCATGGGCAAAGGCCCCCACGAAATCTTCCCTCGCCCGGATCTCTTCTTCCAGCTTGATGATATTATCTTCCAGCGCGTTGGCCATACGGTTGAAATCCGCCGTCAGCTGCCCCAGCTCGTCGTCGCTTACGAGCCTGGCGCGATAGTCGTAGTCGCCCGCCGCCATCCGTTTTGTGGCCCGCGTCAGCAGCCGGATCGGCCTTGTCAGCCAGGAAGAAATGAAATGCATGAGAACCGTTCCCAGAAGCAGAATAACGACTGTCACCCTCCGGTAAACCACAAAGCCCGTAGCCCGGTCATGAAACACCTCGGTGACGTCTCTCATCGTCTCTAAATAAAGCCTCTTATCCAGCGCCTCCACCCGGGCGGCCGTCTGAATATAATAGCTGTCGTCCAGCCGGATCACCCGGTAGGTCTTCGTATTTTCGTCAAGTGCGAGAAGCAGCCCGTCATCGGCCGTGAAGCCGTCGGCTGCGTAAAGCACCTGTTTCTGATCATCGGAAATCCGCAGCATACGTCCCGTGTCCTGCCCGCCTGCCTCTAAGTTGGAGGCGATCTGACGCGTCGTGTCTTCCTGCAGCACATCATATTTGGCCGGGACATTAAGCGCGGCCGTCTCAAATGCAAACTTCAGAATGCTGCTCTCATCAAGCGCCTGCCCGGCTTCCCGGTCCAGGGCACGCTCGAACACGTAATTAACGAAATAAAACCCGCTGAATCCAAATGCAGCCGCCATGACAATCATGGTCCATAAAAGCAGTTTCAGTGAAAATTTCATCGCCCTACCTCAAGCCGGTAACCCACCTTATATACGGCCACCAGCCGTGGAAATTCGCCGTTTTCCCAGTTCAGCTTCTTCCGTAGACGCTGTACATGCAAATCCAGCGTACGGCTGTCTCCGGAGTATTCGCCCTCCCACACCTTCTCGTACAGCGTTTCCCGAAACAGCGCCACATTCCGGTTCCGCAAAAAGAGGACCAGGAGCAAAAATTCCTTATTGGTCAGCTCCACCGGCCTTCCGGCCTTCATGACGGTCCTCGCCTCCACATCGACCACCACATCGCCCGCAGACAGACGCCTCTCCGTCTTATTGTATCTGCGCAGAACCGCTTCCACTCTGGCCACCAGCTCGACCACATCAAAGGGCTTCACCAGATAATCATCGGCCCCCAGCTTAAGCCCCTTCACCCGGTCTCTCACCTCATATTTTGCAGTAATGAAAATAACGGGTATTTCCATGGGCCGTATGTATTCCATAATGTCGAAGCCGTCAATCCCCGGCAGCATGATATCCAGTAAAATGAGGTCAAATTTCTCATTTTCTATGATTCTGAGCGCCTCCGCCCCATCCTGAACCGCCGTGCAGTGGTATCCGGCCTCCGACAGGTTCAAATCGATCAGATCGCAAATCGGTTTCTCGTCGTCCACTATCAGTATTTTTATCATGATTCCTGTCTCCACCCCCAATAAGCCCTGGCCTTTTCCACCAGTTCCTCCATCGTGCTGTCGTCTTTACTCTGGTACTGTTTCTTAAATTCTGTTTCCGGATAGAATCCGCCCGTCTTCTGGTAATAGATGGAATAATCATTTTCCAGGATCGTCTCACCGTCTTTTCCCTCATAGCTGTACCGCGCCAGAACCGCCAGATCCTTCATCCCGTCGCCGTCAATATCTCGGCAGGCGACGCCCTTCAGCGCATACAGATTTTCATAGTCACCCATGGGCTGGAAGCTCCATACGATGTAGCCCTGCTCATTGACGAGGTAGACCATAAATACGGTATATTCCGCCATCCGGTACGTTCCCGGAACCACCAGAAGGTTCCCCAGCTTCTCGAACTTGCGCCAGTAACTCTGCTCGGCTACCACCTTGAATCCATGTTCCTTTAACTCATCCAGCGTAGCGGCTGTATACAGGAATTCCGTTGAATATCCATCCTCTAAGAAAGAGGCAATAAACCGGATACTCTTGTTCATTCCAAACCGGTTAATCTTGTCGGAGAGGCGCCAGTCGCGATAAAAACCAGTTTCATTCTGAAACAGCACATCTCCAACCTTATATGCCCTGCCTGCGGCGGAATCTTCCTTTTCACAGGAAGTAATCAGCAGAATATCTGTCTTTCCGTCTCCGTCTAAATCCTGAAAAGAGACGGCGGAAATCCCCTGATTGAGCTGATTAAGCTCCCCTCTGACCTGATTGTTTGTCTCCAGCTGATCCGTCTGATAGACCGTGTTTCCGTTTTCATCTGCAAAAAACAGGACGAGGCGGTGATACGTCCGGTCAATGGCAGGAATCATGGAGACATCCCCAAATGCTTTTACCGTCATGGTAAATACCTGGTTCTCAATAATATCGAAACCGCTTGCGGCGATATCCGCCTCTCTCTTTACACCTTCAAGGCGTTTCTGATAGGCATTGTAGGCGTAAAGCGCACTTTGCTCCTCCTCCGCCTGCACGGGAAAGCGGCCGGGACAGGCCGCAGAAAACAGGGACAAGCACAGAAGGCCTGCCGCGGTGCGGACAAATAATTTTCTGTATTTCAAAGATATCACCTGCCTTTTTACTGCTCCTGCAGTTTCAGTACCATCAAATAATCCTCTTCCCCTTCTATGAGCACCTCAAACCCAAGCTTACGGTACATCTGATCCGCGCAATTGCCTTTACTTACACTGAGGGATATTTTCTCATATCCATGACTTTTTAAAAGAGTAATCATTTCCTGCATCAGCTTTCTTCCAATCCCCTGCCGCCTGAATTCCTGTTTTACAGAAATACAGACTTCCGGCGTACGGTCATCTATATTTCCGTAGCCTTTTATCTCTCCTGCCAGTATCCTCGTCCACACTGCCCCCAGTATATAGCCCTGAGATTCTCCCACCAGGCACAAATCATCAGGCCGGCCAAAATCTTCCAGAAACGGATACTCCTCCGCTCTGATGCATCGTATAATCAAATTATCTGCTGTCATAATCTGTTTCTGTACCGTTTTGCTGAAACTATGCAGTACAGTATCATAGGCATGGTCGATCATATTCAGCAGTTCATTATCCGGAAGACCGGCCAGATCAATTGTATTCCAGTAAGGCTGCTGTACAGGCGGGCAGTGGTAGCCTCTTACAACTACTCCCGGATATACCTGACGGTAAAACTGCCCCGTCTCCATAGTACATTTCAGGGTAATCTTGTAATTCTCCGGATTGGGATAAATCTGTGCAAATATTTTTTTATTCAGCCGATAGCATATTGGAATATCGCCAAAAGGATAATCTTCACAGGCCTTCCATTTACTCCGGCAATATGCCCTGATCTCTTTTATTGTCATAATTTCCTCCAATTTGTCCTGGATTAAAAACAGTAAATGCCATTTACAACCTATTGACATTTTATCAAAAATAAAGAAAAAATGATAGAGAGAATAGAACAGAACAAACGTTCTATTCTTTATTGACTTTTACAAGAAAAGATTGTAAAATAAAAAACAGAACGTATACATGGAGAATAGCTATGAACGAACGAATTGTAGAATGCATCAATATTTTAGGGAAGTTTTGCGGAAAAAGGGACGTTATCGAATTGTCTCAGAAAGAATTAAAGAGGACTTACGGAATCGATCAGGCAGACGTCATGGTGCTGTTTGGCGGCAGCATCCTGTGCGGCGGCGATGTACTGGCCCAGGCGATGCAGAACCATGCCGCGAAAAAGTACGTCATTGCAGGCGGAGCCGGCCATACCACGGAAGCGCTGCGAATCCGGGTCCATCAGGAATGCCCTGACATTGAGACGGCAGGACTGCCGGAAGCCAGGGTCTTTGCGTCCTATCTGAAGGCACGCTATGGGCTGGAGGCCGATCTTCTGGAATGCTGCTCCACCAACTGCGGCAACAATATTACGTATCTTCTGGATCTGCTGCGGGAAAATCAGATTTCCTTCCGCTCCATCATCCTGGCACAGGATGCCACCATGCAGCACCGCATGGAAGCCGGACTGCGCAAGTACGTCTCAGATGACGTCACCATCATAAATTATGCCGTCTACCAGGCAAACGTCATCATGAAGGACGGGAAGCCTGCCTTTGATACAGAAATTTTCGGCATGTGGGACATCGACCGTTATCTCACGCTCCTCATGGGGGAAATCCCGCGTCTCACCGATGGTCCGGAGGGATACGGCCCCCGGGGCAAAAATTATATTGCGCACGTCGACATTCCCGACAGTGTCGCCGCCGCTTTTGATGAGCTTCAGCACACCTGCCGCGGCATGGTACGGCAGGCCAATCCGCTGTATGCCTCTTGGGACTAGTACAACTGTCCCCGCCCCCGGGTCTTCGGTACGGGTATCGTAATGAAAAGCAGGATAGGATTACCTGCTCGTGATGAAATCACCGGTCATTCTCCCCTGCTTTTTTCTATCTGGATTAACCCCATAATGAATTGTACTTACGCATTCTCCGCCCATTTAGCAAGTTCCCGACAAAGAACTTCCAGCACAGGCTTCCATTTTCATACTCACTTTATCCAAGCTCAGGGAGAGCCCATGTGCAATAATGTGCAAATCCGAATTCCAGCAGCTCCCTGGTATCTATATAATATTGTCGCATATTCCCCTTCAGCACCACCGCCACCAGATTCTTCCCATCCCGGACGGCCCAGGTCACAAGCGTATTGCCTGCCTGTAAAGAATAACCGGGCTTTCCGGCAATAACTCCCGGACAATAAAGTTCGCCAGAAGTATCATCCGTGGTCATAAGCTTATGCTCGCTGGTAAAAGACACCCCTTTAGGATTATTAGCCGTGGCCGGAATCGTGTATTCCCTGGCAGAGTTAATTTTTATAAGTTCAGGATTGGAATATGCCGCCTGTGCTATGAGGGCCATGTCATATGCACTGACAAACTGTCCTTCGTCATCCAGGCCAGAAGGATTGATAAATCGGCTCTCACTGCAGCCCAACTGTGCGGCGCGCCGATTCATCAGCTCCGCAAAAGCCTCCCGGCTGCCGCACACATACTCTGCCAGAGCGTTAGCCGCCTGGTTGCTGGACTGGAGTAACAGCAAATAGAGACAATCCTCCACACTGAGCATATCTCCGGCCTCCATACTGCATTTATTTCCGCTGCCTTCTGGTAAATCGTATACAGCACCCCACGAAAATGTAACCATCTCATCCAACTCCGTATTTTCAAGAACCACCAGAGCAGTCAGAAGCTTGGCTATACCTGCCGGTGCGTATGGCAGGTGTATATTCTGTCCGAAAATCACTGTTCCCGAGTCTATATCCATCACAATTCCGGCTTCTGCCATGATTTGGGGTTCGTTGTGCTCTGCCAGACGGGCAAATGCCGTGGTACTTCCTAATATACTCAGGCTAACCGCAAAAAAACAACTGAATATCCGTATACTCTTCATTCTCATATGTTTCCCCCTGCACCACTCTATTCCTTATCCGCGTCCAATCCTCTCTGCGATCTCCACAAGACTTGGCAGACAGGCATCAAAGAACATCTTATACGACTGACAGAAGTACTGATGATTCCCGTGATCCTCCTGTCTGGTTCTCCGGCAGCCGCCGCGGCAGAGCATTGCGTATCGGCAGTCTGCACACGCCTCCTCCTTTTGAAGGGACTTCTCGATAAATTTTATCTCTTCCCGCTTCTTATCTATCATCTCCACCGTATCCGTCCGGAAATTCCCCAGACGGTACTCGTCAAGCACATAGAAATCGCATGGATACACGGTTCCATCCGCCTCTACCACGTACTGCATTCCACAGGTCCCGCGCATGTCGCAGGATTCCGGCATCTGGCCCAGCAGAATCGCGATATAATTCTCAAACTGCCGGATATACGGCTGTTTTCCCTCCTTCAGATCACGGAACCACAGCTCGAACAAATCGATCAGAAACGTTCCGTACGCCTCCGGTGTCAGCGAATAATCCCGGCCCCCCGGTTCTTCCATGAGCGGATCGAGACAGGCGATAAACTGCAGGTAATTTAACTGGTTTTTCCGGTAGAACTCATACGTTTTTTTGATATGAGGCGCGGTTCTCGCATGCACCACGGAAAGTATGTTGAAGTCCACTCCGGTCTTCTTAAGCATTTCAATATTTTCCATGATCCGGGTAAAACTGCCTTTTCCTGCGGGAGTTTTCCGGTAATAATCATGCTGCTTCGGTCCTCCATCCAGGGATACGCCCACAAGGAAATGATTTCTCACAAAGAATTCCGCCCACTGCTTATCCAAAAGCGAACCATTCGTCTGGATTGCATTGAAAATCTTCACGTTGTTGACATTGTATTTTTCCTGAAATTCGATGGACTTTTCAAAGAACGGAAGCCCGCTGAGCGTCGGCTCGCCTCCCTGATACGCAATCGTGCAGCTTCCCTCCGAATAAGCCAGAACCTGGCGGATCACATCCTCTAATGTCTCAACTGACATAAACCCGTAGGCCCCCTGTTCCCGTTTGGACATCGTATCATAATAAAAACAGTATTCACACCGCAGGTTGCAATTTCCTGACGATGGTTTAATCAGTACACTGATTGGCGGCATAAGCACCCTCCCTCTTTCGTACCGGCAATCATGCCGGCGGCCATTTTCATAAACACACTGATAAATATTATAATGGTTTCTTACCGTAAGTACAAGAGTAAACTTAAGCCATGCCCGGTAATTGGGGGAAGTGTTCCAGTCTCCCCGGCGGCCCTGCTTCCCGTCCCGTCCCGTCTGGCTCATGCGGCCTTTCCTGTGACTTTGCAGGGTATTAGCAATTCTTAACGCGCAGGATTTTTCGTTCAGGGGAAATCCCCACCTGTTTGAGCGCAGCGAGTTTGGGGATTTTCCCTGGTTTTTAGAAAAATTCTGCACGTTTAGAAGTGCTTATGCCCGAAACCGGAACTGGAAAGGCCGCATGAGCAGGCCGGAACAGACCGGGAGGCAGGGGCCGGCGGGGGCTGTGAACAGTAACATGGCCGCCAGCACCAGTTCTATTTCTCCGTATAGCTTGCTTTCACATCCACCTTTTTCTGGAACAGGAAGGCCAGTACAACGGCAACTCCTAAAATACAGCAGTTTCCGCAGATCTGAGCCATGGAAGTCGTCACAAACAGCATGACCACGGATACGCCCGCAAGGAACATCGCGGCGATGCAGATCACCTTCAATTTACCGTCACTGACGTAGAAGGAAGAGCGCTTCCACAGCTCCGGCAGCTTTTTCGGCAGAGCCAGTGCGACAAATGCGATGACGCCGCGGATGGAGGTCGTCAGGATGACCGTGCTGTTTGCAATCGTGCTTAAGTCCAGTCCTGCCAGGATAGGAAGTACGCTGATCAGGTAGATGGCAGCGATAATCCAGTGGGTTGTGCCGAACCGTTTGTTTGTGGCGGCCAGGCCTTTCGGGAGCCAGCCGTCCTCGCTTGCTTTTTTCAGCGGGTATACGAGCATGCCGATATTGAAGTTCAGTGTCGTCAGGAGGGCAAACATTGCGCCGCCTACTACGAAAAAGGTGTATACCGCTTTCGGCATGAAGGAGACCGCAGAGACGCTCAGCGGCTTTCCGGCTACCTCCTCGACCGGGAGCACCCCTGCGGCGATTGTGGACATTACTGCGTAAAGGATGACGATAGCCGCAGTGGAAACGATAATAACGAACGGAATATCCTTCGTCGGATTCTTGGCTTCCGCGCTGAAATTGACCACATAGGTCGCTCCTCCGGCGGCAAAGGTCAGGTAAATGGAGGCCAGAACAAAACCGCTGGCTCCGCCTGTGAAGAATCCGGGGGACTGCGTGTAGCCCGGCTGAATGTGGCCGATGCCGAACACGATATAGGCGGCAATTCCTGCAGCCAGGATGACGCACATCAGATTCTGGAGTCTGGCCGCCTGCTTCATTCCAACCATATGCATAAGTGCCAGCACGGTCAGGACAACGAAGGACACCATTTTTGCGTTAGCTCCTGGAAACAGCGACAAAAAGTATTCACTGAAGGACAGTGTATACATGGATAACGCCAGTGCCATTGCAATCTGAATATAAATAAATACTCCTGCCAGCCTCTTGTTCCCCAGCACCGCGATCTGAGAATACTGACCGCCTAAAAAGTTGGCTGTACCTCCGATATAAATCTGCGGGATAGCCGCCACAATCGTCAGTATCCCAGCCAGAACATAAGCGATGTTGACGCTTCTTCCCGTAAATCCGATTGCAATTCCGGTCATGGTCATGATCCCCACACCAATAATCTGACCGATTGCCATAGAAAATAAATCCGCTCTCGTTAATTTGTTTTCGCTCATACCAATTCTCCCCTTTATCCTACTGCGTCTTTGATTCGCCGCAGCGCCGTCTCCAGTGTTTTTCTCTGACAGCCGATATTCAGCCGCAGATGCTTCTCTCCGCCATTTCCGAACCACTCGCCGGGTACACAGACTACACCTGCCCCCAGGTTCACCCGTTTTAACAGTTCCTCATCCGTGATGCCGTATTCTGAAAAATCAAGCCAGCACAGGAAGGTTCCCTCCGGCCGCTCCATCTGTACCGCCGGCATTTCCGTCCGGATAAAGCTGCATACCAGGTCCACATTTGCCTCCAGATACGCAAGCAGTCTGCCCAGCCATTCCACGCCCTCCTCCGTGTAGCACGCCTGAACACATTCCACACCGAAGGTGTTCTTAATATCCAGAGACATGGCGAGCTGCATCTCATCAAACGCTGTCTTTATCTCCGGATTTGGTATCAGCGAAAAACTCATCTTCAGTCCCGGCACGTTGAAGGTCTTACCAGGAGCCGACAGGTGGATAAACTTCGAAGCGTACCGCTCATCCAGTGAAAGAAGCGGGTGATGGCAGTGATCTCCGTATACGATGTCGGAATGGATTTCATCGGTCACAATCATGATATCGTGTTTTAAGCATATCTCCGCCAAGCGCCGCAGCTCTTCCTCACGCCAGACTCTTCCCACCGGGTTGTGCGGACTGCAGAGAATCAGCATCCGGTTGTTGGGATCCGCGGCCAGCACTTCCAGGCCGTCGTAGTCCATTTCATAGTGACCGTCCGTGTTCTTCAGGCAGTTAAATACCGGAACCCGTCCTGTCCGGTTCACAATGTTAATAAATGGATCGTATACGGGAGTCTGGACGATGATTCCGTTTCCTTCCTCCGAAAAGGCGCGCACGGCAATGTTAATGCCGCTGACCACCGATGGAAGAGCTGTCACCCAGCCAGACTGGATGTCCCAGCCAAACCGCATCTTCTCCCAGTAAGCGACCGCGCTGTAAAAATCGCTTCCCGGTGCACAGTAGCCGTAAATCTCGTGTTCTGCTCTCCTCCTGACCGCCTCCACAATCCCTTTCATACAACCGAAGTCCGTATCGGCGATCCACATGGGAATCATGTCGTCCCGTATGGGCTGGGATAAATAGGCTTCGACCCCGGCGCGGCGCCATTTTAAATCATGGGTGCTTTTTCGGTCGAACTCCCGGTCGAACTCATGACCGAATTCGCCGCTTAATGCCCCGCTGAACACTCCATCAGGTTCCCGGCCGCTTTCACAGAATTCTTCTTTGCTTTTTTGCATCTTGGTTCTCCTTTACTTTAGTTGCTAAAGTAATTATCCAAAAAAATGACAGCATTTTTATCGTTTCATTTACTTTAGCTATTAAAGTAATTATAGACAATGAATCCTCTCCTGTCTATGGTAGTTTTAGACAATTAGGAGAGGATTTTTTATACAACCTGCCGATTCATTCGTTCGCCTTCATGCGCAGCGCACGTCGGAAGATCCGTTCCGCCTCGATTAATTTCATCACTTCTTCATCCGAAAAATCATGGAACATGTCGCTCATTGACATCAGACTTCTTCTGTCATACTCCAAGTGTTCCTGAAACAGCCTCTCCCCGGACTCTGTGAGGCTGACCATGGTCCGCCGCCGGTCCCCGGGATCTGGAAAACGGCTGACCAGTCCCTTCTTCTCCAGCTTTGTCGCCATCTGGGATGCGGCTCCAAGCGTTACGTCGAGGGAACTGGCCAAATCCGAGATGGAGACCGGATTCTCAGGATCCGCCGAAATGATAAAATGCATCTCCCTCATATAAAGGTCGGTTCCGGGAGCATATTCTCTCAGAGTATTTAAGTAATGCTCGTGTACTATTGTTGTATTATGTTTTTCGTCCAAATACTGTTTAAAAAGCGTAATTCGGTCCATGTGATTTTTCTCCTGCTCATAATTTCTATCCCGCCGCATCCAGCCTGCACTTTCCCCACATCAGGCCTATCCTTCCTCCGCTTCCGACCTATCCTTCCTCCGCTTCCGGCCCGCCATACTTCTCAAACCGTCCCTTTCCGCTCTTCTTCACCCGGTACATCGCCTGATCCGCCAGATGAAGCATCTCTGTACAGTCAGCGCAGACCTCGGGATAGATCAGATAACCGCCCGATACGCTCACCTCGGCCTCCTCGCCGGCAGGCAGCGCAATTCTGGCCTCCCTTATACTCTGTTCCAGCCGTTCCATACACGCGTACAGCTCCTCTTTCTCCTCCGCGCCGTAGATCAGCAGAACAAACTCATCTCCGCTGAGCCGCGCCGCCAGCTTTTCGGGAGCCTTGAGACCGGCAAACAGATCCGCAGCGGTCTTCAGAAGCTTATCGCCGTATTCGTGGCCCCAGGAATCATTGACATGCTTCAGATTATCTAAATCCATCATCAGAAGCATTGCCGTCTTCATCCGGTCCGGATCCGCAAACAGCTGGTCTGCCGTACGGAAAAATGCCCGCCGTGTCAGAAGACCGGTAAGCAGGTCGATATCGCGTTCCTGCTCGATCTGCTGTTTTTCCACGATTGCCTCCGTTACGTCGATGACGATCCCCAGAGTTTTCCCTTCCCCCTCGTACGTCTTGATCCTCACGTAACGGCGCTCCTCTCCGTTCAGACAGCAGATTTCCTTCTCTTCCTTCAGCGGCTCGGAACGGATCACCTTAATCTTTTTCACAAAAAGCTCCCTGTCCGCAAGGACGGCAGAAAGCTCCTCCTCCGGTATCATCAGAATCTCTCCCAGCTTTTTCGTCGCCAGCACGCGCTTCATATCCTGATTATACTCGTAAACCGCAATCGGAATATCGACGTTCTGGAAGACCAGGGACAGCTTTCCGGTCGCCTCCAGAAGGCTGCCGACCATGCGGTTGATATTGGCGCTAAGCTCCTTGAATTCCGGCGTGTGATCAATCTCCAGCCTGTAGTCGAGATTACCGGCGGCAATCTTCTGCGTTCCGTCTATCGTCCCGTAAATATCGTTTAAAATAAAGGTATCCAGCATCTTAAGAATCAGGAACACGGTGACAAAGGAGAGTACGCAGAGGCTGAAAATAATCAGCATCATATTGCCCGGAACGTTTTCGTAGAGCTTCTCGTATGTAGCGCTGACGCCTACTAATATCCCATCCGTCATTTCCATCATACAGTAATTCTTCTGTCCGTCAAGAACCATTTCCCTGCTATAGAGGGTGCCTTCTTCGATGTCTTCAGGCAGGCAGAGCCCGAGGAATGCCAGCGGAGTACCCACCGGAATACCTCCCGTAGCTCCGATAATCGTCCCCGTGTCCTGATCAGCCGCGAAAATGGTAACGCCTCTCTCGGTCGTCATCATGGAAAATACGTAAGAGAGCTCATTCTTTTCCATGGCGGCCATCAGACGGGCCGGTTCCATACCGATCTGGACGATTCCGCCGTGATCCTCCCTCCACACCGCGACGTACTGCATCATCTTGCCTTCCGCGGTGTTGGGCGTCACGTCCTGGCAGAGCTGAAGGTCAACATCGTCAAGCATCGGAAGAAAGAACTGCATCTGTTCCCCCGAGTGAAACGTATAATCGTAGTATTTCGGCTCGGAACCGGCATAAAGGCGGCCCTCCATGTCAAACAGATGAAGTTCATCAATCTGGAGCAGTGAGGCGATCTTTCGCATTTCCTCTAAGTCTTTCACCACGTCCGGCTGGTTCTGTACGATATACGCCGCCGCTTTTGCCCGGATGAAATAATCCTCCTTCAGATTCTCCCGCAGCTCCGCGATCTCGGTGTCATTTCTCTTAAGGACCTCCGAAACCTGGTTGAACCGGATCTCTGAATTCGTTCTCATCGCTTCTTTTGCAGACTTCGTCTGCAGATAGTATCCGAGAAGAGCCGTCATCACCATGGCGGTAATGATCACGACGCACAGTCTGAACGTGATGGCTTTTTTCATGTTTCATCCTCCTGTCTGATTACCGGCAGTACGTTACTTTTTGAACCATTGATCCGGCTGCGGATGGATATAATGGGTGTCAAACTCCGCCCATCTGTAATCCTGTATCCCATTCCGTTTAAAAGGCTCCCCGGCCAGATACGACTCTATCTCCTCCGGCTTCTCCGCCTTCATGAGAAATACGCCGCCGCTCATGTCCGTCTTAAGCCCCGATAAGAATATCATGCCGCTGTCCATGGCCTTCTGCGTATAGGCCATGTGTTCCTTCATAATCGCGTCATCCATCTTCCCGGCGTCCAGTATGATTCCTTCCACCATATAATATTTCATGTTTTTCCTCCGCTTTCACAGTATGTCTGCCGCTCACTTTACCCAGCGGCTCATAATTTCAAGAAGCCGGTTGATCTCCAGCGGCTTCGCCACATGTTCATTCATTCCCGCAATCCGCGCCTGATATGCATCATCGGCAAATGCATTTGCCGTAAGCGCGATAATGGGGATCTCCGCCGCGTCGGGCCTCTCCCCGGTCCGGCCCAGTCTGCGGATCGCTCTGGCGGCGCCGTATCCGCCCAGAACCGGCATCTGGATATCCATCAGAATCAGGCCGTACGTGCCGGGAGGCGACGCACAGAATAAATCTACGGCCTCCTGTCCGTTGCAGGCGCTTTCCACCGTGATCCCGGACAATGCCAGCAGCTCTTCCACGATTTCCCGGTTAAGCTCGTTGTCCTCCGCAAGCAGCACGCGAAGCCCCGGCTTAAACTGCCTCTTTACCGGGAAAGCATCTACCGGCGGCTCCGGGCGGAGTGTCTCGCCGTCTCCCGCCAGCTTTAAATATATGGTGACAACAAACTTCGTTCCAACGTCCATCCTGCTATCCACCTGTATGGTACCGTTCATCATGGAAACGAGGTTCCGCGTGATGGCCAGTCCCAGCCCGGTTCCCTGAATCCGGGAGACTCTCGGGTCCTCCGCCCGCTCAAAGGGCATAAACAGCCTGTCTATAAATTCCGGCGCCATTCCGATTCCGTTATCTTCCACGGTAAATTCAAAACAGCCCACACCGCTCTCGCTGGACAGCTTTTCGTCCAGGCTCAGGCCGATCCGGCCGCCCACAGGCGTGTACTTGATGGCATTGGACAACAGATTGATTAATATCTGCTTGATCCGCACCGCATCTCCACAGACCGTTCCATGCTCCAGCCCCCGGATCTGCGCTTCGTACTTCTGCTTTCTGTTTTCGGCCTCCGGACGTATGATCTGGGCCACCTCACCGACCAGTTTATCTAAGTAAATCACCTCTTCGCTGAGACTCATCTTGCCGGATTCGATTTTCGACATATCCAGAACCTCATTGATCAGTTCCAGAAGATGGGCTCCCGAAAGGCTGATCTTGGAGAGGCAGTCCTTTACCTTCTCCGTGTTCTGCAGGCTGTTCTCCGCGATCACGGTCATACCCAGAATGGCGTTCATGGGTGTCCGGATATCGTGGCTCATCCGGGACAGGAATTCCGACTTCGCCTGATTGGCCTGGTTCACGGACTCATAGGCTTCTTCCAGCGCCTGCTTGGCCCTCTTTTCCTCTTCGTAATATTCCAGTTCTCTCTGCTTCTCTTTATTGATATCACGGATCGCCAGGATTACCGTCCTGGGCTTTCCGTCCTTTACCGCCACCTGATGAATCTCCAGCCTCAGCCACTCCGCTGACCGGTAATGGCGGAATTCCGTCTCGATATGGACGTTCTGCTCCGACAGTACCCGTTCAATCTGCTCCCTGCTGCACAGCTCCGCCACCCGGTGTTTATCCTCCGGCCTGACGGAATCCAGGATATAGCCCCGCAGGCCGCCGGTATAGCCGCCGTTCCTGGGCGGAGGCGCTCCCCGGCCCGCTTCCGGAAGACGGACCGCGTAGTAGCTGTCAGTCTCTAAATCCACGTAATAAATACTGACATACACACCGCCGATCGCCTGGAATGCTGACTGGCTCATATACAGGCGCTCACTGTTTTCCGACAGCTTTGCTTTCATCTTATGGATATTGTGGAGCGCGCCTACCACCCGGTACGGCCTGCCGTTCTCCTCCATCAGCCTGCTGTCTGCCCGGAACCAGGTATACTGTCCCCTCACTCCATCCGGAGTGGAACAACGCACCTCGAACACCTCGGAACGGCCGCGGCAGATATTATCCAGAACGGTCGGGACATCGTCCGGATGTACGATCTGCCGGTCAAGAAGAATCTTTGAGTAGTTTTTCAGCTCGTTGCGCAGAATTCCCTGTCCTGCCCTGGGTTCATAGCTGATAAAGGTATCAGAATCTATCAGATACTCAAACATGATCGCAGAACTCGCTTCCATGGACACCCGGTACATCTCCTGTTCCCGGTCCAGCCGCTCTTTTAAAGCCTTTCTCTGGGTAATGTCCACCACCGTACGCTGGAGAATGGCCTCCCCGTCGGCTGTGAAGCCAACGATCATGCTGCTTCCTTCCATCCAGCGGACAGAACCGTCCTTCCAGCCTACGCGGTATTCGCTGTCTCTCCGGTCTCCTGCCTGCTTAAGACTGTCATACGCAGCACGCAGAAGAAGGCGGTCCTCCTCCAGAACCGCGCCCAGCGTACCGTCCCGCCAGTCCTTAAGCCCTTCCTCCATCGTCCCATATCCCATCAGCGATAAAACCGCTTTATTTAAAGAGACAAGGCGGTAACCGCCGTCATGCTTCCGTACAAAACGGATGATTCCGCAGGGAACCGTGTCGTAAATACTGGAGAGCAGCTGTGCCTGCTCCCTGATCCGCTCGGCATCCTCCTCCGAACGCGTAATGTCCAGATAAAGGCTGTTGACCATCCATCTGCCTGACGTATCCTGGCACTTCTTTCCGCTGTCGATCACCCACTTCAGGCTTCCATCCCTGCAGCGCACCCGGTAGCGGGTGGAATAGGTAAGACCGCCATCCCGAAACGCCTCCGCGCAGTCTGAGAGCGCCTTCGGCAGATCCGGCGGATAGACATTTCCCACCGCATTGCCCCCGGTAGCCTCCATAAACTCTTCCACCGTATACCCAAAGAGGGCCGCCGCCTCCCTGCTGACAAAAGCAAAGGAATAGGTGTCGTCGTCGTTGCTGATCTTTAATCCGCCCGCGATGGAGGACATAATGACCTCCATCTGCCGGTTCTGCTGTCTCAGTTCTTCCTCCAGCGCCGAGACGCGCTCCTGCACGTAGTCGTAGGACTGCCTGCCTATTTTCTCCGGAAAATGCTCTCCGGCCATCATCTCCTGATACGGATTGGAGCAGTGGATATGATTGCACTTAAGCCCTTCCTCCGTCTCCTGGAACACAAAGGTCACCCGCTGATGCACCTTTAAATACATCTCGGCGCTGGGATCTGTGGCGATCCACATCCGGCCTGACACTATGTAAAGGCCTTCTGCCGGACAGATGACCTCATACTCCTCATCCTCGATGTTGCACTTCGGGATGACTCCCCTGTATTTCATAAACTGCTCCACACAGGCGTCTCTGCCCGTGACATACTCCTCTTCCCCTGCTCCAAGCCATGAAAACTCCGTTGAAAAAAGAGCCGTAACCGCCTCTACATCATGCTCACAGTAATGCTTATGCATGATATAACCAGCCAGACGCTCCGCCTCTTTCATACGCGCTTCCCGTTCTTTCCCTGTCTCTGCTCCCACGCCGCATTTACCCGCTTTCCCTGTCTGCATACCCGCTCAGTTTTTCTGTTCACTATTTCATATTATACTGAATCCACGCTTAAAACTCAATGCATTCTTAGTCATTGCGGCAAAATAATACGGCCGTGCTCCCTCTCAGTCAGGAACACGGCCGCGGTCGTGTAATCTGGTATCCGGTGCGATACCGCTTACTCTTCTGTTTTTACTCTGCCAAAGCTCATTAAAAATCCCAGCTTCTCAATGGCCTTGGATGCCTTCCACCAGTTCTCGCTGACGGCAAACTCCTTCGGGTACTTTTCTCCCAGCGCGAACCAGGTCCATGTGATATCCCACACACCGCCCGGCTTTCGCGTATCGATGAGGTACTCCAGTTCCTTCTCCACGATCTCTTCATTTCCCTTGTAAAACGGACTGTCCGGGGCCCAGATAAACTCCGACGGACGCGGGGTATAGCCCGCCCATTTTTCCGTGTCGCGCTCGATGGAACGGTTTACGACCTCCGCCATTTTCCCCATCAGTCCTTCACAGGGGAAAGAGGCGTTTAAGCCGCTCATCATCACTTCTCCCAGCAGCATGCAGACTCCGCCGGCTCCCATCTCGCCGAAATCTTCCGCTGCAGCCGCTTTCCCAAGGATCCCTGCCGTATGCTCCAGGGCAGTCTGATAAACCGCAGACTCCGTTTCTCCGTAATGAAGGATAAATGCACACAGCCCCGCAGTGATCCCCATGCTCTGAAGCTGATTCTCTGCCTCGTCATAGCTCCACCAGGGAGCGTGGGGCCATCCGTCATTGGACGGAACAGAGAACATCCAGCCGTTTTCATCGCAGCCAGCACCGCTTTCCAGATAGCGGAAAATGCCCTGCATCATGGGATGGCCGGCTCCCATGGCATCTGCAGCTCCCGTTCGTCTTAAGATTCCCGTTACCACCAGCGTGGCGTAAGGAGATGATTCCGGGTTCCAGCCATCCGGCTCCACTGCATGTCCAAAGCCTCCATCCTCATTCTGATAATATGACAGCGCATCGATCACAGCCTCCCGGCTCCCATTCTCGAAAAAATAATTCCAGACGGACAGCTCCAGTTCTCTTGCATTGCGGTGAATCCAGGTGCGGATCTCCTGATAGTCATTTTTGTTCAGTACTTTCATGTTCTTTCTCTCCTTCCGTGTTGTAACCGATACTATACCAGGGAAAGGCGAAAATGTATTGTAAAAAAACGACACGCTACCGGTTCTCCCTCGCGATTCGTCTCGCCTCCTCGGGCGCCATCCCATGAAAGCGCCGGAATTCCTTTAAAAGATGAGCCTGATCGGTGTAACCATACCGGTAAACCGCGTCCTGGATATTGAATTCTTTACTGGAAACCATCTCTCTCCACACGTTCTGATAGCGCACCATACCGGCAATCCGTTTGATCGGCAGTCCCACCTCTTTTAAAAACAGTCTCTCCATCTGTCTCTGGCTGACACAGCTGTACTCGCAGATCTCTTTCACGGAGATCCGTCCCGAAGAGGCGAGAATCCGGTGTATGGAATTATACAGATCCGGCTTCCACTCCATCGATACCAGCTTTCTCAGCAGAAATTCCTCCACAAGAGCGATCCGGTCCTCTATCCGGTTCAAATAGAAAAAAGGTTCGAACAGCATTCTCCAGTCCCGGCCCAGCTCCTCCAGTCCAATCGTTGCATTCGACGTATCCCTGTAATTTAAATTCAAAAACAGTCCGGCGCTCCAAAAATAGAACCGTACAGCAAAACAGCTGACCTCATCTCCACTGATGCGGGGAACCGAAAGAAACGGCTGGTCCTGAATCCCGCACAGGTACCCCGAAATCTCCTGTCTCGTATGGTTGATACGGATAATAATATCGGCACACGTATCCGGGATCACCAGGACGGGGGCGTTCGCTTCGCTCCCCCTCCTGTCCGGCGTGACCTCGTCTTCCATGGTCCAATAACATAAAATATAGGGGCGCAGCAATTCGCACGGCCTGTATTCCCTGTAGCGTCCGTCCGATAAAAACGGACGCGATGTCATGGGATGATACAGTCTGTGGAATAACGGCGCCCCTGCCTCAATTGCCCTGCACATTGTGATTCATCGCCAGGTGATCCGTCCCGCCCAGCATCGCCTCAAATTCTTCCTTCGGCATGGGTTTTGCAAATATGTAACCCTGGATCACGTCGCAGTCTGCGTTCTGTAAAAATTCCACGGTGTCTTCCTCCTCCACGCCCTCTGCGATTGTAGTAATATTCAGCTGCTTTGCCATGTTGATGAAATTGGAAACCACGATCCGTTCCCGGCGCACGTCCCGGCTTTTCCGGAAAAACAGGATATCCAGCTTCAGCGCATCGACCGGCAGATCCTTTAATAAGTTCAGGGAACTGTAGCCGGAACCGAAGTCATCCAGGGAGCAAAGAAAGCCTTCTTTTCTTAGTTTTATAACCAGATCGGAGAACAGCTCGGTATCCACCGCAAGAATGTTCTCCGTAAATTCCAGTTCCAGCATATGGTCAGGAATTCCGTATTTCTTCTTTACAGCCACATAGTATTCGACGAAGCCCGGCTGGAAGATTCCGACCTTTGACACGTTGACCGCGATATTCACCGGCCTTCCGCCTCCGTCCAGATACGATTTCAGCAAGATACAGGCCTGTTCAAACATATAGCGGTCCAGCTTAATGATGAGATCGCTCTTCTCAAACAGCGGAATAAACCGTCCCGGCGGGATCAGCCCCAGACGGGGATTCTGCCAGCGCACCAGAACCTCGGCGCCGCAGATCCGGTTTCCGTTCTGGATGTCCACCTTGGGCTGCATGTAAAGCCGGAATTCCCCATTTCTTATGGCGGGCTCCGCCTCCGCTTCCAGTGTGGAATCCTCCAGCGTCTTCTTCCTTATGTCGTCATCGTAATAGACAAACGCACTGCCGTTTTTCTCCTTGGCCGTCTTATGAGCCATATTGGCATAGTTTACCAGGACATCCACCGTCTGCCCCCGGTCGCTCTCTTTCAGGCGGTAGACCCCAAGCGGAATCTCCAGAAACGGAAAATCCTCCATACCGGACTGTTTTAGATAGTCCAGAATCTCCTTATGGCCCCGGACCAGACCTTCGTCTTCCCTGCATTGCACGATTCCGGTAAAATTATCCGCGGCGATTCGGCAGCTCATACAGTCCGGACTTTCCACCATCTTTAAATACTCCGCCACCATGGAGAGCAGCCGGTCGCCCCCCTCATACCCCAGTACGTCATTGATAAACTTAAAATTCTTAAAATCCGCGTACCAGATCAGGCAGGCAGAAAGCTCCTGCTCCGCCAGGAATTTCTCCGCGTCCTTCTTAAAACCGTCAAAATTACGCATACCGGTCAGGGAATCACTGTAAGCCAGCTTCATCAGGGTCTTCTGATTCTCAGCCGCCATACGCCTCTGTGAACTGATCAGCCATATAAACAGCACACAGGCCGCCAGAATAATCGCCATGATGCCTCTTGCTGTCTCAATATAGCTGGAACGAAGCACCGCCACCGGAACCGTACTGACCTGGTACCACTGTCCTTCAATCAGAGGAAGAACATTCACCATGTATTTACTTCCTTTTTCGTCCTTTACAGTGAAGCTCCCGCTGTCTTCCTCCCGGATTCTTTCCGTGATCGCCTCCTGATTTGACGACAAAGCCGTCTCAGCCATGGAGGGTTTGCTGATTATTACAAAATCACCGGATTCATTCAGGATATCAGAATAGCCGGAATTTTTCAAAAGAGGCATATCGATAATCGCCCTTAATACATTCGTTGCATGGACTGCGCAGAGGACGCCTTCCGTCTCTCCGTCGCTGTTTAACACTCTTGTTGCAAAATAATTGACGTATCCTCCCGCTGCATTGGAGTCCTCGAAGGTCGTGGATATACTCTTTTCCCCCTCCATCGCCCTTTGAAAAAAAGCTTCCTCTGCGATGGATATCGCCTCTATATTACCAGCCAGATCAACCATTTCCCCCTGTCCCGAGGCATCCGCGTATCCCATGCGGATAAAGGCATTCTTATCGTTGACATCCGTCAGAATCTCCATGAGCTCGTCTGTCCGGATATTCGCCAGGCTCTGCAGACTTACGGACAGTCCCTCCAGAGTCTGCCAGTCACCTTCTATCTGTTTTAAAAGGGTTGTTCTGGTCTGGTTCGCCGCGTTATACAAATCTGTAATGTTCTCTTCCTCGCTCTTAACAATCATCTGAACGAGAAATAAAAGGCTGCTGGCAATAAAACACACACACACAATTACTGGCAGCAGCATCCCCTGCATTTCCTTCTTACCGCGTTCTTGCCATCTCATCTCCTGTTACCTCTTCTGTAGTGTTACTCAAATCATAATATATTTGCGAAGAATTATCAAGCAGTATGTCTCCTTTATCCGGGTACCGGCGGCGGAGCCGGGGAACTGTAACAGTACAGCCAGGAGAAAGCATGCAAATAGTGTCGAAACTTGACAAGTATGCAAAAAATTGTTATAGTATTTTTTGTAATATTTTTGTAACATTTATGAGAATAAACAATTTTACAGAAAATCAGAGGTTTTTATGAAGCATTCATGGAAAAATCCCCGGGGAAGCCGCATTGTAATCACTGCAGCCGCCATTGCAGCAGCTTTTACTCTTACTGCGTTTTCATCACCGGGACACTTGACCCCGTCTCTGCCGGAAACGGCAAAGGAAGGTATTATCACCGACGGCGGTTCCGTAAACGTCAAAGCGGCGGATGCGGCTCCTCAGGTCGGTATCGAGCGAAAAGAAGTTCCGGTAACCCACGCTCCTGCTGCTTCCGAATATGATAACAAAGCTGTCGCCAATGTCACCGATGTCCTCAATCTGCGTGCCGAGCCTTCACTCGACAGCAGGGTTCTCGGCAAATGCTACCGGGGAGCCGGAGGCACCGTTTTGGAAAAGAAAGACGGCTGGACAAAGATCCGCTCCGGCGGCCTGGAAGGCTGGCTTAAAAACGATTATCTCGTATTCGGCCAGGATATCAAGCCGCTGGCCAAAGAGCTTGGATTGTTCACAGCAAAGGTAACAACACAGACGCTGCATGTGAGGGAGACTCCTTCCACCGACGCGGCGATCATCGGGCTTGCCGCGGCAGACGATTACTATCCGGTCCTTGAAGAGTCCGACGGCTGGATCAAGGTTCAGCTGTCCTCCGATACGTCCGGCTATGTCTCCAGCCAGTACACGAAGGTGAGTCTCACTCCCGGCAAGGCAGTCAGCATAGAAGCAGAGCAGGCTGCGCTAAAGGCCACGGAGAATAAAGAGCAAAAAAAGAAAGAGGAAGAAAAGCCGAAGTATGTGATCAATGCTTCCTCCGACGAAATCTATCTGATGGCGGCCTGTGTGATGATGGAATCCGGCAGCTACTCCTATGACGGCCAGCTGGCCGTGGCCAGTGTCATCGTCAACCGGGTGAAATCCGGACGCTGGGGAAGTTCCATCACAGATGTCATCTACGCCGACGGCCAGTTTCCCGGCGCCACCTCGGGTCTTCTGGATAAATACCTGGCAAAGGGACCTTCCTCCGAAGCGTTAAAAGCGACGAAGGCAGCGCTCTCCGGCTCAAACAACATCGGCGATTACCTATTCTTTAATTCTGCAAAACGTGCCGATTATAGCAATTACTCCTCCTACACGGTTGTGGGTGGAAACTGTTTTTATAAAAAGTAAACATTTATAGACTGCAAAAGTGCCGGACTGCCGGGAAACATCGTGTTTCCCAGACAGTCCGGCACTTTTCAGTGGTAATGCCGTCATGAATCGGACCGCTTGCTTTCTATGCATAACGCCAGTGTTCCGCTTATTGCCTGTCCTCTGCTTCACTGCATGCCGCTCTCATCCTCACAGTAAATCTCTTCATCCAGAAGTTTCTGCAGGCGGTGGTCGCGCAGCTCCTCATGCAGCTTACTCCCATACCGGAGCCACATGGCGTCTTCCTGAAATATGTATTCACAGCTCTGCAGCTGTTCCATGTCTTCGGACAGGACCGTATAGATCTTCTTTCCCGCGGCGCACAGCGCTTCCGCGGACATCTCCGCTTCTGTTTCAGGCTTAAGCGCCGTTAAGTCCACCGCTCTGATATGGCCATCCGACAGGGCTATCACCAAAGCATCCTTCCGTTCTATCACATCCAGTAATTTTTCCATCTCCAGAATCTCCTCCTTGAAATCTACTCCCTGACAATCATAGTACTATTATACAGAACACACGTTCTTTTATCAACTACTATTTTTTGCCATATTCTCCCTGGACTGAAAAAGCCTGGATTTTCAGGTTATAACACAATGGATTCTAATCTCTTGTCAGTTTCCTCATCCAGTTTCCATACCTCACTTCCAGGAAGGCCGGAACCACCTTAAATATCTGGTCCGCGTTCAGGCAGCAGACTACCACGACCGGAGATGCTTTTACGACAAACGCCATAAAAAGTGAGACCGGTATGACGATCAGCCAGATACTGATCAAATCCATCTTTACCACAAACATGGGATTTCCCCCACCGCGGATGATTCCGTTGTTGGTGGGCATCTGGTAGGACATTCCCACGCATACGACGCTTAAGATAATCAGGAACGTATTAGCCATATCCCGGGTCTCCGCCGACAAATCGTAGAGGCCCAGCACCGGTATCCGAATAAAAAACAGAATCGCACCGGATACAATCCCGATCAGGACAAAGACTCGCTGAAGGCTCCGCGCATAGCTCCTGGCCAGTTCCCGGTTCCCGGTCCCCACCGCCTTGCCGATGATGACGGACGTGGCCGCGGCCGATCCCACCGCCATGGACTTTACCATCAGGAACAGGGTCGATGCCACGCTGTTAGCCGCGATGGCATTGGCCGTCATATGCCCCAGAATTACTGTCTGCAGCGCCGTATTGACGACCCAGAGCCCCTGCACGGTGAGCATGGGAATCGTAATTTTTAAGTAATCGCCGGTCAGGACACGATCCCATACGAGATAATCCCGCCATCTCAGGTTGAGCCTCGTCTCTTTTTTCGCTATGTAGAGAATTAAAACAACGCATTCCAGAATCCGCGCGGCCAGTGTGCCGATGGCGGCTCCCTCCACGCCCATCTCCGGTGCTCCGAAATGACCGTTTATAAGCACGTAATTAATTCCGCAGTTGACAAACAGGGTGAGCACCGACAGCTTAAATGCGATCTTCACCGTCTCCACACTGCGGAGCGTAGCCAGCAGAATCTGGGTCACTGCAAAAAACAGATAGGTAAATCGAATGATATTGAGATACCGGGCGCCCTCTTCGATGATTCCGCTGTCGCGCGTGAAGATTCCCATGACACGGTACGGAATCAGGCTCATGACTGCCAGCAGAACAGCCGAGAGAATCAGCGCGAAACGCATGGCCGACGACGCGAGCTTCTTCATGGGCTCTGTCTGATGCTTTCCCCAGTACTGGCTTCCCACAATCACCACACCGTCTCCCAGTGCGTGCAGGAGCTGCTGGTACACAAACTGAATCTGGTTGACAGCGGCCACCCCGGCCAGAGCCGTCTCGCTATACGCTCCCAACATTAAATTGTCTGCCAGATTAACGCTCAGTGTCACCACATTCTGCAGCACCAAAACGACCGCCAGCGACAGAAAGCGGCGGTATAATTCCCAGTCTTTTTTCACAGTCTCTTCCCCCGAATATCAAAAAATGCCGTTTTTCGGCAATAAAGTCCTATCCATTATACATCATCGGGAAAATATTTCCAAGATTAAAGAATCACAATAAAATATCCCTGCCGGGATCTTCATCACAAAATCATCCAATATATGGCAAATCTGTCTCTGCACACTGCCGCGCTGCCGTGATATACTAGGTACAACTTCTCCTGAGTACCGCTTTTCCCCCAAACAGCGCGGTACTCTTTTTATTTGTCAGAGTGTCTCATTTTTATGCGGCGGCTTTTCCATTTGATTTATATTTTTCGTTCTCTCACCGGAACCAGGAGATCCAGCTGAAACTCTTCCGGCTCCGTATTTGCCAGTTCCACATGGCTTATATAATTTAAGTGTTCCTCCAGCAGGCCGCACATATGCTCCTGGTCCGCCATATCTCCCGCAAACTCGTACTTCTCATTGCTGTTAACCCAATTAAGCAGCAGATCCCACTCATTAAAACTGCCGAAGGAAATCATATGGGCGGCGTAGATACCTCCCACAAACAGTTTCTTTACAAGCGGAGCCGGGACCTCCATGTCCTCCGGGATCGTTACCCAGCTCTCATATCCATGGAAACCGGTCGCATCTGTTGGATTTGGATGATTAAAGCCATAGTGCCTTAAGTCAGGCTTTCTTCTATGAAGGCCTGTCTCCCTCACAAAACGGTCCAGCATCTCATTCACATGAATTTCCGGCTCATTGCCGACATAGTGGGCAGCAGCCACAGCGGAAGGCGGCAGGTAGATGATCCGCACATCCCCGATTCTGGACAATCCTGCTTCCGCTTTCTTTAACTTCTCCATCGTCTGATCCTCCTTAAAGTTAATGCTGATAAGGCCGAGAGACTCAATGGAGTCTGCCAGAACATCATCCTTCAGCAGAATTTTCTCCAAAGGCAGTTCTGCGGTTCTGCTCAGTTCTTCCACAAAATGGTTCAATATCTCTTTGACCACAGAGAGTGCCGTCATTTCTTCATTTAGATTTCTAATGTTCTCGCGGAATATTTCAATCGCCGCTACCGCGTCCTCCTTCTGCAGAATCGCCTTGATCTGGCGCACAGGGATACGCAGCCTGCGGAGCAGCAGAATCTGCTTCAGCCGCTGTACAGCCTTTTTATCGTAGATCCGGTATGCATACCCCTCCTGCCGCAGGCTCTCCACGAGGCCCGCCTGCTCGTAATAACGCAGCATCCTCGTGGATATCCCCAGGCTCCTCGACACCTGGCTCACAGTCATAAGCTCCATGGTTCTCACCTCCTCATGACTTGAGTATAAACGACGACACGGTGTCGAAGTCAACTGTTTTTTGTAATTCATGCGATCATGCATTTCATTTTATTTTTCTCTCACCGGCACGAACTTTGCCCGGTTCATCAGGGGATGCTCCAGCCTGACAGCCCCTTTTACCGGACAGGCCATGACGCAGGCGCCGCAGTAGTAGCATTCTCCCGGATACATAACAATGGGCGGTTTTCCCTTCGTTTCTGACGGAAGCAGGATATCGCACTGGCAGACCGATGCACACCGGTTGCATCCGATACAGAGGCTTTCATCGTAAATGATCGGCCTGGCGCTGCTGGCAACCGGCCTCACTGTAAATTCAGGCTTTTTCATGGCTGACCTCCCCCATATAATCCTGATTGCGCCGTTCGTACTCCTCCTGGAGATTTCCGAAGAAATCGAGAGGAACGCTTCGTTCCCTCACCTGGCCGTCCTCCTGGCGGATGACGATGTGACGCCGTTCCCCTTCCGGGTCCATCTGCGGATAATCACTTCGCAGAAAGCACAGCGGTTGCGAACTGGAACGCCGCCGCAGACAGGCGTGAAGCACCAGCTGCGCAACAGTCAAAATGTCCAGCACCTCATGGGTTCTCATGAGATCGTGAGGATTGGCGCACGTCAGAGTAGGTACCACCTCCCGCTCATAGTTCTCCAAAAGATCGAGTCCCTCCTTTAAAAGGGCCTCACATTTCACTCCGCCGCAGTAGTTCTGCATTGTCTTGGATATCGCCATGTTCAGCTCTTTCCAGCCGGTTCCTTCCTCCACGTAAAGCGGTGCATACAGCCTCTCTTTTTCCCGATCAGCCTCTTTCCTGCTGAAATCCGCCATCTCGTGATCCGAAGCGTAACCGGCCGCCTTTCTTCCCGCATAATACCCGGTGGCACAGGCAAACCCAGCACAGTCAGAAGCATACAGCTGGTCTCCGGCCGCATAGATGCCGTCGATATTCGTCATTAAGTCCCAGTCATGCATGATTCCGCCCGGAGCACCGAAAAACTGGCGTTCCTGTTCCAGAAAACTGGCAGACTGCCATCCGGTTCCATAGCTTTGCAGCATACTCGTCTCCGGGTCAAATCCCCGCTCCGTATAATTCTCCAGAATCGGAACTCTGGTCTTTGCTTCCTCACCGACCATCATTCCCCATATGACACGGCGCTCATCCTCCGGCATACGGCTCAAATCCGCATAAAACGGAAGCTGGTATCCCCGGCGGATCAGCTCCTCAAAGGCCAGGGTCTCTGGGCCGCGGTATTCGTACTTAGGATTGTCTATAACACCGCCTTTTAAGAAGAATTTCTGGCCTTTGGCCGGATAATACCGCTGGGAAACGGTTTTCAGTTCATTTCCGTCACGGTCCACGTATGGAATCTCCACGCCTCTGGCATCCACCATGGTGGCCGCGTACCAGGTATTGTGGTTATTGCCGGTTCCGTATGCAGGGAAACTTCTTCCTGCACCCGAAAATTCCGCGCGCACCGATTTCTCCATCATGGTAAATTCCACTCCGGCCCGCCAGCCCATGGCATGGCCGCTTCCGATGCTCTGCATGGGACGAAATTCGCATAAGCCCACCAGATCCGGATTAAACAGCCAGACTCTGGCCGGCCTGGACATGGTGAGAATCGTGGCCTTCGACCGGAAGATATAGAATTTTCCCGTATGGACATCCATTCCGCAGGCCCCGGCTCCCTTCTTCTTTCCGTCCTTTACCGCGGTAAGCAGGGCCGTGGCCTCCGTCCTCTCATACACCTTCACGCCCAGTCTCTTCAGTTCCCGCGCCAGGGCAGGCTTAAAGGTGGTCCCCCAGACGCGCAGGGTAAATTTGTTTTTATAGTCATAGGCAAACATCAGCTTCGTCTTCTCATCCCGAAACTCTGCGCCCTTAAATTCATCTCCGGTATCCCTCACCTTTCCGCCGAAAGACTCCAGGTCCAGGAGCCGGTCGTATCCCTCGCGGCATTCGATGTAGTGGGCGATTCCATTGCTGTACCAGTCCTGTTCACGGACGTAGGCCTCCGCGATCTCTTCGGGCGTCACCCCGGAACAGGGGTTGGTACAGGCTGATTCCCAGTGGTCAAAACCCGTTCCTGCAGAACCGCTTCGTTCCACGGCCCCCTTTTCCACCAGCACCACGGATTTTCCTTTTCTGGCCGCGGCTATGGCGGCAAAGCAGCCCGCCAGCCCGCCGCCCAGGACAAGGACATCGCTGGTTACGGTCTCCTCATCCCCAATCTCATTGGCATAGGGCCAGCTGTATGTTTCTGCACTCATTTTACTCCTCCATTCTGTCCACGCATCCCGGACATGCCGCAAAGTGTCCCGGGCTGACTTCTTCAAGCATAATCTCGCCGGTCCTGCATTCCTCTTTCACAAACGGGCATCGCGCCGCGAACCGGCAGCCAGGCCCCGGATTCACCGGACTGGCCACCTCTCCCTGGAGAAGACTCCTCTTCTTGTTCCTCGATTCCGGGCTGGGATCGGGGATCGCCGCCAGAAGGGCTCTCGTATACGGATGGAGCGGCTTCCTGAAAAGCTCGGCCGACGATGCCTGTTCCACGCATTTCCCCCGGTACATGACCATGATCTCATCGGATATGTGTTTGACCACAGACAGATCGTGTGTAATAAACAGATACGTCAGATTCATGCTGTCCTGAAGGTCCATCAGGAGATTTAAAATCTGAGCCTGAATCGACACGTCGAGGGCCGACACCGGCTCATCGCATACGACAAAGGCCGGTTCCATAATCAGCGCCCGGCCGATTCCGATTCTCTGGCGCCGGCCTCCGTCCAGCTCGTGCGGATAGGCACCCGCAAGGCGTCTGGCCAGGCCGACGGTCTCCATCATGGCATCCACCCGCTCCTCGATCTCCTTCTTATCCTTACAGACCTTATTGACGATCAGGGGTTCCGCAATCAGCTGCCGGACATTCATGCGCCCGTTTAAGCTGGAGTAGGGATCCTGAAAAATCATCTGCATTCTGGGGCGTATCCGTTTGAATTCCTTCTTTCCTACACGTTGAAGGTTCGTTCCCTCAAACAGGATCTCGCCGCCCGTGGGCTCGTCAAGGTATAAAAGCGTGGAACCCAGCGTGGATTTTCCGCAGCCGGATTCTCCCACGACTCCCAGCGTCGTTCCCCGCTTAACGGAAAAGCTCACATCATCCACTGCGTGTAGCAGACCGGAGGGCGTGTCAAAATATTTCTTTAAATGTTTTACATCCAACAGCAGATCTTCCATCACTCCTGCCCTCCTTTGTTATCGCGGTACAGATGGCAGCGGATCAGATGGCCGTTTTCCTCATATACGGCCGGTGCTGTCAGGCTGCACGGCTCCATACACTTCGTACACCGGGGCGAGAATTTGCAGCCCTTCGGCAGGTTCGTCGGATCCGGCAGAATTCCCTCGATGGGATGAAGGCGCTTCGTCTCCTCCGTAAGGCTGGGAATGGATCCAAACAGCCCTTCCGTATAGGGATGGTGCCTGCCGCCGTTAAAGATATCGCTCAGCGTTCCGTACTCCACAATCTCCCCGGCATAGACGATGGCCACCTTGTCACACGTCTCCGCAACCACCCCCAAATCATGGGTAATCATGATTACGCTGGTTTCGTATTTTCTCTGAAGGTCACAGATCATCGTCAGTATCTGCGCCTGTATGGTAACGTCCAGGGCGGTCGTCGGTTCATCCGCGATTAAAAGCTCCGGACTCAGAATCAGGGCCATGGCGATCACCACGCGCTGGCGCATACCGCCGGAGAACTGATGGGGATAATTGGCCTTCCGCTCTTTCGGAATACCCACCATCTCCAGAGTGTCCTCCACCCGCTTTTCAATCTCTTTCTTTGACAGGCCGTCGGTGTTGTGAAGCTCCAGGGCCTCGGCGATCTGGCTGCCCACTGTGAGGACCGGATTTAAGGCCGACATGGGATCCTGAAATATCATGGATATTCTGGCTCCCCGGATTTTCTCCATCTCATGGGCGCTCAGTTTCCCAAGCTCCGTCCCCTCAAACCGGATGGCTCCTCCCGTAATCTTTCCTGTCCGTTCCGGCAAAAGCCCCAGGATGGTCAGCGCCGTCGTCGTCTTTCCGGCCCCCGTCTCTCCCACCAGCCCCAGAGTCTCCCCTTTTCCCAGGGAGAAGCTGATTCCGTTTACGGCGTGCACCGTCTCCATATCCGTCTCGTATACCACGGACAGATTCTCGATCTCCAGTATCGTTTCACTCATTGCGCCACCTCCTTAGTCCTTCAGTTTGGGATCCAGGGCGTCGGTAAGTCCGTCCCCCACCAGATTAAACGCCAGGGAAGCGAGCAGAATAAAGACACCCGGGAAAAACAGCAGATACGGTGAAGTAAACATATACTTCTGAGCACCGGAGAGCAGCGCGCCCCATTCCGGAGACGGCGGCTGGATTCCCATGCCGATAAAGCTCAATCCTGCGGCCGATAAGATCATGCCGGAAATGCTCATCGTCGTGTTTACAATGATCGGCCCCATGGCGTTGGGCAGCACGTATCTGAAAATAATGCGCGCATTGGAGGTCCCGTAGGACTTTGCCGCCCGGATGTAATCCTGTTCGGCCACAGTCATGACCACCGACCGGATCAGTCTGACATTCCCCGGAATACACGATATGGTAATTGCGATAATCAGGTTCTTTAAGTTCGTTCCCAGCGCCGCCACCACGGCCAGAGACATGAGAATCGGCGGCACGCAGATAAACACGTCCATGATGCGGCAGATGGTATTGTCGATCACTCCGCCGAAATATCCCGCGCTGGCTCCCAGCACGGCGCCGATCACCAGCGCCATTAAGCTGGTGGACACGCCGATGAAGAGAGAATACCTGGAACCGTGAACCACACGGGCAAATAAGTCCCGGCCGTATTCGTCCGTCCCGAAGAAATGCGCGGCTCCCGGCATCAGAAGTCTTGCACCCCCGTCCTGTTCGATGCATTTGGAATAGGGGACAATGAGGTCGGCAAACACGGCGATGGCGACGATCACCACCAGGATAACGAGGCCGAGCATGGCCGCCTTATTCTTCTTAAACCGGTACCAGACTTCGTTCCGGATGGCGTTCTTGCGTTTCTTTCCCTTAGCCACGGCTCTTTCCTCCCTCCTGGTATTTGGCCTTGATTCTCGGATCGATGAAGGCGTACAGGACATCGACCAGAAGAATGATAAGGCTGAATAAAAATGCCAGAAACAGGGTGGAGCCCATGACCACGGGAATATCCTTCTGCCGGATAGCCGTCGTGATTAAGGTTCCCATCCCCGGCATGGCAAACACGGTCTCCGCAATGATCGCGCCGCCTAAGGAGGCCCCGAAGCTGGTGCCCAGCGTTGTGACGACCGGCAGGAGGGCATTTCTCAGCGCATGGCGCATGATAATCCGTTTCTCGCCCGCTCCCTTGGCCCTGGCCGTCCGGATATACTCCTGCCTCACCGTCTCAAGCATGGCGGATCTGGTGAGGCGGAGCAGGCTGGCGGCCGACCCTAAGGATATGGTTATGGTAGGCAGAATAAAATGCTTCAGAGTGCCTGCGCCATAGGATGGCAGCAGCCCCAGATGCAGGGAAAATACCAGCATCAGCATGAGCCCCAGCCAGAATCCCGGTATGGAGGCAAACACCAGCGCCACAATCACGCACGTATGGTCCAGCACGGAATACTGTCTCACCGCAGAGACAATCCCAAGCAGTATTCCGATAAAAGCGGAAAGGGACATGGAAAATACGGTCAGAAGCAGTGTGTTCGGGAACCTGGCGACAATATCCTGTATGACCGGCTGCCGGCTCTGGTAGGATACTCCCAGATTAAAATGGAATACGATATCCCCGATGTAGTTAAAAAAGCGGATCAGAAACGGCTTGTCATACCCGAATTCCGCGTTCAGAGCCGCGATATCCTCTTTCGACGCCGTGATTCCGAGGATAATGGAACCGGGATCTCCCGGCGTCATAGATAAGATGGAAAATACTAAAAATGCGACTCCGAGCAAAACAGGAATCATGTACAGAAGCCGCTTGGCCACGTATTTGGTCATGGAGATTGTCCTCCCTTCCACGGATTAAAGCCTTACCAGGCAAAATCATAGATGTAATACACTGCCTCGTACGGAATTTCCGGGCATTTCAGTGAAGAGCTGTATGCGAACAGCGTAAGCGGATTGGCCAGCGGAACGTAGATGGCTTCCTCCTGCGCTTTCGTAAAGATCTGGTTAAAGAGCTCCGCGCGCTCTTCCTTGTCGTTGGAAACCCGTGTCCTGTCAAACAGCGCATCCATCTCCGCATCCGAATATCTGGCATTGTTGGCAGTTCCGATGTAATCGCTGGCGAAGGCCATCTCCATCATCTGGGTATCCCCCTCCAGCGTCATATTCAGTGCACTGATGGTATAGCTGCCGCTGGTCAGATCTCCGATATAGGAATTAAATTCCTTTACGGAAATCGTCGTCTCCAGTCCGACTGCCTTTAAATCATTCTGGATTACGGTGGCGAGATTGGAATACTTTTCGGCCACCAGCATTTCTCCCAGCTGATACGGCGTCGTGATGCCTGCCTCGGCCAGAAGGGATTTGGCCTTCTCCGGATCGTACTCGTATTTCGGCTGTTCCTCGGAGTAGCCGAACCGGTTGGCGGAACATAAGTTGGAGTTTACCGTGGCCTCTCCGTCATAACAGATCTGCACCAGATTCTCGCGGTTGATGGCATAGTTTAACGCCTGGCGCACTCTCACGTCATCAAATGGTGCCTTATCCAGGTTCATGCATACATAGGAGAAGCTGGAGGTTGGAATCTCAGCGATGGTGACATTCTTGTCCGCCTTCAGCTGCGGAAGGCTGGCCGAGTCGATTTCCGCAAAATCCACCTCGCCCGTCTGAATGGCGATCGCCATGGTAGACTGGTCCGGAATGACCTCGAAGGTCACTTTTTTAATCGCCGCATCCCCGCGGTAGTAGCCGTCATACGCTTCCAGCGTTACACTGCTTCCCTTGCTTCTTCCCGTAAATTTGTACGGGCCGCTGCCCACCGGCTTATTGACAAAGTCGTCGGCCGATTTTTCATAATACGCCTCGGAAGCGATATGGACGGAACAGGCCCCCAGCAGGAACGGGGAGTACGGATTATCCAGGTGGCAGACCACGGTGTGGTCATCTGCAGCTTCCGCGCTCGCCAGTCCCGTCACCTGGGAATTCTGGTACTGGGAATCCTTATACAGATTCAGGGAAAATACCGCATCCTTTGCCGTAACCGGCGTGCCGTCGTGGAAGGTGGCGTCCTCCCGCAGATGGAAGGTGTAGGTCTTTCCATCCTCGCTCACCTCGTATGATTCCGCGAGACGCGGCTCCGGATCGTGTTCGCCATCCGGATTCATATACATCATCGTGTCATAGAGCTGGTTTAAAACCGTAAGCTCTGCGGTAGTGGAGTAATCCGACGGATGAAGCGTGTCAATATCGGCGCCCATGGCCACCACCATATCGGTATTTCCGGAGCTGGACGCACCCGCGCCCGTCCCCGATGACTGACTCTGTGTATCGTTCTGTGTATTGCCTGCGGTTCCTGAACCGCCGCAGGCGGTAAGCGTCACCGCCGTCACCGCCGCCAGAATAACTGCCATACTCTTTTTCATACTTTGCTCCTCTCTCTTTACCAATGGATAAATTCGATCTCTTCTTTCTTCAGGGCCCCCGCCTCACTGCCATAGGCCCTGATGGTCTCCTCATCGTATAAATTCGTACCCTGGAATACCATGCGGACTTTTCTCACATTTCCGATATCGGCCAGTGGATTCCCATCCAACACCACGAAATCGGCATCCATGCCTTCCCGGATACTTCCCTTCTTCTCTTCCAGGCCAATATGCGCGGCCGGATTGACCGTAGCCGCCTTCAGAGCCTCGAAAGCCGTGCATCCGTAGAGCTCCACCAGCTTCTCCAGCTCATCTGCCATGGAAAAGCCCGGGATAATTCCCGGATAAGCGCAGTCTGTGCCGGCCATGAACCGGTCCGAATATTCCAGAAAGGTTCGTCCTCTGCCGATCACCACACGGATATCGGGGCGAACGCCCTGGCTGCGGTAGCTCTCGATGATTTTCCGGTTTCTGTTCTCCCAGTTCTCCCGCTCACATTCCGGGAGATCTTTAAAATGCTCCAGCTCCGGCAGCATTTTACCGTTCCAGACATAGTCCGGCAGCGTTTCGCATACGGCCTGTGTGGGAGTAAACCACATCCCGGCTTCGGCCAGATAGCGGATATCGGCCTTTTGGGACGGAAGGGAGCTGCTGTGCTCACAGCAGTAATAGCCGGCGTCTGCCAGCACCTTGTCGTCCAGCTTCTTGCTCATATGGCCGCATACGGGAAGCCCCTGCTGTCTCGCTCGTTTAAGCAGATACCGGTACAGCTCCGGCTCAATGGACGGATACGTCTTAAGCCACAAGAACCCATTCCGGATCGTATACTCGATCGCCTGCTCCACGTCCGCCTCCGTGCGGATGATCTCATTGGAATTGTCCGGTATACTCGGATCTTCTCCGTCATAGATGGGACCGCTGGAATAGATATAGGGGCCTGTCCGCTTTCCTGCCAGCGTCTCCGCGGCATATTCAGCGTGGCGTTTGTACCCCCGCATGTTTCTGACGGAAGTAACGCCGCAGGCCAGGAACATCTTTCCCATATAATCGGCGTCGTAGTGGCAGTGGCTGTCAATCAGCCCGGGGATCACGTACCGGCCGCTTATATCGAGGAACTTTGTTTCACCGTTTAATGTATCTGCCTCGCATCTCCAGGCATCTGCTTCACCGTTTAATCCATTCACGGGTTCCGCCGCTTCCTGAGCTGCAAATGCAGTCAGATTCCGGCCGATTTTCTGTATTTTACCGTCCCTGATCAGGATATCCGTATCGTATTTTATGGTGCGGTCCCTCATCGTCAGGAGGTTTCCATGTGTCAATATGTACTGTTTCACCCGGCGCCTCCCATCCCACTCAGAAGCGGAATTCATGCTTTGAAATTGCCGTACATAATCTCGCTCCCGCCTCGATGTCATCCTTTGAGGCTACACAGCTCTGGCAGTGGGGATATCTGGTCACGACGGCGATTCCGCCCGCCCTGGCTCCGACTCCGGACATATTCATGCTGGACGCATCCGTTCCGCCCTTGTCGATGACTTCGGGCTGCCATGCAATCCGTTCGCATTCACAGCATTCCTCCATGGCTGCAACCACTTCCTCGTCGCAGATTACCGACGGATCCGCGTATTTGATCGCAACGCCCTTTCCCACGGTATTGCTGCCTTCCAGATCGCAGGGATAATCGTGGGCCGGTGTGATGTCCACCGCAATGCCGATATCAGGACGAATCCGCTCTGCCGTCGGCTTCGAACCTCTGCATCCCACTTCTTCCTGCACGGTAAACACATAATAAATATCGTTTGGATACGTGCCGTCATTCTCCTTCAGCGCCTCCAGAAGCTGGTAGCAGCCGATCCGGTCATCCAGGGATTTGGAACACACCAGATTGTTCTGCAGATCCACGTATTCTCCGTAATAGCCGCAGACGGAGCCGACTTTAACGTATTTTAATGCGTCCTCCTTAGATTTTGCTCCGATATCGATATAGAGCTTGCCCACATCGTTATGGGCATCCTCGATGGCTCCCATACAGCCAAACACGCCGGTTACGCCGTTGCGGAACCGCACTCTGGCGTTGTAAGCCGAGGCCGCCCAGTTCCACCCCACGTTGCAGACACGAAGACGGCCGTCCTCCTCGATCTTCTTCACCATGAAACCGATTTCGTCCATATGGGCCGCAAACATGATCCTCTTCGACTGCGGGCCTCCCTGTCCTTTCTTAATTACTATCAGATTACCGATCGCATCCGTTATCATATCGTCCGCATAGGCTGCGGCTTCCTTCTCAATCAGCTCTCTCACTTCTTTTTCATAGCCGGCGATTCCCTGGGCCTGGGTCAGCCGTTTCAGTAATTCCTCGTTTCTCATATGTCCTTCTCCCGTTCTCTGCTTTTTCGCTTTAACGCGTCACATAATTATTGTTTTAAGAATTGTACCATCTATGATTACATTTTGCAATATGCATTTTGCAAAATGTAAAATAATAAGGTTGACCTACTATTTTTTCTGTTGTAATATGAATATAAATGATGGATATGAGTTTTTTAATGAGGAAGGATACGGCATGGATTTAAATAAAACCACTCTCTCCGGGCAAATCTACGATATTCTCCGTCAGGATATTCTGACACAGAGAATCCGGCTCGGCGAGAAATTAACGCTAAAACACTTACAGGAACGCTTCGGAGTCAGCTCCACCCCGATCCGCGAGGCGCTGACCCGGCTTGCGGAGGAAGAACTGGTCGTCTCCTACTCCAACATCGGCGTCAATGTCATAAGTATCGGGGAACAGGACTTGAAAGAGCTCTATGAATTCATGGGGGATTTAGATGCCCTGGCCATTCTCTATACCTCTCACTATCCGGATCAGGAAAAGGTACAGAAGGCACTGGCGGAAAATATACATTATACGGAAAAGGTTTTAGAGACAGAAAGTCTCACGGAAGAGGAAATCAGGACATGGACAGGCTATTCCGATCATTTTCATCTGATCTTCTACGATTACTGCGCCAACAGCCGCCTGGCCCGCGCCGCCGGGAAACAGAGGAGCCAGCTGACGATCTTCTCCAACATGTATGAGGCGTCACTGCAGCACCAACGGGAAATAGAACGCGGACATTTAAAGATTTACGGGGCGTATTTACAGAAGGATTACCAGCTGGCCGCTTCACTGATGAAGGAACATCTGAATACTTCCCTGTCTTATGCGATGGAATATTTATTTCAATGCCACTGCCTATAATTTTTGACGACGCCTCTCCCAACCTCAACAGGCGGGAGAGGCGTCGTTATTCTTTGCAGAAAAAGACTGCTCTATTATCTCTTTAAATTCCTGGATATCTTCGTCCTCACCGCTTCCGTCATGGGCAGTCCGGTATCGTAGTCCAGCTGTCTTGGCTCATACTCTTCATTTTCCCGCTGTCTGGTATAGCCATCGTTGCTCCAGGTCGGATCCTTGTCCGTGCGCCAGCTTCTGCAGGCCCACTGATAACCACGATAAAGGTCGCGGGTCCGGTTCATCTGCTCCAGAATTTTGTCATGCAGGGAATTGCGGATTTCGGAATACTCTTCCTCCTGGATCCGGTTGCAGATTTCTGCCGGATCCTTTTCCATATCGTACAGCTCATCACTGTCCAGAAGATGGATCACCAGCTTATACCGGTCGGAAATGACGGCACGCATCATCTGCAGTCCGCCGAAACCGTCGTGATCCGCTTCATACCGGGTAAATTCTGTATAGACCTCATCATTAATCCGGATATCCGTGCAGTTGATCTGAGGCAGCATGCTTTTCCCCTCCAGCATCTTGGGAATGGGGAGACCCATGTAATCCAGAATCGTGGGAGTCAGATCAATGTGGGAAGCCGGGTAATCCACCACCTTGCCGGCCTCGCCGCCCTTGATGATCAGCGGAATATTGGCAACCTCCTTGTAGCAGGCAGCATTTTTAGAAGTAAGCCGGTGATTTCCCAGCATGTCTCCATGATCAGAGGTGTAGATGACCATAGCGTCCGGAGCCGTCTCCCGGATTTTGTCCAGGACTTTTCCGATTTCATAATCTACAAACGAGTTGCATCCTAAAAACAGGGACAATTTTCCGGAAGGACAGTTGATTTCCTCCCTGGTTTTGTGTAAGTTCTCCCCTGCCCATAATCGCTGCATCAGTGGTTTTTGACTTAAATCGTCCTCATAGTTGGGACTGTCCTCAAAACAGAATCCGTCATACATGGTATTGTACGGCGCAGGACAGAGCGAAGGACCGTGAGGCTCATCGTAAGAAACGGCCAGGAAAAAATCCTCATCTTTATACTCTTCCAGAAAGTCTACCGCCCTTTTGGAACAGCGGTGAGCGTATGTAAACTCCTCTGTCATATCTTCATCAAAGGAGGTGGAGGATTTTCTGGATTTCAGCCGTTCCTCCTCCGTCAGTTCTTCCAGATACCGGCGCATATCATACCAATATGCCTCATCCCAGCCCTCCGGGCAGATGCCATTGCCAAAATAGTCACCGCCGTCTAAATGCCATTTGCCGATATAACCGCAGTGAATTCCGTTGTCCGTCAGACGCTGGCCTACGGTTTTTATATTATCTCCCATGGCTACACAGTTCGTCACCTCCCCATTGGTATGCGGAAAGGTTCCGGTAAATATGGCGGACCGGGCCGGGCCGCAGACCGGTTGGCACGTATAGGCATTCTCGTACCGGATGCCTTCGGCGGACAGCCGGTCCAGATTTGGTGTGATCATTTTAGGATTTCCATAGCAGCCCAGCATGTCTTTGCGCGTGGTGTCTGTCATTATAAGGATGATTTGTTTTTTCATATGCTATTCTCCGGTTTCTATTATCTGCAATTGATCTTTTAACGCCTTTTCTGTTTTATGAAAGGACGGGCGGATAGGGGCGTCCAGGCACCAGTCTCCCATTTTCCACAAAACCTTCCCTGCGGTTTTCCAGGGATTCTATAAGATGTCCGCGAAGCTCCTGAATCCGCATCTTACAGGAATCTTCCTCAATCAGATCCGTAAGTTCATGGGGATCTTTTTCCAGATGGAAGTACTGCTCCTGACCGGTCTGTGAATGCCAGATGTATTTGTCTGTTTCGGTGACGATCCAGTGGTTGGAATACTCATCAAAGGAATGCTCTCCGTGAAGCCAGGGACGCACAGCCCGCGCCGGATCTTCAAGCAAAGGAAGGAGCGATTTGCCGTCCACCGTATCCGGAACAGGGGCGTCTGCCAAATCGAGCAGCGTGGGCATAATATCCCGAAGCTCCACTACGCTGCTGCACCTGGAGGAACCGGCTCCTTTCGGCAGAAACTTCTTTCCTCCCGAGATGATAAGCGGGATGTGGCAGCTTCCCTCGTAAGGTCTGGCTTTGCGGAACATGTGGTGGTCACAGAGTTCCTCCCCGTGGTCTGAGGTAAAGATAATAATGGAATTATCGTAAAGCTCCTGCTCCTTCAGAGCCAGAATCAGCCGCCCTATCTGATGGTCTAAATGGGTGATGCAGGCGTAATATCCCACCTGGGCCTGACGTATCAGCTCTGCATCAATGGGACCCGTCTTCGAATCATAGATCCGCCCGTCCCTTTTTAACAATTCGTCCGTCTCCCAGGTGCCTACATACGGTAGGCGCAGCTCCTGATCCCGGTATAAATCAAAGTAATGCCGGGGCGCATCGAAGGGAGGATGCGGCCTGAGATAAGAGGCCATAAGGAAAAAAGGCTTCCCCGGATCACGCCGTCTCAAAAAGTCTATGCTTCTCTCGGTAACCCAGTTGGTGGGATGGTATTTTTCCTCATGCATCCAGGGCCTCGCCACATAACTGTTGCATTCAATCCCCGTATCTGTCACATCGGCGGAAATTCCCAGCTCATTTTTCAGCCAGTAGAAATAATCGTCGGCTACCAGCTGGGACTCGCGGTAGGGAATCGTTGCCCGCCTGGAATATCCCAGATATCCGTCATGAAGCTCCACATGATGAAAGCCCAGATAATTTCTTAAAGGATGGACATGCATCTTGCCGACGCATTGAGTGTAATAGCCGGCCTGGCCTAATTCTCCAGCCAGCGTATGCTCATATTCCCAGGGGACGCCATCCAGATAGCCTACACGGCCGTGATGATTCTGCCCCATCCCTGTATGGATGGCGGCTCTGGAAGCGATGCAGCTCGGGCAGGCGCTGTAGGCGCGGTCAAAGGCTGTACCGGTGGAGGCCAGTGTATCAAGATATGGCGTTTTTACATCAGGATGACCTGCATATCCCAGACAGTCCCCGCGAAGCTGGTCGGTCATAAGAAATATAATATTGGGACGGCTCATAAGAAAACTCCTTTGTTTTTTTATCATCATAATATAATAAAAATTAAAAAGCAAGAGTCCGCGCGAAAAATTGTAGTGCAAACTGTTGATAAAAGGCGGCAAATGAAGTTTTTTATTATAAATATGCTACAAAAAATAGCAAAAAACATAAAAAACAAAACAATATACTGATAGCTAATGAATGCTGGATCAGTATATAATTTACTTATGAATTTAAGATATTTCAAATGGGCAGTGCCCAACAAAAAGGAGGATTTATCTATGAAGAAAAAACCGATTAGCGTTCTGCTGGCTGCTGCCATGACGGCAGGTCTTTTAGCAGGCTGTGGAAGCAACAATGCAAAACCAGCAGAGACACCAGCAGAAACTCCGGCAGCAACAACTGCCAAAGCCGAGACCGGCGAAACAACTGCAGCACCAGCCGCGGCTGAGGGAGACAAGAAGTACGAAGGTGTTGAACTTACATACTGGTCCATGTGGACAAACAATGAGCCTCAGGGACAGGCACTTCAGCAGGCTGCAGAGGCTTTCGAGGCTGAAACCGGAGCCAAGATTAAGTTCGAGTGGAAAGGCCGTGAAACCAAGAACATCCTCTCTTCCGCACTGGAAGCTCAGGAAAAGTTCGATATGTTTGAAGACGACTACACCAGAATCTCCAAGAACTATGTCAATTATGTTGCTGATTTGACAGATATGGCAAAGGCAGCCGGATACGCTGACAAGAGCTACGCTGTATTCAACAATCAGGCGACTGAATGGGCCGGATTCCTTCCATGTATTACCGAGCAGCCATCTGTAGGCGGCGTGTTCTATAATAAAGATATCTTTGATGACTGCGGCATCACTGCTCCGGCAACATGGGACGAGTTCATGACTGCCTGCCAGACCATGAAGGACAAAGGCTATCAGCCTCTGGCTCTCGATAGTACTTATGCCCCATTCCTGTTTGGTTACCATCTGTCAAGACATATTGGACAGGCGGCTGTTGAAGATCTGGCAACTAACGGCGGCTGGAGCAGCAATCCTGGCGTAGTAAAAGCAGGCCAGGAAATGATTGATTTTGTAAAAGCCGGTTATCTGGCAGACGGCGCACCTGATGAGTATCCGGCAAGCCAGAACAAGATCGGTCTTACACAGAAAATCGCCATGGTAGTATGTGCAAACTACATCACTGCAGAAGTTAACGCCAATACAGGCACAGAACTCAATTGGGGGCTGTTCGCTTATCCGGCCGTAGAAGGCGGCGTGGACAATACCAGTACATTTGCAGGAGCGAACTCCATTGGTATTACCAAATACAGTGAGAATCCTCAGGCAGCGTTTGATTTTGCTGTATACTTAACCAGCGGCAAGCAGAGCCAGAACATGGCTGATTTGTCCAATAACATCCCAGCGGATCCGAGCAATACTCCACCGGCTGTTCAGAGCGGAACTAACGAAGTATTGATGAATACTACAGCTCCTCTTTCCTGGAATATGGGTCTGAACGCTAACGCAGATAAGATTTCCGTTATTCAGGAAGTAATTGTAAAACTGTATGAAGGAAGCTATGCAACAGGCGAAGATTTTGCAAAGGCTCTGGACGCTTTATATTAAAGAATGCTGGAAAACCGGAGGTGGCGCTTATAGCGTCACCTCATTTGGTCAGAAAGGTGAAATAAGAAATGAAAAAAAACAAATTGTTTATCGTTGGTTTTATAACACCTTGTATACTTGCTTTAGTTGTCATGTATTTATACCCGGTTGTCAGAACCGTAATCATGAGTTTTTTTAAGATTGAAAGCGTGACCTCCAGTGCATCTGAATGGAGTTTTAACGGTCTGGCTAATTATGCAAAGGTATTTTCCAGTCCCACCTTTCAGAGAGCGGCGACAAACATTCTGATTATCTGGTTACTGGGAGGCATTATTATCCTCAGTTTTTCACTGCTGTTTTCTGTTATCATCACCAGTGGAATCCGGTTTAAAAAATTTTTCCGTGCAGCGATTTATCTTCCCAATATTATCAGCGCCGTGGCTCTGGCTACCATGTGGATTCAGTATATCTACAATCAGGATTACGGTCTCATTAACCAGATTTTAAGGACGATGGGGCTGGAGGGGAAGAACTGGCTGGGAACCGACATGAAATTCTGGGCCATGCTGGCTGCCTTCACATTTGGCGCGGTAGGCTACTATATGCTGATTTTCATCAACGGCATCGAACAGATTCCCTCAGATATCTATGAAGCTGCCACGATTGACGGGGCTAACAAAGTTCAGCAGTTTGGCCGGATTACCATGCCTTTGCTCCGCGGCATTTTTAAAACTAACATCACATTCTGGAGTGTAAACTGTGTTACCTTTTACTTATGGTCCAAGATGTTCTCACCGGTCAGCACGGAAGCTTCCACAATTACACCGGTGGTATACTTATATGATACGGTATTTGGTACAGTCGGCAATGTTCAGCGAGATGCAGGCGCCGGTGCTACCATCGGCGTTGTCATGGCAATCTTTATTGGAATTGTTTATTTCATTATGAACAGGCTGCTTAAAGATGATGATCTTGAATATTAATGTGTGAGAAACGTGGCGCAAGAAAGATACTTATCTGACATGTCCACAGAATGGAGTGAAAAATGAGAAAAAGGAACAAAGAAAACGTGTTTAGGAGCAAGGTGAACTGGAGAAAAGAGCTGACCCTTCTTCCGGGATATCTCATTCTGACCATTTGGGTTGCCTTTACAGCGGCCTTCCTGATCTGGATTCTGGGTGCCAGCCTTTCCACCTCCAGAGAAATCTTCACCGGCACGGTATTTAAGTTTGAATCAGGAGTTCACTTTGAAAACTATGCCAGCGCGTGGAAGGGCAACAATGTTTCTGTTTATTTTGCAAACTCTCTGCTTTATGCGGTATCTTCCTGTATCGTGGTTATATTGATCTCAGCTCCGGCCGCGTATGTGCTTTCGCGCTTTACATTCCTTGGAAATAAAGGAGTCAAGACAGGTTTGATCCTGGCCATGAGTATCCCGGAGGTTATGATTATCATGCCGATCTATTCACTGACGGCCCAGTATCACATCCGGGGAAGAATTTTACTGATTATTCTTTATATCCTTTTACGTGTACCCTTTACCACTACTTATCTGCTGAACTTCTTTGCCAGTTTGTCAAGAAGTTATGAAGAAGCAGCAGCGATTGACGGCTGTACACCCGCCAAGACCTTTTGGAAGATCATGTTCCCACTGATCCAGCCGGCTATCGTTACGGTTACCATCTTTAACTTTATGAGTGTTTGGAACGAGTTCTTCATGGCTCTTATCTTTGCAACGTCTACGGAGACCACTCCTGTCGGCGTAGGACTGCTCCAAATTGTAAATGCAATGAAGTACACCGGAGATTACGGCGGATTGTTTGCGGCAGTAATTATCGTCTTCCTGCCCACCTTCCTGTTGTATGTCATCCTCTCCGAAAAGATTATTGCCGGTGTTACAGGCGGCGGTGTAAAAGGCTAAAAATATTAACTTGACAGCAAAGGAGAACAATAATGAAAAAGGATTTTATTGGAAGAGTTACAATACCCACAGACGTGGACGTAGTTCCGGAGACGCTGGAACTGCTGAAGCGCTGGGGCGCCGACGCCATTCGGGACTGTGATGGTACCGATTATCCGGAGGAATTAAAGAATGTGGATGCCAAAGTCTATTCCACCTACTACACCACCAGGAAGGACAATGCCTGGGCTAAGGCCAATCCCGACGAGATTCAGCAGATGTATATTATGACACCGTTCTATACGGCAGTAAAGGATGAGCTGTCTATTCATCTTATGAACCATTTACATACAGATTTATTGAAAGTGAACGACAGGGACGATATCAGGCGTTGGTGGGAAGTCATAGACAGAACCACCGGTCAACCTGTTCCGGTATCTTCCTGGGAGTACAGCAGCCAGACCGGGGATGTGATCATCCACGGAGCAAAAGAATTCCATGACTATACGGTAAGCTTCCTGGCTTACATCATGTGGGATCCGGTGCACATGTACAATGCAGTCACCAACGGCTGGACTGATTTTGAAAAGCAGATCACCTTTGATGTACGTCAGCCTAAGACACACAAGTTTTCCATGGACAGGCTCAGGAAGTATCTGGAGGCCAATCCTCATGTGGATGTAATCCGCTATACCACATTCTTCCACCAGTTCACTCTGATCTTCGATGAACTGGCAAGAGAAAAATACGTGGACTGGTACGGCTATTCGGCATCGGTAAGTCCCTATATCTTAGAACAGTTCGAGAAGGAGGTCGGCTATCCGTTCCGCCCTGAGTTCATCATCGACCAGGGCTATATGAACAACAACTACCGGATTCCTTCCAAAGAGTTCCTGGATTTCCAGGCTTTCCAGAGACGTGAGGTAGCCAAGCTGGCTAAGGAAATGGTTGATATCACTCACGAATACGGCAAAGAGGCCATGATGTTCTTAGGAGACCACTGGATTGGAACAGAACCTTTCATGGATGAGTTTAAGACCATTGGCCTCGATGCCGTGGTGGGAAGCGTAGGAAACGGCTGCACGCTCCGTCTCATCAGCGATATCGAAGGAGTCGCCTACACAGAAGGACGCCTCCTCCCCTACTTCTTCCCAGACACCTTCCATGAGGGCGGAGACCCTGTGAAGGAAGCAAAGATTAACTGGGTAACTGCCAGAAGGGCCATCCTGAGAAAGCCCATTGACCGGATCGGATATGGCGGCTATTTAAAGCTGGCCTTACAGTTCCCGGAATTTATCAGCTATGTGGAGGACGTATGCAGCGAATTCCGCACCCTGTATGACAATATTAAAGGCACGACCCCTTACTGCATAAAGACAGTAGCCGTGTTGAACTGCTGGGGCAAGGCCCGTGCATGGGGCAATCACATGGTTCACCATGCCATCTATCATAAGCAGAACTATTCCTATGCAGGGATTATCGAGGCTCTGAGCGGAGCGCCATTTGATGTGAAGTTCATCAGCTTTGACGATATCAGGGAGAACCCTGAGATTTTAAATGACATCGACGTGATACTCAATGTGGGCGATGGCGACACCGCTTACACTGGCGGAGACAATTGGACGGATGAGACCATTATAACCGCGGTAAAAAGATTCATCTACAATGGCGGTGGATTTATCGGAGTCGGTGAACCGGCTGCTCATCAGCATGAGGGCCATTTCTTCCAGCTGGCTACGGTTATGGGAGTGGAAAAGGAAACCGGCTTCACGCTCAACGCAGACAAATACAACTGGGATCAGCATGACCACTTTATCAAAGAGGACTGTACCAGAGACATCGATTTTGGGGAGGGCAAGAAAAACATCTATGCTCTTGACGGAACCCAGATTCTGGTTCAGAGAGATAAGGAAGTACAGATGGCAGTGAATGAGTTCGGACAGGGACGATGCGTCTACATCAGCGGACTTCCCTACAGCTTTGAAAACAGCCGCATTCTGTACCGCTCCATCATCTGGTCCTCTCACGATGAAGACAACCTTTACCGCTGGTTCAGTTCCAACTTTAACGCAGAGGTACACGCCTACGTTAAAAATGGAAAATACTGTGTTGTCAACAACACCTATGAACCGCAGCATACCACGATTTATAAAGGTGACGGTTCCAGCTTCGAACTGGACCTGGAGGCCAATGAAATTATCTGGTATGAGATCTAATCGTCTGGATCAGACGAAATACGCAGCTTATTGAAACAAAGTAAAAATAACAAATTCCCAGGCAGACTGCTCTGGGGATTTGTTATTTTGCGTTGTTATTTATATCTCGTCAGACTCTCCATTCACTGACACCTGTTCCGTTTTGAAGGAATTGAGATAGACAGTAATTTTTTCTATATGTGTCAATACCATGATATTCTCTAAACCACGCCCTTTTGCAGCAGAATATTCGCATATAACGCCTTCTCTCCCGTAGCAATAACGGCATAGGCCTTCTTCGCTTCCTCATAAAATGCAAACCGCTCGATATGGCCTATTGCACTGCCCTCCAGTCCGCTGCACCGCTTCACGATTTCCTCATACGTATCCCATATGGGAGTTTCAACCGTATCTCCGCTCATAACTTCCATCAGACTGACCGGCTGGCTGATATAGGAGTCCAATGGGAATAGCTCCAATACAGCCTCCAGCACTTCCGGGGCGGAGTGTCCATCCATGCGGATCACGATCCCGCCCCTTCCTATGGATTCCGACGGGAAATTACCGTCAGCGATTACGAGGATGTCACTGTGTCCCATCTCGCATAATACTTTGAGAAGCTGCGGGGACAGGATTGCCGGTATTCCTTTCAGCATAGTTCTGCTCTCCTCACTTTCCGTATTTCCTGTAGCCGGGATGTCTTCCAGTCACCTGATAACCTTCCCGCATGGAAATCAGGCGGTCAATATTCTCTCTTGATATCTCTTTTGCCCCTCCCAGCAGATGAGCGTTGAGACTGATTTTTGCAAACAGCTCCAGCGTCTCCATCCGGTAATACGCCGTGATTAAGTCGGCCCCAACGGTCAAAGCTCCGTGGTTCTGCAGAAGGAGGGCGTCATGTTCCCCCAGATACGGCGCAATCCGGTCGGGTACTTCGTAGGTAGAAGGCGTTCCGTAAGGCGTCACGGGTATGGAGCCAAGCGCAATTACTGTCTCAATCATGGAATATTCGTCCAGAGGCTTATTGGCTACGGCATACCCAGTTGCAACAGGCGGGTGAGCGTGAAGAACGGCTCCCACATCCTCCCGCTCTTTATAACAGCGAAGATGCATCTTGATCTCCGAGGACGGTTTCAGTCCGGCGGACGCCTCCAGGATCTGGCCGTCCTGATCGATGTGTACCAGTTTTTCCGGCGTGATAAAGCTCTTGCTCATCCCGGTCGGTGTTGCCAGAAACGTTCCATCCGGCAGTTTTACCGACACATTGCCGTCATTGGCCGCTACCCAGCCCAACTGCCACATTTTATGGCAGATATCGCAGATCTGTTCTCTCAATTCCATATACGTTAATTCCATGTTCTTACCTCCGGATTTTAAAGTATTTCCCTGTATCTTTCATAGGCCTCTTCCCAGATTTCCCGGTCGCGCGGCTCGTAGACAAGGGTATGCAGAGTATCCGCCAGCGCGCGTCTCGCCTGAGCGAGGCCGTTTAACTCTCCCAGTGCCATGAACTGAGCCATGGTATTTCCATAGACGGTCGCCTCCACCGGTCCTGCCACTACAGGCAGGCCGCAGGCGTTGGCAGTCATCTGACACAGCAGTCCGCTCTGGGCGCCGCCGCCGATGAGATGAATGACCGGGTACTGCTTTCCCGTACATGCTCTGATCTCGTCCATGGCTTTCCGGTACGCAAGCGCAAGGCTCTGATCGATACAGCAGACGATTTCCCCCTCAGACTGCGGAACCGGCTGCCCTGTTTTCCGGCAGAACTGCCGGATTCGCTCAGGTATATCACCGGATGGAACAAATTCCGGCGCGTCCGGATTAATCAGGCTTTTTAAAGGTTCCGTGCAGGCGGCCTTCGTCTCCAGTTCTCCAAATCCGTATTCCTTTCCTTCCCGTATCCACTCTCTTCTGCTCTCCTGAATCAGCCACAGACCGATGATATTCTTTAAGAATGCGTATTTGCCTTCCAGCCCGGCCTCGTTGGTGATATTAAATTTCTTTGACATTTCGCTGATGACCGGCTCTGGAAGCTCCGTTCCGAACAGCCCCCACGTTCCACAGCTGATAAACAGGAAATCCTCTTCCCGGGCCGGAATTGCCGCCATAGCGCTCTGGGTATCATGGCCAGCCACGGCGATCACCTCCATGGCCGGCACCCCAAGTTCTTTTTGGATTTCCGGACGCAGGCTTCCCGTTCTGACTGCTCCGGGGAGTATGTCACGCATCATTCCTGCCCGGAGTCCAAGCGTTTCCAGCAATCCGAAGGCCCACTCTCCCTGCCTCATATCCATCATCTGGGTGGTAGAAGCAATGGATTTTTCACTGATTTTCGCTCCGGATAAGAAATACTGGAACAGGTCCGGCATCAGAAGGAGGGCGTCTGCCCTTTCGAGAAGCTCCGGCCTCCGTTCCTTTACAGCCATCAGCTGAAAGAGCGTGTTGATCTCCATCAACTGATTCCCGGTCAGTTCATAGAGAGGGTCTCTGCCGACCATATTCAGCGTCTTTTCCATGATTCCGGCTGTCCGCCCATCCCGGTAGTGAACCGGATTGTCCAGCAGCCTTCCCTCCCGGTCCAGCAGACCGAAATCAACGCCCCAGGTATCCACGCCGATACCGGAAATCGCTCCGTGCGCCTTTGACTTTACGATTCCCTGTTTCATCTCGAAGAAGAGACGGAGCACATCCCAGTACATGGTATCTCCCAGTTTCACCGGATCATTGGGGAAACGGTGGAGCTCGGAAATGGTCAAGGATGCCCCGTCAAACCCGCCCAGCATCACACGGCCGCCGGAAGCTCCGTAATCAACTGCCAGTACCTGCTTTTCACTCATACTGCCACCGCCTTACCGGTACACAGGCCCGAACGCGGCGCACGCACGGTAATCCTGGCCCTCCGGATCCATGCCAAAGGCATTCCATGCGGCCGGGCGGAAGATCTTCTCCTCCGGTACATTGTGCATGCTCACGGGTATTCTGAGCATGGAACACATAGTGATCAAATCGGCGCCGATATGGCCGTAGCTGATGGCGCCATGATTGGCTCCCCAGTGATTCATCACGTCGTACGCGGTGGCAAATGCTCCCTTTCCCGTCACTCTCGGTGCAAACCAGGTACACGGCCACGTATAATCGGTTCGTTTCCAGAGCGTATCACTCACTTCTTCCGGCAGCTTTACGGTCCAGCCCTCTGCTATTTGAAGGACAGGTCCCAGCCCCTTCACAAGATTTAAACGAATCATGGTTACCGGCATCTCACAGTCGGTCAAATATCTGGATGAAAATCCGCCTCCCCGGAAATATCCGAAATCTGCTTCATTCCAGGTCGTGGCCGCCATGATGGCCTTCTGGTCCTCTTCCGTCACCTCATACCACGGCTTCATCACGGATTTTCCGTCAGCGTCCTTCGCGCCTCCATTGGCATCGAGGCACGCCGCGCCGGAATTAATCAGATGAAGGAACCCATCCGCCTCCTTCGCCCGTCCTTCCAGCTCATAGCCTGCCGCCCGTTTTACCGCGTCGCCGCTCCAGTAGGTCCGGACATCGGCAAATATCTGTGCTCTGCCTGTCAGCAGTTTCATGAACATCATGCCAAGGCCGTTTAAGACATCATTTTCCGTCGCCAGTATGTAAGGCTCTCTTGCTCCGTTCCAGTCGAAGGAGGTATTCAGCATTGCCTCCGGGAAGTCACAGTTAGGGTAGAAATCGGTCCACTGGCGCTGTCCCTGGAAACCGGCGGCAATAGCGTTATGGCCCACCTTTTCCTCCTCACAGCCTTCCGGAAGGTTCTGGTTTCCATTCATCAAATCTTTGATGATGCACATCATTTTCGCCAGGAATTCCCAGTCCTTATCCTTCTCTTCGCGGCTCTTTCTCACTTCCTCCGGATTCTTGTCAAATCCTTCCATACAATACTTCTTCGTCCAGGCCAGAGCCTTTTCATATTCTGCATGATCGTAGATTTCCTCTGACATTCTGCGGATGATCTCCACCTCATCGACCGACTCCACGCGCATTCCTAAATATTCTTCAATAAAAGCAGGGTCAATGATGGATCCGCCGATTCCCATACAGATTGATCCGATCTGAAGATACGATTTCCCCCTCATGGTCGCCACCGCCACCGCGGCACGGCCGAAACGAAGCAGCTTCTCCTTCACATCCTCCGGAATCTCCGTATCATCTGCTTCCTGTACGTCGTGGCCGTAGATTCCGAACGCGGGAAGCCCTTTCTGCGCATGGGTGGCCAGGACAGAAGCCAGATAAACCGCGCCCGGACGTTCTGTCCCGTTGAATCCCCAGACTCCCTTGATGGTCATCGGATCCATGTCCATCGTCTCCGCCCCATAGCACCAGCATGGAGTCACTGTCAGGGTGATATCCACGCCTTCTCTGCGGAACTTATCGGCGCAGGCCGCCGTTTCCCCCACTCTTCCGATGGTCGTATCCGCGATCACCACCTTCACCGGCTCGCCGTTGGAATAGCGTAAATGTTTCTCGAAAAGCGCTGCGGCCGCCTTCGCCATATTCATGGTCTGATCCTCTAAAGACTCCCGCACCTTTAAATACCCTCTTCTCCCGTCAATGGTCGGTCTGATCCCGATCACCGGATAACTTCCCACTAATCTGCTCTCTGCCATGTTACATTCCTCCTTGGAAAATCGTTTATTCTTATGAGATCATAGTACCATCTCTTCGACGTATTTTCTTGTCTTATCATGGCAAATAATTGGACGATATTCCGATTCATCCATTGCGCAATCCGCACCTGTACCGTATAATTGGAAATTATATAGAATAAAATTCATGTTTGGAGTTGGTGATTTTAGATATGCATTATATAAAATATAAAGAAATGAAACATCATGGAACTGCAGATTTTCCGGCAGGCTATTACCATGTCACGGAAAGTCATCCGCAGTATGCCATGCCCTACCACTGGCACGAGGAGCTGGAGCTGATTCATATCGTAAGCGGTACGTTCCACGTGACGATCAATGAAGCCACACGGACTGCGGCCGCCGGAGATATTCTGCTTGTCAACAGCGGCGGGCTTCACGGCGGAACGCCCTGTGACTGCGTCTACGAATGCCTTGTATTTCCTGTCGGCCTCCTTTTCAGCCAGACCTTTGACTCTGACTTTTTAAAAAGGCTGGACAGACAGGATTTGATCCTGGACGAATATTTTCCGGCTGGGGAAGATACCGCGATTCACAGTCTGCTTAAGCGCCTCTTTGCGCTCATGCAGAATTCAGAGGAAGGAGGAAAGCTGCAGTGCCTGGGACTGCTCTACCAGCTTATGGGACTGCTCTGCCTGGATAAGCGGTATACCGTCTCTGACAAATCAGACTTATCCAGCCACAGGAATCTCTATCTTCTAAAGAATGTACTGAACTACATCGATGCCCATTATACCGAGAAGATCACCTTAAATGAACTGGCCCGGACGGCCGGGATGTCACCGAAATACTTCTGCCATTTCTTCTCCGAAATGACCGGGCGGACGCCCATCGATTACGTTAATTACTACCGGATTGAGAGGGCCTGCTGCCTGCTGGCGGGCACAGACAGCCAGATCACGGATATCGCCATGCTCTGCGGCTTTAACGATGTCAGTTATTTCACCCGGGCGTTTAAAAAATATAAAGGAAAATCACCGGGGCAGTATTTAAAGGCTCCGCTGTAATAAACTTTACTCGCGCAGAGCGCATGTATCAATATCTGTTACCGGTTTCTTCTCCTGTCCACTGTCCGGTTTAACTTCTCCGACATAACAAACAGAAGAACCGTCAGGATGAGTATGTAATACGGAAAACTGCTGATATTGATCCTGGAGGCCATCAAGCCGAACAGAGGCGGCATAAATGTCGTTCCGATATAGGCGCTGGCCATCTGTACGCCTATAATGGACTGGGAGTTTTCCCTTCCGAAATTATAGGGTGTTGCATGGATAATCGCGGGATATACAGGGGCGCAGCCGAAACCGACCACAACCAGACCGGCAAGAACCAGCATATTGGTTTTTACCGGAGCCGCCACAAGAATCAGTCCCACCACGATCGTCACGATACCGATACGGACCAGCCCGCGGTCTCCCAGCCAGTCGGCTGCAAAACCGCCTAAAAAACGTCCAAATGTAATACCGAAAAAGAACAGGGCGGAATATCCTGCCGCCAGATTCACGTCGATTCCCCGATGCTGCACCATGTAGCTGCTCGCCCAGAGCATCGTCGTCTGTTCCAAAGCGCAGTAAGAAAAGAATGCCGCCATCACCAGCGGAACGCCCTTGATTTTCATGGTCTGAAGGAGGCCGAGAGCCTTCACAGGGCCATTCTCTGTGCCTTCTTCCTGTGTACGGCTTTTCTTTCCCCCATTCACCTGTTTCCAGAGCGGCAGGCTGATGAAAAGTCCGGCCGTCAGAACAAACTGTATGATGGAAACCGTGCGGTACCCGCTGTGCCAGCCATAGCCTCCTGTCAGGCAATATCGCATGATATAGGGACTGGCAGCGGCGCCGAGTCCCCAGAAGCAGTGAAGCCAGCTCATGTGGCGGGAAGCATAGTGCAGAGCCACGTAGTTATTAAGCGCTGCATCGACCGCTCCCGCGCCAAGGCCATAAGGGATGGCCCACAGGCACAACAGGACAAAGGAATCGGATACGGAAAATCCAAATAATGCGACTGCCGTCATGAATACGCTGACGGCGGTCACCAGACCAGCCCCAAACCTCTTCGTGAGACGGTCGGAAAGAAGGCTGGAAACAACCGTGCCAGCCGCAATTACCATGGTGATCATACCCGCATAGGAAACCGGCACATTCAGCTCCGTATGCATCACAGGCCAGGCAGAACCCACCAGTGAGTCCGGCAGTCCCAGACTGATAAAAGCCATATAAATGATAACAAGCAAAAATGAATACATAATCTTCTCCTCGCCCTTTCTTTTACCGGCGCGTAACGGCGGAAAACAATTCCGGCAGTATTTCCGCCGTGCCCTATTTCTTCAATCCCATGCATTTTCCCAGAATCTCCAGCATCTGATCCACTTGGATCGGCTTTGAGAGATGGCCGTTCATGCCGCTGGCCAGCGATTTTCTCGTATCCTCGTCGAATGCGTTGGCCGTCAGGGCGATAATGGGAATTCTGCGGGCATCCGGACGTCCCGAGGTTCGGATACGCCTGGCTGACTCCAGTCCATCCATGACCGGCATACGGATATCCATCAGAATCACGTCAAACCAGCCGGGTTCTTCGCCGCAGTAGAGATTCAACGCTTCCTGACCATCGGCCGCACAGGCCACGGTGAAGCCGTTCATCTCCAGAATCGTCTGCGCTATCTCCCGATTCAGTTCATTGTCCTCGGCCAGAAGAACACGACTGCCATGGAAATCAGGAATGTCCACGTTCTGTTCCTGCACAGGGATCTCCTCCGCATCTTCACAGGCATATTCCAGGCTCAGGGTAAAGAAGAACTCCGATCCCGTTCCCGGTTCGCTGCGTACTTCCAGGGTACCGCCCATCATCTGCACCAGGCGGCTGGATATGGACAATCCCAGTCCCGTTCCTCCGTGGCGGGAAGCGGTAAGCGCGTCCGCCTGCTCAAAGGCATTGAAGATTCTTCTCATGGCAGCCGGTTCGATGCCGATTCCCGTATCCGTGACGGAAAAACGAATCAACGCTCTTGGCTCTTCCTCCAGCACCTTGACCCGGACCGCAACGCTGCCAAGCTCCGTAAATTTGATGGCATTTCCAATAATATTGACCAGAATCTGGTTAAGCCGCAGGCTGTCTGCCCGGAGCGGCCGTTTTTTCCTGTAGTCATTTTCAAAGGTCAGCTCCAGATGCTTCTCCTCGGCCTGGGTGCGGAATAAGGATTCCAGATTGGAGAGCTGCTGTTCCAAATCTATGGATTCATAGCTTAGCTCCATCTTACCGCTCTCGATCCGCGACATGTCGAGAATATCATTAATCAGCCCCAGCAGATAGGTGTTGGCCGACTCGATCTTCTCTAAACAGTCCAGCGCTTTCTCACGGTCATCCAGCACACTCTTGGCGATAATCGTCATACCGCTGATGGCATTCATCGGAGTACGGATTTCGTGGGACATACGGGACAGGAAATCTGTTTTTGCCTGGCTCACCGCGTCGGCTTTGGATTTCATGATAAAAGAGGGGATAATTTTCACCAGTTCTTTTAAAAGCTTCCTCTGTTCCCAGGTCCACTGATAGTTTTCCTGATCGACTTCAAAGCTCATGGACCCCACGTACTCCCCATAGTTCCAGATCGCGGCATGAAGGCAGGAGGCAATATGGGAGATTCCGTCTCTCACATTGTGATCGGCCAGGCCATCCTCATCATACATGTTGGCGCAGATTTCAAAATCCTCCTCCGAGGCATAGAAATCCTGCCCCAGCTGCAGATCCGAGTGGTGGCGCGCCCACTGGTAGGAAAAATGGTAGGACAAAAAGGCTTTATCGGCCTCTATAATCGATACCCGGTCGAAATGGTAGTTCTTTCCGATACGGGATAGCAGCAGAAACACGGCGTCGTTGATATTCTTCGACCGTCCCAGCAGTTCCAGCGCGAAGGAAACGAGATCCTTCTCCGGATGCAGAATCTCCCGGTCAACCGTGTTTACCTGGAACTCGTCCGGATACAGCTGTGTAAGCAGCACGCCCACCTCCCTGGAGGTATCCAGATAACAGGCGGCGTTACCCCTGCCGTGATCCTTAACGTATTTCAATGTGCTCTCGGCACAGCAGTACAGCGCGTTATATTCGTCCGTCACTTCGGTGCTGCACATACCGATGCTGGCTGCAATCCGAATATCCTTTTCCGTGTTGAGGATGATATTCCGTATCATGGCAGCGATGCGCGGACCAATGACCCCGGCCTCCTGTTTGTTGCAGTCTTTCAGGAAAAGCATAAACTCATCTCCGCCCAGGCGGATCTTGATGCTCTCCTTTTCCGTCACCTGCCGCAGAACATCCGCCACCTCCTGCAGAACTGCATCCGCGAAGATATTGCCCTCCTTCTGATTAATATCCTCAAAATCATCCATATCCAGAAGCATCATGACGCCATGTTCCCCCGGCTCTCTTCCTGAGGCCAGGTACTCCTGAATCAGACGGATCCCGCTCTCTTTATTGTAGAGTCCGGTCAGGCTGTCGCGGGATCTGGCTTCTTTCAGTGCCGTCTCCATCTCCTTCTCACGGGTAATGTCCTCCACAATCCCAATGACAAACTGCGGATTTCCTTCTTCGTCGCTAAGTATCACAGACATGGTTTCGCGGCTCCAATAACGGCTGTCCTTCCCGCGGAATTCGCAGGTAGCCGTCCGTTCCCCGCGGTGAATCTGATCGTACATCGCATAGAAGGCTGGATAATACGCCTCATCCACCTGCTCCTCTGCAAAACTGTACGGCATATTTTCATACCGGCTCCTGCAGTGGTATGCCTCGCAGGTCCGCTCCGGGACCTGACACTCACAGGTCTGCGGATAGTAATAAAATTCACAGGTCGTGGTATGCTCAAGCGCCAGATGTATGATCTCATTGCTCGCCTCTACCTGTCTGGTCAGACGCTGTTCATTCAGCTCCGCCCTCTTCCGGGCGTTGATATCGATAAATACACTCTGGATAATCTGCTCTCCGTCACTGTCCAGAAGGACTTCCGCGCTGCCGATGATCCAGCATGGGGTTCCATCCTTCTGAAGCAGTCGGTACTCAAAATCGGATTTATCACCGGTCTCATGCAACGTATCGATCTCTTTTAATACGGCCTCCCGGTCTTCCTCCATGATCAGCATCGGCAGATCCCAATCCTCTTTTTGCCAGAACTCCTCCGGTTCATAGCCGAATATGCGGATCGCCTCCCGGTTGGCATTTTTAAATTCAACGCCCATACCGGTCAAACGATACTGTACAATGCCGCAAAGCACGGACTGAAAAAGATGGTCATACTGGTTCGCCTGCCGCTCCCGCTCTTCTGCCTGGCATTTCAATCGCTCTCTCGCCGCCACTTCTTCCGAAATGTCTCTGACTACGCTGATACAGACCGCCCGGCCGTCCACAGACGCTCCCTTTTTCCCTACGGCGCTGACCCAGATATAACTGCCGTCTTTCTTTAAAATCCGATAGTTCACCTTGTAATCGCTGCCCGTCTCAAACGCCTCTTCGATGATGCGCACCGTCTCTTCCCGGTCTTTTGGATGGACGCAGTTCAGGAGCAGCCCGTCCGTCGCTTTCACAAACTCCTCATAGGAATAGCCCAGATACGACAGCATAAAATCATTGATATAGTAAAGAGGAAATCCAGGCTCTAAATAGCCGCCCATAATTCCGCCTGGTATACTCTTCCCCATGATATCCAGCGCCTTAGTTCCAAGCTGACGCTCCAGTTCATACCGGTCCAGCGTGGATTCCGGAAAATACTCGCCTTCTTCCTGCTGCCTTTCGGGTGTCGATGCGTGAATCGATGTGATTCTGCATATCCCATCCTCTCCCTTGACACAGGCGGCGCTCACCCGGAACCAAATCCCGGGTTCTTCACTCCCCGGCGGATATACATCAGCCGTGAGAAGCACGACGGCGCACTGGTCGGAAACAACCGTCTCGTCGAAGCTGTCGTACTCTATTTTCATCGGTTCCGGCGCCTGGGAAAATTCCGTTAGCAGCGCCTGTTCCGTCTGGTCCCGTCCCTTTGACAGTTCAGACTTTCCAGTTCCCACCCAATGCACGGTATCTGTCACACAATCCAGCGTGTCCTTTACATTCCGCCGGATCAGATACGCATCAAAAAAAGAACGGACCGTTCTTCCAGCCTCGCCCGGTTGTATCATAATTCCACCTCTTTCTGTGCTTTATCTATATAAATACAAGATTGTATCACGTTCTGCCAGTTCATTTGTTCTGATTATTCTTAAATTATAAAGCAGATCGGGGAAAAACTCAATCGAATAAGTCAGATAGATTACAGCCGCCGTGCAATCCCCCTCATATGCCTCCCATCCGTCTTCGGACAGCCTGTAACCGGGTCTTTGACACCCTAATCATAGAAAATTAGCCTCTAAGCCGCTACAGGCTTA
>OIZR01000144.1_pt1 | contig 64134 bp, 58 predicted proteins | sample 1588591 | NCBI WGS metagenome assembly OIZR01 (sample SAMN03283249) | human gut metagenome | biome: human-associated habitat; material: feces | host: Homo sapiens | place: USA | collected 2013 | reverse complement strand
TTTTTTTATTTAAAGGAGGCACTATTATGAATGAAACATTAGTTTATTTTGCCATAAAATATGATGGCGATTTTAAAAGGATATTTGATGCAATTAAAAACAAGGAACCAGAGGACAGTCAGTTAAAACAGTATTTAATAAAAAAAGTAAAATATCCATATGTAACGATCAATGATCCAAATTATCCGGAATTTCTGAAAGTAATGAACTGTCCGCCCATTGTACTTTTTTATGAAGGAAATCTGGATCTGATAAAAAATGATTTGCCAATGAAATATGAATTTCTAAAAAATGACCGACGTTTTATCAGTACAATGTCTGTTGAAGAAAAAAATGGACAAATTGTTTTTGATTATCTGGTAGCCTGTGAAAGTCAAAAGGATCTGGAAGTGCTGGCTGATCGTTTAAAGAATGCGAATTTCAGTCTAAAAGATTATAGCAGTAAAAAGAAGAAAAACAGAGAAATGGAAAGATAAAATTGAATATTGCTAAATACTGGATAGTGAATGTGCTATGCAGTTTTTTTTATATCCAAAAATAAAAGGAAGAGGTGGAAAAATGGGTGAAATTATCGCAATAGCAAATCAAAAAGGTGGTGTCGGGAAAACAATGACATCCGTTAGTTTAAGTGCTTGTCTGGCACTCAACAACAAAAAAGTATTATTAATTGACCTTGACCCACAAGGTCATTCTACAAAAGCATTTGGGTACTGGAATATGAATGATTATCCCTTATCGGTAAAAGATTTATTTATCAGTATCATCAATGACATACCATTAAACAAAGATGAATTGATTTTGCACAGTAATGAAAAGGTAGATATTATACCTGCAAATATATCATTAGCTGCTATTAACAGCACTTTGGAAAGTGCTATGTGTCGAGAAACAGTACTCAAAAGGTTTACGGATACAATTAAAGACCATTATGACTACATTATTATTGACACTAATCCAAGTTTAGGCAATTTACCAATAAATGCTCTAACATCAGCAGATGAAGTCATCATCACAGTTCAGGCGGAGCCTTATGCAGTAGAAGGGATGGCGGATTTGCTCAAATCCATTAATATGGTTAAACGAAATCTAAATCATGAATTAGAAATCAAAGGTGTTCTGATAACGATGACTGATGAACGAACCAATCTTTCTAAAATGATTACAAGAAATATTAAAAAGAATTTTGGCAGTCATATTAAAATTTTCGATCAGACGATACCTCGATGTGTGAAAGCAGCAGAAAGCACAGGTGTAGGGGAAAGCATATTCATGTATGATAAGCATGGGGCAGCCACCAAAGCTTATGAGAAACTGACAAAGGAGGTTTTTCTAAATGAAGAAAAAAACCATAGACGACATAAAGATACCTACATTCGATGATCTATTCTCTACGGAAGAACAGCGACAGGAAAGCCGATTAGAAAAGATTCAGGAAATACAGTTAGATGAACTTCATGAATTTAAAGGACACCCATTTAGGGTACGAATGGACGAAGATATGCAGAAACTTATCGAAAGCATTGAAGAACATGGGGTCATCGTACCGACATTAGCTCGTCCTGATCCGGCAGGCGGTTATGAAATGGTAAGCGGACATCGACGCTTAAAAGCTGCTGAATTAAGCGGGTTAGAGACAATACCGGTTATTGTTAGAGAATTGAGCGATGATGAGGCAACGATCATTATGGTGGACTCGAATATCCAGCGAGAGAACATACTGCCTAGCGAGCGTGGTTTTGCCTATAAAATGAAACTGGAGGCGATGAAACATCAGGGAAAACGTAATGATTTAACTTCTATGCAAGTTGCACAGAAGTTAAAGACTACTAAATGGTCAGTAGAAATATTAAGTGAAGAAGTTGGCCAAACTAAAGACCAGGTTAGAAGATATATTCGATTAACGGAATTGATTGAACCATTACGTGATATGGTTGATGGACTTCATGAAAGCAAGAAGATAGCATTAAATCCGGGTGTTGAACTTTCTTATTTATCAAAGGAAAATCAGCAAATTATTGTTAAATATATTGAAGAACTAGATTTAACACCATCACATGCACAGACGATTCGAATGAAGAAATTATCAAAAGAAGGTCGTTTAGACGAAAATGTTATCTATTCCATCATGACAGAGGAAAAAGCTAATCAAAAGGAAAAAATATCTATAAAAATGGAAGAAATTGATCCTTTTTTTCCTAGAGAGTACACGCCAAAACAGAAAACGGATGTCATTATGCGTTTACTTAAAAACTGGGCTAAAAACAGAAATAAGGAAAAACAAAGGTAGGAAATAAAAAATCGCACATATGACTGGGTACAGATGCAAAAACGAATTTTGGAGGGGAATTCTGTCTTGTGTCTGATGTGTGACTTGGTTTCCCCCTAAGAACCCCCTTCCATTACCAGCCGAAAGAAATATGGCTGAAGGATTATCTCGTAAAAACGGGCAGTTAAATTTAGCAGATTTGCTGAATAAAGTATTTGGTTCTAAAATGAAAACAAGGAAGGTGATGACAGATGAAAAAGTTACTGGTTGTATTATTCCTGATTGGTTTGGCAGTATGGGCTACTTGGGATAATGAAGAAAAGCAGGCTTTAAAAGAGCAGCGTGTTCAGCAGATTGAAGAAAATATTGCCCCTTACTCAGAAAACAAGTAAACTTAGAGATAATGATTATATTTTAATGATGACAAAAAAATTGACTACAAATATGTTGTTAGGTATCTCGTTTCAGAGATGCCTTTTTTTAATTTAAGGAGAAATATGAAAAGTAATATAAGATCACCATGTAAAAAGAAAAATACTGATTAAAAATACAATACGTGAGGAGAAGAAAGATGAATCGAATAAAGAAAGTATTAAAGAAATCACTATTATGTATTGCTAGTGCAGCAACAATCATAAGCGGATTAACCATAAGTGCAAGTGCATTATCCGGTACCACAAATTCAATTATTTATCGTGACTGGATATTAACCGATCCAAGAAATGGAGAAACTCATGGGGTTGAAGGTTATCTACTTGTAAACGATGAACCGGTATACTGTGTTGATTTTTATACGGATTTTCATCGAGGTAAAACCGTTACTCAGGGAAGTTTTTCCGAAATTGGTATTAGTGAAGATACAGCGAAACGATTAGGCTTAATTGCTTATTATGGAACTAAGGTAAGCGGAAGAACCAGTCGAGACTGGTACGCAATTACTCAGGGTCTGATCTGGCAGGAAATTCACCATGCCAATGACCTTTATTATATTCGTACTGATACAACACCTGATTATGCATCGACACAAAATGCATGGAATCAGATTTTAGCGGATGTAAACCGTTATTATGTGACACCGTCGTTTACAAACACTGCCCAGACTGTTGATGCCGACACTTCAATCACTTTAAACGATACAAATGGAGTGCTTAGTGATATGGTCGTTACAGATAATGGCGGTTTAGATGTATCCATTCAGGGAAATTCATTAATTATTAACGGTAATCCTGATATATCAGAAGAAGTTACCATTACTTTAAAAAAGAATATTCCGGAATTGGAACAGGGAACCAGTATTGTTTATCATGCTCCCGACTGCCAGAGTGTTGCCAGTTTTAAAGTCAACAACTCATTGGAAGCTAAATTAAAAGTTAAAATCAATCAGTTTGGAAAATTGGAATTAACAAAATACAATGCCGATCAGAGTGCTACTGTTCCAGATACGACTTATCATATAACAGGACCAGATAATTATGATCAGACATTAAAAACCGATAAAGATGGAAAGATTTATTTAGAAAGACTGTCTTTAGGTGATTATAAGGTAACTGAAGTTCAGGCGGCTGACGGTTATTTAATTAACGTTGCTGAAAAGACTTTTACTATTAAAGCGAATGAAACAGCTTATGTAGAATTTTCAAATGAAGAACCAACGGGTTCATTAACCTTAACGAAATCAATCGATACTGGCAAGACCAATGGATTTTCAGGGGATGCGGATTTAAAAGGGGTAACCTATGGTCTTTATGCTAAGAAAGATATTACTAACAAAGCAGGAACAAAAACCTATTATAAGAAAAATGATATGCTCAGTAAGCAGGTAACTGATGAAAATGGTCAGATTGTCTGGGATAACTTATATCTTGGGGAATACTATATTAAGGAGCTTAAAACCAATGATTCGCTGGTCTTAAATGAAACGGTCATCGATGTTTCGATTGAATATGAAGGACAAAATGTTTCAAAAGTATCTGTCAGCAAAGATACTAGCGACCGAGTAAATATGCAAAAAATTCAGGTTTTCAAAAGCGGAGAAAAAGACGGTATTTCCGGTTTTGTCAAAGGATTACAGGGAGCACAGTTCACGTTCAAGCTTCGAAGTGAAGTGGATCATGTTGGCTGGGATAATGCTACAACATACGCTGTGATTACAACAGATAAAAACGGCAAAGCCAGTACACCATATTTACCTTATGGAGAATATCTTGTAAAAGAAACAAAAACACCTGAAGAATACATCACAGCACCGGATTTTAGGGTTACTGTCAGTGATGACTACAGTGAATATGAAGATGTTGAACAGATTAAAATCGTGAATATAAACAACCGACCTTTTACTTCACTGGTAAAACTAGTCAAAATTGATCAGGATACTGGGAAAGCAGTTACTTTAAACAGTGCAAGTTTTAAAATTAAAGACAGTGATGGAAATTATGTCACTCAAAAAGTTGCCGGTCAAAATATTGATATCTTTACAACTAATTCAAAGAATCAGGTGACTGTATTATTTGGAAATAAAGGAGAAGTGACACTTCCATTGGCATTGGATGCAGGAACATATACCATTGAAGAAATTAAAGTTCCGGACGGTTTTTTAGAATTAAAGGAACCTGTTTCTTTTACGATCACTAATCAGTATGATTACGATCTTGATCAAGATGAAGAACCGATCCTAACAGTGAAAATTGCCAATGCACAGCCTAAAGGAAATATTGAACTGACAAAAACAGTAAAAGACTGGTCTGCTGACAAAGATCTTGTAGACAGAAGTGATTTAAGCGGTATTCAGTTTCAGTTAACCGCTAAAAAAGATATTGTGTCTCCTGTTGACGGAAGTGTGATTTTTGCTAAAAATGCTATCGTTGGAAAATACAATTTAAATTCTGACGGTACATTGAAAATCACTGATTTGCCAATGGGAACAGGAGAAGCGGTCTATGCATTGAAAGAAATTAAAACATTAGATGGACTGGTACTGGATGATAAAGAGTATGTGGTGACATTAACACAGAAAAACACTACTGAAAAAGTTATAACTGAAAATATTACTATCGAAAATACACCAACCTATTATGAATTCAGCAAGATCGATGTGACCGATGGACAGGAATTACCAGGTGCCAGCATGAAACTGTTTGATGACAAAGGTTTACTTGTTGATAAATGGATTTCCGGTAATAAGCCGCATTCCATTCAGGGACTAGTTGTTGGTAAAACGTATACGCTTCATGAAGAAACTGCTCCTAACGGTTATACATTAAGCAGTGATATTTCATTTACAGTGAAAAACAGCAAAGAAGTTCAAAAAGTCGAAATGAAAGATACGATGGTTACTGTCAACAAAGTTGATATGAATGATGAAACGGTTGCCGGTGTTACTTTACAGATTGTCAGTGAAAAAACCAAAAATATCGTTGATCAGTGGAAAACGATCGATTATGAAATCACAGAAGAGATTGAAAATTCCATTGAACAGACTGGTTCATACGCTATAGCTAAGTCATACACTGATGAAGAGGGGAATACAGAATTTTATCAGGAATATGTTACAAAACAGGACAATGGCATCTTTAAGGTTGAAATCACTCAAGTATCCAATGAAATCGAAGATACACGAGTTTATTATGTCAATAAGGACGGCAATACAGTAACAGCTGTTAATCATCTGAATATGGGTGAAACTTATATTCTAAGAGAAATTGATACTCCAGATGGACAGGGGTATGTAACAGCTAGGGAAATTAAATTTACTGTAGAAGATGAAAATATCGAACTAAAAATGATCAATAAAAAAGTGACTGTAAGCAAAGTAGATGCTACCAGCGAAAAAGAATTGGAAGGTGCATTACTTACGGTAAAAGATGAAGATGGAAATATTATTGATCAGTGGACATCGACAACAGCTGCACATCCAATTGATGGGTTAACTGTCGGTAAAACATATACTCTTATCGAAGATCTAGCCCCTTTGGGTTATGCAACAGCGGAAGAAATTTCGTTTACGGTAAGCGATGACTGTATTGATCAGACAGTGATCATGAAAGATGAAATCACCAAAGTAGATATTTCAAAAGTTGATGCAACAACGGAAGAAGAAATCGAAGGAGCCGAACTTCAGCTTATCGATAAGGAAACCGGTGAACTGATTGACAGCTGGACATCGGCAAAAGAACCACATCGTATTGAAGGTCTTGCAGTCGGGAAGATATATGTTCTCCACGAAAGCCTTGCCCCTATGGGATACGAGATTGCCAGCGATGTAGAGTTTACTGTTGAAGATACCGGTAAAATTCAAAAAGTGGTGATGAAAGATGAGTTAAAACCTAGTGATGCGGTAGAAACCGGTGATAATACACAGATTATTTTCTATGGTATTACATTAGTTATTGCCGGAGCAGCCATCATTCACGATATTAAAAGAAGAAAGAAAGCTGAAGATGATGAATAAGGAATTCTGGTTGATCATCTTTTTTATTTTTCTGCTGATCCTTATAGCGGGATTGAAAATTTATATACAGATTCGTTTAAGAAAAAATAAGATAAAAAAGTGCAGAGGATATTGATTTCCTCTGCCTTTTAAAAAGGAGCAATGAATGGATAAGAATACGATAAGAAAAGCAACCGGTATGGTAAATCAGGCGAATATATTTATTCAGCCTAAAATTGAATTTATTATGAAAAATAAAAAGAAAAGAATGATCATTGGGGTAGAGGATTTTGGAGAGAGGTTCCTCATTATATGCGGTTTAAAAGTGACTCAAATCATTCATCATTCACAGATCCATTACCCTGATTTATTCGGTTCAGCGAATAAGAAATGCATAGAGGAATTTATTATTGCTAAACTGAATGGTAGCTGGAAAATGGTAACCATGAGTTTAGAACAGCATATTCGAATGTGGCAGTTTATTGAACATCATCAGGCATCTGTTTGTCATGCAATAAAAGGCATTCAAAAATATTTAGTGTTCAGTTTTGATCAGGGAATTAATGTAAAATTACTGAATTATTTTTATGGAACCCACTGTGTTGACCTGTATCAAAAATATGTAGCGGGCTACGTGGAAGATTACAAAGTTATCCTGTCAGAAAAAATTGGTGATACTTGTTTATTTTTCTCCTATAAATATGAAAAAGAGTTCAACGCCAATGTGTATCGCCTTTCTGCAATAAAAGCTGAAACAGGAGAATTAATGTCTGATGAATTCTATTTTTGTAAAATGGAAGGTTATGAAAATTATTCAGTGATGGGTGATCAGTTATATTTCCAGTATCGCTACAAGAAGACGCCTTTTGAAATTCAAAAAATAAACAGTATTGAGGAAAATGATTAGTGCGATGAATGATGGTCATTTGTATCAGGAAGTTGTCAAACTGTTAAGAACTTTACCTGAATATAAAAAATATAAACCGTTATATATTTTAAATAGTAAAAAGGCACGTGATGATCCAATTGCTTATCTTGCCTGTAATAATCAAATTATCTGTATGAGTATATCTAAGTCAAAACCGGTCAAATACAAAGATATTATAAATGTTGACGACAGTTATTCGATTGATAAGGATCTTTTTAAACATTTAGAAAATGATTACGAAATTCATTATATGCCGATAGAAGAGCATCATGTCATCTGGAATTCGTTGACCGATGATTTAAAAGATGTTTCATACCAAGAGGGCCTGAACCGTTATATTCTTTACTGCAAAGAAAATGGAATAACTGCTAAATCCATTTATTCTTTAACCGGATATCCAGTATCAGATATTTATCCACTTTTTAAGGAAATAAATGCCGGTTTTACTATCATTGAACAAATGAGTTTTGGTGGAACAGCGATTGTTCTTGGTGAAAAGAACGGTCCTTATGGAAAAGAATATGTAACATGGCGAACTACTCCGTCCCGTAAAGGCGGGTATGATATTGGTCATTATTTCACCGGTAAAAAAGAAGCATACAATGATTATAAGATACGCTGTATGAACATGGTCGAAAAGTATTTTGATATGAAAGAATTAAAATTTAAAAACAGAAAACAGGAAAGATAGACTGTCATCATAAAAGGAGGTGAACGGTCATGGCAAATAATCATTCAAACAGCAAGGTGGATAAAATAAGTGATCTGTTAACTGTTGCATCGAAAGATATTATTTCCGGTCCTCAAAAATGGATAGATTTTTTAGAAACATCAAGCTATTTATACCGATACAGTTTTATTGATACGGTGCTGATCCATGCACAAAGACCCAAAGCCAAAGCAGTAGCCAGCTTTGAAGCCTGGAACAGGAGAGGTTTCTGGATCAAAAGAGGATCAAAAGGAATTGCACTGATTGATGAAACACAGTGGGGATACCAGCTCCGTTATGTTTTCGATGTTAGTGACATACAGTCACGAAATCAGTATTATCGAATATGGTCAGCGGATTCCACAATTCACTCAGAGCTGATTCGTGAAATGAAAAAGGAGTTTCATTTTTATTCAGATGAAACGGATATGCCAAGTTTTATAATGGAATTGTCGCACCATTTAGCAACCGAAAGTATCGATGATTTAATGGAGCAGTTACTACATTATGTGGAGAACAGCGGGTTAGAAAATCGTACGGAGTTTGAAATTAAGCAGACTTCATTTAATGTTTTAAAGCATTCAATAGCCTATGAAATCATGAAACGCTGTGATATTGATTCTCGTATTTATATCGATAAAGAAGATTTTTACGGGATAGAAGAATTTAATACTCCTGAATTATTAGGAATCATTGGAAATTCAGTTCACGATAACAGTGAGATGGTACTGGAATTAATATCTAAAACGGTCAGATCTCGCACATTAGAAAAATACACTAAAATTGTAGATAATAAAAGCGAAGAAAAGAATCAGGGAGGAATGGAAGATGAACATCAATTATATGCAGATAGGCGATTACCAGTTTCCGGAGATGACGATGAAAATAAAGGTCAAAGGCAAATACGCTCTGATGCGTCGAGAATGGTTAAAGAACCACCAGCCGGCAGTACTGTTTTCAATGATGACAAAAAATCAGCTGGAACTTCATCTTCAGCAGATTCAAAACGAAGCGGAGGAAATGAAGAGCTTACTGATGAAACAGCTCCTTATGAAGAACCCGGAACCAAACAGGGAGACAAACCAGATGGAGTGGGTACAGCACATGAACAGTCTGGACCATCAGGCGGAGGAAATTATTATTCAGACACTGATACACAGCTAGAATTTGAATTTGATATTGAAACTAAAGAAGGCGACAGTGAAATAACATCATTGCCGCCTTTTCATTTAGATGAACTGTATAAGCTGTTATGTGAAGACAGGTTCATGAAAAAAACAAAGGAAGAAGTGATTCATTTCTTCCAGAACAATAAAGATGAAAATAAACGTGCTGAATTTATGTCATCGTGTTATGATGAAACACTGATTCAGATTTTTCGTGATCCCCCATACGATCATTCCTATATCGGTTATAAAAAAATAGATAGTGAAATGCATGTATGGGAAGGGAATTATCTTAACCCCATCGCTTTTTCAAAGCTGGATTTTTATTTTATCCAGAACGAAGTATCTAAACTGATAGACAGTGGACTTTACTGGATCCCCACTTTGCCGGAAAGACAGACCGGATTGCAAAGTGCTTACTGGTCAAAACTCTTTAACAGAAATGTGACGATCCACGTGTTCAGTTATCATGACAAACTGCTCAAATCATCGGGTGAAATGATTGATTATTTTAATAAACATGAAGATTTAGATGAAAGAATCCAGTTTGTTAAGGAGTGCTACGATGATGAACCGATGGAATGGGAAGTCGACCATGTTCCGCTTGGGTTGATGAAAACGGAAGACGGAATGCATATCTATTTTGGCAGTATCGATGATCAGAGAGCGTCAGTTGATTATTCATGGAATGTCATCATCAATGAGATTGACGGGCTGATTCTGTCACGATATTTTGATCCTAAAGTACAATTGCCTTCAATAGAAGAACAGCAGACAGCTATTTACGAATCCAAAAAAGCATTACAGAATGGTATTTTCTTTTCTCAGGAAGAAATTGATCGGGTACTTGTTTTGGGGAGTGGTGTAAGTGAAGGCAAATACCGTATATATCATCAGTTCCTGAAAAAAGAAGGATCAAAGGCTAATATTGAATTTCTTAAAAAGGAATACGGTGTTGGGGGTTCATCTCCCAAAGTGGGTGTAATTTCAGAATTCCATGATGCAAAAGGAATAAGGCTAACTCGTGGACGTGAAATCGGTGTGGATGAAATCGATATAACGCTAACATGGAAAAAGGTTGAAAAACGAATCAGTGAACTGATAACTCTTGGAAGATATTTAAATCAAAAAGAACTGAATAAATATCCCGCCTATATAAATAAGGTAGAAACAAACGATAAATTAGATAATCATGACAATGATGTGTCAGATAAATCCGTTCATTATAATAAAGAATATGCTTTCCATCAGGGGGATATGATTTATATTGGGACTGATCAGTATGAAATTAATATAGAAGATAATGGATATTACCTCTACAACATGGAATTTCCGCTGTTTTCAAAAAACGCCAGTCATGAAGAATTGTTGCAGTTTGCTGAAGAAAATCCGTTAAATGATCACCTGCTTGTAAATGTGATTGATTTAGAGCCGGTAAACAGTTCGGTCGGTGAGCCTGTTAATGATAATACCTATGAACAGCATAATTCACTCAAAAGTACGCCATATCCTAATCATGATGACGAAATATATCGAAATTTGTATGTTTCTCTAGATAAAACAGTTCCTAATATTGTCAACCAAAAAAGCTGTTTAGTGGTCATGCAGTCCGGAAATGAAAGTATGATGATCACCCGTCATGAAGACGAGCCTTTAAAAGTTGAAATGTTCTATATGAAGGATATGGGGTTTTATGAAGAGAACAGCCCGCTTATCAGACTGGAAATAAGAGATCATGAACAGTTATTAATTCCTAAGTATTATAATGATCATTTTGAAGATGTAGAAATTGATCAAACGTCTAAAGAGGTATTGAATGATTACGCAGTTAAATGGTTCAATGAAATGAAAGATAAAGATTTTCATATTATCAATGAACATTATTACACAGATGAAACTCGAACGGAGCATTATGATATTGATATTGAACCTGATGGATATTTACGCTATGCATCGAATATGCCTTATTCAAAGATTGTTGACTACTGCAACAGCAATCATTATAAATTAAGCAGTGATTTCAGAGAAAAAATGGAAGTTCAGTTTCTTGAAAGAATAGTTAATACTCTGGGCATAGAGGATATAGAAATTGGCTGGGACGATGAATATCAGCAGGTCATTGCCGGTAACGGTGATTCAATATGGTCCGGTTTACGTTTTTATCAGTATCTGGCTGATGAAGTGTTTATTTATGATGACAATCAGCCTGTCGGTCTCTCATTATTCGATTATGAGATTTTCACTGATTTTAAAGGATTACAGGCACCATTGCCAATAGAAAAAATCAACTATCATATTGATGATGAACATCTAGGCAGTGGTACACCCAAAGAAAAGTATCGTAACAACGTAGCAGCAATCAGGCTGCTTTTTTCATTGGAAAAAGAAAATCGTTTAGCTGATAAAGATGAACAGGAAATACTGGCAAAATATGTCGGATGGGGAGGACTCAGTGATGTTTTTGATGAAAGCAAAACCAACTGCTCAAATGAATATGTGGAATTAAAAGATTTACTGAGTGAAGAAGAATATGCAAAGGCACGTGAGTCCACTTTATCTTCGTTTTATACTTCACCTGCTGTTATCGACAGTATTTACAGGATTATTGAAAACATGGGATTTAGATATGGAAATATATTAGAACCGTCATGCGGAGTAGGACGATTTTTTGGAAGAATGTCTGAAAGTCTGAAGGCATCTAAACTGTATGGGATTGAACTGGATTCAATTAGCGGGAGAATCGCTAAACAGCTTTATCAGAATGTTAACATTGCAGTTGACGGTTTTGAAAATACAAAACTGCCCGACAGTTTTTTTGATATAGCTATAGGCAATGTGCCTTTTGGACAGTTCAAGGTAATCGATTCGAGATATGATCATTTGAATTTCAATATTCACGATTACTTCTTTGCTAAAACGATCGATAAAGTACGTCCGGGTGGAATTATTGCGTTTGTTACATCACGCTATACGATGGATAAGAAAAACAGTAATGCCAGAAAGTATATATCCCAGAGGGCAGAATTTTTAGGAGCAATTCGTTTACCTAACAATGCTTTCGATGATACGAAGACGGTCAGTGATATTATCTTCCTGCAGAAAAAGGAAAATGTATCATTTACTCAATCATCATGGCTATCAGTTGGAAATGATGATGAAGGAAATATCTATAATCAGTATTTTATTGATCATCCGGAAATGATACTCGGTCAAATTGTCAGGACAACGACCCAGTACGGTCGTGAGGATATAACAGTTGAGCCAAGAGAGAATATTTCGTTAAAGGATCAGCTTAAACATGCGGAGCAGTTTATTGGTGGAACAATTGAAAGTTATTTAATTGACGATGATCTGGAAAATAATGAAACTGAATTTATCCCGGCTGATGTAAATGTCAGAAACTACAGTTACACCCTTATGGATGGGGATATTTATTATCGAGTTGACAGTGTGATGAATAAAATGCATATTTCAGCCAACGCAAAAAGCAGAATGATTGGGCTGATTTCTATTCGTGATTCGGTCAGACACCTGATCGAACTGCAAAGTGAAGATTATCCCGAAAGTATGATTCATGAAGAGCAGGATCGTTTAAATGAACTTTATGATGATTTTATTCTCAAATACGGTCTTATTAACAGTCGCAGTAACCGTCAGACTTTTCGAGATGACAGTTCGTATTACCTGCTCAGTTCATTAGAAATTTTAAATGAGGACGGGACGTTAAAAAGAAAAGCCGATATGTTCAGCAAAAGAACCATCCGAAAGAAAACGGAGATTACACAGGTTCAAAATGCAAATGATGCTTTAACGGCTTCATTAAGTGAAAAAGGTAAAGTTGATCTTGACTATATGTCTGGTCTTTATAACCGTTCAAAAGAAGAAATTGTTGGTGAATTAAAAAAGGTTATTTACCGACTGCCTGATAAAATGAATGAACCGGAGTATGTGATTGCTGATGAATATTTAAGCGGGAATATTCGTGAAAAGCTGAATACTGCAAAACTGGCTACCACGTTAGATGACACTTTTAACGAAAACGTCACAGCACTGGAAGAAGCCATGCCTAAAAAGTTAAAGGCTCAGGAAATCGAGGTCAGGCTGGGTGCAACGTGGATTGATCCTGAAATCTATGAACAGTTTATGTTTGAACTGCTGGATACCAATTTCTATTCTAAACGATATATTAAAATTGCTTATTCCGATTATACGGGAATATGGAACATCAGCGGAAAGAATTATGATAGTAATAACGTGAAAGCAGAAACCGCCTATGGAACACATCGAGCCAATGCCTACCGACTTATAGAAGACTGCCTGAATTTAAAATCAACAAAAATATTTGATTATGAATACGATGATTCCGGTAAAAAAGTAGCCATTTTAAATCGCAAGGAAACAGCTATTGCTCAGCAGAAACAGGATGACATCAAAGAGGCATTTCAAAACTGGATATGGAAAGATATTGAAAGAAGAGAAAAACTGGAGGAGGTTTACAATGAACATTTTAACAGTATTCGACCTCGTGAGTATCATGGTGATCATTTACGATTCCCAAACATGAATCCTGAAATTACATTAAGAAAGCACCAGAAAGATGCTGTCGCTCATATTTTATATGGCGGAAATACATTATTAGCACATGTAGTGGGTAGTGGTAAAACTTATACAATGGCAACGGCATGTATGGAAATGAACCGTATCGGGCTGTCAAATAAAGCGATGTTTGTAGTGCCTAACCATCTGGTGGAACAGTGGGGTTCTGAGTTTCTTCAGCTGTACCCCAGTGCTAAAATTCTGGTGACAACAAAACGGGATTTCCTCAAAAATAACCGAAAACGACTGTTTTCCCGTATTGCGACGGGTGATTATGATGCAGTTATTGTTGGTCAGACTCAGTTTGAAAAAATACCGATGTCAATTGAATATCAGAAGCAGAATATTAAAAAAGAAATAGAGGCAATTACTGAGGGTATCCAATATATCAAGACAAATAACGGTGCCCGATTTACCATTAAGCAGCTTGAAAAGACAAAAAAGAATTTAAAAGCTCGTCTGGAAAAACTGAATAAAAACGATAGAAAAGACGATCTGCTGACCTTTGAACAGCTTGGCATTGACCGTCTTTTTGTTGATGAGGCACATTATTACAAGAACCGTGCGAAACGTTGTTGAATAAGGAAGGAGTGATTAAACTACCGAAATCAACCGACAGAAATCACTTAGAAATAAGAATGAGCTGTCAGAACTTAAATCTCAAAATCAAGGGAGAATTGCCCTTGCCACACTGAATTAACATTGATGATGGCATATCAAAGCCGGAAATGGTGTGCGAGATGATACTTCACTATGCAGAAATGTCTGTACAATATTTCATGTATAAAGCGTGATAAAGTCGTAACTTGAATACCTAAGTTCATGAAAATGAATATGGGATAAATAGTGCGGTCTTCCGAAAACTATGGTTACGTTAAAGAAATCCATGCAGCATCGTAAGAGCAGCGGCACCCGAAAGGGTGAAAGATTAGGGAAGAGTGTATTGTTGGTTTTTCAATACATTCCTGTATGAATGAAATATCATACAGAGCATATTTAACTGTAATTCAAGATATGCTTATCCCTACGGTGTAAGGTGGAAACCTAAGGTTTTCAAGTAGTTAAATCTACACAAGGATAGAGATTTAGGAACGTTTGAGAGCCTGTATTTAGAGCTGTACAGAGTGATGAAGAATACAGGAAGTCAGCAGTCCCATAGTAGTCTGAGGTTGGGAAAGCCAACTACATGAGTTGAAATACTCAAGGCAAAGGGGACTAGTCAGAATAATTTACAGATTTCACGAAAAGAAAATAACTAAAATTAGTAAAACTCCCTGAAATAATGGGTGACGAACTGCGAGGTGATAGCCTGTGCATATAAACGTCAAATTTTCAAATGAAATAGATTTAAAGAAATTATTGGATTTACTTTACGAAAAATCAAAAACAGGAAATGTATTTACAGGACTTTTAGAAGCAATAACAGATGAAGTTGTCATTGTAACGGCAATCCATAATATAAAATCCAACAAAGGTAGTAAAACTACCGGAGTAGACAAAATTAAAATGGATAAGTACCTGCAAATGCCAAAGGACGAAGTAATATATTTGGTCAAGAAATCAATATGCGATTACAAACCAAAACCTGCTAAACGAGTATATATAGCCAAAGGGAATGGTAAAAAGCGACCTCTTGGTATACCGACAATCTTAGACAGGATTATACAGGAGTGTATAAGGATAATTATTGAACCAATATGCGAAGCAAGATTTTATCCGCATAGTTATGGGTTCAGACCATATCGCTCACAAAAACACGCAATTAGGGGTATTGTCAATGTAATCAATGCAAACTATAAATCTAAAGACCAACCAGTCTGGGCATTAGAGGGCGATATAAAAGGCTGTTTTGACAACATCAATCATAGAATATTGTTAAAGAAGTTATGGGATATAGGGGTTCATGACAAACGTGTAATTCAAATCATCAAGGCTATGCTATCGGTCGGATACGTTGAGTATGATATGTTAAAGAACGATGATAAAGGAACACCGCAAGGTGGAATATTATCACCGTTACTGGCAAATGTATATCTTAATGATTTTGACTGGTATGTAGGAAGAAAATACTATGAACCACATAGAAAGTGTAAATACAAATGCAACGACTCAAGAAGATTAAAATGGTCAGGAATAACTCCAAAGTACAATTTCAGATATGCCGATGATTGGGTCATTTTAACATCATCTAAGAAAGAAGCGGAAAGACTGAAACGAGAATTAAGCAAGTATTTTAAGTACAAGCTGAAACTCGAGTTGTCAGAGGAGAAAACCAAAATAACCGACATGAGAACAGACGGAATACATTTCTTAGGATTTGTAATAAAAGCTGAAAAGCCAAGAAGAACACCTGCTGATAAAGAAATAAAAGAACATTTTGTTGGTAAGCCTTATCCTGATATGAAAAGGTTAAGTAAGAAAATACAAAACCTTTGTAAAGAAATTAGAGATATAAGGAATTATTCGGCAGTAAACAGTAGAATTGCACAGATACAATATATAAATTCAGTTATTATGGGAATTGCTGAATATATAAAAATTGGGATAAGTTCCCATGCGTTCCATGTGATAGACCGAAGAGTAAATAACAGTGCATTATCAACTTGGAAAAGAATGTATCCCGACAAATATAATGAATGGCAAATTCCCTTAAAGGATTTATCTAATCTACCACATAGGCACGAGGGCTATATCAGCAAGACTTTTGCCATACCTTACGAGGATATGTGGATAGGAATTACAATGGCATTCATTACTCATGTTCGATATGAAGCTAAACCATTTAATCAGAAGATGACACCTTACACTCCGGAGGGCAGAAAAATTTATGTAAATTACCGAAATAAAAATAAACCGCTTTCCAAAGATAGACCATCTATCAATACGAGTGATGATTTGCGTATGGCAGTCTATGCGGAAAATAAAATGAACTTTGAGTACTTCATGAATCGTGAGTACGCCTTTAATAGAGATAAAGGAAAATGCAGATGTTGCAAAACACCACTTTATGAGAATCCTACAGCGAATTGCCACCATGTAGATAATAAGTTGCCGATTGATAAGATAAACAAGGTAAATAACTTAGCATGGGTGTGCAGAAGTTGTCATTTGATGATACACGGAAGTGAAATTCCTGAAAGTTTAGATACGAAAGTAGTAAAGAAAATTGAAAAATTTAGAGAAAAATTGAAGCAAGCACAAAAATAAGTGAAATTTGTAAGCAGTATATACTTGTGAGAGTATATGCCTGTTGAAATCCGATGGAGGAAAGTAAGTTATTTTGATGGAACGCCGTATGCGAGGAAACTTGCACGTACGGTGTGGAGCGGGGGAAAAGGTAGAGATAACATCAAAACCTTACCTATCGCTATTCTTTTTATATACCAAAATGAACAATGTAGCAGGAATTGCATCTTCTGAAGCACAAAAGTCTTCCGATATGTATATGAAATGCCGTTATATGGATGAGATAACCGGAGGGAAAGGTATTGTTTTTGCCACAGGAACACCTATAAGTAACTCAATGACGGAAATGTATACGATGCAAAGATATTTGCAGTATAACACCTTAAAAAAGATGGGGCTGGAACACTTTGACAGTTGGGCAAGTACTTTCGGGGAAACGGTTAGTGCGATTGAACTGGCACCGGAGGGCAGCGGGTACCGTATGAAAACACGATTTGCCCGTTTTTTTAATTTACCGGAACTGATTGCCATCTTTAAGGAAGTGGCAGATATAAAAACAGCGGATATGCTTAATCTTCCTACTCCTGTTGCTCATTATCATAATGTTGCCGTAAAGCCAAGCGAACAGCAGAAAGAAATCGTGGACAGTTTAGCTGAAAGAGCTGAAAAGATTCGAGAAGGAAGTGTCGATCCGACAGAGGATAATATGCTGAAAATTACTCATGATGGAAGAAAACTGGCATTAGATCAGCGACTTGCTGATCCAGCTTTAGATGATTATCCTCACAGCAAGGTCAATGCCTGTATTGAAAATGTCCTTAGAATTTATCAGGAAACGACGGATAAAAAATCGACTCAACTTATTTTTTGTGATATGTCGACACCGGCAAAAACATCATCGGCACTTTTTGAACAGTTAAATCATAACGGGGATACTCCTTATTCAAATGTATATGATGATATTGCCATAAAATTGGTTCAGGGTGGTGTACCACAGGACGAGATAGCTTATATCCATGATGCTTCAACCGATGTTAAAAAGAAGGAACTGTTTACAAAGGTGCGCAGCGGCAAGGTGAGAATTTTGTTAGGTTCTACTCAAAAAATGGGAGCCGGAACAAATGTTCAGAATCTGCTTATTGCTTCTCATGACCTTGACTGTCCGTGGCGACCCAGTGATCTTGAACAGCGTGCCGGAAGAATCGTACGTCAGGGAAATACCAACAGTGATGTGCATATTTATCGTTATGTAACGGAGCAGACGTTTGATTCTTATCTCTACCAGTTAGTGGAAAATAAACAGAAGTTTATTTCACAGATCATGACCAGTAAATCACCGGTAAGAACTGCTGAAGATATTGACGAAGCGACTTTAAGCTATGCTGAAATTAAAGCAATGGCATCGGGAAATCCGTTAATTAAAGAGAAAATGGAACTGGATATGAAAGTGAGCCGTTTGAAAATGGCAAAAGCATCGTATCTTAATCAAAAATACGAGATGGAAAATAAAGTCATCTATGAATTTCCGCAAAAGATTCAGTACATCAGCCAGAGAATTTTAGGCTTAAAAGAGGATATTCAGTCCGTCATTACTGATGAGGGGTTTAGTCCAATGACGATCAACAATGTTGTTTATACAGAAAAGGATAAAGCAGGGAGTGCTATCCTTTTGATGTGTCAGCAGTATAAATATGAAAAGAGTACTGTTATTGGAGCGTATCGAGGATTCCAGATGGAATTATCCTATAACAGTTTTGACGGCTATCATAAACTGTTTTTAAAAAATAAACTGTCTTATATGGTAGAACTGGGAAACAGCAGTTATGGTAATATTGCCAGAATTGATCACGTTATTGATGGACTTGAGAGGCAGTTAACACAGGAAAAGCGTCTACTTGAACAGACTCGACAGCAGTTTTCTCATGCAAAAGAAGAGCTGGATAAACCATTTGACAAGGAAGATGAACTTAATCAGCTGAATAAAAGGTTATCTAAATTAAATAAGGAACTTGATATTGGCAATAAGGATCAGGCAGAAATTATCGATGAAGGATGTGAAGAAATAGAGAGAACTTCAAAGTCGATGGAACGATAAGTGAAAGATTATGATGTAAATTTATAAAAATTTAAATGATTTTTGGAGGAATTATGAAAAAGTATTTAGAACCTGAAGAACTGGCAGAAGTAAAAAAATTGGATCTGCTAACCTATCTTTATAACTATGAACCAAATGAACTTGTTAAAAATGGACGTAATGATTATACGACCCGTACCCATTCGTCACTTCATATCAGCAATGGTTTATGGACATGGTGGGCACACAATATTGGCGGAAGAAGTGCACTGGATTATCTGATCAAGGTAGAAAAAATGGATTTTCTTCCGGCTGCACTTCTTATTCATGAGTGCATCACAAAATCACCGCCGGTGGAAGTAAAACAGAATGGTTATAAAAACGGACCTTACACACTAAAACTTCCGATGGCTAACGAAAATGCTAAAGCAGTTTATGACTACCTGATTGGACAGAGAAAAATAGATCAGGAAATTGTTGAATTTTATTATGATAAAGGGATGATTTATGAGAGTTTTAAAGATCACGCAGTTATTTTTGTTGGACTTGGAGAAGACGGAATACCAAAATTTGCATCGAAGCGTTCTACAGACAGTCAGGGTAAACAGAATATCTTTGGCAGCAACAAACAGTACAGTTTTCATTTGGTTAATAAAAACAGTGAAATTTTAAATGTATTCGAAAGTGCCATTGACCTGATGTCATGGCAGACAATTCAAAAAATTAAAGGATATAAATGGAATACAGAGAATTATTTATCACTTGATGGAGCAACACTTATAGGAAAATCAATTGAAGAAACAGAAATCCCGGTAGCACTGGAACATTTTTTACAGTGTAATAAAAATATTACACAGATTTCCTTATACATGGATAACGATAAAGCGGGTTACGATACTGTCGAAAAAATAAAATATCATCTGATGAATCGTTATGATATAGTGGATAATTCTCCAAAAAAATATAAGGATATCAATGAAAAACTTCAGAAGATGAAAGGAAGAAAACATTTAAAATGTATTTAAAATTAATGGTTAATGAGTATTGGCACATTTGAAATGATCACTGTTTTTCTTTTATAATGACGCAGAGGTGGGAAAAATGACCAATAAAATTTTATCTGCGATACTGTTAGAAAAAAATGAAGAAACAATAATGTATGCCTATCATGCCAGTTATGATTCTATTTTAGTTGATGATGTATCCTATGCGGGGATCATTGAACTGGACAGTGAAGCGGTTTATCGATATCAATCCTATCATGGGCAGCAGATCGATTCTATTATTGAAGCAATTACTTTATTTCAGGATAAAAAAATGAGAATTGTAAAGTTGTGCAATCAGCCTGATTTATCCGAATATAAAGAAGATTATCAGGCAATTATTGCTGCATCTCTGGTCATCAAGACCATGATGAACCGATTAAGACTGCCAAAATATTTTGTCTCGGCAGATGATGAGCAGGTTGAAATGCTTAAACAAAATCCTGTTTACAGAGAAATTTTAAGTCATGCAGATTGCAGTGAAGATGAAAAATTGTCTTAAAAATTGATAAACAAATTGACAAACAGCTAAACTGAAACAGCTGTTTTTTATTTTGAAAGCGAGGAGAACATGAAGAAATATATCATTGAAATCACCGAAACACTTCAAAAAAGAGTTTTGGTTTTAGCTGATTCGAAAGATCAGGCGTATAAAAAAGTAAAAGAAATGTATCAAAATGAAGAGATTATTTTAGATTCAAGTCATTATGTTTCGACTGATTTTAAAGCAGCAGGAAGCCAAAATATAGAAAAAGACAGTTATGAAAGATAATGATATGGAAATATTTTATGACAAAGGAGAAAGTTAATTTGATCAGAAAAATAAGCAGAGAAATTCAAAAACTGGAATTATTAAAAGCAAAAATGGAAAAATTAAAAGATGAAACAGAATCAGAAATTGATAGTATTAGTCAAAAATTAAAGAAGCTCTATGCATTAAAAACAAAGTATGAAGAAGTGGAAAGCGGGTTGGACAGTTATTTTACGCCATCCAAAACAAATGATGAAAATGGGCAGCATTAATGTCCTGAATTGTAGCAAGCAAGGACTTTTGCCGGCAAAAGTCGGCTTGTTAGGGAATGTCCCTAAGACCCTGACAAAGAGGTGAGATAGAATGGAGTTCTTAAAATTATTCGCTGTATTTGAAATCGGCGTTCTGGCAGGTATTTGCATTGCCTGTTTTTTGATTGGAGGTAAAAGACATGACAAAGAATAGGTGCAGGAGGGTGGAAGTACGACTGAATGAAGAGGAACTGGAACAGCTCAATTTAGCAGTATCCAAGACCGGATTATCAAGAGAAGAATACTTGCGTTCGATTATTAAAAATCGTATACCTGCTGAGAAACCTCACCCTGATTTTATTGAAACAATCAGACAGTTAAGAAGAATCGGTAACAATTTAAATCAGATCGTGGTTATTGCTTATAAGACCGGCTCTATTGACGTATTAAAATATAAAAAAGAAGCTGAGAAACTGCAAAATGAAATTCAGCAGTTACTGCAGACGTACCGTGAATATCGAAAGGAGGACCAATAGTGGCAACTACTGCAATCTGGGCAGTCAAAGATAATCTTAAAAGAGTACTGGATTATGCATCGAATCCTGAAAAAACAGAAAATATCGATTTTGATCAGTACCAATTTAATGGACTGAATGATGTGATCGAATATTCAACAGATGGTATGAAGACCGAACAGCAGTTTTATGTATCTGGAATTAACTGTCATCCGTCAAATGCTTTTGAACAGATGATCAGTACCAAGCAGGCAGCTTGTAAGACGGATGGTGTACTGGCATTTCACGGATATCAGTCGTTTGCTCCGGGTGAAGTCACACCGCAGATGGCTCATGCTATTGGTAAAGAACTGGCTGAAAAAATGTGGGGAGATGATTTTGAAGTGATCGTCACCACGCATCTTGATAAAAAACATTTGCATAATCATTTTGTGGTTAATTCAGTATCGTGGGTAACGCATAAACGCTTTTTAAATAAACACAGGGATTATGCAAAGTTTAGACAGCTGTCCGATGAACTCTGTTTAAAGTATAAATTAAGCATCATCGACAATCCAAAAAAAGGAATGAGATATGCTGAATGGAAAGCGACCAAACAGAAAATCCCAACCAGACGTTCGCTGATGATCGATGATGTTGAAAGAGCGTTAATGAATACCATGACCTTTAGTCAGTTTATCCACAATTTAAAGAACTTGGGTTACGAAGTCAAAACAAATGTTAAACATGTTGCCATTAAGCCGCCAGGTGCTACTAAGTTTTTTCGACTTCATAATCTGACCAGAGATGAACGTTACAGTGAGGAAAATATTCGTCAAAGAATTTTAAATAATGAATTGTCAGTTTCAAAAAGGATTTCAAAACCGGCAGTATATCACTATCATGGAAATATCAAAAAACAAAGAAGAAAGTTTAAAGGTTTAAGAGCCTTATATATACGTTACTGTTTTGAAATGGGAATATTTCCTAAAAATGCACCTAATCGAAAAAGGGTGCATTTTTTGCTTAGAGAAGATTTGAAATATATGGACAGGATTACTCAGGAAACCACTCTGCTGTGGAAAAATAAAATTGAAACCTACGAGGAACTGAACACCTACCAAAATGATGTACAGGAAAATTTGGATAATCTGATTCGTAAAAGACGACGTGTCTACAATCAGGTTCGTCGTTGTAAAAATCCCGATATAAAAGAGAAACTGCAAAAAGATATAGCGGATTATTCAGCAGAAATTCGAGATCTCAGAAAGGAGGTGAAGTTATATGAGGGTATAAAGGAACGGTCTTTAAAGATGAAAGTAAAATTGGAAACCATTCAGAAAGAAGAAAAAGAAAAGGAGCGTGATCAAGATGAACGCAGGGGGCGAAACCGCAGATCAGTTCGTGAGAATGAATTTACAGGGAATTGAAATAGCGGCTAATGTAGCATTGAAAGCTGGGGGCATGGCATCAAAGTCGCTTGCTGTTACACTTTATGCGATTCTTACGGACAGGAAAAAAGTCAAAGGAAAAGCTAGACTGAATACCATGCTTAAAAGCGGTAAGGAACTGAAAGTGTTTGCTATTCAGTATGACGATCTAAAACTGTTTGTAAAAGAGGCAAAGCGATATGGCGTGATGTACTGCGTATTAAAGGAAAAGCATAGGCGTAACGGTATTTGTGATATTTTAGTTAGGGCAGAAGATGCCGCTAAAATTACACGAATCATTGATAAGTTTGAACTGGCTACAGTGGATACGAAAACGTTAAATGATAAAACTGCTGAAATGATGAATCAGGAAGCGATGAAAAACGTTCCACCTTTAGGAGATAAAGAACATGATGAAATGGTTCGTCAAATGATGGAATCGATGAAACAGGAAAAAGATGGTCAAAACCCCAGCAAGGCTCGAACGAAGAAGGACGCAACTCAGTTCGAGCATACATCAACGAAACCAAAAAAAGGATTCGATACTATTAAACCGGAGCGTCCATCAGTTCGTGATGAACTGAGAAAAATAAAGCAGAGAAGAACCAGAAAGGCTCGATATAAAAATCAAAAACAAAAACAGAAAGCGAGGTAGAAGCAGATGAAAGATATTTATTCAAGACTTATGGCATCGCAAAACGCAAAACCTGCTAAAAAAATCAGCAGGGAAGAATACGCTAAACAGAAGCGTGAACAAAAAAATGAATTATATAAGATGGCGGATGAGCAGTTAAATAAAGTGATTTCGTCACCAGTACAGTATCTTGAATTTTTAAAACTTACAGCAAGATTAAATTATACCGTCACCAATATGCTATTGGTGATGGCTCAAAAACCAGATGCGGTATTCTTAAAAGACAGTGATTACTGGAAAGAAAAGAAACTGTATATCAGACAGGATGAAAAAGGCATTCAAATTTTAAAACCTGATGGGGAATATGAAAAAAGCAACGGTTCTGCTGGGACAAATTACAGGGTAAAATATGTTTTTGATGCATCACAAATTAATACGAAAAAATCATTTTATAAAAAACCGGTAATGAATGTAGAAAATCTGATTTCGGGTCTTACCTATGAATCACCTGTTAAACTGGAATTAACTCAAATGGAAAGTATAAAGGATGTTCATTATTCAAGTCAGAAGGAGTGTATCTATTATGCTGATCAACTGGAACCGGCAGTACTGATACATGGACTGTTGAGAGAATTTTCTGCAGTAGAATATGAACAGCAGGGCCACCATTCATTTGACGGTCATGAAAAGTTCTGCATAAATAGTGCTGCCTATATATTATGCAACAAATACGGTGTACCGGTAGCTGATGAGGATTTTGCAAAAGATCTTGGTGAAGTCTTTTATGATAAAAAGCCGTATGAAATAAAAAAACAGCTTTATACGATACAGTCCATAGTGAAAGATGTCAGTGATCGAATTGATAAAGGAATTTATATTTCTCAGCAGGACAGGAATAACAGAGACCAAATGGTTCGATGAATGGAAAGTAAATATGAAACATGAAGAGCATCATTATTTTATTCTGTTTATGCTAGGTTTTATTCCCATTGTATGGTTTGGACTGTTAATTGCTCCTTATATATCCGATGGACTGATTTATGCTTTACCTGAATTGACAGCTGCAATCTATCATCCTTTTCGTATTGTATGGTGTGAAAACAGCTTTAAAATGATTGGTCTAATGACGGTAATCTATATCTGTGTAGCGGGTATTGTATTATCTAATAGAAGAAATTATCGAAGAAATGTAGAATACGGTTCAGCGAAATGGGGTGATACCAAAAAGGTCAATCAAAAGTATGCAAGCAAAGACTTTACTTCTAATAAGATACTAAGTCAGAATGTAAGAATAGGTTTAGATGGCAGGAAACATCGTAGAAATCTTAACACTATCATTATTGGCGGTAGTGGTGCAGGTAAGACAAGGTTTTACTGTAAGCCTAATATTATGCAGTGTAATACCAGCTTTGTCTGTCTTGATCCAAAGGGAGAAATACTTCGAGATACTGGAAATCTTCTTGAAAAAGAGGGGTATGTGATCAAGGTCATCGATCTGATCAATATGCAAAAAAGTCACTGTTATAATCCATTCAGATATATTCAGGACGATAAAGATGTTTTAAAACTGATCACCAATCTTATTCGTAATACGACACCAAAAGGGAGTCAAAATCAGGATCCCTTTTGGGAAAAATCGGAAACAGCACTTTTGGAGGCTTTATGTCTGTATCTTCTCCATGAAGCACCTGAAGAAGAACAAAATTTTACAATGGTCATGGAAATGATCGCAGCCGCTGAAGTAAGAGAAGATGATGAAGATTATCAAAGTCCCTTGGATGAGTTATTTGAAAGGCTCGAAATGAAAAACCCAGACAGCCTTGCAGTAAAACAGTATAAAATCTATAAACAGGCCGCAGGGAAAACAGCTAAATCCATTTTAGTGTCCGTTGGGGTTCGACTGGCTGCTTTTAACTTGGAAAGTATAGCAGGGATTACTTCTACTGATGAATTGGAACTGGAACTCATGGGAGAAAGAAAGACCGCTCTGTTTGCAGTTATTCCCGATAATGACAGTACCTTTAATTTTCTTGTCGGTATGTTGTATACCCAGCTGTTTCAGATTTTATATTACAGTGCGGATATTATTCATGGTGGAGAGCTGCCGATAGCTGTCCATTTTTTAATGGACGAATTTGCCAATGTTGCTTTACCGGACGAATTTGACAAACTGTTATCGACTATGCGTTCAAGAAAGATATTTGTTTCTATCATTCTTCAAAATCTTGCCCAGATCAAAGCATTATATAAAGATGCATGGGAATCAATCGTTGGCAACTGTGATGAACTATACTATCTGGGCGGGAATGAACAGTCTACTCACAAGTTCATCAGTGAATATTTAGGCAAGGAAACACTGGATACGAATACTTATGGTAAATCCAGCGGAAAAAGCGGAAGCTACTCAACTAACTATCAGCAGGCTGGTCGAGAATTATTAACACCTGATGAGGTACGATTACTTAATAATGATTATGCGTTACTGTTTATTCGTGGTGAAAGACCTGTTTTTGATAAAAAATATGATATTTTAAAACATCCAAATGTTAAATATACAAAGGATGGAGGAACTAGACCATATAATCATGGGAAAATAAAATATACGATCGAAGACTGGGAAAATATCATTCTTACAGATGATTATGAGTTTTACAGTGATGAAGATTTAGAAGAATTTTTTAACAGTCAAGATGATGAGGTGGTAGAAGAAAAGGAATAATTGAAATCAGAGTTTATAGAAAGCAGGTAGTGATTAATACTATCTTTTTTTTATTTTGCAAAAAATGAATTTTGGGGGTAATTAAATGAAAACAAATAAGCGATTAAAGCTTCTAAGAATAAAAAGAGTATTATGGATGTGTTATGTAGTTAGTGTACTGATTTTAAACATTGGAGCAGTACCGGTTTTTGCAGAGGGAGATCCCCTAACAGTGATCAACAATCTGTCTAATTTTATTTTCAGTTTAATTAGAGCAATAGGGATGATATTACTTGGTTTTGGTGTTGTTCAGGTTGGACTTTCATTAAAAAGTCATGATCCGAGTCAACGCGCCAATGGTTTTTTAACTGTTGCAGGCGGTATCGTCATTACGTTTGCAAAAGAAATTTTAAACACTATTGTAGGTGGATAAATGACAGTAAGCAAAGGAGGTGGTTTTTTTGGGTGGAATTTTAGATAATCTAACAAATGCAATCAATACATGGAATCAAAAAATGACGGAAATATGGCTTTTGCTGACGCAGACACCACAGACCTTCAAAGGTGGTCATATTTGGACTGTTATCGTTAAAATCCATAATGCCTTGACAGCAATAGGACTGGCACTTCTTGTTCTGTTTTTTGTGGTTGGAATGGTCAAAACGTGTACAAGTCTGACAGAAATAAAACGACCTGAGCAGGCACTAAGACTGTTTTTGAGATTTGCCGTTGCCAGAGTGATTGTCACCTATGGAATGACGATCATGACTAAAGTATTTGAAATCGTACAGGGAATTACCAGCAAAATTATGACAACTGTCGGCGTGGGAAGTGCAACGACCACTACGATTCCCAAAGTGATTGAAGAAGCAATAGATGACTGCGGTTTTTTAGAGTCCATTCCTTTATGGGCTGTTACTCTGCTGGGAGGAATATTTATTACTATTCTTTCTTTTGTTCTGATTCTGACAGTCTATAGCCGTTTTTTTAAGCTTTATATGTATACTGCAATCAGTCCGATTCCTTTATCTGCTTCAGCAAGTGAAAGCACACAATCGGTGGCTGTTACCTTTATTAAAAGCTATATGGGAGTCTGCCTCGAAGGGGCTATTATCGTTCTGGCCTGTGTTATATTTTCTGCATTTGCATCCTCCGCTCCGGCAATTGACGCTGAAGCGAGTGCTGTTACAATGTTATGGACATATATAGGCGAAATTGTGTTTAATATGCTGGTGTTAGTCGGAACGGTCAAGATGAGCGATAGAATTGTAAAAGATATGATGGGATTATAATTAAGTGGCTAAAAATATGCATATTATTCTCTAATTATGGTATAATATTACCATAAGAGAGGAGGAGATGAATGATGCCACGTATTATACCCATTAGTGAACTGAAAAATACTGCAGATATTTCCGACAAGTGCCACCAGCAGGACGAACCTATTTATATTACAAAAAATGGATATGGAGATATGGTCATTATGAGTATGGAAGTGTATGAAAAAATGATGAAAAAATTTGAAATTTACAAAGACATCGAAATCTCTGAAAAACAGATGAAAGAAGGAAAAGTCAGAGATGCAAGACAGTCACTAAACGAGATGAGAACAAAATATGGGCTATAAATTAGATATCACTGAACGTGCTGAAGAATTAACTTCCCGACAGATTGATTACCTGCTTTATACTGTTAAAAGTGAAAGTGCAGCCAGACATCTTTTTGATGAAATAGACAAAATTTATAGCCGACTTGAAGAAAATCCTTATCAGTTTCCAATATGTAAAGATAATTATCTTGCCAGAAAAGGCTATCATGAGGCTGTTTTATCTAATATGAATTATACTGTTATTTTTTCTATATCCGATATGACAGTAACTGTATTAGGAGTGTTTCATCAATTGGAAGATTATGCTTTGAAAGTTTAATCAGACAAATATTGCACAATATAAAATACTAAGATAACCGGCATACTAATGAACGTGTGTCGGTTTTTAAGTATGATGAAAGGTGGAAAAAATGGAAATAAAAATTAATAAAGATATTAGGAAATATACGGAAAGCATTGTGTTAGGTTTATCCCTGAGACAGTGCTTTTTTTCTGTGCTGGCGTGTGTCATCGCCATTATCATTTATTTTTCTTTTATTAATCAACTGGGTTTAGAGATAACGAGCTGGATATGTATTATAGGAGCAGTTCCTTTTGCATCTTTAGGATTTGTCACTTATCAGGAAATGACGTTTGAACAAATTATACTTCATGCCTGGAAATCACTCTGGCTTTCAGGAAAAAAATTAATTTTTAAACCCGTTAATTTATATTATGAAATGTTGAGAAGTTTCATCGATGTAAAACGAAAGGAGTCGTTAGGCGTTAATGATAAAAAGTTACGAAAGATTAAAAAAACAGAATAGAGAAAAATTAAAAGTACCAAAATCCGCTCAGGACGTGATCAATATTGATACGATCTATGCTGACGGTATTTTTTGTGTCGGGAAAAAGTATTCAAAAACATATCGATTTAAAGATATAAATTATTCCATTGCATCGAAAGAAGAAAAAGTGGGTCTGTTTTTACATTACAGTGAACTGCTCAATTCTTTAGACAGCAGTGTGATGACCAAAATAACAATCAATAATCGAAAAATTGATATTAAAAATTTCAAGGAAAATATACTTATTCCTTTAAAAGGTGATTATCTGGACAAATACCGTAAGGAATATAATGATATGCTGTTAGAAAAAGTGGAACAGGCGGAATCCATAAGTCAGGAAAAATATATTACGATTACTGCTTTTAAAAATTCCATAGAAGAGGCAAGGACCTTTTTCTCCAGAACCTTTACTGAATTGTCAGCCCATTTTGCAAGACTGGGAAGTGAACTGGAGGAACTCGACGCTGTTGAACGACTTAAACTGTTGCATGATTTTTACCGCTGTGGTGAAGAGGGAAACTTTCAGTTTGATCTAAAGGACTTTATGCGTAAAGGTCATCACTTTAAAGATGCCATTTGTCCCCGTCAGCCGGAATTTCACCACAAATATTTTAAGCTTGGTGACAAATACGGACGAGTGATGTATCTGTCTAACTTTGCCACATATATCAAAGATTCTTTTGTCAGTGAACTGTGTTCTTTTAATAAAAATCTCATGTACAGTATGGATATTATTGTCGTCCCGACAGATGAAGCGGTAAAGGAAGTTGAAAATCGCCTTTTAGGTGTCGAAACAAACATTACAAACTGGCAAAGACGCCAGAATGCCAATAACAACTTCAGTGCGGTTATCCCGTATGATATGGAGGCTCAAAGGAAAGAAAGCAAGGAATTTTTAGATGATTTGATTGTAAGAGATCAGAGAATGATGCTGGGGTGTATGACACTGGTTCATTTAGCGGACTCGAAAGAAGAACTGGACAATGATACTGATACGCTTATGAGCATTGCAAGAAAATATATGTGTGAACTCTCTGTTTTGGCTTTTGCCAGTAGACAGCTTGAAGGATTAATGAGTGTATTGCCGATTGAGGGAAATAAACTCGATATAGTCAGAACGCTTTTAACCGAAAGTATGGCAGTTTTTATGCCATTCAGGGCACAGGAGATCAGCGATGCAGGAGGAATATGGTTCGGGCAGAATGCTATTACCAATAATTTAATATTATGCAATAAAGAAAAACTGATGAATCCCAATGCATTTCAGCTAGGTGTACCGGGTTCAGGTAAAAGTTTTTTAACCAAAGAGCAGATTGTGTTTATTGCCCTGTCAACGGACGATGACATTATTATTTGTGATCCGGAATCGGAATACTCATTGCTGGTTAAGGAATTAGGGGGCGAGGTTATCCAGATTGCTGCCGGAAGTCCTAATCATATCAATGCTCTTGATATGAATGAGGGTTACGGAGATAGTGGCAATCCGGTGGGAGATAAATCGCAGTTTATCATGTCTTTATTCGAGCAGCTTGATCGTGATGGAATTAAACCGGTTGACCGCTCTATTATTGACCGATGTGTTGCACTGGTCTATCAGGATTATTATAAAACTGGAAGAATGCCAACGTTGGTCACTTTAAGAAAAAAACTTCTTGAACAGCCGGAATTGGAAGCAAGGAGTCTGGCATTGAAACTGGAATTATTTACCGACGGGTCTTTAGATGCTTTTGCCCATGAAACAAATGTTGATACCTCTAGCCGAATTATATCCTATGATATTTTTAAGCTGGGTAAACAGCTCAAAACGATGGGATTACTGGTTATCACCGATGCGATGATTAATCGTGTCAACGACAACTGGCGAAAAGGGAAAAGAACACATATCATTATTGACGAGTTTCACGTTGTTTTTGAGAATGAAGAAAGTGCGAGTTTCTTTAATTCAGCGTGGCGACAGTTTAGAAAGCGTGATGGTTATCCCATCGGTATTACACAGAATGTGGAATATCTGCTGGACAGTGTTCAGGCGAGTACGATGCTTTCAAACAGTGAGTTTGTTGTTATGCTGAATCAGGCTTATCAGGATCGCGAAAAGCTGGCAACACTATTGAATATCTCTGATGAACAGCTGAGCTATATTACAAATGCTCAGGCTGGTAGCGGACTGATCAAATATGGAGGAAACCTTGTTCCTTTTGTGAATCGATTTCCTAAAAATACTGAACTATATAAATTGATGACAACTAAACCGTCAGACAGAGAAAAAGGAGAGGATAATGAATGGAAGAAATGAAAACAATCACAGAAGACGGAATTGTAATGCAATATTTAGATTTGCTTGAATCAAACGATAAGAAAGAAGAACTTAATGAAACCAGAGAACTGTTGGATTATATCAGCAGTCTTGAAAAACAGTTTAATCAGGTGGTCAATGAACTTCATGATGTAAGAGAAGTGTTGGACAGTATGCAAAATCCTACAATGAAAGAACGATTAAATCATGTAGTGGATAAATTACAGGTAACGGTTAATGAAGGAATTAAAAGTCTGAACAGTATTAAGACTCAGCTGATTTTTTCTATGAAAGAATGTATTTCTTCTGTAAAGCAGAAAGGGAAGAACACTTTAGTGAAGACGGTCAATATTTTGCATATTAAAGATGGCTTGAAAAAATTGCAGAAGAGTTTTTATGCCGGAATGAAAAAAACAATGGAGTTAGACCATACAAGTCAGCAAATTTCGAGTGAACTGAGCAATGCAAAGCGAAATATAAAGAATGTTGTACGACTTCTAAGAGGAAAAAAGCCATTGGAAACGGGAAATGACAGCAAAAAAATAACGGTTGTCCAAAAAAGCAGTCGAGCTATGTTTAAAAGATTCAGAACAATGGCTATCAGTAATTCTAAGCTGATTCGTAAATTAGATGAGCTGGATAAAAGCTCGGTAAAAAAAGATTTGAAACTTTTAAATCACAAAAGTAAGAGTAATCCAAATATGATAATAAATAAAAAGGCTCCCGAACGTTAACGGGAGTCTTTATTATAATCTGTTATTTAAATAATCGAAGAGTTCCTGATATTTATGTATTTTTTCTTTGTTTGCCATGAGTCCAATGGATAATCCGGCAGTAAAAAAGTTAAGAAAGTCACGATATTCTTCATGAAAAAGGATTTGATTCTGCAGGTTCTGATATTTATCTGTCAGTTTTTTTACCTCTTCTTTTGGTAGGCTTTTTCTTAGTAAACGGATAATTTCTTTTTCTGTTTCAACCAGTTCGTGAGCTGTCTTTTGATACATTAAATCATGACTGGTATCATAGTGATCAAAACTGTTCAATTTTCTGTATATGTCAAGAACGATTTTATCCATTGTGGAATACCTCGCTTTTATTTATGTATGTTAATACATTAATTATCATTGACTCATTTTGAAAAGAATGAAGTTTTAATCCTAGTAGGATACCGATGGATAATATATTTTTAAAATCATCAAACCGCAGATTAGTTTCATGCAGGAAATACAGCTGTTCCATCTGATTAAAAATGGCAGCTTTTTCTTTTGTTGTTAGCTTTTTATCAGGTTCATTTATCAGTGCTTTTTGCAGATCATCGATTTGTTTTTCAATCTTTAATAATTTTTTTGAATGCTGATGTGTATTAAACTCTTCTAGATAGTGATCAAATAACAGTTTATAAATATCTTCGTTTTGCATTTGTCATCCTCCCTTCAGTATTTATTCTATTAAAAACAGCTGGAGATACAAATGTGCGATTTAACAGAAAGGATGCGTTATGGTAAAAGAAATAAAAACAAAAGAATCATCTAAAACAATCAAAACACCCAATAAAAAAAGAAATTTACAGCATTTTGAAAAAAAGATCATTTTGTCACAGAAAGATATGGTCGTACCCAAAAACAGTAATGAAAAAGAACAGGATAATCAGTATGCAGTCAATAAAACTGTTGCAGTGGAGAAAAAAGCCTTCCAGATTGCTTTTAAAAAAAGAAGATTATCAGTTAGAAAGAAAAAAGATCATAATAATCAGGTATTTGATACACTATCTTCAAAAAAAGATAGTGATGATTTGAATGAGGATAAATTAAATATAAAAACCAGAGAAAAAATTCAAACAAAAAAGATAAAAGATTTAAATTTTATCAGACAAAAAAAAGCGGATCAATACAGTCCGATAAAGTCAAAGGAAAATGAAAGTAAAACCATTATTAATCATTCTGATTCCTATACATCAAGAATGAAGAACTACTGGATAGCAGGATATAAAAATAAAATCAAGAACTTGAAAAACAGGAATAAAACAGTAAATGCAGTATCATCATTAGGATCAGGAGTATTTCATGGCAGTACGTTCATATATAAAAAAGCGAAAAGTGGTATTAATTTTTTGATTACCGCTGGAACAGGACTGATTATTTTAATTGTTATTACTTTATTTATTGGTGTGTTTTCGGCACTGTCAGATGACACTACTACAGTCAATGCAGAAGCCTATGTGAGTGAAGAAGTATTGGCTTATACTGAGGTGATTGAAAAATATGCGGTTGAATATAATATAGCGGATTATGTTCCGCTGATTCAGGCTGTAATGATGCAGGAAAGCGGTGGGAAGGGAAAAGACCCAATGCAGTCCTCTGAGTGTGGTTTCAATGAAAAATATCCAAGAAAACCGGGAGGGATAACTGATCCTGATTATTCTATTCAGGTAGGCATTCAAAATTTAGCAGACTGTCTAGATAAAGCTAAAGTTAAGGAAATAAGCGATATAGATAATATCTCATTAGCTCTTCAAGGATATAACTATGGTAATGGCTACATATCATGGGCAGTAAAAAATTTTGGCGGATATACAAAGGCAAATGCAAAGGTATTTAGTGATCAGAAGAAAGCCGAACTGAAAACAGATGTATACGGAGATCCTGATTATGTGCCTCATGTACTGCGTTATTATCATCCCGGACAGGGAGGTATTGTACTGGCCGCAAAATCACAGGTTGGAACCGCAGGTGGTAAAAAATACTGGGAATGGTATGGTCTTAATCAGAGGGTGAACTGGTGTGCAATATTTGTAAGCTGGTGTGCTTATGAAAGTGGGGATATTGGAACAAATATTCCAAAATTTGCTGCTACTTATGATGGTATGGCGTGGTTTACAAGACATAATAAATGGAAAGATAAAAGTTATACACCTGTACCGGGTGATATTATTTTCTTTGACTGGGAAGATAACAAACTTCCAGATCATGTAGGAATTGTTGTAAAAGTCGAGGATGGAAAAATATATACTGTGGAGGGAAACAGCAGTGATGAGGTAAAAAGTAAAGAGTATGACAAAAATTATAAACATATATTAGGATATGGCATAAGACTGGGGTAAGAATAAAATGATGGATATAGGTAAACGTATAAAAATTTTAAGAAAAAGAAAGAATATGACTCAAAAAGAACTTGGCATTTTGCTTGGGTTTAAAGAAAGTACGGCTGTTGTTCGGATTACACAGTATGAAAAAAGCAGCAGAATGCCTAGAGATAATATTTTACAAAACATATGTAATATATTTGATGTAAAAAAAGAAGTGTTGACCAGCAGTACAGGTGATCCAGTCATCGATTTATGTATCGATATGTACTGGTTAAGCATGGAGGGCATTGCACCTTTGCTGGTCTTTAACTTTTTTAAAAGTGTTAATGAGTTATTTCCGTTAAAATATGGAGAGTTTAATAGATTGATAGGAAGGAATAAATATTAGTAATTATGTTTAGCAAATGATATAGTGTAAATTTATTTTAAATTATTCTATATGGTATTTTTGTAAAAAAATTTTTATGATATTAAGTATAAATAAATATTTCTATTAATGTAATAAAATTTAAACAAAAATAGATGGATCGCTGCTTAACAAAAGTTTATAATGGCGTCTAAAATATAAGGTAAAGTAAAAAATAGTTTAAATTCAAAAGTATTAATATGTTTTCTTAGCTTTTAAATTATATATTTTTGTATGTCAATTAATTTATCACTATATTAAGGTGGACAATCGAATTCTAAGGCATTTTAGAAAAAGATAATGTTGTTAGTTTTTAATGAATATGTTAAATTAAAAATATATTACTTAAAAAGAGGAAAATATTATGGAAGAATTTTTTGAAAAATTTAATATTTTTGATATATTTGTTACATTATTACCCGGAATAGTTATTTCTAGTTTAGTAGGAATTTCTTTATCATTTGAATATTATGATATGTGGGAAAACATGGGGGATGAGAAATACTTATTATTCTTTATAATTTCTTATATAGTTGGTTTATTTTTTCAAGAAATGGGTACTATTTTTGATAACGCTTTTTTGTTTAAAATCTTATATGGTGGTGAGCCAAGAAAAATTTTTTTATCAGACTATAAGTATAACAAAATTTTTAATAGTGAGATTTCGTATAAAAATGCATTAAAAGTCAAACATTATATAAACGATTATATTGATATTGAAAAAGACGAAAAAAAAGATGAAGAAGAATTGCATTCACTTATATTTGCATATTGTTTGAATATTTGTGAAACAAACGGATTAGCCTCTAAAGCTAATAAAATGTATGTTATTTCTGAAATGAGCAGATCTTTATTTTGGGGATGCATTGCAATAATTATATTAAATGTAATTATGATACATTTTTTATACGATGAGATATTCTTGTTATGTGAGATACCGTTTTTAATCGTTATGGCAATAATTTTTCTTTCTCGAAAAAAAAGATATGAACAATATAGAATAAGGATGGTAGTAAGAATGTTTTTAATTTATAATCAACATGAAGTAAAATAATTATTTAAAATAAACATAGACGATTTATTTAATAAGATAAAAAAATCAATAAGATGAAAATTTGTTGAATTTTTTATATAGCTGTATCAGAGGCAAATGATGTCTATTTACTATTAGTTTCTTTTTTAGTACTATAAAATCACTTGATGTCAATTTTCAAGTGATTTTTGATAACATAATTAATATTCGTCTTGCAAATCATTAATGTCAGTAATTTCTAATTTATTTATTTCCTTTAATAATTTTAATCCATTATCAATATCTATTGTATATTTTCTATCTGGATGGGATTCATATTTCTCACATCCAAAAAATATTTGTCCGTTATGACTGTTCATGTTTAATTTCATTAGGCTTCCACAATAATGACATGTAATATTTTTAAAGCTGACAGAAGACGACTCGGTTAATTGATTAACAGCTAATAAAATAGCAACTACTTTATTTGCACCAGCTTCATATAATGTTTTAATAGCTTCGGATATTGTAGAGCCACTTGTAAATACATCATCAATTATAATGATATTTTTACCTGTTATATCACATTTTAATTCAAATGCTCCTTTAACAGCTTCTTTGCGCATATTTAAATTATTCCCTTTTTGGGTAAAATCTTTTTTGCAAGATAAGATATTTTGTAATGTAAGATTAGTTTTTGAATTTTTTTCTAATTTTAAACTTGAAAACCTGTCAAACTTGTTTGTTTCAAAATCTTTTGGCTTTAATGGAATATAAGTTAAAATATCGATTTTTTCTTTTTTTCTTATAAATTGAATTGTTATATCGAAAAATAAATCAACTGCTTTTATATATTGAAATTTGAATCTTCTTATTGTAAAAGAGAGTGGATCATTTAACAAATATTGATGTTCGTCTGTATAATATCTGCCACCAAAATAAATTTCAGTTCCTTTTGAAACACCGTTATCCAATTCAATATCGAACTTACATTTCAACAATGATATAGTTTTTCGTACATTGTTATAAGTTGTGCAAACTTCAGCAGCAAATCCTTGCCTTTTGTTCATAAGAATATCAGGTAATGACTTAATTGAGCAATGAGTGAAATCGGGAGTGTATTTTAGAAAATCCTTGTTAATATCACCAATTAAAATTGTTCCGATATGGTTTTGCATCATTTCTTTTAAAAACAAAGGATTACTACTTATAGAAATGATGGAAATGGAATCACATTTAGCCCTTATTAATATTTCCTGTAATAAAGAAGGAATATCATAGTATTCAATAAAGTCATATTGAAAATTTTCAAGATTTCTTCTTTTTTTTACAGCAAAAGCTTTAACTTCAGGAATAAACTGATCATATGTAAATTCAAAAAATTCATTGTTTAATGAATCAGCATCAAGAATAATTGCTTTGATGTGATTTGAATCAGTCCATTTCCACATCGCTTATTTCCTCCATATCATTTTTACTAAATACATCTAACAATAGTTCATTTTCGTTTAATATCTCAAGAGCTTCTTTTAATGTTTTAAATGAGTGAGCTCCTTTAGAAATATATTTTTCTGGCCAGCTTATTGATGGGTTATCAATAGCAGATTGTGGTATGAGAACATCACGTTCTTGTTTTAATGCATAATCAGCCTGTTTTAGTGCTCCGCTTGTTTCACCTGCTTCCATAATAATTGTTGCAAGTGATATTCCACTCATAGTTCCATTTCGAGTTGGGAAATTCCATCTATAAACATTATTACAAGGAGGAAATTGTGAAACAACTAGACCTTTCTGTTCTATTTGTATTTGTAACTCTTTATTTTCTTTTGGATAATATTGATTGATAGGTGTCCCTATAACCGCTATTGTCTTTCCATTATTTTTTAAAGCAGATTGATGTGCTGCTGTATCAATTCCTTTGGCCAATCCTGCATTAACTACGATATTTCTTTTAATAAGAGATTGGACTAGACGTTCAGTTTTTTTCATTGACTCATTAGAAGCGTTTCTACTTCCTACAACACATACTGATTTCTCATTTAATAAATGAACGTTTCCTTTTAGAAATAAAAATGGCGGTGCTTCTTTAGTATGAGCAAGCAATTTTGAATAGGGTTCATCTCCTTTTTTTACTAGAATAACATCATCGGTTAATTTTGAAAAACTATCTTTTACTTTTTTATAACAGGCATAGAATTCTTTTTCTGTTACATTCAATTTTGATGATAAAAAAGGAATATTTATTTTTAATCCAGCTCTAAAGTTAAAGGAATGTAATCTCTTAATTTGATCAATAAATGTACACGTCTTTTTATCGTTGTTATTAAAATATTGCTGTATAGTATAGTAAAGAATTGCATCCCTAACATATGGTGTATTAATATCAAACTGACCAATTTTATTTTCAATATTGTTATTTGATACATTAGTTATTTTTCGCTTGTCAAGATCACTCTTTAAAAATAACATAATGGATTTACTTTTTTTTATAGGTTCAATTCTTTTGTCGTGTACTAACTGATTTAATCGTTGTGTTGAAATATTTAAATATTCAGCAGCTTCACTTGATGTATAAACATCTTTCATCAGTTCTACAATATATTGTCTATCCATATTCTTCATCTCCTTATATATCAATTTTACAGTTACTATTGATGATTATCAAGAGTAATTGTAAAATTTTTTGAATATAGAATCAAAGGTGAAAAATTGTCTTATTCAATTTTGAATTTATTAGAAATCGTGAAGATTTTTTATAGATGTTCTAACAACAGAAAAACGATTAAATCAATTAGGATATAGAATATATGTTGTCAGTCAAACATATGTTGCTATTATAAAACGTATTGATGATAGTATGTATGTTTATCGAATAGTTAATACAAAAAAGTATAGTAGGTTATTCTAACAAAGAATAAAAATATATTTAAAATAATGAATCACACACAATAATATATTTATTTGCCTAATTCTATGAGTATTATGTCTAAGGGCATAATTTTTTTACTTTAAATTTAATGTGTGGTTAAGCGGATGTGACGAAAAAATGAATGGCTGAATAGATTAGTATATTAATAGTTTATTTTTAGGAATGTATCCAATATATTGTTTCAGAAGTTATATAAGAATAATTTATATTATAATAATTATGAACTTAGGTATTATAATTAAAAAAGACAGAATCCCATAAAAACTGAATTACTGTCAATATTAGTCATATGATAAAGTATCTGGCGTATCAATCATACTCAAAAGGTATGATTTTTTCATTTTATATTGTATGCGATTTATGATATTACGAAGAAAAAGTCGTAGAATTAACTATTCTACGACCAATAATTTAGATATTTTATTAATCTGTTCTTTCATATAACTTAGGCTTGGGTGAACATACATATCCATTGTAAATGCTACACTAGAATGTCCTAGAAGCTCACTTAATGTCTTGATATCCATTGAGCATTCAACACAGTGAGTTGCAAATGTATGTCTTAATCCATGAAAAGTTAGTGAAATATTTAATTTGTTACAAATCTTTTTAAAATTTCTTTGTATATTTCTTGTATCCGGAGTGTTTATGTTATTTGTTATCAAGAAACAGTCTTCCGTTTCTGGTTGAATTATTGATTCATAAGCTTTGAGGTAATCGACAAGAAAATCAGCCAAAACCACAATTCTAACTGATGAATCGGATTTTGGAGATGAAATCATTATTTTAGTTTTTGGTCCATCAGAATCTTTGTTTTTTATTCTTTGGACTGTTCTATTGACAGAAAGAGTTTGGCTTTCTAATTGGATATCTTCCCATTTTAAACCACATATCTCACCTATTCTTAATCCAGTATGTAAAGATCTATAGATAGATACTGTAGTAAAATTCATATTTTCTTTACAATAACTTGATAAACGTTGATATTCGTCGTTTGCTAGTACTTGGATTTCCTTCTTATCTTTAAGTTTTTTCATAAATGATAGATCACATTTTTCAAATCCATGTCTTTTTATACCAAATTTAAGTATGTCTTTTAAAACAACATTAATCATGTTATGAGTACTGTTTGATAGTTGGCTATTTTTTAAAAAGTTGTAATACCACTTTTCAAAGTCCACTTCCCTCCAACTGCTGATCGGTTTTTCTTTATCCATGTTTTCTAAATAATTCTCAATGATTTCCTGATACCTCATTAGAGTAGAGTATTTAACCGTTAATTCTTTATAATTTAGCCACTCCTCTGATAATTTTTTAATGTAAATTTCTTTTTCCATTTTTGTTCTCCTTTTCTTTTTTCTAAATATCATACTAGATAAGTCAAAAATGGCCGTTTAGTACGTTAACTTTACCAATAAGTACAAAATCACTATAAATTAAATGTTTTTCTTTAACTTTTTAAATAAATATGCTATATTAGTGGTCGTAGAATAGTTAATTCTACGACATATTATTAATTTCGTATGACCTAATTTTGTAAGGAAGCTGGTAGATGTACTGGTATTTTATTAATGTTCAATCAAAGTATAGAAAGAGAATTCTTAATTTTTTTAACAGTCAGAATGACACTTTAGCGTTTATACCAAAAACAGAAAAATGGATTGGTGCAAAAAGCGTTAGAAGCTACATTGTAAAAGATTTATATCCTGATTACATATTTGTAAAAAGCGAACTGAACGAGAATGAGTTTATGGACAAGTATGAGAAGTTTTTTGAGGATATTAAAAATGCTGCCATTCTAGTAAGACAGGGAAATTCATATTCTATGCAAAAAAGTATACAGGATTTATATGAAAAGTTGTTTGATCAAAATGGTATTATTACACATTCAACTGGAAATATTGTTCAGTCGAAATTGAAGATTGATGATGGTCCATTATGTGGTCTAGAAGAATCGATCATCAAAATCGATAGACATGATCGAACTGCTAAGTTTGATTTTAAACAGAACAATTTATCGTTGATTGTTCCTTTGGAAATAGTAAACAAATCATGACTAGGAAAGTAAGAGAACAATGAACTATTATGTTTTATTTTGTCAGACAGTAAAGACTGAAAAAATATGCCAGAGATTGAATGAATATGATGAAATACAAGTGTTTATACCAAAAATGGAAAGATATTTTCGATTAAAAGATATTATCGAATTACAGGTCATGTTTCCTGGTTATCTATTTATTAAAACAGAATTAAGTCAAATGGAATTTGATTCGTTGTTGCTTTCAATGAATGAAAAGAGAGATGGTATCATCAAGGAACTGAAGAAAAAAGAAGTAACTGCTTTAACTGATGATGAAATAGAGCTTTTGCATCACTTATTAGATAAGGATGCCATATTGAGAATGTCAGAAGGTCATAAGGAAAAAGGAAAGACAGTAGTGACCAAAGGTCCCTTGCTTTTTTTTCAAAAAGATATTATTGATTCTGACAAGAGAGATCAGTTGGCTGTTTTAAATGTAAAGTTTCTTGATCGAAACATTATTGCAGGTTTGTTATTTAAGCAAAACAAATAAGATATTGCGTGTGGTGTCTCTGCCTTTATCTAGATTGTTTGAACATAATTTTTTCCCAGTCTGATATAAAGTATAACTTATCGGAATGGGAAGATACTATCTAAAATCGAATATGGAATAAACCATATGTAGAAATATGTATGGTTTTTTTGTGTTTAGATGGAATTAAACAATTTAAAAAGGAATATACACCACTGTTAACATTTATGAAGGGAGAGATTTGAATGTGTAAAAGGGAAATACCATTTTCACCTCCTGATATGGGAGAAGATGAAATTAATGAGGTCATTGATACTTTGAAATCTGGTTGGATTACAACAGGTCCTAAAACAAAAGAGTTTGAAAAAGAAATTGCAGAGTATTGTCATACTTCTAAAGCAGTTTGTTTAAACAGTGCAACAGCTTGTATGGAAATGACATTAAAATTACTCGGTATTGGTCCGGGTGATGAAGTCATTACTTCTGCATATACTTATACTGCTTCTTGTTCAGTTATTTGCCATGTAGGAGCTACTCCTGTACTGGTAGATGTTGCGAAAGATTCTTATGAAATGGATTATGACCAGTTAGCTGATAAGATAACTGAAAAAACTAAAGCTATTATACCAGTAGATTTAGCTGGTATCATGTGTGACTATGACAAAATATATGAAACCATTGATAGCAAAAAGCATTTGTTTAAAGCGAATAATGAAATTCAAAAATCTTTTAATCGTATTATTGTTTTAGCTGATGCTGCTCATGCATTTGGAGCTTCAAAAAATGGGAAAATGTGTGGAGAAGTAGCTGATTTTACATCATTTAGTTTTCATGCGGTTAAGAATCTAACTACTGCTGAAGGTGGAGCGGTTGTATGGAAAGACATAGATGGTATTGATAATGAGTGGATTTATAAACAATATCAACTTTTATCTTTACATGGTCAAACCAAAGATGCTTTAAATAAAACCAAACTAGGCTCATGGGAATATGATATTGTTTCACCGGCATACAAATGTAATATGACTGATATTATGGCAGGTATCGGATTAGCACAATTTAAACGTTATCCAGAATTGTTGGCTAGAAGAAAAAATATTATTGAACAATATAATGAAGGCTTTAAAGATTTAGATATTCAAGTATTAGATCATTATGATGAAAATCATTGTTCTAGTGGTCATTTATATTTAACAAGAGTGAGTGGAATAGATATAGAAAAAAGAAATCTGCTTATTGAAAAAATGGCAGAGAAAGGAATAGCTTGTAATGTTCATTATAAACCTCTTCCGTTATTAACTGCATATAAAAACTTAGGTTTTAATATAGAAGATTATCCAAATGCATATAATTTATATGTCAATGAAATCACATTACCATTGCATACAAGATTAAGTGATGAAGATGTGCAGTATATTATAGATTGTTATTATACTGTCTTGAAAGAAACAGACTAGAAAATAATAATTTGTAAAATCTAAAAAAGGAGAACATGATGAAAATAAATACTGTAACAGTTATAGGTGCCAATGGTACTATGGGAACGAATATTTCCGGTATTTTTGCGTCTTTTGGCGGTGCTAAAGTTTATATGATTGCAAGAGATATACATAAGGCTGAAATAGCCAAAAAGAAAGCAGCTCTTTCTGTTAAAGCTGCAAGTATAGAAAATCGTCTAATTGCAGCGGACTATTCAATGCTGGAATCTTGTGTAGCTAAATCTGATTTAATTTTTGAATCTGTATTTGAAGATCTTAATATTAAAAAGAATATTGCTGATAGAATAGCTAAATGTATGAAAGAAAATGCGATTACGTGTTCTGGAACATCAGGTTTATCGATTACAGAATTAGCTGAGCAGTATCCGACACATTTAAGAAGTAGTTTTTTTGGTGTTCATATGTTTAATCCACCATATAATTTAAATTTATGTGAATTAACTCCAACAAAGTATTCAGATATGCAACTTTATGAAGAATTATCCATATATTTAAGTGAAATTCTTCATCGTACTGTAGTTAAAGTAAAGGATAGTCCAGCATTTTTAGCAAATCGTATAGGATTTCAATTTATTAATGAGGTCTTGCAGTTAGCAGAACAATATAAATATAGTGGTGGAATTGATTACATAGATGCAATACTAGGACCTTTTAGTGGGCGTAGTATGAAACCATTAGTAACCGCAGATTTTGTTGGCTTAGATATTCATAAAGCTATTGTGGATAATCTATATAATAATACAAATGATTATGCACATGAAACTTTTCTTCTTCCTGATTTTGCCGAAGAGTTGATAAGTAATGGAAAGTTAGGTAGAAAAACAAATGAGGGATTATATAAAACAGTAACATATAATAATGGATTAAAGCGAAGATTAGTCTATGATATTTGCTCTAATGATTATAGAGATGAGATGGATTATCATTTTCCTTTTATTGAGAAAATGGTAGAAAATTTACGTATAGGTAACTATTATGAAGCTTTTTTTACATTGATTAATAATCACTCTGTTGAGGCGGAGATATGTTTACAATTTCTTTTAAAATATGTTGTTTATGCCATTGTGACAACCAAACAGGTAGGTTATGACATTCATTCAGCAGATCATGTGATGGCTACTGGCTTTAATTGGTGTCCACCATTGGCAATCGCAGATGCATTTGGCAGTGTTATGGATTTTAATCAACTGGTTTATGAGCGTTTAGATAAGAGAATTATCAATAAAATAGATTTAGAAAAAATATTGGCATCTATAGAGCCGTCACATTATGATTACAGATCATATTTTAAAGCTAAAAGATAAGGAGAATCATCAAATATGAATAACACATATATTTTAGGTGGTGCTCAGACTGACTTTGAGCGTAACTGGACTAAAGAAGGAAAAGGAATTATTGCATTATTGAAAGAAGTTATTAATGATGGATTAAATGATGCTGGGATAACATACGATGATATTAAAGTTTTGAACAAAAATAATCAAATAGCATGTTTTGTAGGTAATTTTATAGCTGAACAATATGTAAATCAAGGACACTTAGGGGCTCTGTTAACAGAAGTCCATCCTGCATTTTATGGAGTACCTTCAGCTAGATATGAAGCTGCATGTGCTTCTGGTTCCGTAGCATTGGATGCCGCTATTACCAAAATTGAAAATGGGGATTATGATGTAGCAATAGTCGTTGGCTGGGAACTGATGAAAACAGTAGATAGTAAGACAGGTGGCGATTTTTTAGGTTATGCTGCTTTTTATGAAAAAGAGGGAAAAGGAATAGATTTTCCATTTCCAAAGCTGTTTGGAAAATTAGCTGATGAAATTATTGAGAAATATGATTTGGATGAACAACGCTTTATGAATGCGTTAGCTAAAATTTCAGAAATCAACTATAACAACGCTAAGCGTAATCCTAATGCACAAACGAGAAAATGGTTTATGGATTATCAGCAAGCATCAAGTCGAGGAATTGATACAAATCCATGTGTAGGAGGTAGATTAGCTGTTTCTGATTGTTCTCAGGTTACAGACGGGGCTGCAATGGTTGTATTAGTGTCTGAAAAATATGCAAGAGAACATAATATTCAAAATGCACCAGTAGTTAAAGGGTATGGACATCGTACTGCACCGATGCTTTTTGAAAAGAAAATGGACGAATCAAAAGAGAATAAGTATATACTTGCATGGACAAGGCAGGCAGTTTTAGATGCTTATAGACGAAGTGGATTAACTGTTGATGATATTGATTTTTTTGAAACTCATGATTGTTTTACTTCCAGTGAGTATGCAGCGATTTCTGCTTTTGGCATTACAACTCCGGGAAAAGAGTTTGAAGCAATAGAAAATGGGATCATTTCTTTTGATGGATCAAAGCCAATTAATCCAAGTGGAGGGTTGATTGGTTGTGGGCATCCAGTAGGAGCTAGTGGTGTAAGAATGTTTCTTGATTTATATAAACAGGTTGCTGGAAAAGCCGGAAATTATCAAATCCGTAAAGCAGATAATGGCATGATGCTTAATATTGGTGGTAGTGCTACTACCAACTATGTTTTTATTGTAGGAAAAAAATAATACAAATGATTAGAAAGGAACAAAAAAGTGAGATTTGAACTTTTAGATAAACATTCGTTCAATGAAATGAGCCAACAGTTTTGTGATTTATATAAAAAATGCTTTAATGATCCAATTGACGATACGATTTTAAAAAAACGTTATATTGATAATCCATATGAAGATTTATTAATGTGTGTAGCTATTGACAAAGACAGAATAGTAGCTAATTACTCTGCTTCTCCTTTTGAAATTGCTGTGGGTGAAAAAACTTTAAAGGCAGCACTTTCAATAAATACGATGACTGATCCAGATTATGAAGGACAGGGATTATTTGTTAAATTAGCTGAAAGACTTACTGAACATATGAAAGAAAAAAATTATGGAATTTTGTGTGGATTTCCTAACTATTTATCAAATGGTATATTTTGTAAGAAATTAGGATGGCAAAATGTGTATGAATTTCCTACATTGAGTTTAAGTGTTCCAAATTATATGATTACCAACCAAGAAACAGTAGATGTCACAGAAAGTTTTGAGGGACTTACAGTTGAAAAAGATAACTTCATTTCCATATATAAAGATATAAATTATTTGAAATGGAGATACGATAATCATCCTACTCATAAATATTATCTGTTAAAAATATCTAATACTGAATGGGTAATTTATAAGTTTTATCAGCAAGAGATTAACGTAGTTGAATTTCATGTCAATGATGAAAAAAATATTAAGAGAATTGTCGATACACTAGTGACGACAGCTATTAAAAATAACTGCAGTGAAATTTCCGTATGGGAAAAAATTAATACTTCTGGACATTTATACCTCGAAAGATTGGGGTTTCGTAATAGAGCTCCTATTAGATACTTTAGTGTAAAAAATTTAAATTATGATGGTAAATTAGATTTATATGATCATCGCAATTGGAAAATACAAATGGGGGATGACAATGTATACTAAAAAAATACTAATAATTGGAGCTGGTTTTTTACAAGCTTATGTCATAAAGAAAGCCAAAGAACTTGGCTATTATACATATGCAGTTGACGGAAGTGAAACAGCTCCCGGATTTCAGTATGCAGATGAATATGCTGTAATAGATATTGTTGATCAACAAGCGTGTCTTGCATATGCAAAAGAAAAACAAATTGATGGAGTTTTGACGGCTGCAACTGATTATGGAGTATTGACATCAAGTTATATTGCAAGTGAATTAAAATTAAAAGGTTTAAATTATAATATAGCTAAAATAATTAAAAATAAATATCAAGTGCAACAGTTATTATACAAAAAAGGTGTAACGAATAGTCCTTGTTTTGAATTATCTTCACATGATGAGATAGAAGAAATAAAAGATCGAATAAAATATCCTATTATTGTGAAACCTTGTGATGGTTCAGGCAGTCGAGGGATAAATAAGGTTGAGTCAGAACAGGATTTAGCAAGTAGTGTAGAGCAAGCATTAAAGAGCTCTATTTCTAAAAAGTGTATTATAGAACCTTTTATTGCCGGTAAAGAATATGGTGCTGAATTTTTTGTTTATAAAGACAATATATATGATCTGATAGTCATGAAAAAGAAAATGACAAATGAACCATACTATGCCGAACTAGGGCATTCAAATTGTTTAAATGAAGTAATAAAAAATAAAGTGATAAAAAAGGCACATCAAATTATAAATGCTCTAGGTATTAATTTCGGTTCAGTTAATATGGATTTTATTGTTGATAATGAAACCGTACATATGGTAGATATAGGTGCTAGAATGGGGGGGAATTTAATAGGTTCTCATATCATTCCTTATAGTAATGGTATTGATTATATGAAAATAATGATTGAAGCATCTGTAGGTGACCAATTTGAATGTAATCTAAAATTTAATAGAGCAATTTCAACTAGAATTATTACTTTAGATACAGGAATTGTACAAAGTATAGATATAGAGAAGATTAATTCTATTGACTGCTTATATAAAATAGTTTTACCTAAAGCAGGTAGTCATGTTCATAGTTATAGAAATAACTTAGATGGATGTGGCTATGTTGTTTGTACAGGTAATAATGAATCTGAAGCAGAGTTCAATGCAGATAATGCTTTGAAAATAATAAAAGAAGCAATTGTAGTTGAAAGGGGAGAATAAGGTGTGTATCAGATGCTGTTAAAAACAGTTTTAGATAAATTGCTTGCAATTTTAGGTTTTCCAGTTTTCTTGATTCTTTATCTTTTTATAGGAATTGCAATAAAACTGGAAGATGGTGGGCCTGTGTTTTATAAGGCAGAGAGAATCGGGAAAAACAGTCAAAAAATATATATGTACAAATTTAGGTCAATGAAGGTGAATGTTCCTAATATTCTAAATGCAGATGGAAGTACTTATAATTCTAAAAATGATCCACGAGTAACTAAAGTAGGACGATTTATAAGAGCAACCAGTTTAGATGAAACTGCACAAATATTGAATATATTGAATGGAACTATGAGTGTCATAGGTCCCCGTGCTAGTGGCTGGGATGCATTATCCTCATATAAAGAAGATGAAACTGATAAAATGAAAGTTAAACCGGGAATTACGGGCTATACACAGGCATATTATAGAAATAGTATATCTGTAAGGGAAAAAAGATTAAAAGATGCATGGTATGCAAATCATGTGTCTTTTTTATTAGACATGAAAATTTTCTTTAAAACTATTGTTGTGGTATTAAAAAGAGAGAATGTTTATACGAATGATAACTAGGAGGGAGAAGATGAAGAAATTATTATTTATTAGTAACATCACAAATAAAATAACTAACTTTTCTTATCCGTCATATTTAGCGTGCAAAGAATTAGGAATAGAATTTCATTTGGCAGCAAATTTGGATAATTTTGATTTTGAAAATAATCCTTATAAAGATATCATTTTTCATAATATTCATTGTGAAAGGAATCCATTATCATTAAAAAACATTCGATCCTACAAATCTGTAAATAAAATCATTCAAGAAAATGATATAGATTTTATTCACTGTAATACACCTATAGGAGGTGTATTGGGAAGATTATGTGGACATGAAAACAAAGTAAATAAAATTATATACACAGTACATGGCTTTCACTTTTATAAGGGAGCTCCTCTATTAAACTGGATGATATATTATCCTATTGAGAAATTTTTAGCACATTTTACTGATGTCCTAATAACAATTAATGAAGAAGATTTTCAAATATCTAAAAAAATGAAACTCAAAAAAAATGGAAATAGATATAAGATCAATGGTGTAGGTATTAATGTACAGGAATATCAGAACGTAAAAGTAGATAAGGAAAAAATCAGAAACGATCTTGGTCTTAAACTGGATGATTTTGTCTGTATAGGTGTAGGAAGAATAGAAGCTAATAAGAATTATGAGATGACAATAAAAGGGATAGCTGAAACAAATATAGACAACTGTCATTTAATTATATGTGGTGAAGGTCCTGATAAGGAATCAATTAAAGATTTATCAAAGAAATTAGGAATTGAAGATAAAATACATATACTTGGCTATAGGAATGATATAAAAGAACTGTTGAGCATATCAGACTGCTATATATCTACATCAAAAAGAGAAGGACTACCAAGAGCTTTAATGGAAGCTATGGCTAGTGGATTACCGTGTATAGTTACCAATATAAGAGGAAATAGTGATTTAGTAGAAAATGAGAAAAACGGATTTTTAGTGTCAAACACAGAAGATTTAAAAAATCACTTATCCATGATTTACGATAATAAAGAATTAAGAAACAGAATTTTTTCAATTAATAGGGAAGAAAGTAAAAGTTTTGATGCTTACTATATAAAAGAAAAAATATTAGAAATATATAATGTTTTTGGAAAAAAGATGTGGGTAGGAGATAAGATATGATTAGTAATTCAAAAAATATATGTATAAAGAAATTGATGTTTATGGTTCAACATTATAATCATGTTAAATATTGGAAAAGAAGGAACATTGTAATTAATCCAAATAATAAGACATCCCGTATATTAAAATTATACTATCTATTCTATATAAAAAAAAGTGATGCATATGCAAATGCATCAATGGGAACGGATTTAAACAAAGGTGCTTTATTTAAATCACCACCACATTTACCTCATCATTTAAATGGTATTATAATATCCCCTTATGCAAAAATAGGATCTAACTGTACAATTTTTCAGCAAGTTACAATAGGACAGACAGAAGATGGTAAAGCACCAGTAATAGGCAATAATGTATTAATTGGTGCTGGAGCAAAAATTATTGGTGATATAAGTATAGGTGATAACGTAAAGATTGGAGCTAATTGTATAGTAGTTGAGAATATTCCTGATAATGCAACAGTTGTACTAAATAAGCCAAGAATATTAATAAAAGAAAATGCCTGAGTAAAGGAGAAAAATATGGACGAAATTGATAATCAGATATCAAATTTATATTTACCAAAAATAACAGTTATTATGGGATCGTATAATAGTAGCGATAAAATCAATGATGCAATTTCATCGATTATTAATCAAACTTTTACAGATTGGGAGTTGATTATCTGTGATGATTGCTCAAAAATAGCTGTTGAAAATATTATTGATGACGGAATTCTAAAAGATAAGCGAATTAAAATCATACATAATCAAGAAAATCAAGGCTTAGCTGCAAGTTTAAATAATTGCTTGAAATTAGCTAAAGGAAAGTATATCGCCCGTATGGATGATGATGACTATTCTTATGAAAATAGATTTCAAGTTCAGTATGATTTTTTAGAGTCTAATAGACATATTTCTTTTGTTTCATCTGATATTCATACATATGATGGTGTGAAAATAATAAAAACAAGTAATCAAATTGAAAGTCCTAAGAAAAAGGACTTTTTATATAGATCTCCTTTTGTCCACCCAGCAACAATGTTTCGAAAAGAAGCCTTACTAAAAGTAAATGGATATAGAGTGGCTAAAGAGACAAAAAGAGCAGAAGATTATGATTTATTTATGAGATTATATGCTGAAGGATATCTAGGCTACAATATCAAAGAAAATTTGTTTAGATATTTTGTTAATCCATCAGCCATGAAAAATAAACGAAAATATAAATACAGACTTGATGAGGCAAAAGTACGTTATTTGGGATTTAAGAGATTAAAACTACTGAATCCGATTAGCTTTATCTTTGTTTTAAAACCTATATTAGTAGGACTAATTCCACATAGATTACTATGGGTAATAAAAAATAAAAAATTAAAAAAAGGAGGCGGTTAATTTGAAAGTTTTACACGTAGTTAGTCAACTATCAACCGGTGGAGCTGAAACATTGTTAATGAATTTACTGCGAGAAGCAAAAAATGAAAAAATACAATTTGACTTTCTTCAAATCAGTATGGAAAAGGGATTTTATGAAGATGAAGCACTTTATATGCAATCTAATGTATATAAAATTGATTCATTAAGAAAATCTGGTTTAAAAAAATTTCTTCATGATATTGATGAAGTAATTAAAAAAAACGGACCTTTTGATGTTATTCATTCACATGTAGATCATTTGTCTGGTTTTTTTATGTGTGTTGCTAAAAAGAACAATATAAAAGTAAGAATTAGCCATTGCCACAACACATCAATAGAAGGATTTAATAGTTTTTCAAAAAAAATCATGCTAGAAATGATGAAATATTTAATAAATAAATATTCAACAGATTTTATGGCATGTGCAGAAGAAGCAAAAAAATTATTATTTACAAAAAACAAAAATGTATTAGTAATACATAATGTAATTAATTTGGAAAAATTTTGTTATTTAGACTTTAATATAAATGATTATAAAAAGAACTTAGGGATAAAGAATCAAATTGTTTTTGGCATAATTGGACGTTTTGTGGAACAAAAAAATTATTATAGGGTACTTGAAATCTATAAAAAATATCATGAAGAGAATGATAATTCAATATTAATCCTTATAGGGGACGGTATTTTAAAAGAAAAAGTGGAAGAATATGCAAAAGAATTGGGAATATATAATTCATGTATGTTTCTTGGTCAGCGAAGTGATGTAAATTACTTAATGAAGATGATGGATGTTTTATTGATGCCATCACTTTTTGAAGGGTTCCCTTTGACACTAATAGAATCACAAGCATCTGGATTAAAGGCTATTGTTTCTGATACCATAACCAAAGAAGTAGACTTGGGAATGAATTTAGTTTATTTTCAAAACAATAACGAAAGCTGGAACAAAACAATTAATAAGGTCTTAAGTGAAAAAAGTAATACTTTAAGTAATGAGAAAAGAATAAGAATATTAAAAGAGAATAATTTTGATGTTCAATCTTTACTTAAATTTTTAATAAGAGTATATGGAGAAAGATTATGCCAGTAAGCACATGGGATTTATATACAATATTGCTTCTTTTATTCGTTTTGTTTTTTTGTTCATTTACTTACAGTTTAGCAGGGAAAAACATTGTTATAAATGTCAATAACTCAAAATTAGATATTTCAAAATTGTTTTATTTTATATCATTATTGACTATTATTTTAGTCGTAGGGTTACAAAAAAGTAATAGTGACTATGATAGTTATAGCTATTTATTTAAATATGAATATGGAAGAACATTAAACATATTTCAAACAGAATATATATTTAAATTTTTAAATTATATAGTTTATCAAATAATAGGTGAATATAAATACTTAACATTATTAATAGCATTAATAACTTATACTTTTTTTTATAAAAGTGTAGATTATTATGTTAATAAATTAAACTTAAGTAGATTTAATTGTATGCTGATGCTTCTAACTTTATATATGCTAGTGTCTTTTGGCATGTTAAGGCAAATATGTGCTGCATCAATTTGTATGTATAGTTTAAGATATTTGGAACAAAAAAACATAAAAAAGTTTTTATTGTTTTTTTTTATTGCTTTTGGATTTCATACATCATCAATTTTTTTATTGGTACTTGCTATTATTATTTATCCATATAAATCTAATAAAGTAAGAATTTTTAGTTTAATGTTAGTTGCATTACTTTATTATTCATTATTTTTTAATGCAAATTTAATATTATCTTTTTTTCACAATTTGTCCTCTAGGGATTATAGTTTGTATAGTGAATCAATGCAAATTGGTTTGGGAAATTTAGTATCTAGATTACCAATTATTTTTTTATTATTTATATTTAGGCGTACTATCAATAATTCAAATGATACATTAATGTTTTTAGTAAAAATTATCGTATTTGAAATATTAACAGTTTTTACATATTATGTGTTCCCAATTTTAGGAGGTAGGATTATTTATTTTGTTTTATTCTGCAGATCAGTATTAATACCTTACGTACTAAAAAATGGTATAAAAGAAAAAAAGTTTGGAGCATTGCTAATTATTTTATATTGCTTGTATTATTTTTTCAATCAATTAATTACTACAAGTTGGATTACAGAATTTTTAATGCCGATAGAATTTGATATTTAATTTAAAGGAGAAAAAAATGATACCGAAAAAAATACATTATTGTTGGTTTGGTCGTGGTCAAATGCCTGAATCAGCAAAATATTATATTAATTCTTGGAAAAAAGAATTGCCTGACTATGAATTGAAGTTATGGAATGAAGATACATTTGACATTAATTCCAATTGTTATGTAAAAGAAGCGTATGAATCAAAAAAATTCGCTTTTGTAACAGACTATGTTAGATTATATGCTTTATATACTGAAGGTGGTATATACATGGATACTGATGTTGAGGTTTTAAGAAATCTTGATATTTTTTTATGTCATAAAGCATTCTCTGGTTTTGAATCCCTAAATCAAGTCCCAACAGGTATTATGGGTAGTGAAAAAGGGTTATCAATTATAAAAGAATTATTGGATTATTACAATGACAAACATTTTATTGATGAAAATGGAAACATGGATCTAACAACAAACGTTGATGTTATAACAAATTATATGTTAAAAAAGGGCTTGATACCCAATAATACATATCAAGAAGTAGATAATTTCACTTTTTATGAAAAAGAAGTTTTTTGTCCAATGAAAAGATCAATTGGTGAAAAGTATTCAAAAGAAACTTATACAATTCATCATTTTGAGGGATCATGGTTACCTGAATCAGAGCGAAAAAAGAGAAATAGTAAAATATATAAATTTCGTATAAAAATAGTCCTTACTATTAGAAAAATTTTGTTAAGTTTGTTAGGAAGAGAAAAACTGGATCAATTAAAAAAAGTATTTAAAATAAGACTTATAAGGAGGAAAAAATGAAGATACTATTAATTGGTGAATGGCTTTCTGATAACTTAGGAGATGCAGTGATATGTAATTGTACAGAATATCTAATTAAATCTCTAAATATTAATGTTACTTGTGAACGAGCAGATTTATCTTGTAATGGTAGTGAGTATGAGCTTAACATTATTGAAAATAATTTTTTTAAAGCATTGAGATATTTGTGTAGATCTTTAAAAAAGTTAAATTTATATAAAGTAGATAATTTGTATATAAATAATTTGGGAAAAAAATACCAAATAAAAAAATATTTAAAAAATAAACAATATGACTGTGTTATTTTTTGTGGTGGTCAGTTATTTATGGACTATTTTTATTATCAAGTCAAGTATTATATGAATGAAATAGTTAATGATATCCCTATTATATTCAACGCTATAGGAAATGGCATGAATGAAAACAGTATATTATTAAATAAATATTTGGAACTTTTAAATAGAAAAAATGTAAAATATATTTCTTTTAGAGATGGGTGGGAATTCATATCTAATTTAATTGCTAGCAACAAATTTGATAAAGCCCCTTTTAAAAATTATGATGCTGCTTTGTTTACTAAGGAAGCATATGGGATATCACAAATTAAAAGGAGTGAAATAAAAGATATAGGTATTGGAGTTATAAATATAAATTCAATTAAAAATGAAGATATTATAAATAAAATGACAATTTTGATAACAAGTCTTGTAAATGAAGAATACAAGATACACATTTTTACAAATGGTAGTAAAAGAGATTATAAAATCGCACAACAATTATATTCGAATTTTGATAAAAACAGTAATGTTTTTCTTTCAATATGCCCTAGGAATGATAAAGAACTTATAAAATTATTATCGGAATTTGATTTTATTTTTTCTTATCGATTACATAGCCATATAATTGCATATAGTTTGGGAATCCCAAGCATATCTATTACATGGGATAAAAAAGTATATGATTTTTTTACGTTAATTAATAGAAGCGAATATAATGTACCATTAAATGTTGAGGCTAAAGAACTATTATATAAGTTTAAACTATATTGTGACAACAGTGTTACTAATACTCCCCAAATAGACATATATAAAAAATATATTTATGAATCATTTTCGAAATATTTAAGTGTGGTGAAAAAATAATGTTTAGTAAATTGTTATCAAGATATCAAAAGTTATCGTTGCCAATTAAGGCTGTTTTTTGGTTTACTATAGGCAGTTTTATTCAAAAAGCGATAAGTATAATAACTGTTCCTATCTTTACACGACTGATGTCAACAGAAGAATATGGTATAGTCAATATCTATAATTCATGGTCAAGTATTTTGATAATTATATGTACACTTTATCTTCATATGGGGGTAATAAATAATGCATTTGTTAAATATTCAAACAAAGAGCGTGTAGTTTCATCTTTTCAGGGATTAATTACAGTATATATTTGTATTGTTCTAGTAATCGTATATTTTTTTAGAGAAACATTAACTAATTTAATAGGATTACCTTTTCATATAATTCTACTTATGGTAATAAGTTTTATCTTTACTTCTTCTATCGAATACTGGCTGATTTTAAAAAGGTACACTTATCAATATAAATCTGCTATTTTGTTTTCAATTTTAAAGTTAATTACAGTTAGCGTTGTTGGAGTATTATTAGTGATAACTTCTGGTGGAAAAGGAATTTTTAGGATTTATTCAATCATTATTGCCGAAATATTATTTGGGATATGTATATATATCTATAATTTTTATAGAGGGAAAATATTTTTTTCAAAGGAAATATGGATATATGCTATATCCTTTAATTTGCCTTTAATTCCACATTATTTGTCTCAAGTAGTGTTGAACCAGTCTGATAGAATCATGATTGGTAATATGTGTGGGACAAGTTTTACAGCAATTTATAGTATAGCATACTCAGTTGTTTCTTTAGTTTTTATTTTTACAGAAGCGATTCAGTCTACTTTTGTTCCGTGGCAATATCAACATTTGAAATTAAAGGATTATAAATCAATAAATAAAATTAGTATACTTATTTTAATATTTGTTGCTTTGCTATTATTTGCATTAATGCTATTTGCCCCAGAAGCAATTATGATAATGGCAGGTGAAAGATATCAATCAAGTGTGTATTTGATTCCTGTATTGTCTGCTGCTGTTTTTTTCAATTTTATGCAACAATTATTTGTTAGAATTGAATTGTTTTTTGAAGAAAAAAAAATGACTGTCGTAGCTTCAATCGTTTGTGCTGGAGTTAATATTGTTTTAAACTATATAGGAATAAAATTATTTGGATTTCATGCAGCTGCTTATGCGACATTAATTTGCTATATTTGTATGTGTATATTTCACTATAAAATGTATAGAAATATTATAAAAAAATATGGTATTAAAAAAATATATAATGCTCGTTTAATGTTTTTAGTCTCAATGATAATGTTGTTTGCAACTCTATTTATATTAATTGTATATAATAATTTTTATTTACGACTAATTTTCTTATCAGCATTGATTTTGTTTTTATTTATAAACAAGAAACAAATAAAAAAATACTATGTCTTATTAAAAAAGAATAATTAAATATGATGATATCGTGTTTTTAGAATATTTTTTAATCATAAAATTTAAGATAAAAAAGATAGTTATGTGAATTAAAACTATTAATAAAGATATTATTTTATGACATTTTTTATTAAATATCATGTCATTTCATAATCTTTAAATAAACATTTCACTTTAAAAGAATTGTATATCAAAAAGGAGAAAAAATGAAAAAAATAATGTTAGTATTTGGAACACGTCCCGAAGCAATTAAGATGTGTCCCTTAGCAAAAGAATTAAAAAGACATAAAGAAATAGAAACTTTTGTATGTGTTACTGGTCAACACCGACAAATGTTAGATCAAGTATTACAAGCATTTGATGTTACACCAGACTATGATCTTGCAATTATGAAAGAAAAACAAACATTGTTTGATGTAACTACAAATATTTTAAATAGTATTAAATCAGTTTTAGAAGAAGTCAAGCCAGATGTAGTATTGGTTCATGGAGATACTTCCACAACCTTTGTAACTGCACTAGCTTGTTTTTATTTGCAAATTCCTGTAGGTCATGTAGAAGCAGGACTTAGAACTTATGATATATATTCACCTTTCCCAGAGGAATTTAATAGACAGGCAGTTGGTATTATAAGTCAGTATAATTTTGCACCTACTGAAATAAGTAAACAAAATTTATTAAATGAAGGAAAGAAAGAAAAAACTATTTTTGTTACAGGAAATACAGCAATTGATGCTTTAAAAACAACAGTAAGAAAAGATTATACTCATCCTGAATTAGAATGGGCAAGCGATTCAAGACTGATTATGTTAACTGCACATAGAAGAGAAAATCTTGGCGAACCAATGCATCATATGTTCAGGGCAATTAGAAAAATTATTGATGAACACAATGATGTAAAAATAATTTATCCAATTCATATGAATCCAGTAGTGAGAGAAGCTGCAAATAAAGAATTAGGTGATAGCGATAGAGTGCATATAATTGAACCATTAGATGTATTAGATTTTCATAATTTTCTAGCTAGAAGTTATATGATATTAACTGATAGCGGAGGGATTCAAGAAGAAGCACCATCTTTAGGGAAGCCAGTACTAGTTATGAGAGATACAACGGAAAGACCAGAAGGAATAAAAGCAGGAACTTTAAAATTAGTTGGTACCGATGAAGAAACTATATATCAAAATTTTAAATTATTATTAGAAAATAAACAGGAGTATGACAAGATGTCAAAAGCCTCAAATCCTTATGGAGATGGAAATGCCTGTAAAAGAATAACTAATATTTTATTAAGCAAATAAAATTATATTTAGTTTCTTAATTGGTAATGTAGTTTATGAAGAACATTTATGGAATAGTCATACTATTGGTGTATTATTGTGACTTTTAGAGATTAGATTAATAATATATTATTTTCAATTACAAGAATTATTAAGTAATATCTCTTTATTAAAAAGGCAGCTAGGAATAGCTGTGCTGGTTGACGTATATTTACAAATCTAGAATAATGCTAACCTAACACTATTTAAATTTAAAATACTTGTGAGAGTTTTTTAAAATGTAAGTTGTATATTTATTATATACACTTTAGTACTAATGATTACATTTCCATTTTTTTAAAAAAAGGTTTTTATCTGAATATAATATGACTTTAATATTGTTTTTAAGACATTGATACAATATTCATCGTCTATAACAAATGAATTGATTTTACAGGCTAGTCAAAATTATATGAATCTAAAATAGTCACATATATTACGGAAATTATTAATTTAACTTTATTAGCATTAATAATTAATATTTTCACACTAATGTGACTTGTTAATCTTTAGTACTGTAGAAGTAACAATAGTAATGTTAATATCTGTTACATATAGATTGAATTTTATTGTTTATTTGAATAGGAATATACTGCTTTTGGAGGTAAAATTTAACATAGAACTATTTTTAAGTGGTCAATAATACATTCAATCTTTACATTATTATTTATTTTGCAACTTGTAATAAATAATAATGTTTTTCTATTAGTAAGATAGTCCTAATAATGAAAATGCTATTATAATCATAACAGAAAAGATGCTGTATAAAAAATATAAATGTAATAATCAATTATAGAAAGGAGCTGAATATGTACATCAATACAGGAAGTAAAGAAGACATAGAAAAGTCACTATGTCAAGTACTCAATATCACCAAAGAAAGACTTTATAAACTCATAGATGAATGCTATAACCTGTTTCAAAAGGATCATCAGGTATTTGTTTTAGATGATCAGTTTGATTTCTTTTATAGGTTTGTAGAAAGACATCAGGTTGAAAATATAGATCAGGCATTACTGATTCATTTATCCAGACGTTTAAAACATGATGGAGATAATAATGGTTACAGTTTTGAAGATACATTAACCCACCAGACTGCCTTATCAGATTTTTTAAGGAAATATGGTATTACCTTTAGATACGATGAATGCATAAAAATGATGGTCAATAATAATGAAATTGATCTAGACAATGGAGATGAGAGCTATTCATATTATTATTTAAAGAATAGATTTGGATATCTTTATAATGATTTCAATTTTAAAGGATATATGTTTGGTGATGATATAAAAAAAAGTGAAGCGTATGAAATACATAAAGAAGGTCCAGAGTTTTTTGGATACCTTTTTTTATTTACTGATGACCAGTTTATTGATGATTTTTATGAACAGTCTGAATATTATAAATTTGAATATTTAGTACCTTTAGAAATGCTGAATTTTGAAGATTGTGAAAGTTTATCTAATATAGATAAACAGAGATATATTATTGTAAACTGTCTGCAAAGACTTTATCGATATGTTTTTGATCCTGATATGAATATTTATGAAAACAGGGTCTTATGTATAGAAGATAATATCGTCTTATCTAATAACTATTTAATCAGTAAAACGAAAATCTAAATTAGTTTGAAATTAAAAATAAATGTTAGTATTTTAAAACAGATTTTCATTAGATTGATAAAATACTATTTTATTGGTTATAAAAATTTAATATTGTTTACATTACGGGTCAGTGACTATATTTAGCACTGACCTTTTTTTGTTATATGAAGATATAAAATTATATTGTCATATTATGCAGGTGTGATAATTGACCTCATTGCATGTAAAAAAGTTAATTTAATTGGTATTTTTTTGTAATTGTTATTATTTAACAGTATTTGTTTGATATTATATTTCAACAATTCAATGTTGGGGAGAGCGTGATGAACACTATACGTGCACCACCTATACTTTTCATATATTTAATCAAAATATTATGGAGGTATAGTAATGTATAAAAGTGATTATTCAAAGTATTGTTTTAGACAGATTAAAGATGAAAATGGAGATAAAAAGTATTATATAAAGATAAAAAAGAAATTTATAGAAGTACCTAAAGAAGTATATTCATTAATTATTAATAGTGTACATACAGAATCATATAGAAATAAAAGAAGAGCAGCGGTAACGATCCAATATTATGAAGGTGTGGAAAGTGAAGCTGCTCCTTTTTTTTGCAATTTTGCACATGAGATGCACACTAAGTTTTTAGCAAAACAGGCTATAAAAGAAATTATGAAATTACCTGTTAAGTACAGAGATATAGCCTACTGTATCTTTGTCCTGGAGTATACCCAAAGTGAAACTTCTCGAATTCTAAATATCCCTTACAGTACAGTTCATGACAGAAAAATAAAAGCAATGAAAATTTTACAAAAAAAATTAAAAAAAACCGTTAAATGATATTCCAGCTTTGTCAGCAATAAGTGAAGGGTTAAACATCGTTTATATGGAGGAAATAAAGATGAACAAATTAAATGCTTTTATTTATTGTCGAGTTCTAACAGAAGAGGCTAGAAACTTGCTGATGTATCAGGAAGACATATTATCAAAAAAGGCAGTAGAAGATGGTTATGAAATATTTGGAAAAATTAGTTTAGTTGATACTGGTAAAAGTTTTGGATCATTTAAAATGCAGGCACTAATCAGATATATACGAAAAGAAAAGATTAATGCAATTTACATTTATGATAAAACAAGATTATCTATATATGAAGACTTATATATTGAATTTAAAATGCTATGTGATATGCATCATGTTGAGATTATATGTCTAAATTCATAACTGATTAATTAACTGAAGTGTATCGTAATCGTGATCCTCCTTTCTTTATTTAAAAATAACAGGAAGGAGGATTTAAAGTGGGCTTTAATTATGCTAAGGAAAAAATCAAATGGGATAAATGGAAAGAAAAGGAAGAAGAACTGTTAAATTCGTTGGGTGTTGATCAAGAAATAATCAAACAGTTAAGAGATTATGATTGGGAAATGTTTAAAACAGAACGAAGAATACGTTCAAGACAAACTGTTTTTTCAAATCAATTGTTTAATAACATTTTATTTTATGATAAAAAAGAAATTTCAACAGTAGAAGACTTATTGGATGAAATAGAGAATGAAGCCCTTCTTCATTATTTATCGCAGACAGATAAAGTAACAATGAATATTCTTTTATTAAAAATCAAAGGGTTTTCTACTAAGGAAATATCCCAGATATTAAATATCAGTCATTCAGCAATCTATTCTAGAATACATCATTTAAAAGAAAAATTAAAAAAATTTCATAATGATGTAAAAAAATAGCGGTTTTAAATGCCTATATATTGAAGGGGTTAATAGTACCTCGATATAGGACATTGGAAACTGAATAGCAAGACTGATAACGTTACTTATATTTAAGCCCGGCATGAAGTACGCCACGACATCAGGATCAGGAGGTAAAATATTTAAAATTCTGATATAGCGGTAATACCGGATTGCAGTCATAAGTTGCTGATATGATGGCGATGATGATATAAGAAGATAATGATACACATAGTGAGTCTAAGTTCGAGCATTGATCAAATGTCGCAGACAAGACACTATATAGGTGAAAGTCCTATGAGTTAGTTTATAACGCCTTAAAGATTATAAAGACTCGTGGAACTGCGTAGCAAAGCAGTCTATCAGAATTGCAGTATTTATAACCGTCAATGAATTATCTTTTGTGATTTTGAGTAATCAAATCATTAATAAGGTAATTCTTGATGTACATAAGAAATGAGGTGAGATGATGAATAGGATTATAGAAAGAGGAGAAGTTTATCTAGCAGATTTGAACCCGGTAATTGGTAATGAACAGGGCGGAATTCGACCGGTACTTATTATTCAAAATGATATTGGCAATGCATTTAGTAATACAACAATTGTGGCTTCAATTACTTCTTATATAAGACATAAACCGAATTTGCCAACTCATGTATATATAAAAAATAGAGATGGGTTAACTCAAAACTCAATAGTTCTGTTGGAACAGATAAGAACCATTGACAGAAAGCGACTTATTAGAAGACTCTGCAAACTTAAATATGATGAGATGAAAAAAATTGAGTTATGTTTATTAATTAGTATAGGTATTAAAAATACTAGATCAACAATAAACGATCTGGATTTTGTTAATACAATTTAAAAATTTTAGACTCATTTTCATTTTATTTTCTAATTAAAGTAAACTGAATTAATAAGAAATAGCAAATAGATGGAAAAAATTAATAGAAAATTTGGGTACCAGTCTTTTACAGATTGTTAGAAATTAGTGCCATAAAAAAGTTATTTGGCTTATATTGTTTAAATAAATAGAAATATAAAAAAGGGAACGAGATTTTTGTCAAATATAGGATTAATCAAATCATAAAATTGTTGATTTCATAAATTGAATATACAATGAAATTGCAACAAAGAGAGGAGATGATTTGAGCTAACCCAAGAAAGGAGATAGCGATGGAAAATAGAAAAATGTTAAATGCAAAAGAGGTAGCAGAAGTTCTCGAGATATCTAACTCTTATGCTTATAAGATTATTGATCAATTAAATAGAGAATTACAAAAAGCAGGATATCTAACAATTCCGGGCAAAGTCGATTCTTTTTATTTGAGAAAAAGATATTTTCCTAGTGAGGAAAAAATACAAAATTAATATGGGAGGTTAATATGTCACAATATAAATACCCTATAAAACATGGATATAAATGGATGACTAAATTCACTTACGAAGATCCTGTTGACGGTAAAACTAAAACAAAACTTAAAAGAGGTTTTGCAACTAAAAAGGATGCAAAAAAGTTTGAAGAAGATTTTCTTGAAAGTTTAATTATTCCCGAAGAAGATGAAATAGAAATAATTAAAACTTTTGGTGATGTGTTTCAAGAGTATCTTATGTCACATAAACGTTCTGATATTAAAGAATCCACCTTAGAAACTAAATTTAATATTTTTAATAAACATATATTTCCTTATTTTGAGGATATGCCAATTAATGAAATTGATGATGATGCAATTGCTGAATGGCAGGCTGAAATTGAAAAAAAGGTGCTACCAAATGGTCAACCATTTTCGCAATCTTATTTAAGGACTATTCAATGTCAATTCAATTCCATAATTAATTATGCTAAGAATAAAGGATATATAATGATAAATCCCTTAGTAGATATTAAGAATATGGGTATTAAGACTGCTAGAGTTCAATTTTGGACACCGGAACAGTATGAAAAATTTGCCTATCATGCAATGAACTATCCAAGATATTATTATGCATATGAAATTTTGTACTGGTGTGGACTTAGAGTAGGAGAACTATTAGCTTTAACATTGGAAGATATAGATTTTAATGATGGTGTAATCAATGTAACAAAAACATATCACCGCATGAACGGTGAAGATGTGATAACTAGTCCTAAAACTCCTAGCTCTTATAGAAGGGTAAGTATGCCAGCATTTCTTATGGATGAGATAAAAGAATATATTGATTTACTTTATGAACCTAAAAAAGATGAAAGAATCTTTACATTTAGAAGAACACAGATTAATAAAAATTTAGAATATATTATAGACCACTTTGGATTAAAAAAGATAACAATTCATGGACTCAGACATTCTCATGTTTCCTTGCTTATAAGTAGGAAGTATGATATATTTGAAGTGTCCAAAAGAATTGGACATAAATCAATACTCACAACACAAAATATTTATGGACATTTATTTGATGGTGTACAAAAGACGATAGCGAATGATTTAGACCAATTAAGAAAAGGAATGTGATTATGTCAAAAAGAAATCAGGACAATCATAATCGTTTTCGTTCTAAAACTATCGCTTTTAGAGTATCACCAGAAGAAGATAAACAAATTAATATTGCTGTATCATTAACAGGAATGACAAAACAAGATTTTATAACCAGTAAACTTTTAGATAGAACAATCTACGTACAGGCTAATTGTAAAGTTCATAGAGCAGTTTATGACAGACTATCAGAATTATTAGATGAATTAAGAAGAATAAAAGAATCATCAGAAATTGATGATGAGCTGATGGATAACATAATACTGGTCACAAATATAGTTAATGGCTTATATATGAAAAAAAGTGAGTATAATTAAAATAAAATAATGTAAAATGACTTGATTATAAATAATCCTCATTATTTAATAAAGGGAACGAATTATACCGATTCTATACTGTTAATAAGTTGTAAACCCATTGGAACAATATATTTAAACCACATGATACAAATTTTGATACTAAAAAAATGATAAATTAAATAATATGTAGAAAATAAAATGAAAATGAGTCTAAAATTGCTTAAATTATACAATATAGAGTACAAATGATAAACCAAATAATGAGTTTGAATAATATATTAGAGCCAAGAAATGCCTATTTTACGGGCTTTTTTGGCTCTTTCTATGTCCGTTGACAATCAAATGACAATACTTTTTTAATATGATTGTAAATAATTTCTTCTTATTTAGCTGGGAATTGACTCTTCCAGTCTAAATAT
>OIZR01000142.1_pt1 | contig 64317 bp, 61 predicted proteins | sample 1588591 | NCBI WGS metagenome assembly OIZR01 (sample SAMN03283249) | human gut metagenome | biome: human-associated habitat; material: feces | host: Homo sapiens | place: USA | collected 2013 | reverse complement strand
TGTTGTCAGCAGCCCGTTTCACGGTCTGCGTGTAGTTCCTTGTAAACTGACCTAAGGTCCAGTGTAACAGAATCTCTGGCGGGCTACAAGCATCGAATGGGATTTTTTAGGTGGGTCTGAGCAAGCAAAAGAGGAGCGGGGGTAATACTTTAATGAGGCGGAAGTCGTTTGACTGGAAAAGAGGAAGATACTGTATGAGACGAAGCGGTTTTTGAAGAAAATTATAGTGGTGAGAAGATATCCTTTATGTGGAAATTTGGATGAGAGTTTTGCAGTTTGGGGATTTTGGCAAACATATCAAAAAAATACAAGCTTGGATGTCACTTTTTCAACGACATCAAGCGCAACTTATCGACAAATCGTCTTGTTAAAACAAGATAAGTATGGTAAAATATATAAAAAGTTAGTAGCATTTGATTTGGATGGATCATCTTCAAAACTCCAGAAAGAAGGGGCGTTCTGCGCTGTGGTCAAAATGAAATCTTGACTGCTTGTTATAAATAAAATGTTGTTTTATAGTGGTGTAGAGGACGGCATCAACATGATTTGATATTATGAACCTGGGTAAGGCTACTGCTCGGGGGATTTCACCTGCACAAAAACAGAAAAACTGGCATCTTTTTGATGTTCTCGCAGTCTTGACAAGGACGAGAGCTGTAAACAGAATCGCATCGGTTTGAATGTTTTTGGTGCAATAAATGGAAGCTGAAATTTGACCAAGAAGGAGGCGACGGTCTGAAAACGGATTCATCTAAGAAGCAGAGAAGCAGATTTGGAAAGTTAAGCGGGAAAAGGGACAATTAAAGGAGTTATTACGGAATTATGTCGAAGTTTCAGCATAATGTGATGTTGCGAATCGTAAAGGTCTTGGATGTTTTGATGATCGAGCTGCCGTTTGCAGCTTGTTGGTTTTTGTACTATTCGGAGCAGATCTACAAAAAAGTTGGCTGGAAAGGCAATCTGACGATCTTGGCTCTGTTTTTTATACTGTATATTGTGATAGGTCGCATCTATGATGCATTTTCAATGTCCAATCAGAGAGTGTCAGAGATGGTCTATGGACAGATCCTTGGAGCTATGGCAACCGACGGGATCATGTACATTGTGATCTGCCTTATGTCCGGAAAGCTGTGCAACCTTTGGCCGGGAATTGCTGCGATTGCAGGACAGCTTATTATGGCAACGGTTTGGGCAATGCTTGCAAATAAAGGGTATTACATGGCATTCCCGCCGCAGAAAACGGCAATCGTTTATGATGTACGCCAGGGAATGGAAAAGCTCATCAGCGAGTATGGGCTGGATAAAAAGTACGATGTTCAGATCACACTTCATGCAGATGAATGTATTGCAGACCTGAGTGTCCTGGATGGGGTGGAAACGGTTTTTGTCAGCGGTGTCCATAGCCATGAGCGGAATATCATCTTAAAGTATTGTGTGGCAAAAGACATCGATATGTTTGTGATCCCTCGGGTCGGTGATGTTCTTATGAGCGGTGCATGGCCGATGCATATGTTCCATCTGCCGATGCTGCGGGTAGGGCGCTACATGGCCAATCCGGAGTATCTGTTTATTAAGCGTGCGATGGATATTGTCATCTCTCTGGCCGCATTGATCGTCCTGAGCCCGGTCTTTTTGATTACTGCCCTTGCAGTCAAGTCGGACGGCGGTCCGGTTTTCTATAAGCAGGTTCGCTTGACGAAAGATGGCAAGCGGTTTGAGATCCTGAAGTTCCGCTCTATGCGGGTGGATGCTGAAAAGGATGGCGTGGCTCGTTTGTCTACGGGTGATAAGGATGACCGCATTACAAAGGTGGGCCATATCATTCGTGCCTGCCGTTTGGATGAGCTGCCGCAGCTGCTGAATATTCTGCGTGGTGATTTGTCCATTGTTGGTCCCCGGCCGGAACGTCCGGAGATCGCAGCCCAGTATTGCGAGGAGATGCCTGAGTTTTCCCTGCGCCTTCAGGCAAAGGCTGGCTTGACCGGTTATGCGCAGGTGTACGGAAAATATAACACAACTCCGTATGATAAGCTGCAAATGGACCTGATGTACATTGCGCACCCGAGCTTGATTGAGGACTTGAAGATCATGATGGCTACTGTGAAGATCCTGTTTATGCCGGAGAGTACCGAGGGCGTGGCTGAGGGCGCTACGACGGCGATGGGGCAAGAAAACCACTGATATTAGGGTGATTTGCGACTGCTCGATAATACAAACGTAGGTAGTGTTGTTTGTACGGCCGTTTGTTATAATGTACGAGCTTTATAAAAGATACGGGGAAGACGCTTTTTTGAGATGAGTCTGAGTCGAGATTTTTGTTATATGGGGAGAGGGATATGAGTGGTGTGTCCTACAGAAAATACTCGGTTCTTATGTCGGTTTATCATAAAGAAAAGCCGGAGTATTTAAAACAAGCAATAGAGAGCATTCAAAAGCAGACTCTCTCCACAAATGATTTTGTATTGGTGTGTGATGGTCCATTGAATGAGGGGCTGGATGGAGTTATTGCTGAAAAACAACAGGAAATGGGAGAGACATTGAATGTTGTCCGTTTGGGAGAGAATTGTGGGCTTGGAAACGCTCTGAACGAGGGAATTAAGCATTGCAAAAATGAGTTGGTTGCCCGGATGGATAGCGATGACATTGCTTGCGCAGACCGCTGTGAAAAACAGCTAGCGGTGTTCAATACGCATCCGGAAGTGAGTATATGCTCTGGTATTGTAGAGGAATTCACAACGGATCCGAATGTTGTTGATGCGAAGCGAGTACCACCGGAGACGAATGCAGAAATCGTAGAGTTTGCAAAGAAGCGAAATCCGTTTAATCATCCCTGCGTGATGTACAAGAAATCCACAGTTGAAGCAGTTGAATCTTATCAGGACTTTTATTTATTGGAGGATTATTACCTTTGGCTCCGGATGTTAATGGCAGGGTATCAGGGCTATAACATTCAGGAACCGTTGCTGCATATGAGAGCGGGATCGGATATGTATTTAAGAAGAGCCGGTTGGAAGTATGCTAAGACGCAAGCAAAGTTATTCAAGTTCATGAAGGAACAAGGATTCATTGGAGAAGGGCAGTACATAAAGAGTTGTGTGATTCGTAGTGGGTCGGCGTTAGCTCCGAATGGGCTGCGTAAGTTTATGTTTGAGAAAGTGTTGAGGAAGTAAAGAGGAGTTTATTGCATGAAAATTGGGATTCTTACTTATTACGGTGTACATAATCATGGCGCGGTTTTGCAAGCAAATGCGTTGAAAACTGTGCTGAAGGGGAAAGGACATGAGTGCGGTTTTCTTGAGTTTGAGAGAAGCTACTCAAACATTTCTCGGCAACAAGCAAATAAATATAAACTTGGATTAGGTAGCATTGGTTTTTACGCTAAGTACCTGATGGAAAAAGGCGTGGGAAATATTCTTTATAATGTTGGTAAGAAACGGACACTTGGGAAGTTTAGGGCTGACAATATTCCGATGATGGCTAAGTATGAGGATTTTACAGGAGACTTGGCTGTAATCGGAAGCGATGAAGTTTTTAGCCTTGAAATTGGCGTTAATCCATTTTTGTATGGCAACGGTTTAAAGGTAAATCATGTCATTAGTTATGCAGGCTGCTTTGGTCCTACAACATATGAAGATGTTGTTAAACAGGAGCAACAACAGATGATTTCGGATGGCCTTCATCGGATGGATGCGGTTTCTGTGAGAGATCAGAACTCAATGGAAACAGTAAAAAAAACTGCCGGAATTGACGCAACGCTTGTATGTGATCCAGTCATTCTTTACGGGTATGAAAAAGAGATGGAATCTTTTACTCCGCCGATGAAGGACTATATTTTAATCTATTCGTATGATAAGAATCTAAATGATGCAGAAGAATATGACTATATCAAGAAATATGCAGAGAAGCACAATCTAAAGATTGTTTCAGTGGGATACTACCATAAATGGTGTAAGTCTATTGATGCTTCGCCATTTGAGCTGCTGGGCTGGATCAAAAACGCAAGACTTGTTGTAACAGACACATTCCACGGTTCAGTTATGTCTATTATTTGCAATACGCCAGCAGTTGTAAAACTACGTGGGAATCAGAACAAATTGAGATTTCTCTTGTCAGAGTATGGACTGCTTGACCGAACTATTTCGGATTTTTCCGAGATGGAAGCTGTTGCAAATAAAAGTGTAGACTTCAATACGGTGAATGCCGCAATTAAAGAACGCCGGGAGGCTTCTATGAAGTTCCTTAATGATGCACTTGCAAACTGCCAGTAAAGAGGAAAATATATGCTTACTATCGATTATGAGAAATGTACCGGATGTGGTGCGTGTGTTCAACGCTGCCCCAAGCAGTGCATTTCATGGACAACAAAAGAGTTTGGTTTTCGATATCCGAAGATTGACAAGGATACATGTATAAATTGCGGTTTATGTGAAAAAGTTTGTCCAATTGATGAAGCTCTGACAGTACCATTAGAGCAAAAAGCTTATGCTGCTGTACACAAGGATTCCGAAGTACTTGCGAAAAGTACAAGTGGAGGTGCGTTTACAGCACTTGCAGATGCGATTTTTGCTCATAAGGGCGTTGTGTATGGCGCTGCAATGATGGATGGTATGCAGGTTAAACATATTCGCGCAGAGGACAAATCCTCTTTTGAGGATTTGAGAAGTTCTAAATATCTTCAGAGTGATACGGGGACTACTTATCAGTGTGTAGAGAGAGATTTGAAACAGGGTAAAGCTGTGCTTTATTCTGGGACTCCGTGCCAAATTGATGGTCTAAAGTATTTCTTGGGAAAAAACTACGAGAATCTTTATACTGTCGATATTGTATGCCACGGGGTTGGCTCGCAGCATTATTTTGACAAGTATATGGATTTTGCGAAGGAAAGATATGGCAAAATAAAGGCGCTGCGCTTTCGATCTAAAGAATACGCAGGGTGGAGCTGCGGCGGCGGCGTCGTCGTCGTCGATTCCTCTGATTGCCTGAAAAAAATCCCGTATCGAGATTTTGATAATTATTACTATGCCTATTTTTTATCTGGAGATATTTATAGAAAATGCTGCTATTCCTGTAAATATGCAAATACAAAGCGTGTAGGTGATTTTTCGCTGGGTGACTATTGGGGGATAGAAGCGCTGAATTTGCCATTAAAAACGGAAAAAGGTTGTTCGTTGCTTCTTGTAAATAATGCTCGAGCTGGAAAGTTGTTAAGCACGATTACGGAGCTTGATAAAGTCGAAACTACGATTGAACAGGCAGCGCATTGTAATAAGCAGCTTAATGAGCCATCTAAATTGCCAGAGCGTAGGCAGAAGCGGATTGAAGAATTTGAGTCAATGAGCGGACAACAGATCCAGAAGGCATATTTGCAAACGCATCGAAAGACTGTTATGAAGGGGAAACTGAAGGCATGGGTGCCGTATAGGATTAGGTTGTTTATAAGGAGACATCGTAGATGATACAGAATATAAATAAAGAAAGAAACCGGTTTGTTGACGTTATGCGCGGTATCGCCATGCTCTTGGTAGTGCTTGGACATACGATGACGGGGTGTACTGTCGATTCACAAAAAAACTTCTTATATAATATAGTGTGGTCACTTCAAATGCCACTGTTTATTCTTATCAGTGGGTACGTGACAAAATATAGTCATCCTATTTCTACTAGAAAAGGACTATGGAAATATATAAAACGCAGGACGGTTGCCTATATGCTACCGTGGGCTGTATGGAGCTTTTTTGTACGTGGAATCGTTTTTGGAGAGGCTGATTTCTTGAACGTCAGGCATCTTCTATGGCATATGGATTCGGGCTATTGGTTCCTCGCAACGATTTGGACGATTAGCATGATTTTTGGTATTGCGTCTTTCATTGCAGAACGGGTGAACAAAGAAAACCTGCTGAAGAAACAGATTGTACTTCTGGGGTGCTATTTGGCAGGAATGGTTCTGCTGGTTGGAATTGGTGCAGTTTTAGGCCTTTCATTCTTTGCAATCAAATTGACGCTCTATTATATGCCTTTCTACTATGCGGGGTTCTTGTATGGTCAGTTTGATGACAGAATGAAGGAATCCGATACAGGCAAAAAGATGATTGATAGCGTGGTCGCAATCTGCTTTGCAGTGTGGCTGTTTGTTATTTGTAGATTTAATCTGTATGAGATGTCGGATAGTGGATTTGCAATCATTCTGCGCATGGCAACGTCATTGGCGGGTTGTATTGCTGTGTGTGGACTCTGCAAGGGAATGTTCTCTAAAAATGGGGGGGGTGGATGGCGTGGATTGGAGAACATTCGCTGGAAGTATACCTCGTCCACTATCTGCTGCTCAGCTTGATTGAGCTGGACAATGCACCGGTTTTTTACAGTCCAATGGGACTGAGTCTAGTTCTGGTTAACTATATGATTACGGTGGCACTAACAGCGATGGTAACAGCGGTGGTCAACCAAAATGCTGTGCTGAGAGTAGTACTAACTGGAAAGAAAAAGTAAGTGCTTTTTCAAGGGAAATCTACTGCTACAATCTTTAGACAGATTACAGTATATCGAAAATGTCTGGTTGAACAATTTAACGTGTAGGATAAGAGAAGGATACAAGGATGAAAGGTGCATTTTCAATTATTATATCGACTTGCGATAAATTTGCAGATTTGTGGGATGCTAATATCCAGCTTCTCAATGAAAATTGGGAGGACCGCAATGTAGATGCCTTTTTGGTGACGGATAAACCAACAAATCGGACGTTTAAGAATGTAACAGTGGTTGCTGCAGGAGAAGGAACGGAAATCACAGAGCGTTTACAAGCAGCGATGCCGCTGATAAAAACAGAGTATATTCTCTTTACATTGGATGATTATTTTTTGACAAAAAAAATATCTACGCAGGCTATACTCCAAGATATTGAGGATATGGAAAAGCAGAATATAGACTATATGAGATTGTCTACGTTGTCCAAAAAGAACCTCAGAAATCGAAAGGCTGTAGAGGTAGAGGATAAGATTTATCTTATGGATAATTGGGCAAGAGAGTATGTTGTTAGCTTATATGCAGGACTTTGGAAAAAGAGCTTTATGGAAAGAACTCTTTCTGAGACATTAAATGCTTGGCAGTATGAAGTAGCACTGACCAAAATGGCGCGTGAAATGCAGGCACGTTGTGCAGTTAGTTGTAGAGAGGAATTTCCGATTTTAGATGTAATACGAAAAGGTAAAGTACTTACTAAGGCAAGACACTATTTTGAAGAAAATCCCATTTATAATGGGACAAGGGAAACTATGAGGCGGAGTGACGAATTGATGATCGATTTGCGTACCTGGATGAGGGTATGGCTTCCCTTGCCGCTATTTAAAGCTGCAAAAGCTCTTATGCGGCACAGAGGATATACATTCTTTAGCGATGAAATGTAAAATATCCTGCTTAGGAAAGAGATAATATTATAGATCTACTCAAATGAGCTACAAAACGGTTGAAAGAATACATAGTGAAAGTATAGTAAGCTGATATCTCTCTGTAGATACAAAAGTTTGATATTATGGAGAGAGAATAGAGCGTATTATAAATTAAGTGTACTTTCTATGTGAAGAAGTTCACATACAGAATCATTTGTGGATTCCGTATGCCGAATAAACTATTATAATAAATAGAAGAATATGGTGAAATTATGAGTAAAGTTGTAAGCTGTAATTTGAAAAATAAGGCAATAGAAGATGAGAGGAAATTTGACTGCGAAATTCTGATGTCAACATACAATGGAGAAAAGTATATAGATTGTCAAATAGAGAGTATTCTTTCTCAAAAAGATGTAAATGTAAAATTGCTGATAAGAGATGATGGGTCAAAAGATAATACAGTAGAGATTATAAAAAAATATCAGGAAAAATATTTGGATAAGATAGAGTTGATTGAGGGCGAAAATGTTGGCATTCACAGAAGCTTTGCAAGTTTGATAGATCAGGCAAAAGGTTTGGAATATATAGCTTTTGCCGATCAAGATGATCGTTGGGACAGGGATAAGCTTATAACAGGTATCCTTGCGTTAAAACAGAATAAGGCATCGTTTTATTCATCGGCTGCAAGACTTGTTGATCAAGAGTTAAATGAGCTTGGTACAACAACATCCGCTGCATCAAAATATAAATATTATATGTGCACAAACTCAAAGGTATTAACACCGGGGGCACAAGGATGCACTATTATTCTTGATAATAAGCTGTTTGATCTGATTAGAAAAAAGGGATATCCGAATGATTATGGACATGATACATGGATTACAATAGTTGCATATCTGATGTCAAACTGCTTATATGATGATCAGGCACATATGGACTATCGGCAGCATAATGAGAGTTGGACAGGAAATAGATCTAAAAAGATAAAACAATTTTTTGTTAAAGTGGGGTTCTTCTTTAAAGGACTGGAAAGATATGAGAAACTATCCAAAGATGTTCTCCAACGGTATAGAGATATCTTAGATAGTAACAGTATCGAAGTGCTTACATGCATTGCAGAAAAAGATAAGAGCCTGCTAAAAAGAGCGTCGAATCTCTATCACTATAAATATGGAAAATATGGGAAAATTGAGGACGTTGTATATAAGATATACTATATTTTTTCATGAACTGTATCCGAAACAATTTGAGCTTTAAAATTATAATGGAACCATGAATCTGGAGAATGATTTGTGAAAAAAGATATTTTAAAAGTGTTTGGAACTAATTTAATAAAGATGCTTGTAGCATTTATTTCAGCATTTATCATCCCCATGATACTACAAGTGGACGACTACGGAAAATACAAACTATATACATTTTATGCATCATATATAGGCATTACACATTTGGGATATTGTGATGGTATTTATTTAAAATATGGCGGGTGTTCAAAAAATCAGATTAACGATAAGAGTATTAAGCAAGAATGGTTTACCTTACTATTATATGAGTCCTGCTTGGCAATAGCAGTTACTATATATGGAGTTGTTCATTCGGATTTAACCATAGTGTGTCTTGGAATGACAGTCATTCCTAATGTGATTTTTACGTTTTATACTCAAATTTTTCAGGCAATTGGAGATTTTTCTGAGTATGCTAGAATAATGAATTTATCAACACTTATTAATTTGCTGTTCAATATGTTGTTGGTTTTTATCGGCGTAAAATCATATGAAATCTATATAATAGGGTATGTGTTTGTTCAAGTTGTTTCCCTTATCATAGGAACGATATCGTTTTCCAGGGAAGGCTGGCTTGGAGTTTCAACTTTTTCAATTTCACTTCTTTTTAGCTATATAAAAACAGGATTCCTCTTAATGATTGGGAATTTTGCATATATGCTTTTTATTGGAATTGATAAATGGTTTATACAGTTTACAATGACACTCTCCGATTTTTCGATGTATTCATTTTCCAGTCAGCTTCTTACAGTTATAAATATGTTTATTACACCTGTTTCTATGACGCTGTATAGCAATATGAGTAGAAGAAAAGATAAGAAGTTTGAAATAAAAATCAAAAAGATTCTACTTGTCTTTTTAATGATGTTTCCGATGATCATATATATGATTTCTTATGTTATAAGCAATTATATGAAACAATACATATCAGCAGTTGAAATTGTATCGGTACTTCTGTTGTCGCAGACTTTTTTGCTTTTGAATTTAGCAGTGTTTGTAAATATGTACAAAACATATAAAAAGCAAAAAGAATATTTTCTTAGATTGGTTGCAGCATTAGGGATAGCTTGCTTGATGGACTTTTTCGTGTATAAAAGTGGTGCAAGTACAATTGGATATGCGGTGGCAACTTTAATTAGCTGTGTATTTTGGCTGGGACTTAATATTACATGCTTTCCTTATATGAAACCTGACAAAAAAGAAATTTCATATTGCATTTGTATGTTGAGTATATATGTACTATTGGGTTTTATTCCTAACTATTTGATCAGAATTATAATTTATCTTCTCTCTTATGCTGCTGTTACCAGGTATATGATGAGGGATGAGTGGAATTATGGAATGAGCCAAATTAATGCTGTTATGAATAAAATCAGGAGGGTATAGAATGATACTGTTATTTTCGGTGTTCTTTTTCCTACTGATTTATTCATGGATGGTATATAGAAAAAAACTTGTTTACCAGAGTGGGAGTAAAACACAAAATAGAAGTTATTTAGTAGGTGGGATAGGGTTATTAGTTTTTCTTGCTTGCTTTAGAGGAATGAATGTCGGAAACGATACTTTTTCCTATTACAAATTATTCTATTTCTATACTGGACAAGGCACCTTGCAGAAGGTATCTGCTGCGGGTACTGAATGGATGAATAGTATAGAGATGGGGTATCAATTGCTTAATAAGTTGGTTGGGCTTGTTACAGATAATTATCAGATATTTATATCAATTATATCGATTTTTTGCTATGCGGTATTAGCGAGATTTATTGAGAAATATTCTTCAAATACTGCATTATCTGTTATTTTAGTTTTCCTGATGTTTTATGGGGCATATATGAACCTACTGAGGCAGGTGTTAGCCCTATCAGTTGTTTTAATATTCTTTGACGCACTAAACAAGAATAAACCAGTTTGGTTCACAATTGGTGTTTTGCTAGCAACAGTTTTATTCCATCGAAGTGCAATAATTTGCCTTCTGTTTTTGCCCATGTCAAGATATCAATGTAAGAAAGGATTTATGCTTTTTTCTGCAGGAGTAGCAGGAATTGCGGTACTTCGAGGCTGGATACCTCGGATTTTGTCTTTGATAGGTATTTCAACGGGATATACAAGCGTAGTCGCAGGAAGCAGTATTATCTTTGCTATTATAAAAAATGTGTGTGTTTTCTTGTTTTCATGGTATTTGCTTAATGGAAGATGGAAAGAGGATTGCCATTCGCTCCCCAAAAGCGACTTGAATCCTATAATAGCTGATAATTTGATGAGTTGGATACCGTTTGTGTGTTTACTTCTCTCTATTGGTGCTCTCGCACTGCCAGTTGCGACCCGATTTGAACTGTATTTTTCTGTTTTTTTGGTTGTATTTATCCCACGGATGGTTGGCCAAAGTTTACGGAAATCCTCTAATATACGAATTGTGTTGGCAGGGCTTTTGATAATTTTGATTTTGTATAATGCGGGAAAGATAGTCTATAGACCGGAGTGGACAACAGAGTTTCAGTATTACTTTTTTTGGTCGTGATTATTTTCGATATTACCTAGAAGAAAATAAATGTAGGAGGAAATAAAAATGTCTGCATTCAACAACGCAACCCTTATGATCACTGGTGGTACTGGTTCTTTTGGTTCTACCGTTCTGAAGCACTTCCTGGACTCTGACCTGAAGGAGATACGCATCTTCTCCCGTGACGAGAAGAAGCAGGATGATATGCGCCACGAGCTTCAGGCTAAGCACCCGGAGAATGCCAAGAAGGTTAAGTTCTACATCGGTGATGTCCGTAATCCGCAGTCTATCCGTGATGCAATGCCGGGCGTTGACTACATCTTCCATGCTGCCGCTTTGAAGCAGGTTCCGTCTTGCGAGTTCTTCCCCATGCAGGCGGTCCAGACCAACATCATCGGTACCGACAACGTTCTGCACGCTGCTATTGATGCAGGTGTTAAGCGTGTTGTCTGCCTGTCCACTGATAAGGCAGCCTATCCCATCAACGCCATGGGCATCTCCAAGGCCATGATGGAGCACGTAATCTACGCGAACGCCCGTGTGGCTGCTGAGCGTGGCGGCACCACCATCTGCTGCACTCGTTACGGCAACGTTATGTGCAGCCGTGGTTCTGTTATCCCTCTGTTCATCGATCAGATCAAGGCTGGCAACCCCATCACCATCACCGATCCCAACATGACCCGTTTCCTGATGAATCTGGACGAAGCTGTGGATCTGGTTATGTTCGCTTTCCAGCACGCCAATCCCGGCGATCTGTTCATCCAGAAGGCGGATGCTTCCACCATCGGCGATCTGGCTAAGGCTGTCCAGCAGCTGTTCGGCGATACCGGCACGAACATTATTGGCACCCGTCATGGTGAGAAGCTGTTCGAGACCCTGATGACCCAGGAGGAGCGTTTGCGCAGTGAGGATATGGGCCATTACTTCCGTGTTGCCGCCGATAACCGCGATCTGAACTATGATAAGTTTGTGGTCAAGGGTGAGGTGCAGACTATGGCAGATGAGTCCTATACCAGCCACAACACCACCCGTCTGGACGTTGAGGGAACCATCAAGAAGATTCTGACTACGGAATATGTCCAGAATGCATTGAAGGGCATCCCGAATGTCTAAAGAAAAACTGCTGTTAGTGGGTGCCGGTGGTTTCGGGCGCATGGTAGCTGAACAGGCAAGCCGTCAATATGATTGTGCTTTTGTGGATGATGGACAAGTTGTGGGGGCGGAGGTCTGCGGTATTCCGGTGGTTGGTGGCATTGCTGATCTGCCGGAGTTGCGAAAAGAGTATGCTCTGCTTACAGTTGGAATCGGGAACAACAAGTTTCGGGCACAGGTATTTGAGAAAGCAGAAGCACTTGGGTTTGCATTTCCCAACATTATTGCGCCTAGTGCCTACATCAGTCCGTATGCTAAAATTGGATATGGCTGTGTAGTGTTGCAGAACGCTTGTGTTCAAAACGGTTCGCAAGTTGGAAATGGAGTCTTGCTCAATGCGGGAACAGAAATCCACTGTGATGCAACAGTGGGGGACTATGTTCTGATCTACACCAACAGCGTGATTCGTACCGGCGCAGCTGTAGGCAAGTATGCCCGCATTGGCAGCAATGTGACGATTTGTAATAACGCAGCTGTGTTAGATGGAGCAGATATCCCGGACTGTATGGCAGTCCGTTGAAGAGGTAAAAGGATGAACATTTTAGTCACAGGCGCAAAGGGCATGGTAGGCACTGCTCTTGTGAACAACCTGAAAAATATCCGGGACGGCAAAAATAAAACTCGCCCGGAGCTTCAAGTTGAAGAGATCTTTGAATACGACCTGAATTCCACTCCAGAGGAGTTGGACGAGTACTGCCGTAAAGCAGACTTTGTTTTCAATCTGGCGGGAGTGAATCGTCCGGAAAACCCGGAAGATTTTATGAAAGGCAATTTCGGCTTTGCCTCTGACCTGCTGAACTGCCTGAAAAAGTACAATAACAAGGCCCCCATCATGTTGTCTTCCTCTATCCAGGCTACCTTGGCGGGTCGTTTTGGAAACAGCGAGTACGGACGCAGCAAAAAGGCTGGCGAGGAACTGTTTTTCCAGTATGCCCAGGAGACCGGCGCAAAGGTGGCAGTTTACCGCTTTGTAAACCTGATGGGACACAGCCGTCCTAAGTATAATAGTGCTGTTTCTACCTTCTGCTGGGCGATTGCGAACGATGAGCCTTTCACGGTCAATGATCGCAACACGGAGCTGGAACTGCTCTATATTGATGATCTGGTAGAAGGCTTGTTTGATCTGTTGGAAGGAAAAGAGCAGCACTGCGAGTTCGACGGTGTGGAAACAGTACTGGATGCAAATGGCCGCTACTGCTGTGTCCCTGTGACACACAAGGTAACACTGGGCGAGATCGTAGATCTGCTGCAGGAGTTCAAAGCGCAGCCGAGTACGCTTATGATGCCCAAGATGCCAGACGGTTCCTTTGCTAAGAAGTTGTATTCCCTGTACCTGACCTATCTGCCGACGGAGAAGTTCAAGTATGCCCTGAAGATGAACGTGGACAACCGTGGCTCTTTCACCGAGTTGGTGCACACCGCCGATTGCGGTCAGGTGAGCATCAATATCAGTAAGCCCGGCATCACAAAGGGACAGCACTGGCACAACTCCAAGTGGGAGTTGTTCATTGTGGTGGCAGGTCATGGACTAATTCAGGAGCGAAACATCAACACCGGAGAAACGGTGGAGTTTGAGGTTTCCGGGGACAAGATCGAGGCTGTTCACATGATCCCCGGATGGACCCACAACATTATTAATCTGTCGGAGACGGAAAATCTGGTGACGGTGATGACCTGCAACGAGATTTTCAACCCGAACCATCCGGACACTTTCTTTGAGCCGGTGTAAGAGAAGATACTGGTTGTCAATAGGAGAATGATATGGAACACAACTTTACATGGAAAAACGACGGGCGCACCAAGGTCATGATTGGCTGCGGCACCCGTCCGGAGATCATCCGGCTGGCTGCCGTCATCAAGCGCTGCCGGGAATATTTTGACTGCTGCGTGGTCTATTACAATCAGAACTGGGATAGAAATCTTTCCACTATTTTCTGGGAGGATTTTGAGCTAAAAAATACCTTTGGGGAATACGGCCCGGACATTCTTGTTCCCGTGGTGGGCGAGAATCTGGGTGTGACCTGCGGCAATATCTTGGGACGCAGCTATGAGCTTTTGTCTGAATTGCAGCCGGAGGGTTATCTGGTACTGGGTGATACCAACTCCTGCCTGTCTGCTATCAGTGCAAAGCGGCTGCATATTCCTCTGTTCCATATGGAGGCCGGCAACCGCTGCAAGGACGAGTGCCTGCCGGAAGAAACCAACCGCCGCATCGTGGATGTGATCTCCGATGTGAACCTGTGCTACTCCGAGTTTGCCCGTAAGTATCTGGCGGACACCGGGTTGCCCAAGGAGCGGACCTATCAGACCGGTTCCCCCATGGCAGAGGTGCTGCACATGAATCTGGACAAGATCCAGAACAGCGATGTGCTGGAGCGTTTGGGACTGGAGAAGGATAAGTATATTCTGCTGTCCGCCCACCGGGAGGAGAACATCGACTCCGAAAAGAACTTCCTGAGCCTGTTCAATGCTATCAACGCACTGGCAGAGAAGTACGATATGCCCATTCTGTACTCCTGTCATCCTCGCAGCAAGAACCGTCTGGAAAAGAGCGGCTTCAAACTCGACCCTCGTGTCCGGGTCAATGAGCCGCTGGGCTTCAACGACTACAACAAGCTGCAAATGAACGCTCTGGCAATCGTCTCCGACTCCGGTACTCTGCCTGAGGAGAGCAGCTTCTATCTGTCCATTGGTCATCCCATCGCCGCTGTGTGCATCCGCACCTCCACCGAGCGTCCCGAGGCACTGGAAGCCGGCGACTTCATTCTGGCTGGCATTACCACCCGGGAACTGCTCAACGCCACCGATATGGCGATTGAGATGAAGAAGAAGGGTGTTCTGGGCAAGCCCTGCCCTGATTATGTGGACGAGACCGTGTCCATGAAGGTGGTTCGCATCATTCAGGGGTATGTGAATGTAGTCAATAAAATGGTGTGGAGAAAATACTAATTCCACACAGCAGTCATGTGTTCAGTCACATGGCTGTGCTGCTCCAATATGCTACCTCTCCGTGGTGAGCAGCAGGCAACAGATGAAAATCTGGCTAAAAGCATAGATATTTCTGTTATAAAAGTAATAGAGGCAATGAAGGCGAAAGAGCAGCTGATGACCATCTATCTGCAGGTGCTGGAAAATATCCGTGCCACCGATAAGTCTTTCGTCCAGAACGACCCGGATGTACAGAAGGTCATTCAGTCGGTGGAAGAAGCGCTGGGTGACACTGGTCGTATCCTTGTCCGTGAGTCCGGTACCGAGCCGCTAGTGCAGGTCATGGTAGAATCCCCTGGCCACAGTGTCTGCCAGAAGTATGTCAGCCAAGTGGTGGAGACCATCAAGAGCAAAGGGTGTGGAGTTTAATCTGCATGCTGAATTCTATTTTAACCAGTATCAGCGTGAATCTAACCATATGTGAATCCGTACTTTTGGTTTCTTTTGCGGTTATTGTGTAGTTTGGCCGTAAGGATAAGCCATATTTGCTGGTTTTCTATGGTGTTTTTCTGATTTTATATATTACACTGCTGCGCCGTGAGCCAGGATATAATGAGAATATTCGACTTTATTTGAAACTATGGCCGGATGCAGATGTATGGGCTGGAAATCTTTTGAATGTGGTTTTGTATATTCCTTTTGGATGGGCCGTCCAAAGATGGAAACAAAGCCGAAAAATAAGCATTGGTAGTGCATTCCTTCTTTCTGCATGTTGCGAGCTTTTGCAGTATGTTGCAGGAAGAGGGATATATTGTTCAATACGATAGGCTCTGTTGTGGGAGTATATTTGGCTAAAACGATAATCTAGAAGTGGCATAGAGCAGTGATTATGTGTGCTGATAATCTGATTTTATTTCATTGATAAAATATTGTACCATCAAAATTGCTAACAGATGTCGATAGCACCAATAAAAAAATAATAATAACAAATAGGGAGATCTGGAATAGATCATGAGATGATCCTGCTGGAAACCGCCTATGGCAGCGTGCTACGGTATGTGATACAAAGCCCTGGATTGAGCCAGGGAGCAGCAATACACGCAACTATTTTCCCTTCTTTTAGTTCAGTGGGATTTCCTGCCCTTCAAAAAAAGCCGCTCCGGTTTGAGCAGACCGGAGCGGCTTTTTAGGCAGAGTAAGGAGGGAAAAGTATTGCTGGGATAAGAGTTTGATCTCAGATACCTGCTGCGGCATTCTGGCCAGCCAACCGGCCGAAAGTAGCGCTGCGGCCTGCGGCTGCGCCAGCCATCAGGCTGGGATAGCTGCCGGAAAAGTAGTTGCCGCTCATGTCGCCGATGACGTACAGGCCGGGGATCGCCTTGAAATCCTGGTCAATGGCGTGCATATTGTCGTCGATCTGGATGCCGTCTATGGTGCAGATCAGGTAGCCGCCCGCCTGACGGACACCGTAGAAGGGTGCCTCGCTCAGGGTGGAGAGGCGGTAGCTCTCCTTGCCGTAATCCTCATCCTCGCCCTTGGCGGCCAGCTCATTGTAATGGTCCACCGTAGCGGTAAAGGTCTCCTTCGGCAGACCCAGCTTGTCGGCCAGCTCCTCGATGGTGTCGGCCTCCACGATGTAGCCCTGATCCTGCAGGTCGGCGTTCATTGCCTGCACATAGTCCATGGGGAACACCGGGTTGGTGCCGTTGACATGGGGGTACAGACGGCTGCAGCCGTGGGTGGCAAACTTTTCGCAGTCCTCGGCATACTTGCTGTCCCAAATGGTGCAGTAGGTGTGGTAGGGCTGGCTTGCAGCAGCGTGCAGTACCAGATCGTAGGGCATATACTCGTTCATGAAACGCTCACCGCTCAGGTTCACCTTCAGGAACGGCTGGCTGCCCATCCAGAAGAGGGCACCATCGCTGGCCTTGCCGTACTCGCCCACCTGATCGGGCTTGATGGCACCACGGTCAAAGATCATGGAGGTGTGGGTGGTGTCCATGATGGCACCTGCCCACAGGCAGGCTTTGATGCCATCGCCCTTGGCACCAGGCTTGGAGTAGTTTACGCAGGTCTGCTCAATGCTTTGGGGCTGCAATGCCTGCATCATGGCCTCGTTTCCGCTGTAGCCGCCGCAGGCCAGAATGACGCCCTTGGAAGCGTTGTAGCGCACATACTCATCGCTGGCGTTCTTGGCGATGAGGCCGGTGACACGGTCTCCATCCTTTTCCAGCTTGACCATGGTGATCTCGTACTGCACTTCAAGGCCGTCTGCCTCGGCGTGCTTCAGCACGGCATCCATGGTCAGCTGTTCGCTGTATTCTTCACCATACTGGGTGCTGTGGCCGACATCCAGAACCTCGTAATTGTCACCCTCGTGCTTTTCGTCGATCTCGTGGCGGAAGTCGATGCCGCTTTCGGCCAGAACATCCGTGAACCAGTCCATCGTCTCGCCGCTCTTGTCGGCCCAGACCTGTGCCAGACTGCGGCGGGTGTAGCCCTGACTCCAGTTGCACAGGTAGCGCACGGCGTCCTTCTTGCTGACGTCGTCGCCATCCTCCTTCTGCTGCTTGGAGCCGCAGGCTGCCAGCGTATCCCGGATGCCGCTGGCCATATCGTGACCAAACTTCTCGATGAGGATGGTCTTGGCACCAGCCTCGGCGGCAGCGGCGGCAGCAAAGGTACCGGAAGAACCGGCACCCACCACCAGAACCTCGCAGTCCACGGTCTGCTTGATATCGCTCTCGGCGATCTCCGGCGCCTCACCCAGCCAGTCGGCGACAGTAGATGATTCCTCTGTGGGCTGTTGTGCAGGGTTGATGGCACCGCCGCTGGCCTGCTGGATGCAGTCTGCCACAGCGTTCTGCACGGCCTTGCTGGTGACGGTTGCACCGGTCACGCCGTCGATCTGGCTGGTCTGGGCGTTCATGATCTGCTCAATGAGCTTGTCCTTGGCTGCAATGCCGATGCTCTCGGTCTCGCCGGAGAGGTCCAGCTCCACCTTGGTGATGGTGTTGGCATCAAAGGTGACAGTGGCGGTGATCTCGCTCATGCCCTTGGCAGTAGCGGTGTAGGTGCCGGGGGTGTAGATGCCGGCTGCACTGGAAGTGCCGGAGGCGCTACTGGCGGCATTGCAAGCAGTCAGACCAGCAGCGGTCACACTGCCCATAGCAGCAGCGGCAGCGATCTTCAAAAAACTTTTGCGAGAGATTTTTTCCATAATGATTCCTTCCTTTTTGTCTTGAATTTTTGTAGCAAGCGTTAGTACTCTTTCTTGTTAAAAGTATCACATTTACAGCCAAAGAAAAAGAAGTTATAATATCCTTATAAGTGTCAAGTAAAACTTGCGTTTTGCAAAAAGGAGCACATCATGACCATCCAGCAGCTGCGCTATTTTCTGGCGCTATGCGAAGATTTGAATTACACCCACACCGCCGGGCGGATGTATCTGTCCCGGCAGGCCTTGCGGCAGAGTATTGCAGCGCTGGAAGATGAACTCTGCGGTAAGCTGTTTGTCAACAACCGCAATCATCTGGCTCTTACTGAAAAGGGTGAGCGGTTCCGGGCACAGGCTGCGCCGGTGGTGCAGCAATTCGATGCCCTGTGCCAGCAGGCTTATCAGGACATCCAGTCTGCACCGCTGCGGCTGGGAATCAGTGTTGCATTGGTTCCGGACTATCTGCCCAATCTGGGGGAGGTGCTGGAAGCATTCCGGCAGCAGTACCCCGGCATCCCCTTGGAGCTTGCTTCCCTGTCCAACGATGAAGTGCCGGTGCAGCTGCAACGGGGCGCACTGGATGCCGGGCTGGTGATGGACCTAGGCGGCTGTGCTACCGGGCTTGCACGCACCGCCCTTTCCCAGCATACCGCCGCCGTCATGGTCTGCCGCAGCAGCCCTTTCTGGGAGCGGACGCATATTACACCGGCAGAGCTGGACGGGCAGACCCTGCTGGTTCCCGGCTTTGCCCCGGATGCCCTCGCACCGCTGTGGCAGGCACTGCGGGAGAGCAGTGCACACCCACAGTTGGAGCTGGTCGAGCAATTTTATCAGGTACTCTACCGCACGCAGGAGCAGAATTGTGTATCTCTGAACCGTTTTGAGGAATCCTCCCACAACCAGATGTCCAATGTCCGGGATGTGGTATTAGACGGTCTGCCGCCTATTTGTGCCGGATTTCTCCGTCCCCAAAAACAACACAACGCCTGTGCGGAGCTATTGTGCCGCTTTTTGCAGGAGCAGTTGAAGTTTTAAAAAAGAGTGACAGCATTTCATAAAACGCAGTGAACGGCTTTCTGCTTTATTGGGTGTTCTGTTTATAAAATCATTGGGATTCCGAGAGTTTCATCAAGAGAAAATTATCCCTTGGCTCGTGGGGATTGCTATGATTTTCTTCCTGATAGCACTCATGTTTAACTAAAGCTAAAATTGGCTGAATACGGACTGAAAGGACGCATTGTTGTAGCAAGCAATGTCTTTGTATATACAAAGACTGTTTTGCACTGCAAAATGCTTGTTGGGACTTCTCCCAAACCCTGATGTACCGCTGCTGTAAGCAGCGGGCGGCGCACCCTGGTAGCTGCGCGGCGGGATGCGGTCGGACAATTCTCCACCGGGTTCCATGTGGTGGTGCTGATATACCTTTCTGTGCGGGTAACAGCTGCCCGTTTTTCGCAATGTGACAAAGAAAAAATCCGCCGAGGCCCCTCTCCAAAAGAGAGGATCCTCGGCGGTTCTCTTTTACCTGCTTGGAGCTGCTTTTGGCCTGTTTTTTTCCTCCGCAAAGAACAGCTCCACATTCTTCTGCGCCCGCAGCAACGGCTGCATCTCCTCCCGTGCCTTGCGGTAGTCCGGGTAAGCGACTTTCTTCTTGGTCAGTAGCTCTGCAAACTCCGCATCCAACTCCTTGACCTTCGGCAATTTTTGCAGCCCGGCTTCGTCAAAGGCGGTTTTCGCCGCCTTGTGCAGAGTGATCTCCTCCCGGTGGGCGTCCAAAAACTTTTTGCTGTACCCGGCTTTCCGATAGGCGGCGTACACTTCACGGGTCTTGGCATAGTTAATGATATGGTTTTTTAGCACGGCGATTTCCGTCAATCTTGCTTCTGCCGCCTTGATGGAATCGCCCATAGCATGATAGCGTTCCGTTGCTGCCGCTGCACGTTCTCGCAGTTCCTCGGCACTGCCGATTTTCTGCTCCTGTAAAAACAGCAGCGTTTTGGACATCTCTTTCAGGTTGAACTTCGTTGTCCACTTTTTGTAGCCCTCGCCTTTGCCTTCTGCCATTTTTGCCTGAATGTCTACAAGCAACTGGAAAGGCTGTTCTTTGGGCGGCTTCTTCTGGTACGGCTTGTGCTCAGCCTTTCCCACCGGCAGAGCTGGTGGTTGTCGCTCGCTCAAGCTGCCCAAAGCAAATGCACCCTCCGGCATTTGATGCCAAAGGGTGTACTGCTTATAAAAGAAGAAAGAAAAATTTAAAAGATATCGTTAAAGATCAGATGCCCTGAGTGGCGGCGATGCGTCCTGCACGGCGACCAAAGGTGACGGTGCGTCCGCAGGCTGCGCCGGTGGACAGGTTGGGGTAGGTGCCGGAGAAGTATCCGCCGGAGTCGTTGCCCACCACGTACAGACCCGGGATGGGGTCGTTGTTGGTATCCACAGCGTTCATGTTCTGGTCGATCTGGATGCCGTCCATGGTGCACAGGATGCAGCCGGTGTTCTTGGCACCATAGAAGGGGGCGGTGCGGATGGCGCTCATGCGGTGTGCCTCCTTGCCAAAGTCCTCGTCCACGCCCTTGTCGTACAGCTCATTGTACCGCGCAACAGTAGCCTCCAGCTGGTCTGCGGGAAGGCCCAGCTTTTCAGCCAACTCGGCAATGGTGTCGCACTTGAACACAAAGCCATTTTCCACCAGATCCGGCAGCATGTTGCCCTCTACAGCCTGATAAGGGATGTTGGGGTCCGCATTGTTCGGGAACGGGAACATGCGGCTGCAGCCGTGGGTCTTGAACTCCTGAATATAGGTTGTCCAATCGGAATCAAAGATGGTATAATGGCAGTGATCCTTGTTGAACTCGTCTGCGTGGAGGACGCCCTCGTAGGTGCCGGATTCGTTGAAGAACCGCTCGCCGCGGGAGTTTACCTTCAGGAAGGGCTGGCTGCCCATCCAGAAGATGCCGCTTTCGCCGCCTTCGGTCTGGGCACGACCGGGCACTGCATCGGGCTTCAGGGCGGCGCGGTCGAATATCATCATGCTGTGGGTGTCGTCAAACTTTGCACCCGCCCAGATGCACGCCTTGATGCCATCGCCGGTGGCACCGGGGATGGAACTGTTCTGTCCCACGATCGCCAGATTTTCCGGCTGTAGCGCCTCCATCATGTCGTAGTTCAGGGAGTAGCCGCCGGTGCAGATGATGACGCCCTTGGAGGCGTTGATCTGCACATACTTGCCTGCCTCGTTTTCGGCAATGACGCCCACCACACGGTCGTTCTCCTTTACCAGCTCCACCATGGGGGTGTTGTACATGAACTCCACACCCAGCCCGGCGGCGTAGTCGGTAAGCACCTTTGCGCCGTCCAGCACGTTGCCGGCACCGTCATCGGAGCCGGTCCAGCGGGGAGAGTGACCGGTGGCAAAGTGGATGTAGCGGTCGCCGTCGTCATCGCCGCCGGCCTCGTGCCACAGTTCCACACCGCGCTCTGCCAGACGGTCGCCGTACCAGTCGATGGTCTCGCCGGACTCTTCGCACCACAAGCGCACCAGACGCTGGTCGATGTGACCGGCAGCGATCTTAGTCATCTCGGTGATATAATCGAACTTGTCGATCTTGGTGCCCCACTCCTTCTGGTAGCGGCTGTTGATGGCACCCAGATCGTCCCGGATGCCGCCGCTGGTCACCTTGTCGATGACCAGCGTCTTTGCGCCGTTCTCGGCTGCGCTGCAGGCTGCAAACAGGCCGCCGGTGCCGCCGCCTACCACCAGAACTTCGGTCTGGAAGGTCTCGGTGATCTGGCTGTCGGCAATCTCCGGAGCCTTACCCAGCCACTTGGGAGTGCCGTCCTCTACGGTCGGCTCCTCGGTTTCGCTGGTGGCCAGACCCATGGCCTGCGCAATGCAGTTTGCAGCAGCCTTCTTCACTGCCTTGCTGGTGATGGTTGCACCGGAGATTGAGTCGATCTCGGCGCTCTGCGCAGCCATCAGTGCCTCCTGAAAATCTGCTGCGGAGTCCACAGCCAGTGCAATGGTCTCCTTGGAGGTATCCACTTTTACTTCAGTGATGGCGCTGTCGCTGAAGGTCATGGTGACGGTCACAGCGCTGGTACCGGTCTCGGTAGCGGTGTAGGTGCCGGGGGTGTAGATGCCGGCATTGCCGGAGGCGCTGTTGGATGCGCTGTCGGCTTTGCTGCCGTTGCAGGCAGCCAGTGCACCGGCGGTGACGCCGGACATGGCGGCAGCCGCAGCCACCTTCAAAAAGCCCTGACGAGAGATCTTTTTCATGGGGGATTCTCCTTTTCTTCTTATCTTTCCAGAACGTTCTACTTTTGCTTGTCAAAAGTTTAACTTTGTCCGACATCTATCATACACTTGAGGCCAAGGCGCAAGTCAAGCCTAAACAGAAAGATCTTTGCGGCGCAAAAAACGATACAGCGTCCAAAGGAGGAAATACAATATGTCCACAGGGGAAAATAGGATCCGGATCCGCAAATATCCCATCGGTACCTTTGCCCGGATGGCAGGCGTATCTACGCACTTTTTAAAGTTTTATGAGGAAAAAGGCATCCTGCATCCGGTGGTGCAGGACAACGGCTACCGCACCTATGATATCCGGGACGCCAGCTTTGTGCTGGAATGCCGCCGGATGAAAAACATGGGGCTTTCGGTAAAGGAGATTGAAAAGGCGATCAACGACAGCACCCCGGCAGAGACGGAACAGCTCCTTGCACAGCAGCAAAATGTGCTGGAAGAACAGCTGTGGCAGCAGCAGATGCACCTGCAGGGGCTGCAAAACCTGCGGGCTGCCCTCAGGTTTTGCCAGCAGCAGGAGTGGAGCGTCCGCACCGCACCGGATATCTGGTTTTTGGCCCACACCATGGACCAGGAGTTTTTACAGGAGGAGGGCATCTACCGTCAGCTGCCCCAGTGGCTGGAGTGGATGCCGCTGGTCACATCAGCGCAGATGATCACCGCCCTGCCGGAGGGCAGACTCCGCGCAGAGTGGGGGCTGGGGGTGGAGGTGCAGCAGGCACAGCAGATCCGCCTTGCCCCCGATGCCCCTGCAAGGCTGGTGCAGCAAGGCAGGGTGCTGGAGATATATGGGTCCTGGCAGGTGACGGAGAACGGGCAGAACGAAGCGCAGATGTACCGCACCTGCATGGACCGTGCCGCCGCTCTGAACCTGATCCCGGAGCCTATGGTGTATCGCACCGTGTTCTGCTACACCGAAAAGGCAGGGCTGCGCCAGATGCACTGTATGCTGCGGGTGGCGGTAAAAGCTCCCCGGTAAAACCAAGGGGCTGTTGCACAAGCCCCAACAAAAAGACCAGAGTTATTTAGCCAAAAGGCTTTACAACTCTGGTCTTTTGCTTTAACGTTAGTCAGATCTTCTTCCATTTCCAATTCCGGATACTGCTTGCCATAACGTTCTTTGAATTTCGGCAAAAGGTTCATAACGGCCTTGATTCGTCGTTTGCAGTATGCATCCGTCAAATCATAGTGTTCCACAAAATCGCTTTTGTGTGTGCGCTGCACTTTGTAGGCCATGTCTACGTTTCGCTGAAACACAGACTTCACTTTTGTCAGTTCCGGATTGACCGGAGCACGCTGCTTCTTTTTCTTTGCCACTACGCTTCACCGTCCTTTAATTCCAATTATACCGACAAAAGACATTCATAGCAAGAATACAACGATAATTAGTGCTTGACAAAAATTCAGTCATAGGTTTTCGCCATACATACAAAAAAACGAGGATGTATTCCCAAAATGGGAAGAGTCCTCGGCGGTATTCGTTTATCGGGTCTGCGTTTTTTCGATGGTGTCCTTTTCCTCTGCAAAAAATCGTTCTACGTTTTTCTGTGCCCGAACCAGTTCTTGCATCTCGTTCCGTGCTTTGCGGTAGTCCGGGTAAGCGGCTTTCTTCTTGGTCAGTAGCTCTGCAAACTCCGCATCCAACTCCTTGATCTTCGGCAATTTTTGCAGCCCGGCTTCGTCAAAGGCAGCTTTCGCCGCCTTGTGCAGAGTGATCTCCTCCCGATGGGCTTCCAGAAATGCTTTGCTGTACCCGGCTTTCCGATAAGCAGTGTACACCTCACGGGTCTTGGCATAGTTGATGATATGGTTTTTTAGCACGGCAATTTCCGTCAGCCTTGCTTCTGCTGCCTTGATGGAATCGCCCATGGCATGATAGCGTTCCGCTGCCGCCGCTGCACGTTCTCGCAGTTCCTCGGCACTGCCGATTTTCTGCTCCTGTAAAAACAGCAGCGTTTTGGACATCTCTTTCAGGTTGAACTTCGTTGTCCACTTTTTGTAGCCCTCGCCTTTGCCTTCTGCCATTTTTGCCTGAATGTCTACAAGCAACTGGAAAGGCTGCTCTTTCGGCGGCTGCTTTTGATGCGGACGGTGTTCGGCTTCTCCGGCGATGACCGCTTTGATTTCCTCCTCGCTGTACCCTTCGCCCAGCGTTTTGAAACGGATGAACCGCTTCTGCCGGGGGCCTTTGACAGAGGTGTACTTGCCCCGTTTGATCTCATAGCCCTGCCGCTCCAATGTTGAAAGAAAGACTTCAAAATCCGTGGGGTTTTCCGCAAGGATGGTGTCGATGACCCCGCACAGCCGCTCCCGGTTGCTCTCTTTTGGCGGGTAGGGGATGCGCTTCTGCCGGTCCCGGTAGGGTTTATTCTCGATCACCGAGAGTTGATGCTCCAAACAGATCCGATCGCTGAGACGCTGCACAGCAAAGGAGGAAAGCCAGAAGTTTTTGAACTTTCGGGTTCCATCCAAGGCCGTGGAGTTATAAAGGATATGATTATGGATGTGTGCCTGGTCGGTATGGGTGGCAACGATAAATGCGTATTTGCCTTTCAAAAAACGCTCTGCAAACTCATATCCAATACGATTGGCCTCTTCTGGGGTGATTTCGCCGGGCTTAAAGGACTGCCGTACCTGATAGGCGATCACATCGCTTTTTTGGATGCGTCCAGTAGACCGTTCATACAGACGTTTTGTCAGCATGAATTCTTCATCCACAGTCAAAGGGCTGCACTCATAGCTGCCAACCAACTCTCCCTTGTTCGTTTTGTCAGGATTCTGCGCATAGTCCGTGCGGCTTTTCAGGCAGGCCGCAACCGACTTTCCTTTGTTTTTGTGCAATGCAATCAGCCGTGTTGCCGCCATGCAACTTCACCTCCTCTATTTCAAAGAAAAATGCCGCCCGGAGGCGGCATCTGAATCGTTCTTCTAGTTTTTTGCAGTCTGCTGCCCCTGCAAGACATATTGCCTTGTACGCAGCTTCTGCCAACAGGCATCCGGAAAGATCAGGGAAGCGGACTACATTCTGGTACATCACCAGAACAGCCGATATGAGAATGCAGCGCAGGAGATGAATGGTCTGCTGTGGATAAGCCATACTCAGCTTCGCAGTATTCGGTGCAGGGAGGGTGTTTTCCGCAGGGTTTGATCATTCGCCGGATTCCATGTACCGCAACCGTTCCATCAGACGCAGATGTTCAAGAAAGCTTTTCTCTTTGAGGATGGCGATGCCTTGTTCCTCGTCCCCAAGGATCAGCAGATTATCCCCCGGTTGTATGTCAAATATCTTCCGTGCATTTGCGGGGATGACGATCTGCCCTTTATCTCCCACTTTTACCATGCCGAAAACGTGTTTTCCTTTGGGTGGCACTTCCAACCCTAAGTTTTCCCGGTCGGTTTTCTCGTAGTTCACGAGGTCATCCATAGAAACACCGAAAACATCTGCCAGTCGCTTGCAGCGTTCAATGTCCGGCAGAGATTCTCCAGTCTCGTATTTTGATAAAGTCTGGCGTGTCACGCCGATTTTTTCCGCCAGTTCATCCTGTGAATAACCGCGAATCTTACGAAGTGAGATCAAATTGTCCTTAAACACGTTTTTTCTCCTTTCCGACTCCAAGGACGCACCAGCGCAGAATGGGTATCCGGCTGATGAGTTCATCCAGCAGAAATGCGCCGATAAAGGCTCCGATGCCCACCAGCAGATAGACCAGCATTTCCGACGTGTTGGGGGCGTGTTCGTGCAGTTCATACGAGATCACAGCAATGGGCAGATAATGAAAGATGTACAAACCCCATGACTTTTTCGCCATCCAGTGTGTGAATGCGTTTGAGATGTCGGCATAATTTCTCATCGTTGTAAGGATTCCAAGAATGGCAAACCAGCAGTAAACGCAGGCATGGATGTTGTTCAGAACAGGTGCAATGGCGTAATTTTCACCAAAATAGCGCACGGTGTACGAGATGCCAAGCACAGCCGAGGCTGTGTCAAACATCCACCACCACTTGCACAGCCGTCCCATTACTTCCTCGTGGGAAAACAGAAAATAGCCTGCAAAGAAGCAGAATCCATAAATACCGAACCGATAAACGGTGACGACTGGGGTGTTCAATACCTGTGCCGAGCCATAAACGGCAGTCACCAGCAGGACAATGCTCCAGACCGGTGCTTTGGAACAGAAGTTCCAGGCCCGGCCTTTTTCAATTTTCCGAACCACAAGCAAAAGCATGGAGAACAACCAGAGCATCTGGATGTACCACAGAGGTCCTACACCGGACAGCACGGTGATTAGATATACTATAGGCATCGGAAGGTCCGCAATGTTCAGTCCGCCGCCAATTTTCAGGTTATAGATACCAAGAAGCCACTGGAACACGAACAAGCCAATTGTGGACGGAACCAGCAGCTTGCGGGTTTTATCTTTCAGAAATTGTTTTGTGGTGTGGCTTTGCAGATAGTACTGTGCGCTCATCCCTGACGCAACAAACAGCAATGCCATGAACCAAGGGTAAACCAGATATTGAAAGCAATCCTGTAACTGATGCTTCCGGAAGGGGCCAATCACACCAAAAGGCTGCACGCCATTGTACATATAGACCACATGGTAGATTACCACCAAGACCACCGTCATCCAGCGGATGTTATCCAGATACAACTTTCTTGCAGGATTCATGACATTCCCACCTTTGCAATGATTTTTAACACAGTATAGCACAAAGTCTTTTTCTTTGCGACCAACTTTCCTTGGCAAAAACATTCGGTTCATGTTAAGATTCGTTGCGGTTCATCTGAATTTGCAAACAAAACGAAAGACTGCGCCGTAAACGGAACACAGCTTAAACTCTTCATCTGCCGTCAGGGTGCTGCAAGCATAGCTGCTGACATACTGTCCCTGCTCGGTCTTGTCCGGATTTTCGATATAGTCCGTGCGATTTTTCAGGCAGGCCGCAACGGCCATGCCTTTGTTTTTGTGCAGCGCAATCAACCGTGTTGCTGCCAGTGCCATCACCCCCTAAAAAAGAAAATGCCGCACATCGGCGGCATCGAGATTATTTGGATAATTTTTCGTGGTCGGCGGCACCTGCCAGATACATGGCTTCCTGCCGAACACTTTCTAACTCGTTGCTGATTGCATCCAATTCCAGATAGAGGCTCCATGCTTCTTCGCCGATAAGAGCTTTCAACGCAATCTCTGCGGCAATCTTTTTCTGGATCAGTGCACGATATTCATCATCGTCTGCAAGTTGTCGTTGCAGAATATCTTTCAGATTTTCCCAATAATAGTCGGTCATAGCATCTGTGTCCATCTAATCCCTCACAATCCGGCAACCCAGCCACTAAAACGCTCTGCTGCATCTGCAATCAAAGCACCCATGAAAATCAACACAAAGCATCCAAACTCCGCCACCAGCAAGATCAAAAACTGCAGCCACTCCCGGCAGTACAGCGTATAAAGGCCGCAGACAAAAATATACAGCATGGGCAGCGCCAGCACGAACGCCGACAGGTTCAGCGTCCATTTCAGCATCAGCGCAAGGAAGGCGGTAATCAACCAAAACGGGAAAACGATCATCTTAAAAACGAACCTCATATCTAGCACCCGCCTTTCTTTCACCCCGATTATAAAGGTATCAACGATTGCTTTGCAAGGATGTCAACCCTTATGTACCCCCGCAGCCCTCCAACTGCGGGGAAAAATCTTAGAGTTCTGCCAGCCGGGAGAGGATCTGCCGGGCGAGGTCGGTCAGTTCTTCCAGCTGGCAGTTCAAAGCTTCTACGTCCTGTGGATAGAGATAACCAGTTAGGTGGGCTTCGTGAGTGTATTGGTTCAGGTTATTGCTGCACATCTGTAAAAGATAAGCCATCCTGTGCAGCTCTTTCAGGTCCAAATGCAGGCAGTAGCCATCCAGTGCCATCTTGCGGATATAAGCACTCAAACTGTGGATCCCCATAGTCAGCATCTTTTTATAGATGCGATTCTTTTCTGTTTTGCTTAGTCGAAGAATGATCGTTTCATCTCGATTTTCTTTCACCGGACATCTCCTTCCCTATTTTGAGAAGTTTTGAACGGCTTTACAGGCGCCGCCTTGTCCATTCTTTCCAGGGCAGACCGAACCGAAGGGCGGGGGAGGGCTTCCGCCTGTTCCGGCTCGGGGCGGTGGTCCTCCATATCCAGCTGCACGTTCAGCTCCGCCAGCCGCGCAGATTTCTGCGCCAGTTCTTCCTCCTGCGGAAAGGGCTTTTCGACCTCTGCTTGCGCTGCCTGCTGCTGCTCTTTCAGGTTGTCCAGCTCGTTCTCGGCGTGGGCGATGCGGTCTGCAAAGGCGTTCAGGGCATTGTCCAGCCGGGTGATGCTGCCGTGGGGATCGGTGCCCAGCGATACCGGGTAGGGCAGGCGGCCTTTTAATACCGCCTGGTACTCGCTGCGGAAGGGCTCGAACCGCAGGGAGAGCGCAAATCCCCGGTAGCTGCCCACCAACTGTTCCTCTGTGTTCGACAGTTCCGTGCAGGCCAGGAGCAGCCGTTCACCAGCCGACTTTTTCTCGTCGTAGGTCATACCCTTGAGAGTCATGCCGCAGAACATCTCTTGGCCCTGCGGATGTGCCGCAGCAAGTGCGGCATCCGATTTCAAGGCAGTGATCGTTGCAGTCTGCTCTTGGATCTCTGCCGGGAATTTGGTCAGTAGCTTGTCTTGCAGCCGGAATTTCTGGCTCTGGTGGTCGGCTTTCAGCACCCGGAGTTTTGCCACCTGCACGTCCAGGTCCATCTTTTCTTTGATGAGCGGATTGCCGGCACACAGCGCCTTGATCTCCGCATAGGAGAGAGCCTGCTCGTCCACATCCTCACAGGAGCGCACCGGGCTTTTGCTGGTCATGATCTGGGAGATAAACCTTTGCTTGTTCTCCAAGGTCTGCCAGAGGTAGGCGTCAAATGTCCCTTCGGTGACGTAATTATAAACGTAAACTTGTTTGTTTTGATTGCCCTGACGAATAATTCTGCCATTGCGCTGGGTCATGTCGCTGGGCTTCCATCCCACATCCAAGTGATGCACCGCCACCAGCCGATCCTGCACGTTGGTGCCTGCCCCCATCTTCTGGGTGCTGCCCAGCAGGATGCGTACATCCCCGGAGCGCACCTTGGAGAAAAGCGCCGCCTTTTTCGCCTCGGTGTCAGCGTTGTGGATGAACTCAATTTCGTTTTCCGGCACCCCGGCGGCCAGCAGTTTTGCCTTGATGTCCTCGTACACGTTGAAGCTGCCGTCGTTTTTTGGGGTGGAGAGGTCACAGAACAAAAGCTGGGTCAGCTTCTGGTCTTTGCCCTCCTCCCAGATCTGCAACACATTCCGCACACAGGCGTTCAGCTTGCTGCTCGGGTCGTCCGGCAGCAGGGGATTCATCAGGCGCACATCCAGCCCGATCTTCCGGCCGTCGTTTGTGATGCACAACATATTGTCCTCGGATGCATCCACGATGCCGGAATGCACCCTGGCGGCACGCTCGCTCAGGCTCTGCACCATCTCTTTTTGGAGTTCGGAGGGCTTTGCCACCACCGTCTCGAACGTTGCCTCCGGCACCGGAAGATGGAGCTGGTCGCTCGTTTTGATGTCGGCTACCTCCTTGAACATATTCATGAGTTCCGGCAGATTGAAAAATTTGGCGAAGCGAGTCCTTGCCCGGTAGCCGGTGCCCTCGGGCTGGACTTCGTCAAGAGGTTTTCGGTAATTTTTCTAAATTCATCAGGTTGTCTGCAAGGAAGTCCCTTGTGACCTCATGTCTGCACATATCCTTGAACATCTTTTCAATCGGCTTTTTGGCGGTTTCGGACTGCTTCACGCACACAATAAAGGTGGTTTTACCAATCTGCACCGAATAACTCGAATTCTGATTCTCCATTCGATTTCTCCTTTTATCGTCATTTTTCAAATTTGGCTGGCAGACTGGCAACTGTGGGTGTACCATGATTTTCTTGCCAGCCAAAATTTTCTGCCAGTCAAATAGCTTATTCCATCCAAAAGACCTTTTTGCGGCCTTCCACGATCTTGCTTTTCAGGGCATCGCCCAGTTCCCGTTTTGCATCCCGGACGGTTCGACCGGGGATGCCCCTTTCCAGAGCCGCCTTGTCGATGTCCTCGCTGAGCACCTGCTTTCCTCCGGAAAGCAGGGTGCAGATCAGGTCTTTAGCCTGTTGGGTCTTGGTTTCCCGCTGCGGCTCGATGCCGGACAGCATCTCGTCTGCGGTAATGTCGTACTCGCCGACCCAGCGGAAACCGCCCTCGTCCCCCAGAGAGAACGCCAGCGACACGCCCGGCGGGGCAAGAGAACTTTTTTCGTGCGTCAGGATGCGCATGGTGGGGTCGTGCTTCAGCTTGCCGATGAACATAACACTGCGCACGGCAGCCGCAATGTCAATGGAGCCGAGGCCCCGTTGCAGGCTCTGCATTCCGGCGGCTTTGTTCAGGTGCCCGATCAGCAAAATAGCGCAGCCTGTTCGCTGCGCTACCTGTCCCAGCCGCATGAAGATGGGGCGCACCTCGTTCGCCCGGTTCATGTCCACGTCGGCACCGAGATAAGCCTGGATCGGGTCGATAATGACCAGTCGGGCGTTGTTCTCGATAATGGCTTTTTCAATTCGTTCATCGGAGAGCGTCAGCTGCACATCGCTGTCATCAATGACCAGCACCCGGTCAAGGTCTGCCCCGGCTTCGATCAGGCGGGGCTTGACCGTATCGCCCAGACCGTCCTCTGCGGTCTGGTAGATCACGTTGAAGGGTTCCATGCGTTCCATGTTGGGCAGCAACTTTCCATTGGTGCAGGCGGCGGCAAGGTGCATGGCAAAATAGGTCTTGCCCTCGCCCGGATTGCCTTGCAGCACACTGAGTTTTCCAAAGGGAAGATACGGTTTCCAGAGCCATTCCACCGGGGTCAGCTCCACGTCGCTCATGCGGATGATTTTCACCGTTTCCGGTTTTGACGGCTCTTTCAGCACGATGCTTTTGAAATAATTGCGGTTCGGGATCTCTGCCCGGTGCACCAGAACATCGTTCCAGTCTTTCATACAGGGCTGGATGCGGGTCACGCTCACGGTGTCCGGCAGCAGAGCAGCCAGACGCTTGTAGGCATCCTCTCCGGCTTTGTCAGCATCCAGACAGAGGAACACCCGCTCCACGTCCGGGCGTTCAGAAAGAAATTGCCGCAGCGCCTTGCCCGACACCCCGCCCAGAGACAGATAATTGTGCTGCTGCCAGTTTTTCGGGAACAGTTCGATGAAGGACAGCAGGTCGATGGGCGCTTCAAAGACCAGCAGCTGCTTGTCAATGCCACGGTGGGCAAAGCCAAATGCCTTTTCTGCACCGGTTGCGTCCTGCCGAAACTTTTCCTGAATCCCACGGCTGCTTGCGTAGCGGGGATGCCCGTCTGCATCCCGCCCCACAAAGACCACGTTGTGGTGGGCGGCGTCCTCGTAAATATCTCCGGCGGCCATGAAGAAGTTCACCAGCGAGGGGCTGAGTTTCCGCTCCTGTGTCAGATAGTTCAGGATGTTGGCATTGGTGACGTTCCGCAGTGGCAGACGAAACGCCGGAGAGGGGGCGGGGTCAGCCTCCGGCTGGGCTTCGCCCGGCTCTCCGGTAAGCATCTGCACCGCTTCGGGGAAGGACTTGCCGTAAAATTCCATCACGAAATCCACCGGAAAGCCGCCCTTGCTCTGGCTGTGCCGGAACCATTTGTTTCCGCAGACGGTCAGGCTGTCGTGGGCTTTCCAGCGGTACTCTTTTCCGCTGCGCACCAGCGTTTCGCCCTGTGCCCGGAGAAATTTTTCCAGATCCACCGCATTGGCTTTGTCGATCTGGGCTTGGGTGTAGGTCATGCTGCTCCCTCCTTAAAGCTCCTGTGTGTGATTTTTCGCTTCCGTTTTCTTTGTGGTCTGCGCTGCCTTGGCTTCTTCCAGCTTTCTCAACACCGATTCCTTCTCCGGGGTCTTGCCGCCCGTTGCGGAAAGCTGCTGCTTATTCAGAACCATGTCAATATACTTGCGGATATTTTTCAGGGCAGAGATGTCCGGCTGCAAGGTTTCCAGTTGGGTACGCAGTTCTGCGCTGCTGGATTGCAGCGCAGAAAATTCGGCATCCAATGCCGAAAAATCCACCGCTGTGCTGCCGTTCAGCTTCATCAGGGTGCGGACAGTTTTATTAAAAGTGTCCAGTTCTTCCTTGTGCTGGGCGGCGTAAGCGTCCTTGGTCAGCTTAAAGTTTTTCTTAATAAAGGTGTCGTGGACGGGTTTCAGCTTGGCATGGACGGCGGCAGCATCCTTGATCTGAGCGATTGCCCGCATACGGTTTTCGTTCTGCTTCAACTGTCTGCGGAGAGGGGCGGCGGTCTGGTTCAGGTTAGAAATTGCGGTATCCAGATCCTCGATGGTGTTCAGAGAATGGGCTTTCAGGTAGTCCACCGCCCGTTTGACATCCTCAAAGTCCCGGACAGTGCATTTCAGTTTTGCCTTGCCAGACCAATCGCTGCGCTGCTCATTGCGGAGATTGAAGTAGTCCACCAGCAGGTCGGACAGCGTTGGTTCTTTCGCCTTTTCCAGAGCGTCCAGAAGAAGTTGCTTCTTTTCGTTCAGGTCTGCGATCCAGCGTTGCAGCCCACGGATGGCGCTGCGGATGGACTGCATCAGGCTGTTGGCGGCTCGAATATCTCGGTTCAGGTTGCCGAGAACGGTTTCCACTCCACGCTTTTCCATCTGGTGTGCGGCGGGGCCGAGATGGACGGTCGGTATCTGCTGGATGCCCTGCCGCTCAAAGGAGCGCAGGTCAACACGTTCCGGTCTGCCAGCGGCTTCCAGATAGCGGTTGGTAATGGTTTCCCAGCTATGCCGCCAGACCTCAGCGTACTTCTGGTCGTTCCAGTCCACGGTGTTTTCCTTGTGGCACTTCCAGTTCCCAGAAGGGAGCTGGATGCGCTCACCGTTCTCGTCAAGGTCGTACACCTTTCTGGCTTTCGGGAGCCACTTGCCGTGTTCGTCCATTGCCCGGAGCGTTAGTAGAATGTGGGCGTGTGGGTTTCCATCTCCCTTGTCGTGAATGGCAAAGTCGGCAATCATGCCCTTGGAAACAAACTGCTCCTGACAGAATTCCTTTATCATGGACAGATACCGCTCTTTCGGGACTTCCACCGGAAACGCCAGCACGATGCGCCGGGCAAGCTGGGAGTTCCACTGGTTCTCTACGGCTTCCACGGCATTCCAGAGCATTGCCCTGTCTGCATATCCGGGCGGCGCATGGGACGGCAGCATGACCTCGGCGTGGACAAGTTCTTTCTTCTTGTTGTAGAATTTGGTTTTCTGGTCATACTCGCTGAACAGCCGTTCGCCGCTCTGGTAAGCGGCCCCGGCAACAGCGGACTGCCCTTGGCTGCGCTTGACGATGGTGATTTTGAAATGCGGACACGGAATAGGTATCACCCCCAAACAAAAAGACCGCCCAGCAAGATTGCTCTTGATGAACGGTCTGGAATTGTATTCGGTTGTGCTCACCGTCTTAGAACGGAGTGCCGTGCGCTTCGGTCTTAGGCGGGAGCCGCAAAAGGATAGCTGCAAAGCAGCGCAAGGAAAATGCAGTTTTCCTTGGGATGGAATCGGGCTGGCGTACAAACGCCAGCTTCGATTTCATCGAGCCGTCTGCAAGACCGCAATTTCACCGGAATGGTGTATAATTGCGCCCTTTATTCTAAAGGGTTTTGGACGTTGCTGCGTTCGTGAACGTCATGCACCATCTTTGCAAGTGCCAGCACGACTTCCGGTTGACGGAACGAGATTTTCAGCAGTTCCATCACCTGATCATCGGTCAGTTCTCCCGGACAGACCAGAAAGCTTTCCAGCATTCCGGCACGGGTACACAGTCGATGCACACGGGCTTTGCGGGTCAGCTCCGGTATCTGATGCTCCAGAATTTTCTCGCGGTACTTGTAGTAGCGCAGCTGCTGCTCGGCTTTGGCTTTTTCGCTGCGGAGATAGGCAAGGTCGGTTTTCGGTTGGGTCATGGCATCACGCTCCTTTACTGATAAAAAGCCAAACAATCGGTATTGATTTATACGGATTGTTTGGCTGAGAAACATATTTAATTTTCGCAGTTCAGGCGGACTTGGACGGTAAACACACCGTCTTTCTTTTTCGTATAGAAGTCACCATGATTCTCCTGAACGATACGATTTATGTTCTTTAGTCCGTAACCGTGATACTCTCCGATGCGGATGCTGCGGACGGTATCGCTGTATGGATTCTCAAGCCGATAAAAGAGACTGCGATACTGCTTGCGCAGTTGTAGATGAATGATTCTCTGTTCCGCTGGCAAGTCGCAACAGGCTTCAATGGCGTTGTCAAATGTGTTTCCTATAATGATGCTCAAAGACAACGATGAGATCGTCAGGACTTCAGGAATCGTCACATCCAGTTTGACTTTGATGTAGTTCCTTTCCGCAATTCGTAAGTAATAATTCAAAAGAGCATCAACAACAGGATTTCCGACCGCAGAAATATTTGTGGAACGCTCGAAAACATCCGTGGCAGCCTGTGCGATCTTATGAAGTTCTTCGGTATCGCCGTGCTCTGCAACTGCCTGCATCGCCAGAATATATTTCTTCACATCATGCCGCAGGGAACAGACTTCTTCCTGGCGTTCTTTGAGCTGCTGGTAGTATTCCATTTGAAGGTTGTACTGCTGCTCGTTGAACTTGACTTTGAATTTTTCCAGTTCATTTTCCCGGAGAGCTTCCACATAGAACACGATCAGGATGTTTATAAGGAGAAGCACAGCCATAAGACCGACCATATAATCTGGGAAATACTCATCCGCAGCATGATACTGTGCTACATAACAGACAGCAATACTTGAGATTTGGATTACAATGATTGGCAACAGCCATAGGATGCGCAGAGCATTTCCTTTTCGACTGAAAAAATGTGAGATCAAGACTACGAGTGGAATTTGAATCAGGTTTGAAAAAACGACATAAATCAACCGTGCTTCCCCAGCTTGCATCAGAATGTCGATATCCGGGATGCGCAATCCGATCAGAAGCATTGCAAACACTTCCACCAAAGCAGCCAGTGTAAAGAAAGCTCCGCTTGCGAAAACCGCTTGCCATGGCCGCACTTCGTAGAACAGCAGTGCGAGGAGAAATCCGCCAACTAAAAGATAGATCGTGCGCTGCGTCACCCAGTCCGGGAATAAGCTCAGTGTACACTGGCCAACGATCATAAGCACAACATACACATAGAACCATTTTGAAACGAGCTCCTTTTTAGGAAACAGCCGACCGATAAAAAGCAGTAACAGGGCGATGTTGGCAAAGCTCCCTGCAAACTCAACGAAATAATAAAGTATCATCTTCCCAAATAAGCGTTGAAGTTCTGGTTGAACTCCTGACGCTTCCTCCTGCTGATCGGCAGCTGATGTCCACTGGAGAGAAAAACAGCGGTTCCAGTAGCGTAAACAATGTGTTCCATATTGACGAGATAACTTTTGTGTGGCGACACGAAGCATCGTTTGGGAAGCTGCTCCAAGGCTTCAGGAATGCTCATTCGCAATGTAAGGTCTTGCTCCTTGCAGTGGATCAGAACTTTATGCCCGTGGCTTTCCAGAAAGTAAATATCTGATGTTTCCAAGGACATGGTGATACCATCGTATTCAATCGTGAAATGTTTGGAGTTCAGTTCCTGAAGGACGGCATCCATCGCCGCAGCTAACAGCGTCTGATCCAAGGGCTTAACAAGATAACGGAATGCAATACCATATCCCTGCACAGCGTACTCGTGCCGCTTCGTGACAAATACCACCAGGGGATGCTTCTCCATTTGAATCAGAGATTGTGCCAACTGAAAACCGTTGGATGGCATCTCAATGTCGAGCAGCAACAAATCAAAGGACTTCTTCTGCATCTGCAATTCGCTCAGAAGTTCATCCCCATCCATGTAAGTTTCAATGTCCAAGCAGCCCTGCGCATCGTACCGCTGGACGCTTTGAACAATGCCATCAAGGTCTGACTTCTCATCATCGCAAACTGCAACGTGGTACTTCAGCATTTCGACAACCTCCACAAAATAATATCCTGATACTATTATAGACTGTGCAAAGGCTCCTTACAAGTAGCCTGACCTACCACTTTTGTCACCAGAACGACCAGTTTTGCCAAACCTCTTGATTTCAAAAAAATCTATGGTAAATTGAAGCTGTAAACCACAACAGCAGCTACACCATTGTAGAAGACGTTGTTTTTTTATAACTTTTAGAAAACAGCTATTTATCCTTTGGGAAAAGTCAAATGGCTGAAAAACGTAATCATAAGTTTCAACAAGGAAAGGTGGTTCCAGTGCAGAAAAAAGCAAAAGTAGAGTATATGACAAAGGATCTCTCTTCCAGTTGGTCACTCGATTTGGAAAAAAAACACAACGAAATGATTGAGGAACTTAACCGACTGGGAAACGATGGATGGATTCTTATCTCTGGGATTGAAAATCTAAAGTACGCAACTTTTATGAGGATAATATATTGTGAGGATAAGCTATGAAAACGTGGAATAGACTTATATCGCTTGTGCTTACAGGCGCAATTCTGCTAGCAGTTCCCTTGACTTCTTTTGCAACAGGAGCAAATAATAAAATTAAAGTTGTGAGCAAAACAAAAAGCAGCCAATTTCAGGTAGCCACGGTTGAGGTCGATGGAAAAACTATCATTGCTGAATACGATTCAAGCTCAAAGCAAATGATAATCACAACAAAAAGCGGAAGCAATATAGAGGAAGTATTACATATTGACCCGAATAAATCTCAATATAGTCAAGATGTTTACGGCGAACCTGCTGTTGATGTTTTAAGCAATGAACAGGCAGGAAAGTATCGTGTTGGCTATCAGCATACAATTACGGACTATGAATATGAGGAATGGAAGTATCCAAATTATAATCATGGAAAGGGATTTTTCTGGTATCTAAAAAAACCAAACACCGCACAGCATTCATGTTATGAAATTTCTCGTGGAAGTTCTGAATATAGCTCATCAATTGATGGTTATGTAGAGGCTGTTGAAACAATTAACAGTCAGGAAATCATTATCGGAGCATCTGCTGCGGTTACTGTTGCAGGAATTTTGCTTACAGGCGGAACGTCTGCTGTAATTCAGGGCAAGATTGTTGCGGCACTTGAAGCAGTGGGTGTTGTTGGAGCCGTTACAATCGCTCAAACGTATTGGTCTGCAACGCAAAAGTGTGAAAGACACTGGAAAGAACTTTTTGGTTGAAAATGCGGTTCCGCAGATGAGTTAAATGAGCTTTGCTGCGTTTTCTTAAGGATACTAAATTGATGACAGCCATCCATTTTGTATTGACTACAAATGGATGGCTGTTTGTAATTATACTTTCTGCCACTACCTAAAACGGTTGTTTTTTAACAATAAAGACAGTCTGCCCTACCACTTTTGTCACCAGAACGACCAGTTTTGCCAAACCTCTTGATTTTGTTGAAATTTATGATACAGTGAAGCAAAAATCAGAAGATAAGGTGGCGCAACTGCAATGTGGGAATGCACGCTGTCTCAGAAATTAGTCCGTCTTTTCTGCAAACAAAAAGTGGTAGACGAATCAAAAGCGGATGCGTATGTCTATGGGTACGAGTTGCTCATATCGTCTGTTGTAAGTGTTTTGCTTGTCATCCTCGTCTCTGCCGTGTGTGGTGATGTTCGATACTCGCTTTCATTCTTGATCGGCTTTATCCCGCAGAGAATCTATATTGGTGGCTATCATGCAACGTCGCACACCAGATGCTATCTGGCATTTACCGGACTGGCACTTATCTGCATTTTGCTGAGTAAAGTAATTGCAGCAAATCACCTTTTTCGTATTATAACAACAGCAGCTCTTTTGGGCATCGCTATCTTTCTCTCTCCTATCGAAGCAAAGAATAAGCCTTTAGGCGAAAAGAAGCGGTCAAGTTATAAGATGATTGCATCGATTCTTTCGTTAATAGATTTCCTACTTGCCATCTTCAATGTGCTTCCGAACACCCGCAGTATAACAGTATACTACCTTTCAAAATGGATTTTAGTGATTTTTTCAATCATTCCATTTTTTTAGAACCGGAAATAATCAAATATCCTACGGTACGAAGGCGTTTGTGTGTTTTTACATAATGAACGTCCTTAAAAATAGAATTCAAAATGGAGGTAAGAAAATGAAAAAGATGATGCTGCTTTTGAGCAAATTTACTTGTGTCATGGCTATGGTGCTTGCCGTTGTAAGCGTAAACAGCACCTGTTGCTTTACGGCATATCAGCCAGATGTCCCGAAATCACTCGACTACAAACAGATATGATGATAATCGGAGGTGTGAACATGAAAAAATTTACTTAGATATAATGCTCAAGGAGATATTGTTGCATAATGCTATATTTGTTTGGGTGCTTAGTTTCTTCTATAGCTTTTGGCATTGGTCTGGTTTGCAAAATTGTTGATATGGTGCATTCCACTAACACGGATAAACTGAAAGATTATAAATTGATATTATCCATCTGTGTGAGTGGCTTGGCAATATCGTGGTGGCTCTTTTTTATGGATTTGATTAACATTATTGGATATTAACCACTTGAATTGGAGATTGTCGAGTTATTTAGAAAACTCTCTTGTATAATCGACATGAAATGACATAAGTGAAATTTTCGATTTTAATTTAAGAAAGGAACACCCCATAAAAAGATTTTTGAAAATTATAACCTCGTTTAGCATAATTGCATGTATGCTGCTTACGCCAGTTCATGCTTTTGCTTCATCTTCAAAAGCAACTCAAAAGGTTTTGCTTCCTGAAATTGAGGTAACCGCAGCGCAATTATCAGATGGGATAACAGTACTTCTTACTCGAAATGACGATAATACATATACTCAGACGATTTATACTAATCCGGCAGATGTTCCCATGCTGTTAGTTACTGCTGACGGTGTTATGGATTGGGCAGAATTTCATTTGGGATTCAAAGACTGGACGAATTACTCAAATGAACTGTATTTTAATGTATCATCCGATGAGCCTTTGGATAAGATTGAGGGAAAGGCTTACGTTAAATCTACCAGCTATCTGAATCCGGAAGAATATTATAGCGATTCCTTCAAGACAAACTTATACGGTTCCAGTAATACTGGAAGACAGCTTTCATCAGGAGTAGATACCAAAGATGCAACAAAAGTTCGCGTTGGGTTTAAAGATGTCTGGCTGATGGCGATTTCCGGAGATTACTGCGTTTTTAAGAATGACTCTGTCATTGTTGAAAAGGAGTAATTTGAAAATGAGAAAAATTCAAAATTTTTTCTCGTATTTTCGAGCAAGCGAGTTGCCAACAAATCAAATTTTTGAGTTGTTTGATTCGAGCAACAAAGGAAAAGATATTTCTCCGTATAAAATTGAATACTCGTTTAGCAAAGATATTTTAAGCGAATGTGAATTGGAAGCTTATGAAGAGCTACTTAACCTTGATAATCAAGTCGCTCTTTTATCCAAGAATGGAAAAGTGGCTGCTATTATTGGTTATATTTTTCCGCAGAAATAAACGGATCTTTATCGATTTCGTTCGATAAGCGCACCTTTTTCACGGACGGGTGGAGTTTAGCTTTCTTTAAAAAGTTTCTAAGTTTTCAAATTTTTAACTGATGTAACAAAACCGCCAGACACATTTAAGTGTTTGGCGGTTTTTGTGCAAATTTGAAAAGATCGAAAGTTTACTTTTTGACCAGATGAGGTCTCTTTTTCGTTTTCTCTTAAATCACCTATCCGCACTATCCTGCATCTGCCGGATGGTCAATGCAAGCTGTTCCTCGGCCTGTTTGTCCAGCTTGGCAAGATAGCCGTCCAACTCACCGGACAGGAGCAGTTGATTATACTGGATGGGATGCTGCTCCTTCAGGTACGTCTTATGTAAGCGGCCCCACCGCCCGGTGGGGTCCTGATCTGCCGGGGCTGCTGCGGTCAGGTTCGGCAGATAGTGGTCATTGACAAGGGTGTAGTCCAGACCGTTGTTGCTGTCGTGGAGCGTGTTCTTTAAGGTAGTCATGCTGCATTATCCTCCTTTGGTTTCGGCGTTGGGGTTGCTTCTGGGTCAGGTTTTGGATTTCCTTTTTTCTTGTGATAGAATTCCAAGGTTTTCTTGTTGTGGTTGACTCTCCTGCACTCATCGGAACAAAATTCCTGCTGGCTGTGTGTAGGCCAGTAGGAGTGACCGCATACAGCACAGGCACGTTGCCGGTAGTAATGACCTCCTCTCTCGGCTTCTCTAGCCGCTTCCTTTTGCTCCTGTCTTGCCTGATTCCAGCAGTCTCTTGAACAGAAAAGCTGTCGGTTGCTCGTAGGTGTAAACATCTTTCCGCAGTGCGGACACGTTTTGGTTTTAATGATCTCGCCACCGTTTTCAGCGATTTTCTTTGCTTTTCGCTTTTCTCGATAGGCTTTTTCACGTTTGCGCTGCTTTTCCATGCGCTGCCGTTCTTCCTGCTCCTTCTGCGCTTTCAGTTCGGCAAGTTCTTCCTCGGTATAAGCAATATCGACTTGGCCGACATAGTTGAAATAAATGTCAACCTTTTGTGTGCGGGCATTGCCTGCACCCTCGGCTTCATAAACAACGATTTTATCGACAAGTTCGTTAAACATTGAATCGGAGATTTCTGTTGGATTTTTGCACTTGCGAATCAGCGAAATGAAATGCCGAATATCAGTAGAACTTGACTTATCTTCGGCAATTTCGGATTTCATCGTTTCCATCTGCGATTCCAATTCTGCTTGCTCGCTATCATACTGTGCCATCAGCTGCTTGTACTGTCGTTCGGGCAACAGTCCAGACATAAGATTTTCGTACAGACTACGAATAAGGGCAGAAAGCTCATCATAGCGTTTTTTACAACGTTTCAATTCCGATTGATTCTGCTTCGGCTTTTCTTCACGTTTCTCTTTCCAAAGTGATTGCAGTTCCAAAGCGAAGGTTTCTTCATCTTTTAGAACAAATCTCGAAAAGCGTTTGACCGATGCCAATATCAGGGCTTCAACATTATCGGCACTGATTGAATGGGCAGTACAGCCATTTACCCGACTTGCATATCCACCACAACGATAAGAATATTGAGTAGACCCATCCTTTTTACTGTAGTGTGTTTGCAAGGTCAATCTTCTGCCGCAGTCGGCACAATACAGATACCCGCTTAAACGGTTGGTGTGCGTTCCCCAAGCAGAAGCACGATTCACTCGGCATCTGCGTTTCTGAACACTATCCCAAAGTTCTTGCGATATAATCGGTTCATGCGTGTTCTGGAAAACGTACTGTTCATCTTCATCTGTTTCTTTTCTCTTGTGAAGTTTGAAATTTGTGCTTACAGATTTTCGTAAAACAGTGTGTCCCAGATATTCCTGCCGACCTAAAATTGTTCTTACGGAGGAGGTGCCCCACAGGTACGGATTGGAGAACTTTGTCCCATTGTACTGCTCCGGGTGATATTTCTTTGCGTATGCAGCAGGAATCAGGACTTTTTCCTCTGTCAACAGTTCTGCGATTGTCCGTGGGCTTTTTCCTTCGTTCGCAAGAAGAAAAATGCGCTTTACGACTTCGGATGCCACCGGATCAACAACAAGTGTCTGCTTGTCGTTCGGCAAACGGTTATATCCATACGGAATAGAGCCGCTGCAACGTTTTCCATCTTTCATCCGGGCATCGAACACAGCCTTGATTTTATTACTCGTGTCTTTGGCATACCATTCGTTCATAATATTCAAAAACGGAGCAAAATCATTGTCTGAAGCATTGTTGCTGTCGATGCTGTTGTTGATTGCAAGGAATCGGACGTTTTTCTGTGGGAACAGAACTTCCGTATAAAAACCGACTTGCAGATAATTTCGTCCTAAGCGGCTCATATCCTTCACAATAAGCGTTTCGACATTTCCTGCTTCTACCTCTTTTATTAGAGATTGAAAGCCGGGACGATTGAAATTCACACCTGAAAAGCCATCATCTGTAAAATGGCGGATGTTCTTGAAGCCGTTCTTTTGGGAGTAATCTTCCAGATATTTCTTTTGGTTGGTGATGGAATTCGATTCACCAGCAAGATCATCATCTCTTGATAAACGCTCATAGAGTGCGGTGATTTTTGGTTCTTTAGGCATTTGTTCTACCTCCTTTCTTATGGAATCTTTCAATTTAGGACAATCAAGTTTATCGTCCTATTAAAGTATAGCCCTCGGGCGCAAGCTCGATGGCGGTGGTGGTCTCGCCAAAGGTGGAAGCCCAACAGTCAAAGTGGGTCAGCTGTTTTTGCTGCAAGGTGCTGTACTGGAGGTAACGCATGACCGTGTATAACTCGGTCATGGAGTTGCTGACCGGGGTGCCCGTGGCAAACACCACGCCCCGCCCGCTGGTCAGCTCATCCATATACCGGCACTTGCCAAACATATCGCTGGATTTCTGCGCCTCGCTGGTGGAAAGCCCCGCCACGTTCCTCATCTTTGTGTACAAAAAGAGGTTCTTAAAATTGTGACTTTCGTCCACAAACAGCCGGTCTACCCCCAGCTGCTCAAAGGTGATCACATCGTCCTTGCGGTCAGCGGCCCGGAGCTTTTCCAGCTTGGCCTCCAGGTTTTTGCGGGTCTTCTCCATCTGCTTTACGGTAAAGCGCTCCCCGTTGGAGTATTTCAGCTCTGCAATGGCGTTCTGGACCTCCTGGATCTGCTCCTGGATCATGCGCTCCTGCCGCTCAAAGGACAGCGGGATGCGCTCAAACTGGCTGTGACCGATAATGACGGCATCGTAGTCCCCGGTGGCGATGCGGGCACAGAATTTTTTGCGGTTGGCGGTCTCAAAATCCTTCTTCCGGGCTACCAGCAGCTTGGCGTTGGGGTATAGGTGCAGAAACTCGCTGGCCCACTGCTCTGTCAAATGGTTGGGCACCACAAAGAGGGATTTCTGGCACAGCCCCAGCCGTTTTGCTTCCATGGCAGATGCCGCCATTTCGTAGGTCTTGCCCGCACCAACTTCGTGTGCAAGCAGCGTATTACCGCCATAAAGCACATGAGCGATGGCGTTGCGCTGGTGCTCCCGGAGGGTGATCTCCGGGTTCATGCCCACAAAGTGGAGGTGTTCGCCGTTGTACTCTCGGGGCCGGGTGGAATTGAACAGCTCGTTGTACTGCTTTACCAGGGCGTTGCGGCGCTGAGGGGCCTTCCAGACCCAGTTTGCAAAGGCATCCTTGATGGACTGCTGTTTCTGCTGGGCTAAGGTGGTCTCTCGCTTGTTCAGCACCCGTTTTGGTTTGCCATCGGCATCCTCGATGGTGTCGTAGATGCGGATGTCCTTTAGATTGAGGGTCTCTTCCAGGATCTTGTAGGCGTTGGCCCGGCCGGTGCCGTAGGTCTCGCAGGAGGTGATATCTCCCTTGCCCAAGGCGGTCTTGCCCTCGATGCGCCATTCCGCTGTGTGAGGGGAGAACTTGACGGCGATGGAGCGGCGCATATAGTAGGGCACCCGAAAGGTTTCCTCCATGAACTTCTGGACGATGTCAGGGGAAAGCCAGGTGGCCCCCAGCCGCACATCGATCTCGGAGGCTTCCAGTTCTCTGGGCTGCGCCTTGGTCAGCGCATCCACATTGACCACAAACTCCGGGTTCGTTTCGGCGGCGAACTGCGCCATTCGCAGCTTTTCCCGGACATCGCCAGACAGGTACTCGTCTGCCATCTGCCAGCCTGCTTCCGGGTCGGTGGGGTCGGCAGCAGGGTCCTTGAAGATCACGCCGGAAAGGTCCGTGGTAATATGCCCGTATTCACCTGGGGTCCCCAGCAGCTGCGCCATATAGGGCAGGTCCACCTTGCCATGTTCCCCGATGGACACCGCCAGCGCTTCGCTGGGGGTATCCACACGGGTGACGGTGTGTTCCGGGCGGATGGTGCGTTTCGTGAACATTGCCGCCTTGCTCTTGAGCTGCCCCTGTTCGTCCAGATTTTCCAGCGAACAGAGCAGATAATACGAGGAATCCTGCTCAAACAGCCGCCCGTTTTTGCGGTCATTCAGCAGACCGTACTTTGCGGTAAAGGCATCGTAGGCGGCGTTCAAACGCTCCTGTGTTACCTTAATGTCCTCGTCTGGGTAGTCGTTCAACTGCTGGTCGATCAGTTCGTGGACGATCTGCCGCAGCTCCACCATGCCCTTGACCCGCTCTTGGGCGGTATCGGACAGCACCACCTGGGTCATCACGGAATTTTCCCGGTAGTACACCTCGCCATCCACTACCGTGTAGGAGAAGTTCTTCACCCCAGGATCAGCGGGGAGAGTCCTGCGTTCTGCTTCTGCATCCGCAATATCCGGTGTTTCTACTTCGGCTGCGGTGTACTGCCCCCTGACGTGCTGCACCGCTTGTGCAAGCTGGTCTGCCAGCACTGCACCCTCGATAGGCACGACCGTCAGTTCCTCTCGTCCGTACTGTGTGCTTTCAGCAGTGAACTGGCCCAGCACCATCTCCGGGTGATCCACAAAATACTGGTTGACGGAAAATCCATCTTCCGTCTTGCCCAGTTGCACCCATGCAGGTTCGATATCGGCCGGACGGTCCCGCTTCTGCAAAAAGATAATGTCCGAAACCACTTCAGTCCCGGCGTTTGCCTTGAAGGCATTGTTAGGCAGACGGATCGCGCCCAGCAGATCGGCCCGTTCCGCGATATGCTTGCGGGCCGTGCTGTCCTTGCTGTCCAGGGTGTAGCGGCTGGTGACAAAGGCCACGATGCCGCCCGGGCGCACCTGGTCGATGGCTTTTGCAAAGAAATAGTTGTGGATGGAAAATCCCAGCTTGTTGTATGCCTTGTCGTTGACCTTGTAGTTTCCAAAAGGCACATTGCCCACGGCCAGATCGTAAAAATCCCTGCGGTCGCTGGTCTCAAAGCCAGCAACCGTAATGTCGGCTTGCGGGTACAGTTTTTGTGCAATGCGCCCGGTGATGCTGTCCAGCTCCACACCATACAGGCGGCTGGACTGCATCCCCTCCGGCAGCATCCCGAAGAAGTTGCCCACCCCCATGCTCGGCTCCAGGATGTTGCCGCTGCGGAACCCCATGTGCTCCAATGCATTGTAGATACTACGGATAACGATGGGGCTGGTGTAATGGGCATTCAGGGTGCTGGCACGGGCAGCGGCATATTCACCCTCCGAAAGCAGTCCTTTCAGCTCGGCGTACTCCTTGGCCCAGCTGTCCTTGTCTGGGTCAAAGACATCCGGCAGACCGCCCCAGCCGACATATTGTGACAGCACCTGCTGTTCTTCGGCAGTGGCGGCACGGTGCTCCTGTTCCAGCCGGAACAGGGTGCGGATGGCCTCCACGTTCCGGGCGTATTTCTGCTTGGGGCCGCCCTCACCCAGATGGTCGTCTGTGATACGGAAATTCCCGGCAGGTTCAGGGACGCTCTCCATGTCAAGAGCTTCATCCAAGGCAGCGGCATCCGGGAAGGTCTGTATCTTTCCGTCGATCACAACAGAGACGGGCAGCTCGTCCAGTTCTTCATCCGACAATTCCGGCTCGTCCGGCTCATCCTGCCGCAGTGCATCCTCGAACTGCGGTTTGTTGATGACTTCATTGTCCCAAGAATGACCGTGCGCACTGGTGTCGATGCGCACATCGGTTTCGCCAACATAGCCGATAGTGCCCTCAATCGTTCTGGTAGACAGGTCAACTACAACTTCGTCCCCAACCTTATAGATGGTTGCTTCCTGCGCTGCTGTACGCTGTTCTCTTTCCGCATCGGTCAGGTATCGCCCGGACTGGATCATCAGGTCGATATACTGTTCGATCGCAGCCCATTTCAGCTTGAACGGCTCCCGGGCACTATGCAGAGAAAATTCCATCCCGGAACTGTTGTAGGTGATAAAACCGCTCCGGCCATCCAGATAGGAGTGGCTGTGCCCACCGATGCCGTATTCCTTTGCCAGAGCTTTGGCACGAAGGTTTCTATCCGGCTGGGTCTGGAACAACTCCATAATGCGCTGCTTGCCCTGCGCAAAGCCAGAGCCGGAGGTGCGCAGTTCGTGCTCGATCTCAGCCTGTGGCAAAACAAAAGCGGAGGGCGTTTTTTCGCTCTCCGCTTGGTCTATATTCTCGACCTGCTGGGCTTCGGTGGGGAGGCCCGCATCCAGAAAACTTAGCTGTAGATCAGTTCCGTCAGCACCAGTTCCTCGGCCTGTGCTTTCAGGCGGTTCATGTGCTGCACCCAGGCCATCTGCTGACTCTCCTTGTCCGGGGCGGGGTTCTGTTTCAGCAGCTGTTGCATAGTCTGCTGCATCCGGCTCTGGGCCGTCTGCTCCAACTCCAACAGATGCGGGTACAGGCTCCCGTTCAGCAGCATCGTGTGGTACAGTACCGGGTGATGCTCCATCAGATAGGCCCGGCGCATCCGTCCGTATCGGCCCAGCGGTTTCGGCGGCTGGTGCAGGGTCAGGTTCGGGAGCTGATAGTCCCCGATGGTCGAGTAGCTCGTGCTCCTGGTGTTCATAGTGGCTCCTTTCAAGATTCTGGCGGCGGGTGTGGGTCTTGACGGTGCGCTCGATCTGCCGCAGCACCTCCCGGCTCATGTCGCTGACCGCCGCACCCAGCGCAAAGACGGCATCCGGGGTGGAGAAGTCGCAGACAGCATGGAAATCCGCCTGGTCAAACCAGCCTGCGGGCTGGCAGCCGCAGCGTTCCAGCAGCGTATAGGTGACGCTGATGGCGGCGGCGGACTTGAACTGCATCTCCACTCCGGCTTCATCATACTCCATCAGCAGCGAACCGTCCAGGATGGCACGGATGTCCTGCCCGTTGTTGTCCCAGTAGCTGTCCACCAACCGGCCGGAAAGGCTGGCCAGCAGCTGGGGAAAGGCGCTTTCGGGCAGGTCATACTGCCGGGCAAGCATCTCGGTCACAGCGGGGAGCAGCGGCTCGGTCACCTGCAACAGTTCCGGCTCACGGGAGTTGCGCCGCACCCCGGTGTCGGATACATCAAAGACATAGCGCAGCCGGGGGAAACCGCTGCTTTCGTCCAGCAGGGCAATGCCCTTGGCCCCCCGTCGCACATAGCGGTTCATCCGGTCGTTCCAGATGTCATAGGCAGCGCAGGCGGTGGCATCCGGCCGCTGGGCGTAGATCATCAGCTGGTCCGCAAAGGGGTACTTGTACAGCCGGGATGCGGTGGTCAAAAACTCGGTCCAGGCTTCCCAGTGCCGGGTCAGTCCGCTGGCCGTGCGCTGGGCCAGGGCGTAATATTCTTCGGTTTTGCTTGGCAAGGGCGGGCCTCCTTAGATAAAGTCCGGGTACAGTTCCAGTGCCTCAAACTCCGCATCGGTCATCCCGGCCAGCTTGTCCAGGGTGCTGTCGGTCAAGTCCCGCAGCTCCATCTCCGACAGAGTAAGGTAGGTGCGCATCTCGGTCAGGCTCTCCATCAGCCGCTCCCGGCTGCCGGTGTTGTAAAGGGCCATCAGTCTCAGTTCTTCGTATTCAAAGTTCAGGCTCATTTTTTGTTTTCCTCCCTTGTATGGGTGTGGGTTTTGCTGTCGTATTCGCCAGCTCCGCCAGCTTTTCCAGTGTCGAAGGGGCTTGGTCCAGCCCCAGTTCTTCGGCATCGGCGGCTCTGTCCATAACGAGATCATAATCCTGTAACAGCCGCCGCCCCTTTTCCATGTGGTGTGCTTCCAGGATCTGTTCACGGGCTTCCTGAATGGTCAGCTCCGGCGCATCCAGCTGACCGCCGTCCATTGCGGAAAAATCACTGTGGTAGAGGGTGTAGTCCCAGCCATCCTCACAGGACTGGAGGGCAATATACCCTTTGCCGCCCAGCGCCCATGCGCCCTGTTCGTCCTGTGTTTGAATTTCTGGATAGAAGTCTGCATGCTTTCTTTCCATGACCTCGGCAAACTGGCAGATGTGATACACATTGCCCAGGCCGCCCAGATCAAAGTGGTATTCGTCCAGGTGCTCCACCCGTGCCGTATAACTGCGGCCATCCGGGTGATCTACCTGGATCACGCCGCCATCCGGGATGCGGTGGAGGTCGTCGTAGTGGCTGTTGATAAGCCGAACATCGGGCGGAATGGTTTCCGGTTCCCAGATGCGCCGCCTGCGGACGCCGGAAGCCGGAATGTTCTCAAGCACAGCTGGGCTTTCTTCCTGGATGACCTTGCGGGGATCATCGGACAGTGCAAAGAGATACCAGTTCCGGGCAGCGGGGATCGCATTTCGTCCATCCGGCGGCAGGTTCTTTTCGGAGATCTGACCGCTTTCGTCACCTTGTTGTAGGTGGCAAAGCCGACCCCTGCGCCGTTTTCTTGCAGATGCAGATACGTTTCACCGTTCAGCAGGTAGACCGCTTCATTTTTTTGCTCCATCAGCAGCTCTCCTCAAATTCCAGAGTAAACTTGCTGCGGCCATCGCACTTGGTAGACAACAGCACCGTGGCGTTGCAGGTCTTGCCCTTGGCACTGCGGCAGTCTTTCAGCCGCACCCGGCCATTCCGCAGCAGCTTGTCCGCCGCATGAGAATCCAGCTGCTTGCCCAGACGTTTGAAGAATGCGTTGTCCTTCCACAGCACAAAACGACACTCGTGGTTCTCACAGAACCAGCCCTTTTCCCGCTCGACCACATTCGCACCACAGTTTGGGCAGACACCCATCACTTTGTTTTTCATAAGCGCACTCGCTCCTTTCACGGCCTCGGTGGAGTTTACCAGCGAGGAAATCATATCTTTGACTTCGGTCATAAATTCTTCCGACTCCATCAAACTGCAAGCGGCTGACCGGATAGGCATGAAAAAAGCCGGGAAGCGTTGATGCCAACCATCCAAAGCTCTTTCAGGATGCCGAACTGCTTCTTGGTGGATGGAGACACAAGATCCTGCCACTTCTGCGGCAGGATGGGCAGGTCGGCAATGCTCCACTTGACGAACTTTTCGTCGTAATGCCCGATGCGCCAGCTGACAAGATAGCCGTTGCTTTCCAGATGACTGTCTTTTAGATTGCTCGCACCAAGGACTTTTCTGTTATAACAAGTTGATAGGACAATGAGCATCCCTCCTAAAGTTCAAAATCTATGTAATCGCAACAAATGCCAGTTGACTTTTGGAAAGGTTGAACATATACTATATACAGTGATCGTGCTGTGGATACTTGCGAGGCCCACAGCCTAGAAGGAGGTTCCTAGCAATAGGAGCCTCCTTTCTTTATGGAGTGCTTTATGAGGACGGAAAAATGCCGAAGCCGTTTTTGACGTATGAACAGCAGCTTGTCAAGCTGCGAGATGAAAAACACATTGTAATTGCAGACGAAGCTGGAACTCTTTGTAAACTGCAACAGGTTGGCTATTATTCGCTTGTCAGTGGGTACAAGCATCTTTTTCGCCTTCCTGCGCAAAAGATTTACAAGGATGGAACGGCTTTTGAAGAACTTGTGTCTTTGTATGAGTTTGACGAAGCCCTGCGAGAGTTGTTTCTTCATTATCTTCTGCACATTGAGCGACACGTCCGTTCTTTGCTTTCCTATTATTTTACGGAGAAATACGGAGAAGCACAAAGCGCATATCTTTTGAAAACGAACTATAACTACGTGCGGAAACATCAACAGGGCATTGACCGATTGGTGCATGAACTGCAAAAGCTGACTCTGACAACGCAGCACTCCTACATAGCATACCAGCAAAACACCTATCACAATGTTCCGCTTTGGGTTCTTGTGAATGCTCTGACCTTTGGCACGCTCTCCAAGATGTACTTTTTCTTTCCGTTCGACTTGCAGAGCAAGGTGAGCAAAAATTTCGCTCATGTGAATGAAAAACAGTTGGGTCAGTTCCTTGCAGTTATGACCAAGTTCCGGAATGTTTGTGCGCACAATGAACGGCTTTTTTCTTATCGCTCCAAGGATGAGATTCCTGATATGGAACTTCATGCTAAACTCGGCATTCCAAAAGGACGTGGTCTATATCAATGTGGTAAAAACGACTTGTTCGCTGTTGTGATCGCTTTCCGATACCTTTTGCCGAAGCAGGAATTTCTGGTATTTAAGCGGGCATTGACCACACAGATTGACAACTTTCTGAAATCCACCACGCATATTTCAGAAGAAGAACTGCTCCATGCAATGGGTTTCCCTGCAAATTGGAAGAAAATCAGCCTTTATCGAATTTAACTATGTACGGCGGCAAACGCCGCCTGGAAGGTCAGAAGTCCTCCCGGTCCTCCGTCTCCTCCAAAGGGATCTCAAAATCGCCCTTGTCCTCGGTGTAATCCGCATCGGGGTCAAGGGCTTCTTTTTCGGCCTGCTGCCGGGCTTTCTGCTGGGTGTAGAGGTAAAATCCGCCGCCGCAGGCCAGGCCGATCACAGCCAGAATACCCAGAAAGGCAGCGGCGAACGTCGGGAGCGGGTTCTCCTTCGGTTTGTCCGCTTTGGCGGCTTCCTCAGCGGCCTTGCGGGCGTCTTCCTCGGCTTTCAGCCGGTCCCGCTCGGCCTGGGCGGCAGCTTCTTTTTCGGCGTTGTAGGCGCTGGCCTGTTCTTCCTCCATCAGGGCCAGCAGGTCGGCTTCATCCACCAGGTTCATGAAATGCACGGTCTGCGCCCCTTTGCTGTTCCGGTCGATCACCAGGTAAAAGGTTGCCCCCGACTTGCTGACAAGGGTGATGAACTGCTGGCCGCTGCCGTCCGAATAGCGGGTGTGGTAGTCGTCCACCAGGGTCAGGTTACCCTCCGGGGTCAGAGGTCCGGTCTCTTCCTCCAAAACCATCACCGGGGGTTCGGTTTCCTCGGGCTGGGGGATACTCTCGCCCCCATAAGCAAAGGCGGGGAACGCCATACCGATGCACAGCACGGATGATGCCAATAGTGCGCCAAATCTCTTAAACTTCATCTGCATCCTCCATCTTAAATGTGGCCCCCACAGCGGCCAGTGCAGCCGGGGAGGGGGTGGAGTTTGCCGACTGCCGCAGCAGGGCGGCCAGCTGCTCCGGGGTGAGGTTGGCGCTGCGCACCATCTCGCTGACCTCCACCTTTTCGGCCTCTGCGATGCGGCGTTCCAGCAGCTCGATGCGGTTGTTCAGCTGGATGCGCCGGTCCTTTGCTTTGGCCAGGTCGGCCCGCAGCTTCTCGAGTTTTTCGCTCATGCAATCCCTCCGTTTCATTTTGAAAGCCGTCCAAACCCGGCCAGATGCTTCTGCCAGTAGGACGAGTGGATGTTTGCGTACTTGATGGGGTCTCCGGCGCTGAGCATCATGCCATTGCCGAGGTAGATCCCTACATGGCTTTTCCCGGGGGTATCGTAGGTCCCTTCAAAGAAAACCAGGTCACCGGGCTTTGCCTCCGCTTCGCGGATAGGCTGGCTTTTCTGCCATAGCCCTTCGGCGGTGGTGCGTCCCACGTTGTAGCCGTTCTGGTTGTAGACCCAGCAGACATACCCGGAACAATCGAACCCGGTCTTCGGTGTGGAGCCGCCCCAGACATAGGGGGTGCCCACATACTTTTGTGCTTCCTTGTAGATGGCGGCAAATTCGCTGTCGGTCAGGGCTTCTGCCGGCACCTGGTAGTCGATGCCCGCTTCCCCGGAGCCATCCGAACCACCCGGCGGCAACCCGCCATTGAACAGGTAGGGCCTGCCGCCCAAGGTGTCCTGAAAGATCTTGTACCGCTTCCATTGGTCCTCGTTCAGCTCGCCCCGGATGACCGTTTCCAGCCCCTTGTTTTCCAGCTTTGTGTGGAAGATGCGGTACTCGTAGGGGATCTGCACCGGGTAGGGGATCAGAGTGATGGGGTCCACCATCCAGACGGTCTTGTACCGGATCTGCACCTCTACCCATGTGGTTCGCTTGTACTGCTTTTTGAAAATCTCCTGCAACTTTGCCTGTACTTCCGACCGGGTATAATCGTCATACAGGGTGGTCAAAAAAGAGGTCAGCTGCCAGGGGTCGTGCTGGATGGGGTCCAGATGGTACTGGTATTCGTGGTATCCGGGGTTGTCCAGGGGCGTGCGGGCGATCTTCTGCTGCAATTTCCGTTCCAGCTCTTTGTAGTCCTGCTCTGCGCCCCGGATGTCCTCGTCCTCGGCGGTGTAGAATACCTGCCCGGATACCTGGGTCCCGCCGGAAAAAAGCACCCCGCAGGAGGAAAAGCCGGATAACAGCAAAAGCAGCAATACCGCCAGCACCCCCAGAGCTACAAACAGGTGGGCGTTGCTTTTTATCAGGGCGGTACTCCCTTGCGCAGCGCTGGCCGTTAGAGTTTTGAACTTCTCCGCCACTCCGGCGGGCTGCACGGCCCTGGCCGTCTGTTTCCCGGCTTGGGCGGCTCGTGCCCGGTGCTGGTTCCTCCTGCGCTGTTTTGTCCGGGAGAGGGGATGGGAGCCGGTGTCATGCTGCGGTGGTTCTGCCCCTGCGTTCCTTTCCGGACGTTGCACGGGCTTTTGCAGTTTCTTCTGCTTTTTCAGCTTTTGCGCATAGCGGCTTTTGCCAAGAGCGGGGAGACGCTCGGCCGTTTTGCTCCCTTCGTTCAGCGCCTGTACCCCGACATTGTCCTCCTCGTACCGGTCCGCCTCTTGATGGACGGCAGCCTGGGCCAGGGCGGCGGCGTACATCTCCCGCTTCTGCGCCTTGCTCAGATGCTGCGATTCCTCCACGGTCAGGTCGGCTTTGCCGAACCGCAGATGCTGCGCTTTTTCAGCGGATTTGTCTGCGTCCAGTTTCAGCTTTTTCTTTTTGGGGACTGCCTGTTCTGCCATGGACTTTCTCGGCGGGGAACGGGTCTTGCTGCGGGGCGTTTCCTCTTTGAATTTCAGCTTTGGGTCACTCATTTCTGCCCGCCTTCCGATACTTCACCCAGTTTCGTGGTCATGATGCGGTAGAGTTCCAGCTCCTGGGGGAAGCGGTCCACAAAGGGCAGGATCACATTCCCGAAAAACAAAAGCCCCTCGCCCTCGCCGGAGTGGGTGACGTAGGAGAGCTGGTGGGGCGAGATGTTCAGCTGTTTTGCAAGGATCTGCCGGTCTCCGGCGGCCTGGTTCAGCATATACACGAAGTCGGAGTTCTCAAAGATGTTCTCCACCTCCCGGGAGGAAAGCAGGTCTTTCACGTTCTGGGTCAGTCCTGTGGGGATACCACCCCACTTGCGGAACCGCTTCCAGATCTCCACCGAGTAAGCGGCGGTCTGCTCCTCTTTCAAGAGCAGGTGGAATTCGTCCACATAATACCGGGTGGAACGGCCTGCACTGCGGTTGGCCGTTACCCGGCCCCAGACCTGGTCCTGCACCACCAGCATCCCGATCTTTTTCATCTGCTTGCCCAGCTCCTTGATGTCGTAGCAGACGATGCGGTTGTTCACATCCACGTTGGTGCGGTGGTTGAACAGATTCAGACTGCCTTTCACATAGATCTCCAGGGCGGTGGCAACGTGATGGGCCTCTTTTTCTTCCTGCTGGAGCAGGGCCTCGTACAAGTCCTCCAACAGGGGCATATTTTCCGGGCGGGGGTCTGCAAAATAGCGGCGGTAGATCAGATGCACACAGCGGTCGATGACCGTCTTTTCTACGGGCAGCAAGCCCTCCTTGCCGCCCACCACCAGCTCACACAGAGAGAGGATGAAGTCGGCTTTCAGAGCCAGGGGGTTCTCTTCCTCGCTGTAATTGCTGTTGATGTCCATCGGGTTTATGAACTTGGGGCTGATCTTGATGACCTGGCCTTTCAGCCGCTGCACCAGCGGGGCATACTCGGCCTCCGGGTCGCAGATGATGATATCATCCTCTGTTACAAGAAAGGCGTTGGTGATCTCCCGTTTTGCGCTGAAGGATTTGCCGGAACCAGGGGTGCCGAGGATCAGCCCGTTGGGATTTTTCAGTTTCTTCCGGTCCACCATGATCAGGTTTTGGGAGAGGGAATTCAGACCATAGTACAGGCTTTCTTTTCCGGATTGGTACAGCTCCTGGGTGGTAAAGGGGATAAAAATGGCCGTGCTGCTGGTGGTCAGACCACGCTGGATCTCGATCTGGTTGTCTGCCAGCGGCAGGCTGGACATCAGGCCCTGCTCCTGCTGGTAGTCCAGCCGGCAGAGGCTGCAGTTGTGCTTCTGCGCAATGGAGCTGGCCTGGAACACATTGTTCTCCAGCTCCTGCTCGGTGCGTCCGGTGTTCAGCACCAGAAAGGTGACCAGGAACATCCGCTCGTTCTGGCTCTGCAACTCCTTCAAAAGGGCCTTTGCGTCCCGGCCATAGGTGGCAAGGTCTGAGGGGAGGATGTCCATGTCGTACTCGGCCCGGATGGCCTTTTTCTGCTCCTCAATCTTGCTGCGGTCCAGTTCCGTGATCGTGCGCTTGACCGTCTTGATGGCTTTGTTCTGGTCCACCGACTGGATGTGCATGGTGACGATCTGGCTGGAATCCATGTCCAGAAGATCCTTTAGCAGCTGGTCGCTCAGGTCGGATGCTGTGATGGACAAAAAGCTGACCGCACCAAAGATGCCCCCCATCTGAAAGGTGCGGCTGGTCTTGAAGGCAAAGGCCGTGGGCGCAATGGCGTCCTTTACGGTCAGGCCGCTGGGGGCAAGGTCTTTCCAGTCAAAGCAGAACCGGCTGGGGCCGTCCATGTGGAACATATCGTGCATCAGCTTGAGCCGCTGTGCGCCATTCAGGGGCTGAGCCAGCACACCCAGCCGGTGGAAGTTGTTGAGCAGGTCGTTCTGGATATGCTCCAGCCGGGGCTTTACCTGGCGCATACTGTCCCCGTGGATGCCAAAGGTGAGGAATTTGGTCTTGGTCAAACCATTGTTGCCCTTGGCCAGCTGCTGGCGCAGCATCTGGCTGTACTCAGCCCGGACATCGTCAAAGCCGTCCCGCTGAAAGGGGATGCAGATGCTCCGCTCAAAGCTTTCGGTGTCGGTGGACAGATCCATGAAGGACAGCTCAAAGCGGATGCTGCTGTCAAAGAAATTCAAAAAGCTGCACCATTCCTCAAAGATAGCGGTCTTGTCCTCCTGCTGGGCCAGCTGATAGTTGATGTCCTGGAACTGGATGGTGCGGGTGTAGTACCCGGAGCGGACCCGGCAGGTGCCGTCCTCAAACATCCGCTGGAACGGGATGGACTGCTGCGCCGTGCGGGGGACAGCCGGTTTTACTTTTTTCCTGCGTGTCGGCGCAGACGGCGGTTCGATGTTCTTATCGCTCTTTTTCCAAAACGGGATCAAGGGTCACGCCTCCTTTCATGAGCAGCGCATAGGTGTTATTGGTCCGGTAGGGCCGGATCTTCGGGCGAAAAAACTGCGCCCGGAAATAGTGGGCCAGCAGCTTTTCCAGCGGCTGGCCGTTTTGCTCGTATAAGGCCAGGAAGAACAGCGGCAGCATCACCGCCATCATGCCCAGAGTGGCGGCGGTGTTGCCGCCATAAAACCGGAGCAAATAAAAAAGCGGCACTCCGATGAGCACCGCTGCGCCAAAGCAGACAAGCTGCCGTTTGGTCAGGTTGAAGAATACTTTGGACTTGACCCGGGTCAGGTCCCGGGGGACCGAGATATAGGCGGCCAAAGAATCACCCTCCTTTCAATGTGCGTTCAGGATGCTGCGGGCCACGGCACTGGTCTTGAACAGGGTAAAGCACAGCAGCACCGTGTACCCCACGATGCTCCAGATGGAGCCGATGGCATCTCCGGAGATCGCTACATTCTGGATCAGCACCGCATAGATGGCTACACAGATCAGGATCAGAAACCCCTGGAGCCCCAGGGCCAGCAGGCTGCGCAGGTAGTTCTGGCCGATCTGGCTCTGCTCCCGGCTGCCAAAGGTGGACAGGGGCACCGGCGCCAGGCTGACGGCCATATAGATCTCCACCATTCTGCCGTATACGATGACGAAGATCACGATGGACAGGATGCGCATGGTGATGCCGATGAAGAAGCTCTGCAAAAACAGGCCGAACAGCGGTCCGACCTCCATGTTCATCATGCTGGCTTCCAGCATCGAGAGCCCCACGTCGTTTACATGGGTGTTTCCTGCAATGATGCCGCTGGACTCTGCAACAATGTGCTGTGCCAGGTCGAACACGGCCATTACGATGTCAAAGGTGTTGCTGACCAGCCAGACCGATGCAGCGGTCTTGAAGATCCAGCGCATGATCAGGGCAGGCTCAAACTGCGCCAGATTGTTGTGCTCGGTGATCATCTGCACCAGTTCATAGCAGGCCACCAGGGTTAAAAACACCCCGGCAATGGGCAGGATGACGTTGTTGGACAGCGCTTCGATCATCGCAAAGACCCGAGGCTCAAAACTGGAGGGCCGGGTCCCGACCTGCTGGGCGATGTCCCCGACCTGCTGGTTGACGGCGTCAAACAGGCCGGAAAGGTTGTTCATGATCCCAGCGGTCAGGATGCCCTTGATCCACTCTGCGATCGCTTTGAGTACGGTTTCCAAAGGGTGACACCTCCCCTCAGAAGAAATGGTTGAGCAGGGTTTTCAGCAGGTTGAGTACAAAAATGATGTGGGTGAGAAGTTCCATGGTTTGACCTTCCTTTCTTTGAAGAGGGGGAGCAAAATAAACGCCCCCCATAACAAGGGGAGCGGTATGGAATGAAGGACCTCATTTTCATCTATCATTTTTTGCAATTTTGATTGATGAATGATAGATGAAATGATAGGATTAAAGAAAGAATACAGGGAGGATGAATCTATGCAAAACAAGAAACCGCCCTTTGAGATTACAGAAGCTGCGCTGTTCGATGTTATGGCAATTGGCGAACTGGTCGGAAAAATCAGCTCTACGCAGCAGCTTTCTTCCGGTCCCATCCTTCGCCGAGAAAATCGAATCCTTTCTGCGGAAAAATGCCTATATTCAAAATTCAGATGTCCAACAGCTATTGGATGTTTCCCCCGCAACCGCAAGCCGGATTCTTGCCGCATTGACGAAAGAGGGAAAACTGATGCAAATCCGAAATGGACGCTATTGGACTTATAAACTGCCTGATTATCACAAGTCAAGAAATTAGTGCAACATTCAAACGGCATATTTGCGATATGCAATTCCGCACTGCTGCTGTTGCGTTAAAAAGTTGAATTGATATAAATATGTAAGGGCGGCAAACGCCGCCCATAGTCTTTAGCCGAACAGGCCGCTCAGCAGGGGGATCAGGGTGACGCCCACCAGTGCAACGCCGCCGCCTGCCATGAGCTGTTTTATCCCCAATTAGGTGTAAAACTCTGCTCGATGGCGGGCGGCGGCGTACAAAAAATCTATATGGTGTTTTTAAGAGAACCGTCCCGGCGGGACAGGTCAGGCAGTGACCTGTTCCACCTCCGGGATGGGTTTGAGATTAAAATGAATTTCGATAGAAATGTGTCTTGTTTTATCTTCGTCAATGCGCTCATGCACGACGATTTCTTTGATTAAGCGGTTGAGGGTGGCTGCGTCCAGCTCTGTGATGTTGGCGTATTCCTGAATGGCTTCCACCCATTGTTTTGCGTCATTGGCAAGCTGGACTTCATCGGACAGCCGCTTTCTGCCCTCGGACACTTTTGCTTTAAGCTCCGCTTGCTCGGTCTGTGTCTTTTCCAGCATGGTGTTGAAATTCTGCTCACTGATACGCCCTGCAATCATATCCTCATAAAGCCGCATGACCATTTTATCCAGAACCTCAATCCGTTCCTCGTCCCTTGTAAGGGAGCGTTCCATTGCTTCCCGCTGTTCCCGCTGCTCGGCTTCACAGGTATTAGTCAGGCGGTCGGCAACCGCTTTCCCGTCCATCAGGGCAGCTCTGGCACATTCCCGGATTTTCCGCAGCACATGGCTGTAAAGGGTGTCATAGTCAATCCGGTGCTGGGTGCAGTGGTTCTTTCCAAAGGCATTGTAGGTCTTGCAGGAATAAATCTGCTGGGGATGTTTTGCGTTTGTGTAGCGTATCGTCAGCGACTTCCCACACTCGCCGCATTTTATCAGTCCGGCAAACAGGCTGATTTCATTGGTCTGCCCCGGACGCTGGCGGGATTTCAGCTTGTTCTGCACAATGTCAAAGCTCATGCGGTCAATCAGCGGTTCATGCTGTCCCTCCACCACAATCCAGTCCTCCGGCTTCTTTTCTCCAATCGTGCCGATTTTGAAACGGTAGTCTTTTTTCTGGGAAGCAATCGCCCCGGTGTAGACGGGATTCATCAAGAGGTCTTTGATAACGGAGAAGTCCCACATATACCGTCCGTTTTCTGGGTCTTTCTTTTCCCATTTGGTGCGGGTATTGCGAAGCCCCCGTTCCCGGTTCCACCATGTGGGGCAGGGGATTTTTTCTTCCTCCAGCCGTCTGCGGATATAGTTCGGACCATGACCGTTCAGGGCATATCCGAAAATCAGCCGCACAATCGGGGCGGTTTCCTCGTCAATGAGCAGATGGTTTCTGTCCTCTGGGTCTTTCCGATACCCAAAGGGGGCAAGACACCCGGTAAACTGTCCTTTCTGCGCTTTCAGAAGATAAGAGGAATGGACTTTCTTGGAAATATCCTTGCTGTACATCTCGTTCAGGATATTCTTGAACGGGGCAATATCGTTGTTATCCCGCAGGGTGTCGATACCGTCATTCATGGCGATATAGCGGACACCGTTTCTTGGGAAAAAGTCCTCAATCAAATGCCCGGTTTGCAGATAGTTACGCCCCAGTCGGCTGAGGTCTTTCGTGATGACAAGGTTGATTTGCCTGCGCTCAATGGCTCTCAACATTCTCTGTAAATCAGGACGCTCCATATTAAGACCTGTGAAGCCATCGTCCTGATAGACTGCCACAACCTCCCATCCCTGCTTTTCGCAGTATTTTTCCAGCATATCACGCTGGTTTGCGATACTGGCACTTTCGCCTTGCAGGTCATCGTCCTTTGACAGCCTGCAATAGACCGCTGCACGATACCCTCCGGCAAGTGCCGAACCGATTGTTCTGTATTCCATTTCGTTCATCATAGCCATTTACCCACACAATCCAGACGGTATCTGGCTCTTTTGAACCTCATCTTCATTATAACCCATATCTTTCTTTTTAGCAAGATATTCTTTCGTATTTGTCTTACCGTATTTCTGGGAAATCAGGCTGACGAACACATCGGTTGCGTCCAGCTCCCCGTCAAATACAGTGGTCACATGAATCTCTGTTTTGTTTTTTGCCATAGGCAGTTATCCTCCATACATGAAAATAGCCAGACAGAGGGTGTCGGCAACGAAGTCCGGCAACGGGCTTCAAAAGACCTTGCAAACAATCTCAATCTGGCGATGGTTACTATTTATACTTTTCTTTTATTTTTCTGTTGTTTTGGTTGTTATAAGGGAGAAAAGCCCGGAAATAAAGGTTTTTCCCCGGCAACCGGCTCGGCAACGGGATAGCAACAGGGGGTGCAACGGGCTGTCATTTTCAGAATGGAAGCTCCATCTGTTCTGTGACCTCCACAAAACCGTCCATTGTTTTTTCAGACGGGTTGCCGGAGTCCGTTGCCGGGTTTTCACGCTCCCAGCCCTTTTGTCTGCCATATTCTGAAAACATTCTTGGGTTCGGGAAGTACCTCCAGCCGGAAATGCACTGGTTCATAATCTCGTTGATTTCCCGGATTTCCCATTGCTTCGGCTCGTCAAAAGCATGGTTCAAGGCTTCCTTGTAGATCTGCTTGGAGCAGACCATGCTCCCGGTGTACTTATCAAGATACGCCTGTATCATCCCGGCTTTGGTGTCCTCCGGCATAAAATCCCGCTGGTGTTCTTTGAGATACCGCTGCATGGCGGGGCTGAAAGCCAGCTTGAACCTGCCGCTTCGGTAAATCTCCATCGCTTCCGCCCACATCTGCCCGATATAGGCTCTGGAAGCAGCTTCGTCCTCCAAAATGTGAACCTCGGCTTGCTCCGGGTACACCATGACGGGGATAAAGCGGCGGTTGCCGGAACGGTCAAGGGGCAGGAAGTCAAGGGCATTGGAAGTGCCGCCAAACACGCACTGACGGGGGCGGTCTGCCGGGTGGGTTTCATAAGGTATCTTGTAAACCTCTTTCTGCCGGCTTAAAAATGACTTGATTTCCTCAATGCTCTTGGCGTTGGCGGTTGCCATCATTTCCGACATTTCGATAATCCAGTGACCTTGCAGCTTGCGGTACACATTGTCATCGTCCAGCTTCCGCAAATCATCGGAGAACCACTCGTCCCGGACTGCCAGCAGACGGAAGAAGGTGGACTTGCCAGCCCCCTGACCGCCGACCAGACAGAGCATGATTTCAAACTTGCACCCCGGCTGAAAGGCTCGTGAGATTGCACCCAGCAGGAACAGCTTCAATGCTTCATAGGTGTAATCGTCTGCGTCAGCCCCCAGAAAGTGCCGCAGGCAGAAGCGGATTCGCTCTGTCCCGTCCCACACAAGGGAACTTAAATAATCCCGGATGGGGTGGTACTTGTTTTCATTCGCCACAATCCCGATGGCGTTATCAATCTTTTTCTCATTGGTAAGCCCGTAGGTTTCTTCCAGATAAAGAAGCAGATACTTCATATCTGTATCGTTCAGGGCGGTGCTTTCCCTGTGGAAGCCGATGGGCTTTATGATGTCCTTGCGGTCGGTCAGGATGTTGTATGCGATAGCCCCGGAAAGCAGCGGGTCACGCTGGAATACGGTCAGGCAGTTCCGTATGCTCTGACGGACACCGCCTTTCTCGGTAGTTTCCAGTCCCGCCTTGATTTCCTCAATGCTCTGGGGTGGCTGCATGGCGTTCATGGTGTTTTTTAGTTCTTGCTGCGTCTGCGGCGGCAAGCTCTGCCATTCGCTGTTCAAGCTGTATCACATCCTTTCCGTAGTCCGTAATCAAAGCCGCTTTTTCCTCTGTCTCCCCGAACAGCAGCACATCCAGCAGATATTCCACTTGGTCTTGCTTCTGTAAGGCTTCCACAAACCGGGGATGAAAGGCTTCCTCCGGGGAGTGTGGGGCGTAGTCCGTTCTCCATGCCCGAAGCAGATGGAGATAATCAGCAAGAATACGGAAGCAGCGGTTCTTTGCTTCCTGAAACTGTTCCTCCGGGGATTTCTGCCGGGGCTTTGGCTTTTTTTCCTTTCCCGGCGGCTTCCAGTCCTCATAGGAAAGCCCGAAGTCCTGTGCCAGTTGTACGGCGGCTTCTTTCTTTCCCAGCCCATACAGGGCGGCGGCAAAATCAATCACATCCCCATCCGCACCGCAGCCGAAGCAGTGGTAACGCCGATCCAGCTTCATGCTTGGGGTTTTATCGTTATGGAACGGGCAGCAAGCCATCCCGTTCCGACCTACATGGATTCCATAATGCTCCGCAGCCTGTCTTGTTGTGACGGACTGCTTCACAGCTTCAAATACATTCAAATCTATCCCTCCTTGAAAAAAAGAAAAGCACCTGACATTCTCAATCTGAAAATGGCAAGTGCCTGTTAAAGTTCCATATCCTGTTGTTTGTGTTTTGTCTGCACCGGGGCAGTTCTTTGTGCTTTTTTCTCGTCCGCCTTATCCTGCAAGACTTCTTTGAGGGGCTGCTTCTTGGGCGGCTCTTTGCTTTCCTCTGTGCCGGGTGTGGCTTTCCGTACCCAGTAGCGGATGTCCCGCAGCTTCTTCAAATCCTCCTGTACCTCGGTCAGTGGTACTTTCAGCTCTGCGATTTCGCTGAGAAGCGTTTCCTGCTCCTGTTGCAACTCATTTTTCGTTTTATCCTTATCGTCCGGGTGCTTGGCAAGGTAGTCAGCGGCTTTCTCATACCGGGCAACCTCCGGGTGTTCCTGTTTGAATTTCCCCTTTATTTTCTTAAAAAATATCTTCTGGTACTTCTCATAGACAGCCTTACATTCCTTGCAGTCTGTCCGGCTGGCAAGAATCCCGTCAATCACTTTGCTCCGGGCTTCCTTTGGCTTCATCTGATTGCGGTAATCTGCGGCTGATTTCCCGGAAGATTCCAGAAACGCTTCTAAGTCCTCCACAGTGGAAAGCCCCTTTTGCCGGAGATAGGACAGGGCTTCGCTGACTGCCTTTAAGTCCTGTGAAGTTCCCCGGTTCTGTCCAGCCCTTGTCCAGTCCTTCCGTTCTTCCTTTCGTATCTCCATATACTTCATCAGCAGATTGGGAAGAAGTGTCGCTTCCTCCGCCGCCTTTTGTGCAAGCAGCTCCTTCCGTTTTTCTCCCAGCTCGGTAATCCAGCCTTTGAGGTTTTGGATAAGCTGCCGGATGGACTTCATCAGGCGGTTGGCGGCTCTGATTTCCCGGTTCAGGTTGCCGATATTCGTCTGGATACCTCGCTTTTCCATCTGCCGGACAGCAGTCCCCTCATGGACAGTGGGGACTATATCAAGCCCCTGTCTGGCATAGGAACGCAAGTCCACACGCTCCGGGCGGTCATTGGCTTCCAGATAGCGGTTCTGGATGACCTCCCATTCATGCCGCCAGATTTCACAATACTTCTGGTCGTTCCAGTCAACCGTATCCTCCTTGTGGCTTTTCCATCTGCCGGACGGAAGTTTTATCCGTTCCCCGTTTTCGTCAAGGTCATAAACCTTGCGGCTCTTGGGAAGCCATTTCCCATGTTCGTCCATTGCCCTCATAGTCAGCAGGACATGGGCGTGGGGATTGTGTCCCGGCGGATGGGGGTCATGGATGGCAAAATCAGCAATCATGCCTTTGGAAACAAACTGCTGTTCACAAAACTCCCGTACAAGGACAGCGTACTGGTCAGGCGGTATCTCTCTGGGAATGGTAAGCACCCACCGCCTTGCAAGCTGGGAGTTCCATTGCTTTTCCACCGCTTCGGCGGCATTCCATAAAGTATTGCGGTCTGCATATTCCTGTGGAGCATTTGCCGGGAGCAGGATTTCATTGTGGACGATACCACGCTTTTCCGGGTAGTGCTTTACTTGCTGGTCGTATTCACAGAACAGCTTTTCGCCGCTTTGGTAAGCAGCGGCGGCAACCGCAGACTGCCGCTGGCTGCGCTGAACAATCGTGATTTCGTTGTGTGGACAGGGCATTTCGTGTCCCTCCTTTCGGTAATTGGTGGATGGGGTGGCGTTTTACCACCTCATTTTGGGCAGAAAAAAAGCAGGAGACCTTTTTCAGATTTCCTGCTCGGTGTGCCACTGTGTGAGCGGCGGGTATTTAGTTGTAAAAGTTCGGGACAAGTTGACCCGATGTAAAGCTAACAAACTGGAATTGCACCAAAACAATCTAAGACAACAACGCTGCCCTACTTGCGATTTTTTCTTGTACTGCGGAAACAGTTTCTTGAATGGAATAAGTGGTCGTATCTATAACATTCGATTCATATATTCCCAGATTGCAAAATTGCTCCCACATGGTTTCTACCAATTCGATATTTGTCTTTCGGTCTAACTTTGAGCGTTCAACAGCTCGCTTCAAGGTTTCTTCCTTACTTGCCCTTAAAATAATATAATGCACCTCATAATGTTCCCGAACAAGACTTTGCCACGGCTTTAAAAACCACGGTCCGATAATACCGTCAACAATTACATCATATCCACCACGAGCATATCGCTTCGCAGCTTCTAAAAACGCTT